>Ga0307372_10005876_pt1 | contig 18187 bp, 21 predicted proteins | sample OX1MG_FD_202533 | JGI IMG/M metagenome (GOLD analysis project Ga0307372, IMG submission 202533) | Soil microbial communities from Risofladan, Vaasa, Finland - OX-1 | ecosystem: Environmental > Terrestrial > Soil > Coastal area > Acid sulfate soil | place: Finland: Risofladan, Vaasa | collected...
TTCTCCACTGTTCGCATGAAGAGGCACGCGGCGGCTCAGCTGTCCCATCACCGGCGAGAAGATAGGCTCGGGAGTTAGCGGCGAGCATATCCAGCTAAAACTGCTTCGGCAGGCGCATCGAATCTCTATTACGTCACTGTTTCGCTTTTGCGCGCTTTTAATTACACTGGTTAGTGGACGGCGCAAGGGGGTATACGCGTCTCCGAGGCTTTCGGCATGAGTAATAACGGTGGCGGAAACAACCTCTCCTTTCTCGACCTCCTCCAGGAATTCCGCGTGGTCAGGGAAGTCGCGACCTTTGCGCAGCAGGCGTGGAGCTGGCCGATTGCCCGGACGACCTCGCGCGCGCAATCGATTCTACTGATACCCGGCTTCATGGCCGGCGACGCGACGCTCTACCCCTTCGCCAACTGGCTGCGCACGCGCGGCCATCAGGTCCATTTCTCCGGGATGCTCGCCAATACCGATTGTCCGCGGCGCGCGGTCGACCGGCTAAGCGGTATCCTGACCAATCTAGCCGCCAAGACCGGCGGCAAACTGATCATTATCGGGCACAGCCTCGGCGGAATTTATGCCCGCGAGCTCGCGCGGCGTCATCCGGAGCTGGTCGATCAGGTGATCCTGCTCGGCTCGCCGATACGCGATCCGCAAAAAAACTCGCATCCGTTTGTCAAAATGCTGGCGACGCTGACTTATCAGATGCATGAGTCGGGATGCCACTGTCCGGGTGATCTGGCCACCGTATGCGGCATCAATGGCGACGCGCCGCCACCCGGCATCCGCGAAACCCTGATCTATTCCAAGAGCGACGGCGTGGTCGATTGGGCCAGTTGTATCGAGGCCGGGGCGCTGGTCGAGGCGGTCGAAGTGAACTCCACGCATTGTGGGATTCCCTACAACCTCGACACCCTGCGTATCATCCGCGAGCGCATCGAAAAGACCGCCGTAATGCGCGAGACGCAGGCACGTATGCAATCGACCTGACGGGCAACCCCGTAAATTGAATCGCTAATCGACGGCGACTGCGCGCTCCGCAGCCGCCGTTTTCTTTTTGCATCGAAGGACATCGGATTGATTTCAAATATATCGTACGAGCGGCTGGTCAAGGCCGCCTTTCGCGCGGTCGCCGGCGAGCGCGCCTCGCGGCGCCAGCTCGATCGGGTGCGCGAGATTTTAATGCGCGCGCTGCGCGAGCTCGAAGACCTCGGCGGCGCGGACTGATATTGCGCATCGCGCGAGGCGCGCCGTTTGGCCGAGCGGCGGACCAGCGCAACCTTTGCGCGTGATCCGCCGCACCGCAATTTCCGCGACGCATTCGCCGCGCGGCAAGCGCGGCGCTGCGACCGGCTCACGGACACAACAAGCGCGGCGCGTTCAGGTCGCGATCAGGCCGCCGTCCACCGGCATCGGCAGCCCGGTCACGTAGGATGATCGGTCCGAACAGAGCCAGACGACCGCCTCGCCAATCTCCTCCGGCTCGCCCATCCGCTTGAGCGGCTCGGCGCGCACGAAGCTCTCCTCGACGCCGGGACGATCCTGCAGCAGGCGGCCCATCATCGGCGTGCGAATCGGTCCCGGGCAGACCGCGTTGACCCGAATACCCGAGCGGCCGTATTCGATCGCCGCCGCCTTGGTCAGTCCGGCCACGCCATGCTTGGAGGCGACGTACGCCGGCATCCCCTTGACCCCGAGCAGGCCCGCGTCGGAGGAGGTGTTGACGATCGCGCCGCCGCCGCCCTGTGCGAGCATCTGGGTGATCTCGGCCTTCATGCAGAGCCATACGCCAGTCAGGTTGATCGCGATCACGCGCGCCCAGTTCTCCTCGGTGCACTTATGCGTCACGCCCATCGCGCCCTCGATGCCGGCGTTGTTGAACGCGCAATCCAGCCGGCCGTAGGCGGCGACCGCGCGCGCGACAATACGGTCGGCGTCGGCGGCCTGGGCGACGTCGGCCTTGACGAAAATCGCTTCGGCGCCGAGGTCCTGGACCAGCTTGAGCGTCTGCTCACCGGCCGCCTCGACCAGGTCGGCGATCACCAGTTTGGCGCCTTCGCGCGCGAAAATCCGCGACGTTGCGCGTCCGATTCCGGAACCGGCGCCGGTTATCAGCGCGACCTTGCCTTCAAGAATTCCAGCCATCCCAATGCCTCCAGCAAATGCCTTCAGGTTGATCCGCGGATCGTCGCTGCGCGATCCCCGCCGCGCCCGGCGGATACGCCGCGCATCCTGTTACATAGGCGAGTCGGCGGCGCCCGCACAAGCGCCGGACACGATGCGTCCCGCGTGCGCGAAGTAACAATGGAAAGTTCGGTCTGCTAGATTTGGCGCGGCCGCCGATCATCGCGCGGCGGCGCTCTCGCTCAGGCTCTCGCAGGAGAATCGTCAGAATGGAGAAATTCAGGCGTAGTTCGCATTTTTTCTATCGGACGGCTCTGCTCGGCCTGCTCTCCCTGGCGGCGTCAATCATGGGCACTGGCGGGTGGCGGCCGATTGCGGCCGATCGAGCCTGGGCCGCGGGCAGCCCTCCGGCCAACGCCTCTACTTCAACGTCGTCGCCCGCTTCGCCAGTTGCAGCGCCCGGGCCTGTGTCATCAACGGCTACGACGGCCCCGTCCGGCGCGGTGCCAACGGCGCCGGGAACCGCCGTGCAACCCATCCAGCTTACGACCGCCGACGTCTTCAGTTTGGAGCGTTCGGCGGCCAGCGTCGAGGAAATATGGGAGGATTTCAAGTGGATACTGCCCTTCCTCGGCGCAATATTTATCGCAGTAATTCCCGTAATCACGTACGGTGGCATCTACTACATTAGAAATGAAGGCAAGCGTCTGACTCGAGAGGTCGAAGGGAAGCTTGATAATCAGGTCAAAGAGCAGAAAGCGCAATTCAATAAGAAATTTGCGGAGCTCAACGAAAGGATCACCGACAAATTCCAAGCCTTTGACGCGAAGATGAATTTCCAAGGCGCCGGAATTCGCTACAAACTGGCGTTGTACGCTTGGAGGACCGGAGATCTGCGGGACTCAATCTATCAAGGTGAAACATCATTGCTGCATGCCGACCTGGCAATCAGGTTGTTCAAGGAGGTTAACGATCGGAAAATCGGCGAAGCGCGGGACTTGCAGAGCAACCTCCAATACCGATGCTACATCGTGGGCGACCTGGCCTTCTACTGCGCTGACGCGTTCAAAGCCGAGGCTCGCGTCGACGATGGGGCACGCGCCCTGGAACTCGCACGCCGCCTGCGCACGGAGTGGGCAATATTCACGGAACTACCGCCCAGCCTGGTTGACAATTATCTATACGTATTGGCGGTCGTGGATAAGATTGCGCCGGAAGATTTCGATGAGGCCCGGATCCTGCGGAAGGATAATCAGGACCGCATCATGGCCTCCATGCAAACCGACAACCCGAAAATGGCTAAAGAACACGCTCAACTATTCGAGAAATTTTTCGGCCCAATCTAGCGTTGACCCTGATCCATTCACGCAAATCCGAGTCCGTCAGACATGCACGATCTATTAGGCTATAGCCAATCCATCTTCGGGATTATGTGGCGCTTTGCCTGGTCCAAACATCGTGGTTTCTCCTGCTTCTGGGCTCAATTTAAGCACCATCACCGCATTCGGCCAACCGCCCGATACGCCCATCGCGAGGCCACATAGCGCATCGAATGCCCATATTAGCACGCCCCACCGCGCGCGTCACACCGCCGTGGCGTTGACCGTCGTCGCGAAGCGCGCGCGAAACTCCTCGCCCGGGAGCTTGGTATAGACCGCGATGCGTGAGAGCGCCGGCTCCCGCAGGTCGCGCGGCTCGAGCCGAATCATGTACGAGCGCGCCACGTGGTAGGACTCGGTGGTCACGTCGACCATGCGAATACTGATGCGCCCGGTCTTGGGGTCAAGCAATTGCGCAAGATCGACGGGCGTTACGCGGCCGCCGGAAATCGCGATCAGCGCCCCCGACCCGCCGTCGAGCAGATAGCGCACCGCGCCGTAGCCGAGCGTGCGCGTGTACTCGGTATCGAACGGCACGGGCTTGGCGCAGCGCAACTCGTAGCCGATATCCTTGGCGACCACGTTGGCGGCCACGCCGACCTCCTTGAGCGCACCGCGCACGCGATCGCGCAGCAACAGGCCCAGCGGGATGTCGGCGATATGCACATGGCCGTAGGCGTCGCGCTCGGATCCGGGCGCGGCCGGCAGGGTCGCCGGGTCGATGCGCTCGGCGATACCCTCGGCGATCACCGCGACGCCATTGTCATGGCCCATCGAATGGCGTTTGACGATCGCGCCGACGATGGTATCGACGACCAGCGCGAGGTCGAACTTTTCGCCGCGGAATTCCTCCGGGATGATCGCCAATGTCGCGCCCGCCGACTTGCACATGCTGAGCGCGAGCGATCCCGACTTGCGGCCCATCGAGACCGCCAGGTACCAACGCCCGGTGGTCCGCGCGTCCTCCATCAGCGACTCGATAATCGCCGCGCCGGTAGCACGCGCGGTCTCGAAGCCGAAGGTCGGCGCGTTGTCGGGCAGGGGGATGTCGTTGTCGATGGTCTTGGGCACCGTGGCGACGCCGATGCGGCCACGGGAGCGCTCGGCGATCATCGCGGCGCCGTAGGTCGTGTCGTCGCCGCCGATACAGACCAGGTAGCGCACGCGCAGCCGGATCAGCGTATCGATCACGCGCTGCAGGGTCGCCTCGTCACGCGCCGGATTGGTCCGCGAGGTGCGCAGGATCGATCCGCCCGTAAAGTGGATGCGGCTTACGTCGGGAATGCGCAGTTCGACCGTGTGGGTGGTGTCGCCTTCGATCAGCCAGCGAAAACCCTCGCGCAAGCCGATCACGCGCAGACCGTTGTTGATCGCCTCGATCGCGGCCGACGCAATTACGCCGTTAATACCGGGAGCCGGGCCGCCTCCGACCAGAATCGCAAGGGTTGCCTGCGCGTCGCTCATGGGAACCTCATACGCTCCATTCAACTAGCATGACCGGTCGGGCGAGCGAATATGCCCGGCCACGCCTAGGCCCATTGACTAATGCACTAATGGTGCGGAATCGGCGGCCAGCGTTGTGGCGGCGATCGGCGCGGCACGGGCTAGTCCGGCGGGCGACATTTGCAGAATCAGGACCCATTCGGTCGATTCTACCTGATTGGCGCTGTGCAAGTCCGGCGGCAACGTCACGACTTTCACGGCCAGCGGACCGTACTGCGCCGCCAGATGCGTCAGCGCGTCATGGCTGCCGAACACGCCCACGTCGACATTGCCGTTGGCCGACGGGCCAAGGATCAGCCCGTTCTGAGTCGTCCATATAGGCGGGCGCTCGTCGACATACGGACCGTTGACCCATAACGGCGGCAAAAGTCCCAGGCCTTGCGCCTTCAATGGATTGAGCGCCGCGGGGTCGAGACCACGCTTGAGATACCGTCTGGCGGCGGTCATCAAAGTCGCCATCCGGATCTGCGCGGCCCGTTCCTGCAGGCGCGCGGGGTCAATCGCCGCGTAGGGTTTCAGGCTCTCGAGCGGAACCTGGTAGAGCCTCACGCCGCCCACATTGATTGGCGCCACACCCAGACCGGACATGAGCACTGCGATCGCCGCACGATCGCCGGCGGTAAGTGCAACCCGCCCCAGCGTCATCGGATGCGCCTGCGGAACGGCCTGCCACAGATGTTCGCCATTGTCGGCCACCACGATCGCGCCGACCTGCTTGTCCGCGAGGAACGCCTTCAACTGCTCGTCGGCGTCGGGCAAAGTAGCCAGATTGTAGAGGCTGGCGAGAATCGGGTACTGGGTAAACGCCTTCGGTGCGGGTGGCAAGACGGAGGTGTAGCCACCCGCCATGCGGAAGTACATTCGCGCATCGGCCTGCCAGACTTCACTATTGCCGGTGAGTCCGTAGGGCAGAATTACTACATTTTCGCCCGGTTCTAGATAATGCTTATAGCCACCGCCGCTGAAGAACTCCGGCGCATCGTTCGCGATAGTCCAGAAAACCGCCGAACAATTCGGCAGCAGGAACAGCACAATCAAAAGCCCCGCCAGGATGCGTGTCGCGCGTGGAACAGAACTATCACCGAGAGCAATTGAAGCGACAATCGCCAGGACCATAAACATATAAACCGCGAGCCGCGCCGGCAGCATCAGATCGAGAATCGGCAGATGCGTGGCAATCCACCACGGCAGGGGAACAAGCGCGCGATCGAACATTCGCAGGTAAGGGCCAAGCGTGGCAAGGCAGGTGCAAGCGAAAAGAATAGTCAGATAGCGAGTGCGGCCGCCGCGCGCTTTGCCGCGCGCAAATGACCACATCATGAGGATTAACGGCACGCCGATGTAGTCACCCGCTTCCCATATATCAAATCCTGACGCTAGCGAAGCAGCGACTTTCCAGTGGCCGAACACGTTCGTCGCCGTGGGAATTAACAACTCGATCGGACTCGCCGATACGATCGTCGTCCATCGCGCGGCCTGTTGAATCGGTCCGTCACCGAAAAGACGATAGATATACGGACTCATTGCAATGACGGTGGCAGCGAAAGCAATTCCAAGCGGCGGCAGCATTCGCAATAGACGCGCCCGGTTGAAGTGGAGGAGATACGCAAGCAGGATCGCACCCCCGCCGAACAGGGACGCGGTCGCGAGGACCTCGGGCGAAGAGAGAAATTGCCCAATCATCACCAGCGACATCAGTACCGCATAGCGCCGATTACTCAGCTCCCGATCGGTCCAGCGCAATGTAAGCAGTACGGCGACCGGCAGCAAAAAGACCATCGCGAGGCTCAGATGGCCGAGGATGCGTCCGAGCATGTAAGGCGAAAAGCCGAAGATATAGCCACCGGCAAGGGCCGGCCAATACTCATTAGCGATACGCCGGCACATCAGAAACGCGGTCCACGCCGCCAGCGCGGGGCACAGCAGCGTAGCGATATTGTACGCCGCGAGCGGACCAAACCATATTTCGATCGGCATCAGCGCGAATGCGGCGAGTGGTACGTTAGTGGTAATCGCGAGATTGAAACCGCTCGGCGCCCAGACCACGTTCAGGTTGAACGGATTCAGATGATTGGCGAGCGCATAGCGCCACCATTCCAGGTAAAACGGAAACACGCCCGGATCGTGGCCGGCTCCGATATAGCGATCGGAAAGATGCCCGACCAGGGTGCGCCCGAAGAAAATCAATGAGAGCACCAGATAGAGCAGCAGCGCTTCGGGCGCCAGTCCGGCCAGGCGCCCACGCGTCGCGTGCGACGCCGGACCAGGACCCGCGACCTGCCTGCTCCGCTCCTCCATCGGCCCGTCCTCCCGCCGCCGCGCAACCGCCTGTTACAGGCTGCGTATCTTATTGCGGTGCCGGAGATGCAACAACCCGCGAGGGTCGTGGACCGGCGGGCGATCGCTCATCGACGGGAACACGGGACACGTAATTTCCTAGAGCGTCGTGCGCGCGTCGATGGCTTGCAAAAGCAAAGAACGAGTAATGCGGTGGCCGCCCGCCGTGCGCTCGATGCGATCGGTCACGGCGGCCGCCGCTCAGTTATCTCGAATCGCGATCACTTGCTGGCTCGTCAGGCGCGGCGGCGCGGGCGGGCGGCCGGGCCCAGCGCCTCGACCTGCTCCTCGAGTTGCGCGCGCAGCCGCGAGCAGACGATGTCGCACAGCTCAAAGACCATCGGATCGGCGATCGAGAAGTGCGCCGCGCTGCCCTCCTGCCGGCGATTGACCAGGCCTGCGTCCTGCAGCACCTTGAGATGCTTGCTGATGTTGGGCTGCGTCGAGCCGATCGCTTCGGTCAGCGCCGAGACGCTCCGGTCACCGCGCTCGAGCGCGCGCAGCATACGCAGCCGGATCGGCTCGCCCATCGCGCGAAAGCGCGTGGCGACCAGCGCCAGCGCGGCGTCGCTCAGTTCGCGGTGGTTCGCGTTCGGACGATGCGCCGCTCTTGCATTCATAACTATATAGTTATATCCTCATCAATGTAGAGACGCAAGGCGCCTTCCGCCGTGGCCGGCGCACGCAAGGTATCCAGATGGAAAACTTCACCCCCGTATCCTCGCTGATCGGCGGCCTGATGATCGGGCTCGCCGCCGCCGGCCTGCTGCTATGCACCGGCCAGGTCGCCGGCATCAGCGGCATCGTGGCGGGCGTGCTGCGGCCGGTAAAGAACGACGTCGCGTGGCGCGTCTGGTTTATCGCCGGGATGCTCGCGGGCGGCATCGCACTGCGCCTCTATCTGCCGCACGCCTTTACCTTCACGCTGGCACGATCGGCCGGCGCGATCGCGCTGGCGGGCCTGCTGGTCGGCTTCGGCACGCGCCTGGGCAACGGATGCACCAGCGGTCACGGCGTCTGCGGGGTGAGCCGGCTTTCGCCGCGCTCGATCACCGCGACGCTGACCTTTATCGCGGCGGGCGCGGCGGTCGTCTACATCGTCAACCACTGGTTCGGAGGTTACGTATGAAGCGGCTCGCGACGGCTTTCGTCTCGGGATGCGTCTTCGCGCTCGGCCTCGGGATTTCGGGCATGACCCAGCCGAGCAAAGTGGTGGGCTTTCTCGATTTTTTCGGCCATTGGGATCCGAGCCTGGCCTTTGTGATGATCGGGGCAAACGCTTTCTACTTCATCGCCTGGCGGCTGATCGTCCGACGACCGGCGCCGCTTTTCAGCCCGCGCTTTGTCGTGCCCTGGCGCACCGCGATCGATCGCCCGCTGCTCGCCGGCGCGGCGATCTTTGGCGCCGGATGGGGCCTCGGCGGATTCTGTCCCGGTCCCGCGATCGCGTCGCTCGCGTCCGGCTCAGGCACCGTCATATTGTTTGTGCTCGCGATGGTGGCCGGGATGTACCTGCACGTTCTGATTGTTTATCCGCTTGGCGATACCCGGGCGGCGCAGCATGGCGACCTTGCAGTACCGGCGGGCGACAGTTGAGATGCCGTCCGCGCGCGGCGCACGGCGTCGATGCGGAGAGCGTGCGCCAATCGACTTATAAAATGGCTGTGCAAAATTGTCGCCTGGGCCGATTAATGCTCAGGCCGTTTTCCTGCTAAAACTTTGGCGTGTCAGCCGGCGCGCCGCCCAAGGCCCAATAATGAATCAGGCTCCCGCACCGCCCCCCGAATCGAATCTCGACGACATGATCGCCGCTTCGGCGCCGCTCAATCTCGCCGGACGCATCGCCTTTCCGCTCGCCGCGATCGCCGTGATGTTCCCGTTCGTCTCGCCCGGCATCGCCCTGCTGATCGGGATCGTGCTGGCGATCGCGGTTGGCAATCCGTACGTGGCCATGACCCGGCGCTTCGTCTCGATCCTGCTGCAACTGTCCGTAATCGGGCTCGGCGCCGGCATGAACCTGACCGTGGTCGGCCGCGTCGGCATGCACGGCTTTTTCTACACGGTCATCGGAATCTCGCTGACGATGGCCGCCGGGCTCAGCTTGGGCCGGCTGATGCGCACGCAGAGCGACACTTCGTTGCTGATCACGGTGGGCACCGCGATTTGCGGCGGCAGCGCGATCGCCGCCGTCGCGCCGACGATCCATGCCAAGCATCACGACGTTTCGGTCGCGATGGCGACGGTCTTCTCGCTCAACGCCGTCGCGCTGTTTCTGTTTCCTCCGGTGGGCCATCTGCTCGGCCTGACCCAGACCCAGTTCGGCTTGTGGTGCGCGCTGGCGATCCACGACACCAGTTCCGTGGTCGGCGCGAGCATGCAATACGGCGCCAAGGCGCTCGAAATCGGTACGACCGTCAAGCTCACGCGCGCCTTGTGGATCGTTCCGGTCACACTGGTCATCGGGATGCTCTGGACCGTCGGCGCGGCCGACGCCCCGGCGCAAAAGGCCAAGCGCCCGTGGTTCATCCTGGGCTTTATCGCGATGGCCGGCCTGATGACCTGGGTGCCGAGCCTCAAGCCGACCGGCCACTTGATCTTTATGGGCGCACAGCGCGCACTGGTCTTTACGCTCTTTTTGATTGGCGGCGGATTGAGCCGCGAATCGCTGCAGGCGGTCGGCCGGCGTCCGCTGATCCAGGGTTTTGTGCTGTGGGCGATAATGGGCAGCGCGACGCTCGGCGCGATCCTGCTGAAGTGGATCCACTGATACGCGCCGCGTCGGCCGAGAGGATTCAAGGCCGAAAGGATTCAAGATGGATACGAAGCGTGACCACGCACCCGATCTGAACGATCTCGACCGGCGAAAATTCCTGCGCCTGGCCGCGATGGCCGGACTCAGTACCGGATTCGGCGCGAGTCTCAGCGGCAGCGCACTCTCCGCCCTGGCCAGCGATCTGATCACCCTGCCCTTCGCCAACGGCGATCGGCGCATGGCGGCCTTTCCGCAAAAGCGCGAACTGATCCTTCTGCGCACCCGTCCGCCGCTGCTCGAGACTCCGATGGCAATCTTCGACCAGGGCGCCTTCACGCCCAACGACGCCTTCTATGTGCGGTGGCATCTGCCGATCGTACCGACGGATATCAATGTCGCCTCGTTTCGCGTGCGCATCCACGGACATGTGCGGCAGCCGATCGAGTTGACCCTCAAGCAGATTCTCCACGGCTTCGATCCGGTCGAAATTGCCGCCGTCAATCAATGCTCGGGCAACAGCCGCGGCTTCTTTGCGCCGCGCGTCGCGGGCGGCGAATGGGGCAACGGCGCGATGGGCAATGCGCGCTGGACCGGCGTGCGCCTGAAGGATCTGCTCGACCGCGCGGGCGTGCTGCCCGGCGCCGTGCAGGTGCGCTTCAACGGCGCCGACGGTCCGGAGGTTCCCGAGACTCCCGACTTCATGAAATCGCTCGCTATCGATCATGCGCGCGACGGCGAAGTGATGGTCGCCTACGGCATGAATGGCGGCGAACTGCCGGTGCTCAACGGCTTTCCGATCCGGCTGGTGGTGCCCGGATGGTTCGCCACCTACTGGGTCAAGATGCTCAACGATATCGAAGTGCTCGACCATCCCGACGACAACTTCTGGATGAAGTCGGCGTATCTCGTGCCCGACAATCCGGCCGGCAATCTCAAGCCGGGCGAGACCGGCGTCAAGATGGTTCCGATCAGCCGCCTGCTGCCGCGCTCGTTCATCACCAATCTGCAGGCCGGCGCGACCGTGCATGCGGGCCGTCCGGTGGCGCTGCGCGGTATCGCCTTCGGCGGCGATACCGGCGTCGCCCAGGTGATGGTTTCCGCGGACGGCGGCGCGCAATGGCATCCGGCGCGCCTCGGCCGCGATTACGGCAAGTACAGCTTTCGCCAATGGGCATCCGCATTCACCCCGGCCGCGCCCGGGCCCTGCGTCCTGATGGTCAAGACGATCAACAGCAACGGTCTCAGTCAGCCGCTCGAACCCAACTGGAACCCGGGCGGCTTCATGCGCAACGTGATCGAGCGCACCCCGGTGAAGGTCATATGAAAGCGCCACGCCATCATGCTCGCGCCCGCGGCGATCGATCGAACCTGCTCGCCGCTTCGATCGCCGCCGCCCTGCTCACCGTCGCCGGTGGCCTGACGCTCGCGATTGCGGGCGCCGCGCCGGCCGACGCGCACAGCGCGCCGATCAAGCTGGAGTCGCAGAAAATCACCCTGCCCTTCGGTGACGGTCAATTTCCCGCCGGGCCGACCGCCAAAATCGCCAACGAGCACTGCCTGCTCTGTCATTCGGCGGGCATGGTCTACACCCAGCCGCCGCTCAGCCAGGCGGCCTGGGTGAGCGAGGTCACCAAGATGGCCAAGGTCTACGGCTGTCCGTTGCGCGACGATCAGATAGTGCCGCTGGCGACCTTCATGCACGACCAGGATGGGCATCCCAATCCGGCGCTGAAGTAGGCCCGCGCGATCGCCGGCCGCCACACCATCGCGCGCCGATCCGTTGCCGGCGTTGCGTACGCCGCAATGCCCGCGATGCCGATCGATTTGCTGGCAACCGGCGCGGCCAGCGGCTAATCTCCGATGCTGAGCGAGGTGCAATAGTAATGTCCATTACGATAATTTATGCCGGCGAGGCGACGACTATTGCCGACGCCCGCGCCGAAGGCGATCAACTCTGGCTGTCGCCCACAGATCTGCGCCGGGCGACCGGATGGGAACTGAAGCCCGAGGGTGTCTGCCGCGGCCAAGTCTGCATCCCGATTCCGCCCGGCCGGCAGAGCGAATTCGTCCGCGCCGGCGGCGCGCTCAACCTGGCCGCCTTCGCGCGCCATCTCGGACAGCCGGTGGTCCACAATGATCGCCACGCGACCTGGTTCTTCGGCGAATCGGCCGCCGCCCGCACCGCTACGCTGCGCTCGCTGAAGGCGCCCGACTTCACTCTGCCCGACCTCGACGGCAACCTCCATTCGCTCTCCGACTATCGTGGCCGCAAGGTTCTGCTGCTCTCCTGGGCTTCCTGGTGAGGATGCCGCTTCGACCTGCCAGTCTGGCAGGGCATCTACGACGAGCTGAAGGATAAGAATTTCACGCTGGTCTCGGTCGCCTTCGATAGCGGCGGACCGGCCGCCGTGCGCGATTTCATCCGCCCCGCCGCGCCCACCGAAATGATCCCCGAGATGCGCGACCTCATGGGCTGGGACACCGAGTTATTCAGCCGCGCGGGCGCGCCGGCCTATCCGAACCTGATCGATGAGAAACATGTTGTTGCCGAACTCTACAACATGACAAACGTGCCGATGGCGGTCTGGATCGACGAAGCCGGCCGCATCGTGCGGCCCGCCGAGGCGGCCGGCGCCAGCGACAGCTTTCGCTCGATGGACCGCGCCACCTTCAAGATGACTCCCGAAGGCGCCACCCGCAGCAAGGCTTCCCGCACCGCGTACGTCAACGCTCTGCGCGATTGGGTTGCCAAGGGCGATCAGAGCGCCTACGCCTTGGCGCCGGCGGAAGCAGCCTCGCGCATCGCCGGGCCGTCACCCACCGATGCGCTCTCGTCGGCCAATTTCCGCCTCGCCCAGTACCTGCACGAACGCGGGCATACCGCCGAGGCGATGCCCCACTTCCTCGAGGCGCGCCGCCTGTGCCCCGAGCGCTGGCACTATCTGCGCCAGACGCTCGAGATCGAGGAGCTGGGCAAAGGCTCCGGACCGGAATTTTTCGCCGCGATCGACGCCCTTGGCGAGCGATCGTTCTATCATCCCGTCGATTTAAAGGCGTCGCCGAAATAATCCCGCGCCGCTCCGTCCGCGCCGGATCGCATTCCAGCCGGGCGGAGCGCGCCAGCCTCATTCGACTCCCGACATTTTAGTCCGGACCTTCGACTCCCGACATTATCGCGCACGAATGATGCGCGCCGCCGCGAGCTCAGAGATTTTCACGCATGCTCTCGATTCGCGCGAACCGATGATCGCGCGGCAGGCGCAAAATCGCCCGCGCGTCCTCGAGCGCCGCGTCACGGCTGATATCGAGCGTACGATATCCGCACCATAGCCAAATCTGATCGCCCTCCGCCTCGTAGATGCAAATCGGCCAGGTATGCACGTCCGTAGTCCAGCCGTGCATAAAGGCCGCGGCCTTGTCGTAATCGTCGAACTTTTCCAGATGTGGTACGTGATGCGACTCGAATGCCGCAACGTATCTACGCTTGCCATCACTCATGCGCTAGCTCTAATGCGCCATTTCGCGATTGTCGAGTCCCAGGCGCGCCGCGCGCGACGCGCTTGACATCACCGCGCCCGGTACTTGCGACGAGTTATCACTCAGTGCTCTACCACTCAGCCACCGTTACATCCGATGCAGCCACTCGACAGGAACAGAAAGCGGCCACGCTCTGGCGCGGTGAGGGCGCCTCGCGCAGCGCGGCCCATCTCGCCTTCAGCGCAAACAATCGCGCGGCGGTGAACTCGGTCTATGCCGCGGCGATCGCCGCCGGCGGCCACGACAACGGCAATCCCAGTCTCCGGCCCGACCACGGCGCGAACTATTACGCCGCATTCGTGATCGAACCGGACGGAGACAACGCCGAAGCCGTCTGTCACCAGGCATAATAACTCATCGGCCGCCCCGAACGTGACTCACGCCGCCGGGGCGGCCCGCTATCAAACTACTATTGGGCTCGAACCGAATGCGTCAATCGGGGTTGAATAGTTATTTGTGAATCTCCCGCCACGACCTTCTCTGCAACGACTATGCGGCTCGGCGTGCGGTGTCCGGACGGCATTCGACTAGCTATTGCGCAGCGCCGGCATCACCTCGGCTGCGAAGCGCTTGAGCGACCGCATCGCCTTGGCCGGATCGAGTCCTGGATGCTGCATTGAGATCGCGAGTTCCGTCACCGGGAGTCGCTCGAGCAGATCTTTGAGCTGTTCGATCACGCGTTTGGGCGGACCCAGTATCGCACTCTTGCGCAACGCCACCGCGTCGGGCCGATAGTGCCCCAAGGTCTCGATCTCCCCTTCTGACAGCCACTTTCCATAGAGCTCCATCTGATACATCGCCGCCGCCTCAATCTCTTCCCACGCCTGATCCTCGCTATCGGCGACATGCACCATCCGCGTATTCACGACGCTATAGGCGGAAGGATCCTTGCCCAATTCGCGCAGCGCCTCGTGATAGCTGGCGATCTCCTTCGCACCCAGGTTGCAGGCGAAGCCCAGGTCGAGCCGCGCGCTGCGCTTAATCGAGGCCGGCGCCATTCCGCCCCATAGCAACTCGGGATAGGGTTTACTAATCGGCCGGGGCAGCACCCGCGCATCATTGAAGTTGAAATATTTCCCCGCGAAGCTGAAGCGCTCCCCCATCCACGCGCGCTTCATGATCTCGATCGTCTCGAGCGCCCGCCCCGCGCGCTCCTTGCGCGGCACGTGAAATATGTCGAATTCTTCGAGCCGATAACCCACTCCAATTCCCAGGCGCAGCCGGCCATTCGAGATTACATCGATAAGCGCGGCGTCCTCCGCCAGGCGCAGCGGATGATAGAATGGCGCAAGGATTACGAAGCTGCCGATCTTGATACGCCTGGTGCGCGCCGCCATCGCCGCAAGCATCGGCATCGCCGCCGCCAGATATCCGTCATCGACGAAGTGATGCTCGGTGATCCAGATGGTGTCGAAGCCGGCCTGGTCGAGAAATTCAATCTGCTCGAACATCGCCGCATAGAATTCCGCCGAGCCCAGCCTCGATAGCTCGGGCGGATTGCGAAACGCCATCAGGTAGCCGATTTTGATCATCGTTCGTCCCTCGTCCGCCGCGATATTTTGGCCGCGGCCCAATCCGCCACAAGCCTGTACGCGCGTGACCAGCCGGGACTCTAGCCGGTCTGCGCCGATGCGCCTACCTGTCGCGCACCCCCTCGATCCTTCATTCGAGGCTGGTGCGGTTCGCACGGGTACGCATGCGCGCCTGCGATTTCCTGTTCGAGCTGCGCCAGCCGCTCGCGCCTGCGCGCCAGCATCGCGACTGCGTATCCGCCCCGCGCGAAGCGCCGCACCACCGCCGCGCCGGTGCCCGGACCCACGCCGGTCACGATCGCGACTGGTTTTTGATTACTCACTCTTCACTCCTTCACCGATCTCCATGCGGAGTGCGATCGTCTCGATTACTCAGTAGGCGCGGCGCCCGCCGGGCGATACCCCACGCGATCGCGCTCCAGGCGCACGAGGTCGTTCGCGCCGTGGCGCAGAACGGGGATCTTGTGCCGCGGATTAAGCCGCATAAATTCCGCGCTCCGGGTCTCGCCGATGCGCGATCCGATCGCATGAAACTCGTATTCCAGTCCGAGATCGAGCAGCATCCAATGCGCGCGCATCGTGCGGGCGGTGCCCGATCCCCACAAGGTCAACTCGTTCGCCATCGCGAGACCACGCGGCGCTCGGTCGAGCGCGGCACGTTCGGTGCGCCGACCTTTTTCGTTGGCGGCGAAATCTTCTTCGGCAAGGATCGCTTGCGCGACGTCGAGGAGCTGATGGCACAGACCGCTTAGATCGCCCGGACGATACAGGCGCCGTGCGGCGCGCAGGTGTCGCCCGGATCGCGCCCGTGCGCTCAGATATTGAAGTCGTCCTTGCGCGGACGCCGGGTGCGCGCGCCCGGATCGCGCGCCGCCTCGCGCTCGAGATCGTGCAGTTCGGCGCGCACCGCGTCGAGCCGCGCGCGAAATTCGTTGGCTTCGAGCTTCACGCCCGCGCCGCATTTGACGCAGACAAAATGAATCTCGGCCTGTTCTTCGAGCGCCCGCACGAGGAGCGAATTGCGCTGGCCGCATTGCGGGCAGGCTACGTCAACTGATTCGTCTTCGAACATCGGGGCGCGCCTCCGTGACAGCTTTGCCAGTGCCAAGCCTAGGGGATTTCGCACACCTTGTCATCGCGCGCACTCTCCTCGATCATGATGTCGTCGCCAATCCGCCGTCGCGCGGACGGTTGGGTCCGGCGGCCAACCGGGTTAGGATCATCCGCGAGACGCGGCGATCGCGGCATTGACGATTGTGAACCGGACGATCGCGGAATTGATGATCGGTGCGCGAACGATCGCAAGGTGGACGATCGCACTTTGGAGGACACAGGATGGCCGGGAAGATCACGAAGACCGACGAAGAATGGCGCAAGCTGCTCACTCCCGAACAATTTGAAGTCGCGCGCCGCAAGGGCACCGAACGCGCCTTCACCGGGCAATATTGGGATCTGCACGATCAGGGCGCGTATCTCTGCGTATGCTGCGGCAACGAGCTGTTCAACTCCGAGACCAAGTACGACTCGGGCTGCGGATGGCCGAGCTTTTACGCCGCGCTCGCTCCCGATCGAATCGAGACGGTCGCCGATCGCACTTACGGCATGCTGCGCACCGAAGTGACGTGCAGCCGCTGCGGCGCGCATCTCGGTCACGTCTTCGACGACGGACCGCGGCCGACCGGGCTGCGCTATTGCATGAACTCGGCGTCGCTCAACTTCGTCAAGAAGGACGGCGACGGCAAGTGAGCGCGGCCGGGGACGTTGCGAGCGGCGCGCGAAGAGCGAATAATCAGGCGGGAAAGTTTTCGCCTGGTCGTCCCGCATCGCGATTCCGTATCGAAGCCTGATGTCCGCTTCAGCCTCGCCCACGCCGTCCGACGAATTGTCCGCGCCGATCGACGCGCGGGCCGGTTCACAATCCGCGCGGCCGGCACCCGCGGCCGAGGCGGCTCACGTCAGTTTCAGCTACGGCGATCGCAAGGCGCTCGACGATGTGAGTTTCACCATCGCGCGCGGCGAGATTTTCGGACTGCTCGGTCCCAACGGCGGCGGCAAGACCACACTGTTCAAGCTGATCTCGACGCTGGCGCCATTGCAATCGGGCGACGTGCGCATTCTCGGATGCGATCTGCGCCGCGATACGCTCGCGCTGCGGCGCAAGCTCGGCGTCGTCTTTCAGCATCCGAGCGTCGACGGCAAGCTGACCGTTGCCGAAAACCTCGCGCATCACGGGCGCCTCTATGGCATCAGCGGCGCGCGGCTCAAAGCGCGCATCGCCGCGATGCTCGATCAACTCGGATTGAGCGCGCGCGCTGGCGATCTGGCCGAAACGCTGTCGGGCGGCCTCAAGCGGCGCGTCGAGTTGGCCAAGTCGCTGCTCCACGAGCCCGAACTGCTGGTGCTCGATGAGCCGAGCACCGGCGTCGATCCGGCGGCGCGCCGCGAGTTCCTGAATTATCTCGCCCACCTGTGCGACGCCGGCGGCGTGACGATCGTGCTGACCACGCATTACATGGAGGAGGCCGAACGCTGCGATCGGATCGGCGTGCTCCATCAGGGGCGCCTGGTGGCGATCGCGCCGCCCGGCGAATTGAAGGCGCGCGTCGGCGGCGACGTGGTGGTGATTGTCGCGCGCGAGGCCACTGCGCTGAGCGCAAGGATCAACGCGCAGATGGGCGTGGCGACGACGATTGTCGACGGCACGATCCGCGTCGAGCGGCCGCGCGGACACGAATTCGTGCGCGACGTGGTCGAGGCCTTTGGCGGCGAGATCGAGACCGTGACCTTCGGCAAGCCGACGCTCGAGGACGTCTTCGTCAAGCTGACCGGCGCGGCGTTTCACGCCGGTCCGCCGATGGCCGAATGAGCAGGAAAAGGCGATGAGCGAAACCGGATTGCAGGCGGGGACCTTGTGGCTGCGCGAGATCACGCGCTTTTGCCGGCAGCGCAGCCGCGTAATCGGATCGTTCCTGCAGCCGCTGGTCTTCTGGATTCTGCTCGGCGCGGGACTCAAGGCGTCGTTCAAGCCG
>Ga0307372_10005877_pt1 | contig 18184 bp, 15 predicted proteins | sample OX1MG_FD_202533 | JGI IMG/M metagenome (GOLD analysis project Ga0307372, IMG submission 202533) | Soil microbial communities from Risofladan, Vaasa, Finland - OX-1 | ecosystem: Environmental > Terrestrial > Soil > Coastal area > Acid sulfate soil | place: Finland: Risofladan, Vaasa | collected...
AGAGAAGGGTCTCCGGTCCGGGGATCCGAGAAGCTGGCTGCCCCGCCGACCGGGACGTCCTTGGCCGGACCGACCGCGGTCCCCGGCGGTTTGGCCGGGACGGTCGTGGTCGGACCGGTCGCGGTCGACGGCGTCGTGGCCGGACCGGTCGTGGTGGTGGTCCCCGACCCAGGCCGGCCACCGGGCAGGGTGACCGAATGGGAGCTCGGTGACGGCGCGCCCCCGACGGCGCGCCCGACGGCGGCGGCCGCCCCGGCGACGACCAGGCTGACTGCACCTGCAGCGACGGCGGCCATCCCGCCGAGCACCAGCTGGCGCCGGTCGAGGTCGTCGGGTCCCCGGCTGAGCAGGCTTTTGCGCTCGTCGGCGAGGAAGGGGCATCGGGCCACGTCGCAGGGTGCCCTGCGGAGGGCCCGGCACCGATCGTCCTCGTAGTTCCCGCAGACACCCTGTATGACCGAGAACGGGACCGCCACCAGGTTCGCAGGCCCGAGGTTCTGCTCGTGGCGGCTCCACGACGCCACGAGCGCGTCGATCGAGAGGACCCCGCCCGAGCCGGCCAGGATCAGCGGCGTCCACGCGAAGAAGAAGGCGATATCGGCCCCCGTGTAGTACGGCGACGAGTGGAAGCTGACCGTGAGGAAGAGGGTGAAGGAAAGGACCAGGCCGCCGATGGCGGCCGCACGGCTCCAGAGGCCGACGAGCGTGCCGATGCCGACGGCGAGCTCGCCCAGGGCGATGAGCACGCCGATCGGGGTCGCGAATTGCAGGAAGTGCCCGAGCAACGAGTGCAGCGGGCTGACCCGCTCAGCAGCGATGAGCTGCGCCTGAATGCTCGAAGGGCTGTTGGCGTTGAAGAAGTTCGGATTGGCGAGCTTCTGCAGGCCGGCGAAGGAGAAGGTGAAGCCGAGGAAGGCCCGCAACGGCAGCAGTGCCCACCCGGCCAGCGCCAGGGAGCGGCGCGGCGGAGCGAGAGAGAGCCACCGGCGATCCTCCGGTGGAGCGCTCCGTGCCGGGGGCTTGTCAGGTCGCCGGCCCTGACTGCCGGCGGGGCCGGCGGGGCGTCGTGAAGGTCCGCCGCCCGTCCTGTTGCGCCCGCGCCCGACTCCGCGCCCGCCCCGCGACCGATCGCCGGGGGATCGTCCCCCGGCTCCCTCGGGGGGGACCTTCTCCATCGCCAGAGTATGGCACGACGGGCCGAGCGGGCCCGTGAGGGATCAACCGGTTTGCGGGTGGGTCGGGGTGGTCCCGTTGGCGAGCAGGATGTCGAAGCCGTCAGGGGTGTTGAGGAGACCGGTGGCCGTGCCCGCCTTGTCGGTCAGGCCGTACTGCCAGACGATGGTGTCGTACGTCGGGTCGATGACGACGACCCGGTTCCGGTAGTCGTCGTTCACCATGATCAGCCCGTTGGGAAGCCGCTCCGCGAGCGAGGGCCTCTTGAGCATGCCGTCACCGGCCTTCACATCGTAGGACCAGGTGATCTGCCCGGCGCGGGTGAAGGTGAGGATCCGGCCCTCTGCCGGGGGGTCGTAGTCCGCCAGGAGGTAGAGGTCGGGCCCGAGCTGCTGGGGGTCGGAAGGGTAGTTGACGGTTGGCAGCTGCAACGTCCAGACCATCTGCCCCGATTGCGTGTACTCGGTGATCCACGAACCGTTTATCTCGGAGACCAGGACGTCGCCGTTGGCGAGCGGGGTGTCGCCGTTCGGGTAGCCGACGCTCTGCGGCGGGTTGTGGACGGCCACGCCGTTGGTGCCGATCTGGCTGATCGGGGTGCCGCTCGGCGAGATGAACAGGATCCGGTCGTTCGACGCGTCAGCGACCGTCACGACACCGCTCTTCAGGAGGTACGCGTCGTCGGGCTGGTCGAGGTACCCGGGGGCGGTCCCGGGTACCCCTGGATGGCCGTACTGCCAGAGGAGCTTCCCGGAGGGAAAGGCGATCTTCACGATCGTGTGATTGTCCTCCTGGTTCGAGATGATCCCGGTTCCCTTGCCGAAGAAGAACGCGTCGTCGGGGAAGTAGAAGCCGCCGGGCGGCGGGGGCATCGTGGCCGACGGGTACTGCCACTGGAGGTTGCGGGCAGCGTCCATGACCAGGAGGCGGTTGTTCCCCCGGTCGGCGATGAGGAGACGCCCACTGAACGGTGCCCCGGCTGCCGCCCCGCCGACCGGGCCGCCGTAGCGGCTCGGTCGCAGCGAGATCACCGACTGCAGGGACCCCGACGCGATGCCCGCCTGGTCCTGTCCCGATTGACTGGCCACCTCGCCGCCGACCAGGTAACCGACAGCCGCCGCTCCCTCGCCCACGGTCGCGTAACCGGCGAAGGCCACCGCCTGGGGGAGGAGGCCGGCGTCGCGCACCTTGCCCGTCGAGGGGTCGAATTCGTACATCTGCGTGAGGGTCTGGCCACCGGCGGTCTGGCCGCCCGCAAGGTAAAGGTGCTGGTCGATCACGAAGGCGGCGGCTCCGTACAGCGGCTGGGGGAGCTTTCCGACCACCTTTGCCGAGTGGGTCGTGGGGTCGATCCTCTGGATGTCGGCGGTGACGACCGCTGCCCCGCCGTTCCCGGTGGCGGTCTGGCCGCCGAAGGCGTACACCTGACCGCCGAGTGCGGCGACGGCGGGGTACCGGACGGCGACGGGGAGCTTCGCCGTCACCGAGAACCGCACGCCGTCGGTGGTGGCGAGGACCGTCGGGAGATAGGTCTGCCCGTCGTAGCCGCCGATCAGGTACGCCGTGGTCGATGTCGACGACCTGGTCTTCGTCCTGGTCCTCGTCGAGACGGTGGCCACGGCGAGGTCGGAACGCGGCTGGGGGAGCTGAGCGACCACCTGGCCGGTGACGGTCCCGGAACCCGACCCGGGCGGAAGGGTGATCGACTGCACGTTCGCGACCGTGGCCGGGGAGCCGCCGCCGAACACGAAGGACGACGTGCCGAGCATCGCACCTGCTCCATCGTGTACTGCTGCTGCCAACGACCCGACGGGCGTGGAGATCCCCGTCGCCGGGTCCAGCCTGAAGGCACCGCTGACCGAGGCCCCCGAGGGGACCAGGCCCCCGAGGATGTCGAGCTTGCCCCGATCGACAACGACCGCCTCGCGCGAGATCGGTGCACCGAGCTGCCATGGTTCGATGCCCGCCTCGAGGGACGGGGGGCCGCCGGCGAGCGTCGCGCGGCGAGGGTGCGAGCCGGGTATCCCGTTGGAAGGTGCGGTCGACGTCGCGCGGGAAGGTGCGGTCGACGTCGCGCGGGAAGGTGCGGTCGACCCGCCGCCGGAGACCGCCACCGTCAACGCCCCCACCAGGATCGCGAGTGACACCAGTGCGGCAAGGAACCGGCGTCTCCGAACCCGAACGCGACGACTCGCCCTGGCCCTGTGCTGCACCCCTCTTTTCTACAGGATCGTCCGACCGGCGCAGGGTCATGACCAGACCGGTCTCCTCCGGGCGGCAAGGGGCTCTGCCGCCCGGTGCCATCGTGCAGCGGCCTCGGTCCGGTTCCTGAGGCCGGTCTTGGTGTAGATGTGCTCGAGATGCTTGTCCACCGTGCGAGCACTTATCCCGAGGCGCCGACCGACCTGGTCGTTGGTGAGCCCGCTGGCCACGAGCGAGAGCACGTCGGCCTCGCGCGAGCTGAGCTCCGCGGCGGCGGGCGCGTCGGTGAAGAGGCGGTCGAGATGTCCGACCCGGGCAGCGCCGGCAGCCAGAGGACGGCGCAGGGCGTCGAGCCGATCGACGTCGGCCGCCGAGAAGTCTCTCCTCTTGCGATCGACGGCCACGCACAGGAGGCGTTCGGAGTCGACGGGAACGGAGAACGCGACCTGGTGCTCGACCCCGAGCGAGCGGAAGAGCTCGCCGTACACCGTCCGACGGTGGTACTCGCTCCTGCTGATGAGGTCCGAGATCCTCAGCGGGTACCCCGGGCCACCGCGGGTGTGCGTGGCAAGGGGCCATGGTTCGACCCGATCGATGCGCTCAAAGGTGATCTGATCGACGACCGAGAGGAAGCCGTCCGGCCAGGACCGGACCGTGGGCCCGGAGAACCCGAACTGGGAGACGACGGCACTGTCCGCGCCCAGGACGGCCACCGCTGACGCCAACGTGGCCTCGGCGAGCTCCTGTGCGGTGGTGGCCTCGGCGACCCTGCCCATCGCCGACAGCACCCCTCGAAGGTCGACCTGTCCCATGTCCACCCCTCGCTCCTTACGACGCTACCCGGGAATGCCGATACGCGAGATGACGTATTGAGCGGGCCCGGCGATCGGCGTTACGACTGAACCAGAGGGAAAGTGGCCGTCACGGACCTCGTGCTCGAAACCCGGCCATAGCTCGAAACCCCGCCATAGGAGGAACGATGGAGTTCGTTCAGATCATCGAGTTCACGACGACTCGGATCGACGAGGTGGAGGCGCTGGTGGACGAATGGCGGGCCAAGACGCAAGGGACGAGGAACGCCCGCCGGAGCACGCTCACCCGGGACTGTGGAAAGCCGAGCACGTACCTGAACATCGTGGAGTTCCCCTCCTACGAGGAGGCCATGGCCAACTCGGCGCTGCCCGAGACCGCCGCCCTGGCCAAAGGCATCGCCGAGCTCTGCGACGGTCCGCCGGCGTTCCGGGATCTCGACGTGTACCGGGCCTACCGGGATTGACCATCAGGGGCGCCGACCAGGGCGCCGACGGAGGGGAGGGGCCATGAGCCGGAAAGTCGCCGACTGCAGGGATTTCCCGAGCGAGAACGCTTGCACGCTCACGATCTCGGGCGAGGAGGGTGAGGTGCTCACCGCCGCCGTGCAGCACGCCGTCTCCGCCCACGGGCACGAGGAGACCGACGAGTTGCGCACCTGGCTACGGACGAACCTGAAGGACGAGGCGTCGGTCGTCTGACACCATCGCCTGTGATGCCTTCGGGGGTGTCCCCGAAGGGCGCTCTTTTCGGTCGACCGAAAGGTGGACGCGGGCGCTCCGGTCCGGGCCGACCAGGTGGTCCCGGCCTGATCAGACGTATCGCCTGCCGATCTCGTCGAGCCCGGAACGCCCCAGGTCGTCCGCCGTCATGCAGATCCGGAACTTCACTGCCGCGTTGAAGGCCAGAAAGAGCGGCTCGGCCAGCGCCGGGACACCGGACGGATCCTGCAGGTCGACGACCATGATGGCGCCGCGACGCCCATCGCGCTCGGAGAAGTACGCCGCCTCCGGCTTGATCTCGGCCAGGACCTTCCCGATGGTCTCTCCGATGGTTCCGGCCCGGACCATCGAATTGAACGGCTCGATCGGAAATTCGACTTCCAACAACATTCTCATGACTGACCCTCCCCTCGGTGACGTTCCGGATGCTACGCCGATCCGACCTTCTCCGCCCTTCCCACATACCCGGCCGGTCTTCACCGACGAACTCGACGCCGCGCCTGCACCTGAGGCACGCTGAGGTCCGCACACCCGTGCCCGATCGACCCGCCGTCGTCGTACGATGCCGGCGGGTCGGACCGACGTCAGGAGAGACGATGCCCAGGGAACAACGCCGCGGACGGCGGATCGCCATGACCCCGGCGGAGTTCGACGGGTTCCTCGCCGAGGAACGGACCTGCCGGGTGGCGACCGTGGGGGCCGACGGAGCCCCTCACAACGTGCCCCTGTGGTTCGTGTGGGACGGGTCTTCCCTGTGGCTGAACTCCGTCGTGAAGAGCCAGCGCTGGGTCGACATCGGCCGCGACCCGCGGGTCAGCGTGGTGGTCGACGCCGGTGTCGACTACAGCGAGCTCCGGGGGGCCGAGCTCATCGGTTCGCTGGCCCAGGTGGGCGAGGCTCCCCGCACCGCCGCCCCCGAGCCGCAGCTCACGGGGCCCGAGCGGCTGTTCGCCGAGAAGTACGCCGGCACCGACCGCTTCACGCCCGATGGCCGTCACGCGTGGTTGCGGCTCAACCCCGACAAGGTCGTGACCTGGGACTTCCGGAAGATGGGGGGCTGAGCCCGATGGCCGCCCCGGTGCCGTACGACGAGTTCTCGATGTTCCGGGAGAACTGCGAGGAGGCCGGCATCCCGTGGCAGGGGGAGCCCCGGGTCGAGCGCCGTTCGTTCGAGGTGGGTCCTGGTCGGCGCCTCAGTGCCCTCGTGTGGGGTGACGCCCCGCCCGAGCTGGTGTTCTTGCACGGAGGCGGCCAGAACGCCCATACGTGGGACACGGTCATCCTCCGGCTCGGTCGACCCGCCATCGCGTTCGACCTGCCCGGCCACGGTCACTCCGACTGGCGGGAGGACCGCGACTACGGACCCTGGCGCAACGCCGAGGCGGTCGCCCACGCGCTCGACGACCTCGAGTCGAACCCCATGGCCAGCATCGGGATGTCGCTGGGCGGACTGACCAACATCCGCCTGGCGGCGTCCCGACCCGACCTGGTGCCCGAGGCGGTGGTGGTGGACGTCACGCCCGGGGTCCTCCAGCGGGCCATCGAGATGACCTTGGAGGAGCGGGGGACCACGGCCCTGGTCGGGGGTCCGAAGATCTACGACAGCTTTGAGGAGATGTACGAGAAGACCCTTGAGCTCAGCCCGCTGCGGACGCCGGCAGCGGTCCGGCGCGGCGTGCTCCACAACGCCCGCCCGCTCGAGGACGGTCGCTGGCGCTGGCGGTACGACATCGGTGGGGCGCCCGAGGGTGAGGAAGCAGGCCGTGTACCCGAACAACGCGCGTTCACGGACCTGTGGCCCGAGGTGGCGCGACTGAAGATGCCGGTGCTGCTCGTCCGCGGCGGCCTCTCGACCTTCGTCCTCGACGAGCACGTGGCGGAGCTCCGCCGGATGAAGCCCGATGTCCGCGTGGAGGTCGTGGACGGTGCGGGCCACGCCGTGCAGAGCGACCAGCCCAACCGTTTGTCGGAGCTGATCGAGGATTTCGTCTACCACGGCCGAGCACACAGGGAGGGACCATGATCGAGCGCGACACCGAGGAACGCGACACCGGGAGCGACGGTCGAGCGAGGGGACCGAAGAGCTTCTTCCTCACCCCCGAGATCCACGAGTACGTCCTCGCCCACAGCACCCCGATCGACGAGGTACAGCGATCGTTGATCGACGAGACCGCCCGCCTTCCCAACGCGGGAATGCAGATCTCACCGGAACAGGGCGCGTTCATGACGATCCTCACCCGCATCGTCGGGGCACGCCGAGCGGTCGAGGTCGGCACGTTCACCGGTTACTCGGCGTTGTCGATCGCCCGGGGGCTGCCCGACGACGGTCATCTCCTCTGCTGCGACGTGAACGAGGAGTGGACATCGGTCGGCCGCCGGTACTGGGAGCGGGCCGGCGTAGCCGGGAAGATCGAATTGAAGCTGGCGCCGGCAGCCGAGACACTGCGGGCGCTTCCCGAACGCGAGCTCTTCGACCTCGCGTTCATCGATGCCGACAAGCCGCTGTATCCCGTTTACTACGAAGAGATCCTGAAACGCCTGCGGCCCAACGGCACGATCCTGGTCGACAACACGCTGTGGGGGGGGCGGATCAACGACCCGGCAGTGACCGATGAACAGACCGCGTCCCTCCGGTCGTTCAACGACCTGGTCGCCTCCGACCCGCGAGTCGACTGCGTGCAGCTCACCGTCGGCGACGGCCTGACGCTCCTGCGCAAGCGCTGACGCGAACCCGAGCGCTCGGGTCCGCCCGCGCCCAGCGCCTCACCGAGGTCCGGTCACCAGGGTCCGGTCACCAGGGACCGATCTCGGGCGCCGGGCCGCGGCCGATGATCCAGGCGAGCAGGGCGCCCGGCCCGGCCCGGTCCCCGAGGTCCGCCAACTCGAGCTCCAACCACCTGGTCACCATCGGACCGGGCCAGTCCGAGGCGACGCGTCCCAGCCCGAGGTCGAGATGGTGCACCTCCACTTCACGCCAGCGGGCGAACGCGACGAAGCTGGCCGGGTACTCCACGCCGCGCGAGCTCCGGACGAGGTTGTCCCAGGCCCGCTCGGGGAGATCGGCGAACGCGCGCTCCACCCGCGCTGCGCTCGAACGGACGTCGGCGATCAGGTCGGCGGCCGGGCGGGCGGCCCCCGCCTCGATCGCCTCGGCCCGCCCCTTCATGCCCCCCGGGTACTGGTTGAGGACCACCCCGCGCGCCGCTCCGCCCAGGTGACGCACCACGCTGTCGGCGTTGCGGGCGAGATGGGTCAGGACATGGCCGCGCGTCCAGCCCGGCAGGCGGCACGGGGACCTCGCCTCCTCGTCGGTCAGGCCTTCGATCGACGAGAGCAGCGCTGCATGCGAGAACCGGCAGCCCTCGATCGACTCGGCCGGAGCGCCCACCCCACCCGTCTACCAGAAAGGTGCGGCTCGTGGTGCCGTGGCTCGTCCCCGGGTACGACGACCCCCGGAGATGCCAAAAGGGGAGGAGCGGCGGCTCCTCCCCTTTTGTTTTGCAGCAGGCTGGGAACTGTGCTGCAGAACGCACAGTACGGAGGGTGCGTCCCCGAGCCGTCCCGTCGACGTCCCGGATGTCCGGCCGTGGACGGGTCTTTTCGCTGAACCCGGCGACCCCCACCGGTCCGCACCCCAAGGGCAACGGAACGGCAACTCGGCAGGCGCACGATCGACCGATGAGCATGCTCGCCCCGACTCCCGGTGTCTGCTTCGGCACCGTGCTCCGGGACGGGGTACCTCGAGCCTGCCCGCGAGCGGTCGTCTGGCGCGGGACGCTCAAGACGACCCGCAACGGGCTGTGCTGGGAGGCGGACGCCTGCGAGCACCACGGGCGCAAGCTCATGGACCGGTACCGCGCCTCGAGCCCCCGGGTGGCCCCGGCCGGGATGCGCGCCGGCCAGTAGCCGGGCCTTTCCCGCGTCAGCGATCGTCGGCCAGGACCTGTGCAGGAACGTCATTCGGCCTCGCGGCGGCATGCACCTCGTGATGGGACCACCAGCGATCGGCATCGGGCGGTGTGGGCAGACCCAGCTTCTCGCGCCTCTCCACCGCCTCGCGCACGGTGCGCTTGATCGTCCGGAGCATCTGGACGTCGCTGTGGCGGGCAGCACCTCGGGCCCAGAGCTCCTCTTCGCGATGCCAGGCGAGCGTCCTCGCGGTGACGATGGCATCCGTGGCCGCAACGGCTTCTGATCGCGTCGCCTCGTCCACGTCGGCCAGGAGGTCTGCGGCGCGGCACCAGCCGTAGTCCATGTCGAGCAGCATCAGCCCCTGGGAGACCTCGAACGGGCCGACCACGTCGACGGTCGGATCGATCACGGTGAGCGTGACCCCCGGCGGGAGGGGATGGGCGATGTCCGCTCTCTGGCGCTCGGTGAACGAGACGGCGCTCATCGCGCGCAGGAAGACGCCGACGCCGTTGACCGAGGTGAAGTCCCGGTCGTCCCGCGGCTGCACGAGGGGAACCGCCAGGATCGCGAAGATCCGGTTCGCTCCGAGCCCGACCGCCGGCCGGACCGGGACGTTCTGGAGGACACCGCCGTCGATGTAGATATCGTCGGCCATCGGCCGCGGCGGGAAGATCATGGGGACGCTCGCCGACGAGAGCACGCCCTCGACGAAGTCGACGGGCCCAGCCCCTCGGGCCTCGGCCACCGGCGTCACGGCGTCGTCCTCGACGATGGTGCCGTCCTCGGTGACGTACCGGAGCCGGCCCGCCTGCAGGGCGACCACGGCCAGGCGAAGGTCGAGCCCGGGCCGGGCGATCAGTCGAGGGTCGATGGCGCGGATGCCACTCGGACCCCCCTGTCGCAACGCTGCGGCCAACGGGTTGAGGGTCAGGAGCGAGCCGCTGTTGCCCTTCAGCCCCTTGCGCGCCCGGGGGAGTGACGACAGGATCCGAACGAGCTCGGTGACGAGATCGAGCCCCCGCCGACCGGCGACCGGCCTCGTCGGGACGCCCCCGACCATCGGCCCCAGGCCCTCACCCGGGAGGGGCGGGCGGATGCGCTCGGTGATGAAGCTACCGATGGCGGTCCCGAGACGCGTTCCGTTCAGCGCGGTGACCCACGGCTGGGTGCCGAACAGCAGCTCGGTGTGGGTCATCGCCAGCAGGTCCTCGCGCAGCTCGCGGGTCCGCACGACGAACTCGGCCGGCGTCCGGGCCTGCGCGATGACCGATCCGGCGATGGCCCCGGCCGACGATGCGGTGATCACGTCGGGCGTGATGGAACGCTCCTCCACCAGGAACCTGATGGCCCCGGCTTCGAACGCTCCCTTGGCACCCCCCCCTGCCAGCACGAACGCCGTCCGCACTTGGTCCATGACCCTCGAGTCTCCCATCCGGGCGACCCCCCGTGAAACCCGGCGGCGGCGGCGGTGTCGTCTAGCCGCCGGCGGCGGCGGTGTCGTCTAGCCGCCGGCGGCGGCGGTGTCGTCTAGCCGCCGGCGGCGGCGGTGTCGTCTACCCGCCGGCGGCGGCGGTGTCGTCTAGCCGCCGGCGGCGGCGGTGTCGTCTACCCGCCGGCGGCGGCGGTGACGATCTCGACCGACCCGCCCTCGGGCAGGAGCACCGAGCTCCACTGCGAGCGCGGGACGACGGACCGATCGAGGGCGACCGCCACGCCGCGTTCGCTCGGGCAGGTTCGGGCAACCACCTCCGCCAGCGTGGTGCCCGCAGGGACCTCCACCGCCTTCCCGTTGACGGTCGCCCGGACGCGGGCTGGACCCACCCCGGCCCCGGCGCTCACGACGGTGGTGGCGAGGACGAGGACGCCGACATCCAACCGGCCCGTTCGGCGCGGGCCACGTCGAACGGGCCGAGCGCGTCGGGGCCCTCCCCGCCGGTGAGCAGGGCCAGGACACCCTCCGCCGTGATCGGCGCGAGGAGGATGCCGTTGCGGTAGTGGCCGCTGGCCACCGCCAGCCGATCGACGCCGGTCCAACCGACGAAGGGCCCGTTGTCGGGGGAGCCCGGCCGGAGCCCCGCGATGCACTCCACCAGCTCGAGCTCGTCGATCCCCGGGACCAGGGTCCGGGCATCGCAGAGAAGGTCGTGCACCGCTCCCGCCTGAACGCTCCGGTCGAAGCCCCGCTCCTCGACGGTCGCACCGATCACCATCGAGCCGTCCTCTCTCGGCACCAGGTAGCAGGCCCGACCGCTCACGAGCCCCCTGACCGTCGTGGTGAGGAGCGGCACCTCGGGGTCGCCGTGCAGGCGCACCACGTGGCCCTTCACCGGCCGCACCGGTGGCAGCACCCCGGTGGGCAACCCGCGCACCGTGCCCGTCTCGCAGCCGGCGGTCAGCACGACCGCTCCCGAACGGATCTCGGAGCCGTCCGACAGGCGGACCCCCTCGGCCGCACCACCTGCTCCCAGCACGACCCGGTCGACGGCCGCGGTGACCACCCTCGCGCCGGCTCGTGAGCACGCGGCCAGCAGCGCCATCACGAGCAACCGGTTGTCGACCTGATGGTCGGCGGGAAGATCGCCCCCGCCGCGGACGTCCGGGGAGAGGGCGGGGACCCGCCGCCGGCACTCGGTCCCGCTCAATCTCGAGGCCCGGAGACCGAGCTCCCGGTAGAGGTTCAGCAGGTCGTCGATCGCCGCCCGGTCCGAGGCGTCCACCCCGACGGCGATCGCCCCGCAGGTCCGGTACCCGACCGGGAGACCGGCCGAGGCCTCGAGCTCCTCGGCGAACGCCGGCCACCGTCGGGCGCCCGCTGCCAGCAGGTCCGCCAGGCGCTCCTCGCCGAAGGACACTTCGCTCACCGCCGCGAGGATCCCGGCGGCCACCCACGACGCCCCCCGGCCCGGGGCCGGGTCGACCACCGTGACCTGCAACCCGCGGCGGGCGCACACCCAGGCGCTGCTCAGCCCGATCACCCCGCCGCCGACGAAGACCGCATCGGTCGTCACCCCGGCGATCCTAGGGTGGCGCCCGCCGCCGCCGGGCGGCCAGGAACCGATGTGGGGGCTGATAGTCTCAGTCGACTGCTCCAGGGCCAGCGTCGTCCCGGGCGGCAGGATCTCCAACAGTTGAGAGCTACCTGTGGAGCGACCTGCATGGTCGGACGACGCAGCTGGCCCGAGCCCGGAAGGACGACCATGGCCCGATCGGACCCTGGTGGCGCATACGCCGTCGGCAGTCTGTACGACGGGGCACACGAGCACGACGCGTGCGGTATCGGCCTGGTGGCCGACCTTCAGGGCCGCCCGAGCCACCGCCTGGTCATGCAGGCCTTGGCGGTCAACGACCGCCTCGCCCACCGGGGGGCGTCCGGGGCCGAGGCCGCCACCGGCGACGGGTCCGGGGTGCTGCTGCAGGTCCCGCACCGGTTCCTCCGCGACGTCGCCGCCGACGCGGGCCTCCAACTGCCCGAGCCGGGCCGGTACGCGACGGGTATCGGCTTCCTCCCCAGGGACCCCGACGACGCCGACAAGGCCCGGGCCCAGCTTGCGGCCACCGCCGACGAGGAGGGCCTGGCGGTGCTGGGCTGGCGGGTGGTCCCGACCGACAGCAGCACGCTCGGGGAGACGGCCCGGCGGGCCCAGCCCCGGATCGAGCAGGCCTTCCTGGCCCCGGCCTCGGGAACGGCCCCCGATCTGCTCGCCCTGGAGCGCCTGGCCTTCGTGGTGCGCAAGCGCGCCGAGCACTCCGTGGACGGCATGTACTTCGCGTCCCTGTCGGCTCGCACGTTGGTCTACAAGGGCATGCTGACACCGGGACAGGTCCGCGAGTTCTACCCCGAGCTGTCCGACGAGCGGGTGGAGTCCGGCCTGGCGCTCGTGCACTCGCGCTTCTCGACCAACACCTTCCCGAGCTGGCCGTTGGCCCACCCGTACCGTTACCTGGCCCACAACGGCGAGATCAACACGCTCGCCGGCAACCGCAACTGGATGCGTGCCCGCGAGGCGCTGCTGCAGACCGATCTCATCCCGGGCGATCTCGACCGGATCTTCCCGATCTGCACCCCTGGCGCCAGCGACTCGGCCAGTTTTGACGAAGTGCTCGAGCTGCTGCACCTCGGCGGCCGCTCACTGCCCCACGCCGTCCTCATGATGATCCCCGAGGCGTGGGAGAACCATGCGTCGATGGACCCGGCCCGCCGCGCCTTCTACCGCTACCACGCGTCGCTCATGGAGCCCTGGGACGGCCCGGCCGCGGTGGCCTTCACCGACGGCACCGTGGTCGGCGCGGTGCTGGACCGCAACGGCCTCCGACCGGCGCGTTACTGGGTGACCGACGACGACCTCGTCGTGCTGGCGAGCGAGGTGGGCGTCCTCGATCTTCCGGCCGCCTCGGTCGTGCGCAAGGGCCGGCTGCAACCGGGCCGGATGTTCCTGGTCGACACGGCCCAGGGGCGCATCGTCGACGACGACGAGATCAAGGCGTCGCTCGCCGACGAGCACCCCTACGCCGAGTGGCTCCAGCGGGACCAGGTCCCGCTGGACGAGCTGCCGCCGCGGGCCATGCTGACCCCGCAGCACGCGAGCGTGGTGGCCCACCAGCGGCTCTTCGGCTACACGACCGAGGAGCTCCGGGTGATCCTCGCCCCCATGGCCCGCAACGGCACGGAGCCCATCGGCTCGATGGGCTCGGATACCTCCATCGCCGTCCTCTCCGATCGCTCCCGGCTGCTGTACGACTACTTCACCCAGCTCTTCGCCCAGGTGACCAACCCTCCCCTCGACGCCATCCGCGAAGAGCTGGTCACCTCCCTCGCCGCCACCGTCGGACCGGAGGGGAACCTTCTCCAGGCGACGCAGGGATCCTGCCGGCAGATCGTGCTGCCCCAGCCGGTGATCGACCGCGCCGACCTGGCCAAGCTCATGTATGTCAACGAGAACGGGGAGACCCCCGGGTTCCGTGCCTTCGCGGTCGACGGGCTGTTCCCCGTGGCGGCCGCCGGCGACGAGGGTCACCCGACCCCCGAGGGGGGGCAGGGGCTGGCCGAGGCGATCGCCGACGTGCAGCGAAGGGTCTCCGCCGCCATCGCAGAGGGCGCGAACCTGATCGTGCTGTCCGACCGCAACTCCACGACCGAGCTGGCACCCATCCCGTCGCTGCTGCTCGTGGCCGCGGTCCACCACCACCTGGTCCGCGAGCGCGCCCGCACCCGGGTCGGGCTGGTCGTCGAGTCGGGCGACGCCCGCGAGACCCACCACATGGCGCTCCTCATCGGCTTCGGGGCGGCGGCGGTCAACCCCTACCTGGCACTCGAGTCGATCGACGACATGATCGCCGCCGGCCAGCTCGAGGGCGTGTCGCCGCGCCAGGCGCACCAGAACTACATAAAGGCATCGTGCAAGGGCGTCCTGAAGGTCATGTCGAAGATGGGGATCTCGACGGTGGCGTCCTACACCGGTGCACAGGTCTTTGAGGCGATCGGGCTCGACCGCGCCCTGGTCGACGAGTACTTCACGGGAACCGCGAGCCGCATCGGCGGGGTCGGCCTCGACGTGCTCGCCGCCGAGGTGGCGACCCGTCACCGTCTGGCCCATCTCGACCGGCCGACCGAGCGAGCCCACCGCGAGCTCGAGACCGGCGGCGAGTACCAATGGCGGCGCGACGGCGAGCACCACCTGTTCAATCCTCGGACCGTGTTCAAGCTGCAGCACGCCACCCGGTCCAAGCGGTTCGACATCTTTCAGGAGTACACCCGCGCCGTCGACGACCAGTCCGCCAAGCTCGGCACCGTCCGCGGCCTCCTCGACCTGAAGCCGCTGCCGGGTGGCCCGGTCCCGATCGACGAGGTGGAGCCGGCGGCGGCGATCATCCGGCGGTTCTCCACCGGCGCCATGTCCTACGGGTCGATCTCCGCCGAGGCGCACGAGAACCTGGCCATCGCCATGAACCGCATCGGCGGTCGCTCCAACACGGGCGAGGGAGGGGAAGACCCCGACCGCTTCGTCCCCGACGGCAACGGCGACCTGCGCCGCAGCGCCATCAAGCAGGTCGCCTCCGGCCGTTTCGGCGTCACCAGCGAGTACCTGGTGAACGCCGACGACATCCAGATCAAGATCTCCCAGGGTGCCAAACCGGGTGAGGGAGGGCAACTGCCCGGGGCCAAGGTCTACCCGTGGATCGCCCGTACCCGCTACTCCACCCCGGGCGTGGGGCTCATCTCGCCGCCACCCCACCACGACATCTATTCCATTGAGGACATCGCCCAGCTCATCCACGACCTGAAGTCCGCAAACCCCGAGGCGCGGATCCACGTCAAGCTGGTGGCCGAGGTCGGGGTGGGCACGGTGGCGGCGGGCGTGGCGAAGGCCCACTCCGACGTCGTCCTCATCTCGGGGCACGACGGGGGCACCGGTGCCGCTCCACTCACCTCGCTCAAGCATGCCGGGATCCCATGGGAGCTGGGCCTGGCCGAGACCCAGCAGACGCTCATGATCAACGGTCTCCGGGACCGCATCGTCGTGCAGGTGGACGGCCAGATGAAGACCGGCCGCGACGTCGTCGTGGGCGCCCTCCTCGGTGCCGAGGAGTTCGGCTTCGCCACCGCGCCCCTGGTGGTCTCCGGCTGCATCATGATGCGCGTCTGTCATCTCGACACCTGCCCGGTGGGCATCGCCACCCAGAACCCGGTCCTGCGCAAGCGGTTCAACGGCAAGCCCGAATTCGTCACCACCTTCTTCGAGTACATCGCCGAGGAGGTCCGGCACCACCTGGCGTCGCTCGGGTTGCGTTCGCTGAACGAGGCGATCGGTCGCGCCGACCTCCTCGACACCGCCGGGGCCATCGACCATTGGAAGGCATCCGGACTCGACCTGGCCCCGATCCTCGCCATACCCGATTCCCCCTACGAGACGGCGCCCCGCCAGACCAGGGAACAGGACCACGGCCTCGACCGGGCGCTCGACCACCGCTTCCTCGCCGCGTGCCGGCCGGCGATCGACGACGCGACACCGGTGCGCGCCGAGCTCGACATCGCCAACGTCGACCGGACGGTAGGTACCCTCCTCGGCTCGGCCATCACCAAGCGCCACGGCGCAGCAGGCCTTCCCGACGGGACCATCTCGCTCACCTTCAACGGCTCGGCCGGGCAGAGCTTCGGCGCCTTCGTCCCGAGGGGGGTGACGATGCGGCTCCACGGGGACGCCAACGACTACCTCGGCAAGGGCTTGTCGGGCGGGCGCCTCGTCGTGCGCCCGCCCGACGACGCCCCGTTCGCGGCCGAGGAGCAGATCATCGCCGGCAACGTGATCCTCTACGGGGCGACCGCAGGTGAGGTGTTCATCCGGGGCCAGGTGGGCGAGCGGTTCTGCGTTCGTAACTCGGGCGCGGTGGCCGTCGTCGAAGGGGTGGGCGACCACGGGTGCGAGTACATGACCGGGGGTCGAGTGGTCGTCCTCGGTCCGACGGGGAGGAACTTCGGCGCCGGGATGTCCGGGGGGACGGCCTACATCTACGACCCCCACCGGACGTTCGGACGACAGTTCAATCCCGAGATGGTCGACGTCGAGCCCCTCGACGCCAACGACCACGAATGGGTCTTCGGCATCGTGATGCGCCATCGCGAGGAGACCGGCTCCGCGGTGGCCGGTCGGATCCTCGGGAAATGGCGGCGCTCCTCTCGGGACCTGGTGAAGGTCATGCCCCGCGACTACCGCCGGGTGCTCGAGGCGACCCTGCGGGCCCAGGAAGAAGGCCGGTCGGTCGACGAAGCGGTGATGGCGGCGGCACATGGGTAAGCCCACCGGGTTCATGGAGTTCGACCGCGAGCTCCCGCGTCGCCGCCCCATCCCCGTGCGGCTGCGCGACTGGCGCGAGGTTTACGAGCCGTTCGACGAGGAGTCGGCGCGCCGGCAGGGCGCCCGCTGCATGGACTGCGGGATCCCCTTCTGCCACGACGGCTGCCCACTCGGGAACCTGATCCCCGAGTGGAACGACCTCGTGTACCGGGGCGACTGGTACGCGGCGATCGAGCGGCTGCACGCCACCAACAACTTCCCCGAATTCACCGGGCGGCTGTGCCCGGCGCCCTGTGAGGCGGCCTGCGTGCTCGGCATCAACTCCGATCCGGTCACGATCGAGCGGGTGGAGTACGAGATCGTCGAGCGGGCGTGGAGCGAGGGCTGGGTCCGGCCCCAGGTCCCACGTGAGCGCACCGGCAGGCACGTCGCCGTGATCGGGTCGGGACCGGCCGGCCTGGCGTGCGCGCAGCAGTTGGCCCGGGCCGGCCACTCGGCGGTGGTCTTCGAACGGGCGGGGAAGCCCGGCGGGCTGCTTCGCTACGGCATCCCCGAGTTCAAGATGGAGAAGGCGGTCCTCGACCGCCGCCTCGCCCAGCTGACGGCGGAGGGCGTCACGTTTCAGTGCGCCACCTCGGTGGGACGCCCGCCCGGGTTCCGGCCACCGGTTGACGGGGCGCAGGCGCCCGAGCCGGGGGAGCAACGCGGCGACACGGTCGCCTGTGCACCGGACGTGACCGTCATCTCGGCCCAGGAGCTCCGCGAGCGGTTCGACGCGGTGGTCCTCGCCGGGGGAGCAACGCTTCCACGGGACCTCGACATCCCGGGTCGCTCCCTGCGGGGCGTCCATTACGCGCTCGAGTACCTCAAGCCGTCCAATCTGGTCCAGGAGGGCGTCCTCGCCGAGTCGCCCATCTCGGCGGAGGACAAGCACGTCGTCATCATCGGGGGAGGGGACACCGGAGCCGACTGCCTGGGCACCGCCCACCGGCAGGGGGCGGCCTCGGTGCACCAGTTGGAGATCCTGTCCGAGCCACCGGGCGAGCGGTCCGACGAGCATCCCTGGCCCCTCTGGCCGATCATCCTGCGGACGTCGTCGGCGCACGAGGAGGGCGGCCACCGGCTCTTCTCGGTGACCACCACCTCGTTCGTCGACGACGGGACCGGACAGGTTCAGGCCCTGCGGGGCCATCAGGTGGAGATCGAGACCCGTGACGGGCGCCCGACCTTCACCCCGGTCCCCGGCAGCGAGTTCGAGCTGCCCTGCGATCTGGTGCTGCTCGCGATGGGGTTCCTCGGAACCGAGCGGAACGGAGTGGTCGGCGAGCTCGGGGTGGAGGTCGGCGACCGAGGATCGGTCGTCGCCTCGTCCGACTGGTCGACCAACGTCCCCGGCGTCTTCGTCTGCGGGGACATGACCCGCGGGCAGAGCCTGATCGTGTGGGCCGTCGCCGAAGGCCGGTCCGCCGCCAGGAGCGTCGACCGGTGGCTCATGGGGGACTCCGCCCTGCCGGCGCCGGTCGAACCGGGGCAGCTCGCACTGCGATGAGCCGCCACGCGGCCCCGGAGGTC
>Ga0307372_10005883_pt1 | contig 18174 bp, 13 predicted proteins | sample OX1MG_FD_202533 | JGI IMG/M metagenome (GOLD analysis project Ga0307372, IMG submission 202533) | Soil microbial communities from Risofladan, Vaasa, Finland - OX-1 | ecosystem: Environmental > Terrestrial > Soil > Coastal area > Acid sulfate soil | place: Finland: Risofladan, Vaasa | collected...
AGACGTGGCGCGGGATACGGGGCTAAACCGTGGAACGCTGACCCGGTTGTATCAGGAAACGGCGGAAAGGATCGATCTGGAGGTCATCGACAAGCTGTGCATCTACTTTGGCTGCGAAACCGGAAAGCTCCTTGAGCACATCAAGAAGAAGTGAACAACAACGACCATCCATTACATTGATAAAGCTGCAAAATCGAAGGGAATACCTGGGGCAAGCGGTCCTGGTATGTAATGTTTAAGCTCGAAGACCTCAAACCCAATGTGCCGGTACACGGAATCCTGCCGGATGGCTTGCAACCTTCATGAGTGTTCAAAGGATACGACGACTCTTGTGGACCCGAAGTCCAATGAAAAGCTTGTCAGTTATTCGCTTGTGATGTGGCTGATCATTTCGACTATGTTCCGGACGAATCGCTCAAACGATTGCGCTAGCTGGCGCATTAGGCACGGTAAAGCGCTTGCATTGATTTCAAGCACTACGCAAATCATTCTTTCAGGCAGGCATTGAATGGCAATCAAAAAGTCCGAACTCTATAGCTCTCTTTGGCAATCCTGCGACGAGCTGCGCGGCGGCATGGACGCCAGCCAGTACAAGGATTACGTGCTGGTGTTGCTGTTTATCAAATACATCAGCGATAAATACGCAGGCGTTAAATATGCCCCTATCACCATTCCTCACGGGGCAAGCTTCAAGGACATGGTCGCGCTCAAGGGCAAACCGGACATCGGCGATAAGCTCAACAAGAAGATCATTGCCCCACTTGCCAATGCCAACAAGTTAGCACAGGCAGACATGCCGGATTTCAACAGCGCGGAAAAACTCGGCAGCGGCAAGGAGATGGTAGAGCGACTCACAAACCTGATTGCAATCTTCGAGAACCCCGCACTGGATTTCTCGAAAAACCGTGCCGAGGGTGATGACATTCTGGGCGATGCCTATGAATACCTGATGCGCCACTTCGCCACCGAGAGCGGCAAAAGCAAGGGCCAGTTCTACACCCCCGCGGAAGTCAGTCGTATCATAGCTCAGGTGTTAGGTGTACGTAATACAAAAATCAATCGCGCTACCACTGTGTATGATCCAACCTGTGGATCCGGCTCGCTTTTGTTGAAAGTTGCCGACGAAGCCAGTACAAAACTCTCCCTTTACGGTCAGGAAAAAGATGCCGCCACCAGCGGCCTGGCGCGCATGAATATGATCCTGCACGACAATGCGGAGGCGATCATTCTGCAGGGCAACACGCTGGCTGATCCCAAGTTCAAAGACGGCGACACGCTCAAAACTTTCGATTACGTAGTCGCCAATCCGCCGTTTTCCGACAAGCGCTGGAGCACCGGCCTCGATTCGCTGCACGATCCTTACGATCGTTTCCAGCCTTTCGGCGTGCCGCCCAACAAGCAGGGCGACTATGCCTACCTGCTGCACATCGTCCGCTCGCTCAAAAGTACCGGCAAGGGCGCGTGCATCCTGCCGCATGGGGTACTGTTCCGCGGCAATGCCGAGGCGGATATCCGCCGCAATCTCGTGCGCAAGGGCTATATCAAGGGGATCATCGGACTACCCGCGAACCTTTTCTATGGCACCGGCATCCCGGCGTGCATCGTTGTGATAGACAAGCAAAATGCCCAAGCCCGTAAAGGCATCTTCATGATCGATGCGAGCCAGGGCTTCATGAAGGACGGCCCCAAGAACCGCCTACGGTCGCAGGATATCCACAAGATCGTTGATGCCTTCAAACGGCAAGTGGATATCCCGAAGTATTCACGCATGGTGTCCTTCGAGGAAATTGAAAAGAACGAATTCAATCTCAATCTGCCGCGCTATATCGACAGCCAGTCAGCCGAAGATCGGCAGGACATCGAAGGCCACCTCAAGGGCGGCATTCCCGTTGCCGATATTGATGCCTTGCAGCGTTACTGGGAAATCTGTCCGGAATTACGGAAGGCGCTTTTCAAACCCAACCGTCCCGGTTACCTCGATCTTGCCGTGGACAAGAACGTGATCAAGACCACCATCTACCAGCACCCCGAGTTCTCCGCCTTCATTAATGCGATGAACGCCCACTTTGGTGCATGGCGAAACAAAGCCGCAAAAACCCTGAAAGCGCTCAAGTCGGGCATCCATCCAAAGGAAGTCATCGCCACGCTCTCCGAAGATCTGCTCGCCTACTACACGGATAAGCCGCTCATCGACAAATACGACATCTACCAGCACCTCATGGACTATTGGGCCAAAACCATACAGGACGACTGCTATCTGATTGCAGCGGATGGCTGGAAAGCCACCACGTATCGCGTTATTGGATCCAAGAAGAACAAGGAAGGCAAAGTCACCAAAGAGGTGGACAAAGACTGGGCCTGCGACCTGATTCCAAAACCACTTATCCTCGCCCGCTATTATGCAGAGGAACAGAAGGCCTTGAATCAGCTTGACGCCGAGCTGGAAAGCGTCAGCGCCAAGCTCACTGAGCTGGAGGAAGAACACAGTGGCGAAGACGGTGCCTTCGCCGAATTCGACAAGGTGAACAAGGCCAACGTTGCGACGCGATTAAAAGAAATAAAAAGCGATAAAGAAGCGAAAGACGAAGTTGCTGTCCTAAACAACTGGCTGAAGCACAACGCCGACGAGGCCGATCTCAAGAAACGCCTCAAGGATGCGGAGGCCGACCTCGACGCCAAGGCCTGTGCCCACTATCCAGAACTCACCGAAGCCGAGATTAAGACGCTGGTGGTGGATGACAAATGGCTTGCCGCCCTGGATAAAGACATCCACGGCGAGATGGACCGCATCAGCCAGGCGCTGACCCAGCGCTTGAAGGAACTGGCGGAACGCTACGAAACCCCGCTACCACGGATGGTCAGCCGTGTAGCCGAGCTTGAGGCCAAGGTGAACCGCCACCTGGAAAGAATGGGATTCGCATGGAAGTGAAAGAGGCAAGTGCCGGCTATTTGCGCACTACCGGATACGAGCAGACCGAGGTAGGGGTGATACCCGAGGATTGGGAGGTTTACTCCATTCAGGAGCTTATCGACCGGAACGCTATCATTGGGCACCTCGATGGAAACCATGGCGAGCTTTATCCACGGAGTCACGAGTTTAGAGAATCTGGCGTGCCTTACATTACGGCAAACGATTTTTCAGGCCACAAGGTAAGCTTTAGTAACTGCAAATATCTTTCTGTAGAGCGTGCGCGCCGTTTCCGTAAAGGAATTGCCAGGGATGGCGATGTATTGTTTGCCCACAATGCCACTGTTGGTCCCACTGCGCTGCTATCTACAGAATTCGACTACGTAATACTGAGCACTACAGCTACCTACTTCCGCTGTAACCGGGAGAGATTGATCAACTCGTTTTTTCTATATGAGCTTCAGTCGCCCTTCTTTGTCCGCCAGTACCGGGCGGTAATGGCGCAATCGACAAGAAATCAGGTACCAATTACTGCGCAAAGGAAACTGTTTGTAGTTCTCCCACCCACCAAAGCCGAACAAGAAGCCATCGCCGAGGCGTTGAGTGATGCGGATGTCCTCATCGCATCCCTGGAACAACTCATCACCAAAAAACGCCACCTCAAACAAGGCGCCATGCAGCAGCTGCTCACCGGCAAAAAGCGCCTGCCGGGCTTCGGCGGGGAGTGGGAGGCGAAGCGGTTGGGGGAGATCGTCACCGCAAACAAAGGGAGTCAACTGAGCAGTAGCTCGTTGAGCGAATACGGAAGGTTCGCCCACCTTAATGGTGGCATTTCACCATCGGGCTACACTGACAAGGCAAACGTACCTGGTGACACCATTGCGATTAGCGAAGGTGGCAATTCCTGCGGTTATGTGCAGTTTATGCCTGAACCCTACTGGTGTGGCGGTCACTGTTACTCCGTGATTCCGAATGGAGTCGACAACCATTTTCTGTATCACGCTCTCAAGGGCGAGGAACCATCAATCATGGGGCTCCGCGTGGGCTCTGGCTTGCCGAATGTGCAAAAGACCGCGTTCCTCGCGTTCAAACTCCGATGCCCAAAAACCAGTGAGGAACAAACCGCCATCGCCACCGTGCTCAGCGACATGGACGCCGAGCTCGCCGCGCTGGAAGCCAAACTCGCCAAGGCCCGTCACCTCAAGCAGGGCATGATGCAGGAACTGCTCACCGGGAGGATTCGGCTGGTGTGAACGGGAAATTGAAATGTAGTAGGGGCGCTACACCCATGCTTCTATACCTCTGGCTAAACATGCCGGGAGATATTTGGGGATTTCGATATGGCTGATGTCGCAACAGTTATTTCCTCCACCCGCTTGGGCTGGCAGTTGCTGGCGAAAATTCCTTGGCTTGCAGCTTGGTTGTTGCGCCGTTTCTTTCCAATCGACAAATGTAAAACGCAGTTTTCGGTGGATATGCCGGGTACTCATGTTCGCTTTGAACTGCGGTCTGTTCGCCCATCGTCTGCACTTGTGGGGTTGGAGGTGCGCGTACACAACTTTTTGCCATTTGCTGTGGAGTTCAGTGGATTTCGATTAACGTCCGGCATCGACAGCTTCGTCCTCCTCGACGCAGTGCTGAATACCAAGTGTCGTATTCCCGCAGCTGGAGCTGCGCGTATACCATTGCCTGAAATCGGTCTTACCGATCAACAGGCAAACTGGGTTCGAAGGCTCCAGAGAGAATGCACAAGGGTTCAGTTGAATCTGCACTGGCGCTGCACGAGCACGATTCATGACTGGGAGGGACAAGGAAGTTACGATTGCATTGCATATGTCAACAAAGACTCTGCCGAGCCCGGAGCCGCAGTCATGAAAACCAATTGAAGGTAACACGATGCCAAGGTGGCAATTGTGGTAACCGATGGTTGCAGAATGAAAGGGCCCGCCCTGCTACGGATTAAGGCCAGCAGCCTCAAGCAGTGCCTGATGCAGGAACTGCTCGCCGGGAGGATTCGACTAATTTAGTTGGTGCGTCAACGGTGCCTCCACCTTATCTAAGGCCACACTGGGACGTCCTTGCTGCGACGAACCATCAGCCGGCCGGCCAAATTGGTCGAAGACCTGCTGCATGGGTGCAGCATCACGGCCTAGACAATGTTCCTAATGGCGCAGGATTGCCACATGATCTTTTGGATCGCCATGCCGTCCGTGTAATCTGCCGAGACCCAGCGTACCCGGCGTTATTCGGATACATTTGCGCGATGGCGTGGGGCAGTCAGGATGCCGGCCCAGCTGGGCCCGGTCACGTCGTGGACGCTTGGCGTGAAAATGCAACCATTGCGGCGCATCTAGCTGTCATCCGCGCTGGTGGTCTGACTCGATGCGCAGCTTATAATCTGTTTCTGGGGGTTGGAAACGTGCCGGGCCTTGGCCCTTCTTACTGGACAAAGTTACTCTATTTTTTCAGTCCCAATGACGGTTTCTACATCATGGATCAGTGGACTGGAAAATCAATCGATTTTCTGACCGGCACTAGGGTGGTTCGCATGAACGGCAACGCTGTTTCAACACAGAATAGGTGCGGCAACTACCAAGCCTATTGCGAGGAAGTGGATGCAATAGCTAATCAACTTGGTGTGCGCGGTGACCAAGCTGAGGAAATGTTGATGTCGAAAGGCGGTAGTAAACCTTGGCCGTGGCGGGACCACGTTCGCGTCAATTGGCCAGCCTACGCCCCAATGGGGCGCTATAGCGCAGCCGCTATGCATGAGATTTATCCGCATATCCCAGTGAACTGCTTTTGAGCGCTATATGACTGCCGTCGGCCAACCCGAACGCGCAACGCAGAATCGCATCATCACCCTATTCCGCGACGAGCTGGGCTATCGCTATTTCGGCGACTGGACCGACCGCGACGGCAACAGCAATATCGAGGAAGAACTGCTCACCGCGTGGCTGACCAAAAGCGGCTACACCCCGGCGCAGATCAGCGCGGCCCTCTACAAGCTGCACACCGAAGCGGGTAACCACAACTGTACGCTCTACGGCAACAACCAGGCGGTCTATAACCTGCTGCGCTATGGTGTGCCGGTGAAGATCGAGGCGGGCAAGGTGACGGAGACCGTGCACCTCATCAACTGGCAGGAGCCGGAGAAAAACGACTTCGTCATTGCCGAGGAGGTGACGCTCAAGGGCAACCACGAGCGGCGGCCGGACCTGGTGCTGTATGTGAACGGCATTGCCGTCGGCGTGATCGAGCTGAAGAACAGCCGCATCTCTATCGGCGATGGCATCCGTCAGTTGCTTTCCAACCAGCAACCCGAATTTAACGAGTGGTTCTTCTCCACCGTCCAGATCGTGTTCGCCGGTAACGATTCGGAAGGGCTGCAGTACGGCGCCATCGGCACCCCGGAGAAGTATTTCCTCAAATGGAAGGAAGACGAGGCGGACGACCGCCATTTTAAACTCGACAAGTATCTGCTCAAGCTGTGCAACAAGCACAGACTGATTGAACTGATGCACGACTTCGTGATATTCGACTGCGGCGTGAAAAAGCTGCCGCGCGTGCACCAGTATTTCGGCGTCAAAGCCGCGCAGGCGCATGTGCGCCAGAAGAAGGGCGGCATCATCTGGCACACCCAGGGCAGCGGCAAGAGCATCGTGATGGTGCTGCTGGCCAAATGGATTCTGGAGAACAACCCCAATGCCCGCGTCGCCATCATCACCGACCGCGACGAGCTGGACAAACAGATCGAGCGGGTATTCACGGAGTCGGGTGAAACCATTTACCGCACCCGCAGCGGCCGCGACCTGATACAACAGCTCGGCCAAGCCAAGCCGCGCCTTTTGTGTTCGCTGGTGCACAAGTTCGGCCACCGCGAGGTGGATGATTTCGATGCCTTTATCCAGGAGCTGGAGAGCCAAACCAGCCCGACCGTGGGCGAAGTATTCGTATTCGTGGACGAGTGCCACCGCACCCAGAGCGGTAAGCTGCACCGCGTGATGAAGGCGATGATGCCCAACGCGGTGTTCATCGGTTTCACCGGCACGCCGCTACTGGCAAAGGATCGCGCCACTAGCCTGGAAGTGTTCGGCGGTTACATCCACACCTACAAGTTCAGCGAGGGCGTGGAGGACGGGGTGGTGCTCGATTTGATCTATGAGGCGCGGGATATTGATCAGTGGCTCGGTTCCGTGGACAAGATTGATACCTGGTTCGAAGCCAAGACCAAAGGCCTGAACGACTGGCGGAAAGAAGAACTGAAAAAACGGTGGGGCACGATGCAGAACGTGCTCAGCTCCAAGGCGCGCATGGAGCGCGTGGTGAGCGATATCGTGTTCGATTTCGGCGTGAAGCCGCGCCTCTCCAGTACCCGCGGCAATGCCATGCTGATCGCTTCCAGCATTTACGAGGCGTGCAAGTATTTCACCCTGTTCCAGAAGACCCCGTTCAAGGGCCGGTGCGCGGTGGTGACTTCGTATAACCCACAGGCAAAAGACATTACGCTCGAAGAAACCGGCGCCCACACCGAATCCGACAAGCAGGTCATCTACAACACCTACATGGAGCTGCTGAAGGATGTCGAGCCAAAACCGGGGATGACCAGAACCGAAACCTACGAGGAACGGGCCAAAGAGCTGTTCACCCAGGAACCGGCGAATATGCGGCTGCTCATCGTGGTGGACAAGCTGTTGACCGGCTTTGATGCGCCACCCTGCACGTACCTGTATATCGACAAATCCATGCAGGACCACGGGTTGTTCCAGGCCATCTGCCGCACCAACCGGCTCGATGGGGAAGACAAGGACTTCGGCTATATTGTAGACTACAAGGATCTGTTCAAGAAGCTGGTGAATGAAAAGGGTACCGGCGCCTTGCAGGTGTATACCTCGGAACTCGATCACAGCGCGGGCGGCGCAGACCCGGAGGTGCTGTTACAGGATCGCGTGAAGAAGGGCCGGGAGCGCCTCGACAACGCCTTCGAAGCCCTCGCCCTGCTGTGCGAGCCGGTGGAGCCGCCCAAGGGCGAACTGGAGCACATCCATTACTTCTGCGGCAATACCGAGATTCCCTCCGACCTGCAGGAACGGGAACCGCAGCGTGCGGCGCTCTATAAGGCGAGCGTGGCCTTCGTACGTGCCTATGCCAACATCGCCGACGAACTGGATAAAGCCGGCTACAGTTCTACCGATATTACGCGCATCCAGCAACAGCTCGATCACTATCTGAAGGTGCGCGAAATCATCCGCAACGCCAGCGGCGAGACGCTTGACTTCAAGGCCTATGAGGCCGATATGCGGCACCTCATTGATACCTATATTGAGGCCGATGAGCCGCGGAAAATATCGCCTTTCGACAACCTGAGCCTGTTGGACCTGATCGTAAAGACGGGCATTGCCAACGCCATCGCCAGTCAACTGGGTGGACTGAAGGGCAACAGAAATGCCATCGCCGAGGTCATCGAAAACAACGTCCGTCGCAAAATCATCAAGGAGCATCTCAACGACCCGGCCTATTACGACAAGATGTCGGTGCTATTGGATGAGATCATCGTCGCACGCAAGGCAAAAGCCATTGAGTATGAGGAATATCTGAAGCGCATTGCGGCGTTAGCGAAGCAGGTAGAGGCGGGTCATGGCGATGAAATGCCGGGGGAACTGGACACACCTGGCAAACGTGCACTCTACAATAATTTGCGGGAGGGCGTGCAAGGGCAGGCCGCCGTTGCCGACGATCGTGGAACCGACTCGGTTGGTGGTGACCCGGTGCTGAATCTGGCTCTGAGGATTGACCAAACGGTCAGGAAGACGCGACCCGACGAATGGCGCGGGCACCGGCCGAAGGAAAACACTATCAAGCGTGCGCTGTTGCCCCTACTTGATGGTAACGAAGAGGAGGTGGAACGCATCTTCCGCATCCTCAAGGCCAACAAGGAATACTGATGGTCTCCCGGCTCAAACTTGGCGATATCGAGGTGGATGTGATGTTCAAGAACATCAGGAACGTCCATCTGAGCGTGCATCCACCAACCGGACAGGTGCGGATTTCTGCTCCAGTCCGCATGCAACTCGATACCATCCGCGTATTCGCCGTATCCAAACTTGGCTGGATCAAGCAGCAGCAGAACAAACTCCGTGGGCAGGACCGCGAAACACGGCGGGAATATGTGGATCGCGAAAGCCACTATCTCTGGGGGCAGCGTTACTTGCTGAAAATCGTGCAGGAGGATGCCCCACCGGCGATCGAGGTGAAGCACCGCATGCTGCTCTTGCGAGTGCGGCCTGGAACAGACCATGAAAAGAAGCAGGCCATTATGGAAGGGTGGTATCGGGAACAAATCAAGAAGGCTGCCTATCCCTTAATCAGCAAGTGGCAGTCCATATTGCATGTAGAAGTAAGCCGAGTATTCGTCCAACGCATGAAAACCAAGTGGGGAAGTTGCAATGCCGATAATTGCAGCATCCGCCTCAACATGAATCTCGCCAAGAAACCACGCGAATGCTTCGAATACCTTGTCGTTCATGAACTGGTGCATTTGCTGGAAAGAAAACATAACGACCGATTTAAAGCATTAATGGATAGCGCCATGCCGCATTGGCGGCTGCATAGGGACGAGTTGAATCGTGCACCGCTTGCGTACGAAAATTGGACCTACTAAAGACCAATTAGGAATGTTGTAAAGCGGACTGCATACGCTAAATCCAGGCCGCTTTGTCTATCTGGGGCTTAACCCAGGCGGTGAACCAGCTGATGATCCTGCAGAGAGCATCAAAGCCCACATCGAGCGGCTGCGAGGAGAGCACAATGCGTTCCTCGATGAAAAGTGGTCACCGGGGTACAAGATTTATGATGATGGCAAGGCCCCACAACAGTTGCATGTACAGATACTTGCTCAGTTATTAGGCGTATCTATTCGCGATATGTTTGCCACAGAGCGGAGGTAAAAAGCGAGCCGTTAGATCGTTGGCAATGGTCTCAACGTTGTTAGTTATTGCGGCAATATTTATCTGGGTGTTTGCGCCGCTGGGAGTTTGAGGAAGGTTGTGTAGACGCAGGACTTCAGGTGGCCGTGAGTGCGAGCGGCACAGCCTTCACGACCCCGCAATCGATGAGTCGCGAACAACCGTTTCCAGACTAGGGTGGCCGCCACTAGAACTTGCCCAGATGCACCATCTTGTTCAGTGTGCCCATCAGGAAGCCGAGATTCTGCAGTTGTTCGAACTTGACGACAGCCGTCCCGTCGCTCCTCAGGAAGTGCGGTCTCAGGACCGCCGGTGGAGGTATGCTTGACACCACGTATACGAAGATGAGCCCGCCAAAGACGAAACGGTAGGCTCTGACTCCCGCGAGGCGGGCACAGGTCGGCTGGACGATCAATCCCTGGACCTGATCCTGGTCGAGCATCAGCGCGAACATCAGGCAGCCGTAGTCGTCGGAACGTCCCGAGTCGTCGTTTGCCAACATTATGCGGAGCCGCTCCGCATGCGACCCGAGACTCACTTGGCTGAATGCCGGCAGGGACGATACCCCGGCACGCCACAGGATCGAGAGCTGGAAGAGCTTGAGCTTCGGGTAGTCCAAGTTGGACAGGTACAGGCGGTCACCTTCTCGCCGGATTCCGATGCCAACCCCGCCATTCAGGAATTGGCTCGCGTAACGCTCATTCACTGATAGGTGCTGCTCGCAGGCTTCACAGAGCAACGGTTCGCGGATGCCCTTCTGCACGAAGTTGTTCCGCTTGTCGGGTGCGACGGAGATCTCGTGGAATCTATGCTTGTCGTCGTAGACCGCCCGGTAAAGGAGCTCCGGGATGATATGGGAGTTGCGGAGTTCGGTCTCCTTGAGGCACAGAGCACACTTGGTGCCTGCCACCAATGGATCGGGTTCCGGCGAAGGGCAGTTTTTGGAAATGTGCGTCAATCGATTGGCGGTCCAAGTGCGCGGAACATCATCGACCCAAGCAAACCCAACCCCCTGGGACCCTCTCAGCCGCGGACGCGACGATGTTTCAGATGCCCCTTCTCAACCATCCGTTGTAAGGCTTGGTACAGAATTCCAGTGGCCACCTCGGGAGGCGTCTTTCCGAACATGCCGAACGCGACTAGCTGCTTCAGATGCGCGTGCACAGACGGCGTGATCTGGAGGCTAAGGGTGATGCTCTTTTCCGCGTTTGGGGTACGTGGCATGGCTTTAATTATATTATAATTAACCTATACTTATCCTAAAGCAATTTCAGTAGATTTCGAGGCGTCATGGGCAGGCTAGCACTTCGATACGAGAGTGAGCTCGCGCTGGTAGACCAGCTCGCAGCACTAGTCTCTGGTGGCGCGGTCTGCTGGCTCCGGCAGAGTCTAGTCCGTGAGTTCGACTATTCCTCCGGCCGCACCGACCTGCTCAGCATTACTGTTTCTGACCACCTCGTTGCCTTTGAAGCCAAACTGACTAACTGGCGCAAGGCCCTGGACCAGGCCTGGCGGAATACAAGTTTCGCCAACGAAGTATATGTAATCCTGCCTCGTGCGTGCGCGAGGCCTGCCCTGCAGCATCAGCCCGCATTTCAGGACGCCGGCGTTGGGCTTTGTCTCTTGGATGACAGCGGAGTGGACGTCGCTTTTAATAGCCGCGACCACATGCCAGTGCTACCATGGCTGCACAAAAAAGCGAGGGCGTCCCTAGGGGAACATGGGAGCAGACCCGATAGAGGTATTGGCGCAACGGGTCTGTGCTGATCACGGATATGAGTTCGTTTGCGCCTGCAACGCTGGGGTATTCAAAAAGACGTTTCATGTTCGCAACGGTGGGCAGGATCGGGCATTAAAACTTCTTACCCGTCCGCCTGACCGCGAACGTCTATCTCGTGAGATTGCGGCGCTCTCCGCTTGCGACCACACCAATATCTGCAAGTTCCATGACCTTCAGACCGATGATGTCGACGGTACACCCGTCATCTACTTTGTCGAGGAGTTCATCGCCGGCGGGACCTTAACTGATCGTCTAGCAACGGGACCACTCAGCAAGGCGGACACATGCACGTTGGCCTTGGCCATAAGCGAGGCCGTGGCGCATCTCGCTGACCGCAGAATCGTTCATCGCGATATTAAGCCCGATAACATCATGTACCGTGCTGACGGGACACCGGTGTTAGTGGACCTCGGCTTGGCGAAACACTTAAACGCCACATCCATAACGCAGTCCTTCGCGATGCCTGGCCCCGGTACGCCCGCTTATGCCGCACCGGAGCAACTCTTAAACGACAAAGCATTAATCGACTGGCGAACGGACCAATTCGGTCTAGGAGTGACCCTCTCGGTCGCGGCCTTGGGGATGCATCCCTATTCTGGCGACATGGATCTCGACAACGGATGCTTCCGTATCGTGGCTCAGAAACCGCATGCCGAGGAATTCATGGAGGCTGCGAATACCAATGGTCTCGGCTTACTTATCCGTATGACAGAGCATTGGCCAATCAAACGTTTTGCACGGCCAGCTGACCTGATTGAAGCCTGGCAACGCCTAGGAGTTACGACATGAGCGCTTATCATCAACTGGGCCATCATTCTGCCAACCTAGTTCTTGAACCGGGACTTACCAAGTACAAGGGCGTCATCCTGAGCCCCGTGAACTATTCGCCGGCCGATACCAAGGAGTGCTGCGCCAACTTCCGCAAAAAGCGTAAAGACATTGATATCGTGTTCGATCCACAATTATATGTACCACTGCAGGGGCGCGGATCGCTACCAACATGGGGCTACATGCCCGATGGCGTAGACACCACAGACCTTACGACCAAGGAAGCTTGGCTGACAATTATTGATGAAATAATCGAAGCGGCCTCTCCGTTCATCCCGAACGGCATATGCTCACCTGCGCCTCACCCGCGCGCGGCATCGGATGGATACTACGACTTTCTAGCCGAGCTTGGCAACGACCTCCATGAAAAGCTGAAAGGGTCTTCTTCGAGGCCGTTCTTAACAGCATTGGTCGAGATGCAAGACCTCGCTATTCCTAAGCGCCACTTGCAGGTCGCATCCTTACTCTCGAAGTTCAAAGGCACTGACATATATTTGGTTCTGTCGGATGACACGTCACCACGGCTTGAGCGGACTCGGTCCGATGAACTTGAAGCGGCAGCGCGGTTGATCCGCCTGCTGCAGAATGCAGGATATAAGGTCCTAGTTAGCACCACCTCCTCGGAAATGGTTCTGTGGAAAGCAGCCGGTGCCGCGCACGTAGCGACCGGCAAATATTTTAATCTCAGGCGCTTCACGCGAGGCAGATTTGATGCCGAGGAAGAATCCGGCGGGCGCAACCTATGGTATTGGTTTGAGCCGTCTTTGCTGGCGTTCTTGCGCGAAGCAGACCTCGCGCGTTTTATGGGCTTACTGCCCCTTTCACCCACCCACGCAGACAATCCATATAGCAAGGCGATATTAGAAAAGCTCGGCGCCCCCGAAAAGGCCCCAGTTCTAGCTGACTCCTGGCGTCAATTTCTTTTCTGGTTCGCGCAATGCGAGGAAGATATCGATGCCAAACCGGATATGGTGTCGGGGATCTTGGATGACGCTGAAGAACGTTGGGAAGCCGTCGCAGCAAATAGGCTCAGATTTGAAGAGCGTAAGAACAACGGCGAATGGGTACGCGCTTGGGGCATAGCTCTTAACGAGCTTACACAACGGCCAGATTGAAGCCGACAGAAGCGTAACCAAATGAATTGCGGCCAGAAACCCAGCGCTGACGCATTCACCCCATCGGCACATGGCTAATGATGTAAATTGCCAGGTAGTCCAACGCTACTCAGACTGATGGGGAGGGAACTTTTTGAAAATATCTCAGCTTCGAATAAAGAACTTTCGTTGCTTACGCGACATTGCGATTGACCTCGATGATCTCACCGTCATGCTTGGCCCTAACAATGCGGGTAAAACGGCCGTCCTGGAAGCGACTCGCCTGGCATTAAGCAGAAGGTGGGGCCAGCGGGGTACGGGCTTCACAGAATACGACTTCTATATCGATGACGAAAATACTGATCCCCGCAAGAGTAGCGGGATCGTAATTGACATCGGCTTTCGAGAGACAACCGCAGGTGAATGGCCGCGACCACTCATAGATCTTATTTTTGATTTCGTTAACTTAGACGCAGTTACCGGTCTCTATTCTGTAGTGGTTCGAACGACATGTAAGTACGATGAACTTAAGAAAGACTTCGATGTAACTGTAGATTTTTTGGGCTTGGATGGTATGCCAAAGACCGGAACGGCGAACCGCGCAATTAATTTTGTAAATATCTACAAGCTTGTTCCTACATTCACCTTATCTGCCCTACGCGATGTATCGGCGGAATTTTCACCGAGATCCAGACTTTGGGGCGAATTACTCAAGTCCATTAATGTGCCTGATGATAAGTGGGCTGAAATCGCCGCTGAGCTGGAAAGGGTCAATGCAGTTATGCTGGCGGCAGACCCGGCGCTCCAGAGAATTACTGACAAGTTGGGGCATATAGATAGCGTAGTTACGGCCGGCGCAGCTTCGCAAGTTAATATGCGTGCATTGCCTATGAAGCCATGGGATCTCTTATCGAGATCAGAAGTTGTTATTAAAGGAAAGAATACCGACCCGTGGCTCCCCCTGGACCGACATGGGCAAGGCGTCCAGAGCCTGGCCGTAATATTTTTGTTCCAGGCCTTCGTCGACCAGGTCTTAAAAGTATCGTTTACGGAGCACAGCGAACCGGTTCTTTTACTCGAAGAGCCTGAAGCACACCTACACCCTCAAGCCGCCCGTGCGCTCGGAAGGCAACTCGCGACGTTAAGTGGCACGAAGCTTGTAACAACACATTCGCCATACTTTCTTCAGGAGATAAAGTTTCGTCAGATAAGAAAACTAAAGAAAGACAAGAAGGGTACAGATGTTTACGAGTTGAGTAAGAAGTTTTCTGAGAGAGTCGATCAACAGCCAACGCTTGAACCATTCGTTACTGCAAATCATTCACGATATGAGTACGACCCAATCGGTCAACATCTGACCGTATTTGGAGCCATGAGTGATGCAGAAAGGACTGCGCTCCTCGCTATATGCGCAGGTGCCCCGCCGGAACATGGCGTGGATGCGATACAACGTCTGTATAAAGCGTCACAAGTGTTCATATCAGATGTTGAGTTGCAGGTTCTGGAGGAGCGTGCTCGCCGTATTCGTGGTGAAATTTTCTTCGCCCATGCATGGCTGCTATGTGAGGGCCCCTGCGAGCATATCCTACATAGAGCTTTTTTTGCGAAGCTCGGGTTTCCGTTGGATGTGATTGGCGTGTCTATTATTGACTTTCAACAATATGGAGGCAGTCCAGCACTATTTGCTCGTTTGGGGCGTGCACTTGGGTTTCCTTGGATACTGACGTGCGATGGAGACCCTGCGGGAGATGGCTATGTCGCTGCAATTACAGGCAAATTCGAACCTGCTGAGTATGCGGACAGAATATTCCAAATACCGAAGCCGTTTGCGCTCGAGCATTTTCTAATTTCACGAGGGTTACAATCCGAGTATAAAGAAGCACTCACTTCGCGAGGAATCACTGTACCGCCAGTAATATCGGATGAAGATTTATCCAAGTTAGTAGAGAAAAAGGTGAAGATACCATGCGCACATTTTGTTGCCGAGAAAGTGGGTCAGGCGGAATTTCCTACTTCGAGAGTTCCAAAATATTATCTTGAGATAAGAGATGCCTTTAAGAAAAGTCTAACGTAAAAACCTATGACCGACCAACAAATGAAAGTCCAACTCTTTGCGAGCTTAACCGGCACACAGGTAGATGCCGCAAATTGGCAAACAGGACCAGTGCTGGTCCTGGCCGGACCAGGCTCGGGGAAGACACGCGTGCTGACCGCCCGTGTGGCTAAAATTGTGTCCGAAACAGAAAGTCAGTCATTCAGGGTTCTCTCGCTGACATTTACAAATCGTGCTGCCGACGAAATGCGACAAAGAGTAGATTCGGCAATAGGTTTAACTTCCGCAACTCGCCTATTTGTAGGAACGTTCCACTCGTTTTGCGCCGATGTTTTGAGAAATCACGGTGTGCATGTACAGATCAAGCCTGACTTTAGAATTTACGGCAAAGAGGCCGAAAAATTAGAAGTACTACGTAAAGCCGTGACAAACGCGCAATTAGCGGATGCGGACTCCATTGATTTAAAAAACATGCTTCACATGATTGATGCTGCTAGAAGTGAACTACTGCCCTGGTCCGGTATTGCGAAACAGCGGGGAAATCGACCAGAAGATATTGAATTCGAAGCATTCTACAAAGCTTACAATGAAGAACTTCGTCGGATTAATGCGCTAGATTTTGAATCCATTATCTTTGAAGCGCATCGACTATTTTCCAGTTACAAGACTGTTGCTACACACTATCAGCGCACGTACACGCATTGGTGCATCGATGAGTTTCAAGACACAAATTACGCCCAATATCAACTATTGAAGGCAATGGCTGGTGGTGGCTTCCGAGAAATATTCGTGGTCGCCGATGATGATCAAATTATTTACCAGTGGAATGGGGCCAGTCACGAACGATTGAAGCAATTCGTGAAAGATTTCGACGCCAAGGTGTTGCAGTTGCCAGCGAATTATAGATGCCCCCGCTCCATTGTCGAGCTCGCCAATCGGCTAATTCAAAATAACTTTTTGCGAACTGATAACAAGTTACCCCTGGTTCCAATGAAAACTGCTAATCAAAACGACGACGTATTATTGCAGAAATATGATGATGACGTCCAAGAAGCAAAAGGAATCGCAGAATACTTAAAGCAGCATATCTCCTATAAAAGCGAGTCGACAGTGGTTCTTGCGCGGGCAAGGTACCTTCTGGACAGAGTAAAGGGGGCATTGAACGAAGCGGGAATCTCTTCGACGATTGTGCAACGGCTAGATGAGTTTCAAAGTCTTCCCTTCGTTTGGATTCATGCCTGCCTTAGGCTTGCAAATCGCAGGGTAGATGACCAAGCAATAGAAGCTGTCGTTGGCAGCTTTAATGAAATGTTCAAAAGAAATATCGATGTCGGCACGCTGAGAGCCAATGCAAGCACGACACATGCTGATTACTTGAGACAATGGATGTCCGAGAGTCGTCTCGAGACTGAGGATAGTACCGCGCTTGAACTCGTGGCCTCTGCACAGGCATGCCTTTTGCTGAAGAATGACTATAAGGGCTTTGTTGATCGTTCGCTCAGGGCATTCAACGCTTCGTCAATTAGTGATGAGTCAAATATTTTCTCAGGTTATGCAGATGACAAGCTGGCGTGGGCGGAACTGAGTAGGGACATCACAAATACGCTTATGGGGCACGAGAGTCTGGATTCGTTTTTGCAAGAACTCAATATGAGATCTAAGCAAGCGAAGCCGAGAACTGGAACAGTGACGCTAATGACAATCCACGCCGCAAAAGGAAACGAGTTTGATAATGTTATATTGATGGGGCTCGCGGAAGATATATTGCCGTCTTATAGGAGCAAAGCACGTGGTGAAAGAACTCCAGAGCTCGAAGAAGAGCGACGGAATTGCTTTGTTGCAATCACTCGGACGGAACGGAGGCTTATATTGAGTTACGCGGACAAATATAACGGCTGGAAAAAGCAACCATCACGTTTTCTAAAAGAGATGGGCCTAATTTAACAGACGCACGCAATACATGGGGTAGTTAGGTTTAGAGAGAGCAGTTTCGGCGTATAGCCCCAGAACAATATTCATGCCAAGAGCCCTGCGGGACCATGCTCAACTGGTCCATTTGTCGCATGTCAGCGGCAGAAAAGTCTCGGGTACCCACTTCCTTTACGAACGCGTGGAAAATTTCCTCTGAATTGTCTAGAAGCGGCTAATCCGTCAGGAATGCTAGTATTGATCGTTTACTCTGAGTTATGACCATTCTAACGCATTGAAGCGCCAAGACTTGCTATTATTCTGTGGCCTTTGGTCTTCGAAATACCGTTCCGACGCGCTATTGTACCGCTGGGCTTTAATATTAGCTTGAGCTTGCCTCTGAATTTCGGATACCGAAGTAGTTGTGGATAATACAGCTATGGAGGTTACCCGATGTACAAGATACCGAGACAGAGCTACACGGTGGATTTCAAACGTGAGGCCGTGAGGTTAGTCCAGAATGGACATAAGCCTGCGGCGGTGGCGAAGGAGTTAGGGATCAGCGAGCAGACGCTGGGCAACTGGCGCAAGGCGGCGGCGGCCGGGAAGCTGGCGGCGAGCGGCAAGAAGGTGACGCC
>Ga0307372_10005886_pt1 | contig 18171 bp, 16 predicted proteins | sample OX1MG_FD_202533 | JGI IMG/M metagenome (GOLD analysis project Ga0307372, IMG submission 202533) | Soil microbial communities from Risofladan, Vaasa, Finland - OX-1 | ecosystem: Environmental > Terrestrial > Soil > Coastal area > Acid sulfate soil | place: Finland: Risofladan, Vaasa | collected...
GTCGGCCGAGCTTTTGGCCGCGGCAACTTCCTTTTCTAACGCGGCAATGCGTTCCGAATCAGTGGCAGGGGCCGGCGCGATGACGATCGCCGAAATCCTTTCCGTGCCAAGCCTGCTCGCGGAGGCTGCACGCGGTGAACAGCAAAAAGCCAAACCAATACAGAAGAAAAGAAGGAGTTTTTTTGTCATTGTCGTCGTCGTGGACCGGATCCTCGTGGATCTGACCACGACACCATATCAAATCCAAAGTTTCCGCGCCACCGCCGGCGAAACTTTTATTTGATCCGGAACAACCCTATCTCTTTGGATTGAGCTGGATACAAGCTGGCAGGCGCCCCGATCCGGTCCCATGCGCTCAATCACCAATTCCTATTCCCCCGGCCAAGGGCTTAAACACAGTATTTCTGATAGGTTGGATAGATTCTTTCATGCTCCGGATCAGGGGCGCCCTTGCTAAAGTCTTAGCATGACTGCGGCGCCATCAAAGATGCCTCTACAGGGGCTATTCGGGGATTATCAGGCGGGAACGTTTTATGACGAGATGTTCTCTGCTCCGCACCAGCCGCGCCCGCATTACGCAAAGATTTTTGAAAAACTGTCCTCCATGCAGCCGGAACAGTTTGAGGAACGCCGCCAGCATGCCGACCTCTCTTTCCTGCTGCAGGGCATCACGTTTACGGTGTATAGCGACGGCCGGGGCACGGAGCGTTTATTTCCATTCGACCTGATTCCCCGAATCATCCCGAACTCGGAATGGCAACGCATCGATCGGGGGCTCGCGCAACGCGTCGTTGCGCTGAACCTGTTCCTGCAGGACGTCTACGGGAAGCAGCGAATTTTCGCGGACCGCATGATCCCGCGCTCGCTGGTGTATTCCTGCAAGCATTTTCTGCGCGAGGTGATCGGCATCGAGGTGCCGCGAGGCATTCACACGCATATCTGCGGCATCGACCTCATCCGCGATTCCAAGACGGGCGAATTCTGCGTGCTGGAAGACAACGTGCGCACTCCCAGCGGCATTTCCTACGTGCTGGAGAACCGGCTGGTCATGATGCGCACGTTCCCGGACGCATTCCAGGCGCACGAAGTGCTTCCCGTCAACCACTACCCCGCCGAACTCTCCAGAATCCTGCGCAGTCTGTCCCCGCGGGGCGGCGACGATGCGCAGATCGTCCTGCTCACTCCGGGAATTTATAACAGCGCCTACTTCGAACACAGCTTCCTGGCCCAGCAAATGGGCATCGAGCTGGTGGAAGGCCGCGATCTGATCGTGGACGGCGGGATCGTATACATGAAGACGATCCACGGGCTGAAGCGCGTGGACGTGATCTACCGGCGCGTGGACGATGAGTTCCTCGATTCGTTGACCTTCCGCCCCGACTCCGCGCTCGGCGTTCCCGGACTGATGGGCGCCTACCGGGCGGGGAATGTAGCTCTTGCAAACGCCGTAGGCAACGGCGTCGCCGACGACAAGGCGATTTACGCCTATGTTCCCACTTTCATCCGGTATTACCTAGGCGAAGACCCAATTTTGAGAAGCGTGGATACCTATCTGTGTTCGAAGAAGGATGATCTGGCATACGTGCTTGACCACCTTCCCGAGCTTGTCGTCAAGGCGGTTGGGGAGTCCGGCGGCTATGGAATGCTCATGGGCCCCACTGCGGATCACCAACGGCTGGAGGATTTCGGACAAAGGATCAAGGACGATCCGAGGAACTATATTGCGCAGCCCGTGCTTCCGCTTTCGCGCGTGCCCTCCTACGATCCGGCGCTGGGATCGATCGAGGGGCGCCATGTGGACCTGCGCCCCTACTGCCTGTACGACGGAGAAAAAGTCACGATCGTCCCCGGGGGCCTGACGCGCGTGGCGCTGCAAAAGGACTCGCTGGTTGTGAATTCCTCCCAGGGTGGCGGCAGCAAGGATACCTGGATCCTGTTTGGAGAAGACTGAGATGCTGGCGCGAATCGCGGAATCCCTGTTCTGGCTGGCCCGCTACATCGAGCGCGCGGAGTACACCGCGCGCATCCTCGACGTGAATTTCCATACCGTACTCGAACAGTCCAAGGACAGGTACCGTCTGCATTGGGACCCCCTGATCGTCATGGCGGGCGAGGAGGAGCGCTTCCGGCGATTTTACGGAAAAGCCGACGCGCAGGCCGTGTTTGAGTTTCTCGCGTTTCGCCAGGACAATCCCAGTTCCATCGTGCAGTGCATCACCAAGGCGCGGGAGAACGCGCGAACCATCCGCGACTACATTTCGCGGGAAATGTGGGAGGACCTCAACAGCCTCTACTTCACCGTGAATCGCTTTCATGCGGCCGAGGAAATGGCGGCGGGACCCCACCGTTTCTGCGACGCCATCCGCTTCGGCAGCCATCGCTTTCACGGCGTCACCGACGCCACGCTGCCGCACGATGAAGGATGGGAATTTCTGAGGATCGGCTGGTTCATCGAGCGCGCGGAAATGACGGCGCGGCTGGTGGACGTGCAATACCACATCCTGTACGACGCCCCGGCGGAAATCGGCGTCGCCGACAACCATCAGTGGATGGCCGTGCTGAAGTCCGTGGGGGCCTACGAGACCTACCACAGGAAATATCATTCCTCGATCGAACCGGAAAAAGTGGCGGAAATGCTGATCATGCACCCGCTGCATCCCCGCTCGATTCGCTTCAGCATTACCGAAGTGCAGGCCGGGCTGCGCGCCATCAGCGGCACCGTCTCCGGCTCCTACGCCAATGAAGCCGAGCGGCTCACGGGGAAAGTGCTCGAACGGCTCCGGTACGACAGAATTACGGAAATTTTCAAGGCCGGCCTGCACTCGTATTTGACCGAGATGCTGCAGATGTGCGGGTCGATTGGTGAGGATATCGCTCGAAACTACTTCTACTACGCGGTGGTCGCATGAACCGATATCATCTGCTGCATGCAACGGAATTCCATTACGACGGCCCGGTTTCGGAAAGCTATAACGAGGTGCGGCTGCGCCCGATCCATGACGAAACGCAAAGCTGCCTGTCGTTCCGCCTTCTCACCCAACCTGTCTCGCGCGGCACTTCCTACCGGGACGCGTTCGGCAACTGGGTGCATCAATTCAACATCCTTCCCGAACACCGCCACCTGAAGATTGAGGCCGAGTCGGTCGTGCTGGCGCACGATGCGCCGCAGCCATCGCCGAATGGAATGAAGCTTTCCGAACTGGCTGGCCATCGCGCGGAACTGGAAGAGGAATTCCTGGATTTCGTGGTCCCCACGGCCTATGTGCCGCACCTGCCGGAACTGGACGAACTGGCGGAGGCAGCCCAGAGGAGCTGCGACGGAACCATTTCCGGATTTGTGCAGGCCGCATCCCTGCTGATTCATGAAAAATTCAGTTACGTAAAAGGGGCGACGCACGTCAATTCCTCGATAAAAGATTCGCTTTCGATCGGGGCTGGGGTTTGCCAGGACTTCGCCCACCTGTTGCTGGGAGTGGTCCGCAAACTCGGCCTGCCCGCACGGTATGTTTCGGGCTATATGGTTCCGGAAAGCGCCGCTTCACCGGACGCTAAACTGCAAGAGGTGATCGGGGGCTATGCGTCACATGCCTGGGCGGAAGTCTACTTGCCGGATTCCGGATGGATTGGACTGGATCCGACGCTGGGAATGCCGCTGGGATTGCAGCATGTTCGCATTGCCTATGGGCGTGACTACGGGGATGTGGCGCCGGTGCGAGGTGTGTACAAGGGACATGCGGGACAACGCCTATCCGTTGACGTTCGCGTGCGCCCCGCGCTCGACGATGATGGGCGCGAACAAATCAGCGAAAACACGGCCTCCCCAGCAGACTCCCCGACCATACCAGAACGCGCGCAGCAACCTGCTCAGCAACAACAATAGATTCTCGTATGAATTATTGAATGGATTTCTTTTTTTGCCGCTTGACTGGTGAATTCTTCTTCGCTTTTTGTCTGGCGCGATGGGCCGCACCATTGTGGTTTGCCCCGTTATGATTGGTGCGCACCATTGCCAGGATTCGTTTCAGCTCCCGCTCGAGTGACGCTTCGATCTTGCGGGATTGACGCTCCCCGCGAGCCACGCGACTCACGTATGAGGGGTCAACCTTGAGCTGCCGCGCTACCCGCCCATACAGGCCTCTGATGAGAGATGCCAAATTGTAGGCAGTCGTGCTAACATGTTGTTTGTCACTGGTCATGACTCTCCTTGCAAGTATTACCGGCAGGGGCGCTAAAGCTAGGCCGGACTAACGTTGATGTTATCTCAATATTGATAGGGCTACAATGGGAAGGAAACCACAACATGTCCGGAGCGCCATACCCGATTGGGCGAGGCATATTGCGTGCCTCCGCAAGCGCCTGCACCTCAGCCAGGCGGAATTGGGCCAGCAACTGCAATACTCGGCCATGGCGGTTTCCCGCTGGGAGCGTGGCCTGCAGGAACCGCGCTCGGATTGCTACATCAAGCTCGGCGATCTGGCCGGAAATCCGGATTGCTGGTTTTTTTGGGAATGCGCGGGATTAAAAAGCTCAAACATCATGCGCCTGCTGCCGGAAGGGAAACGCATCTTCCCTAAATCGGTTTTTCCGGATTTCGATATCGTCGTCGCCGGAAGCGGCCGTAAATTCAAGAGCAAGAAGAAGACCCAACTTGTGGCCGTACCTCTATTGAGCGTTCACGCGGGCGCCCATGGAGAAAAAGGCGACAAGATCCTCGATCTGAGCAACGCCCCCGCGCAGGACATGATTGCGGCGCCGGCTTCCTGGTGCCCGAACCCTGCTTCCACCAGTTGCCTGCGTGTCAGGGGGTCCTCCATGAGCCCGATCATCTCCGATGGGGATATTCTGGCCGTCGATTACTTGCAGACCAAACATTCCACGTTGAACGGGAAAATTGTAATCGCCTGGCACAAGGACAAAGGTTTGACGGTATCGAGGTTCCGGCGATACCGCGGCGTGGAACTGCTCGAGGCCGAAAACCGGGACTACGAAACCGTCACGATCGATTCCGACCGGCGCTGGCAAATCGTCGGGAAAGCTCTGTGGTGGACGAGGCTGGCGCCTTAGTCCTTTGTCTCCCCTTCCGCCCTTCTCCAAATAACATCACGAGGACCATGAGAACTGCGAACGCGGTGCTGAGTGCACCGCGTTCGCAGTTTCTCGTCCGCAACCGGCTAAGGAATCAGTAACAGTTTTCCCGTCGTCTTGCGGCCTGCCAGGTCCCGTTGGGCCTGCTGCGCATCCTTCAGGGGATATACATGCTCGATGCGCAATTTCAACTTTCCCGCCTCGATCATGCCCAATACATCGGCGGCGCGCCGCTGAAGTTCTTCGCTGCTGGCGATGTAATGCATCAGCGACGGGCGTGTGAGAAACAGCGAGCCCTTCGGAGCGAGCCGCTGGAGATCGAACGGGGGAACGGGACCGCTGGCGGCGCCGAAACAAATCAGGTAGCCGCGCGGGCGGAGCAGGTTGAGGTCCTGCTCAAACGTCGTTTTGCCCACGCCGTCGTAAATGACGTCCACGCCTTTTCCGTCCATGATCCGTTTGGTTTCCACCTCGAAATCCTGTTCCTTATACAGGATCACTTCATCCGCGCCGGCCCCTCGCGCGAGCTTGGCTTTTTCTTCCGTGCCCACCGTGGCAATCACACGCGCGCCGATGTCTTTGGCCATTTGCACCAAAAGGAGGCCGACGCCGCCGGCCGCCGCGTGAATCAACGCCGTCTGGCCTTTCTGCAAGGGAAACGCGTCGTGGACCAGGTAGTGCGCGGTCATGCCCTGCAGCATGGCCGCCGCAGCCTGGTGGTCCGTGATGCCTTGGGGAACGCGAACGAGCCGGCCCGCGGGCACAACAGCAAATTCCGCGTATGCTCCCAATACCCCCGTGTAAGCGACGCGATCTCCCACCTTGAAGGAAGTCACTTCGCTGCCCAGTGCGCTCACCACGCCGCTGGCTTCCTGGCCGTCCACGAACGGCAGTGCGCGCGGGTACATCCCCTCACGGAAGTAGATATCTATAAAATTGATGCCGGCGGCGGAAATCTTTACGAGCACTTCATTGGGCTTCGGTTGCGGGACGGCAAGATCAACGAAGTTGAGTACTTCCGGCCCGCCGTTCTTTTCAATTTGAATCGCTTTCATCGTGACTCCTCTGGAGGTCGAAATGGACTGATTCGGTTTAGATTTGAACGGGAATAGTATATTCCATCGGAGGCTTTAGTGAAGGGATCTTCGGGAGGTGGCCGGGCAGGCGAACTACGATCGGAGGCCTTATGGAAACATAGGGTATTGAAATTAATATTTTCTTGTTCGAGTTATCTTCTACATTGGTTATATACTCTGACTCAAGATTAGCCCCATACTCGAAGCGTTACGCATGATTCGGCACGGGGCAGCCGCAAATCAGACAGCTTAGGAAGCTGCTGAACCCGGCAATATCCGGATGCCGGCAGATGAGCGCTTGTTCGTCCGATACGCAACAGCTAGACGCAATTACAGGATTACAGACCATGCAATGGACCATTGCCATCTACGCTTTTGCCCTGCTCTCACTGACATGCGCCATCGTATATTTCGCGGTGCAATCCAGGCGCGGCAGGGGCGATTCGAGAAAGCCGGAAAAGGAATTTGATTTTTGTCCGAGCATCGGTTTCGCCCGGCAGGATGGCTGGCAATCGGTGGCGCTTCTGCTGGACAATAAAACCGACGTCATCGTATGGACGGAAGAAATTGAAATGGTCCTGACCGACCTGGTGGCCACTCGTCAAGCCTCCGACCCCTCCGTTCGTGAAGTCTTGAAAATCCGGCAACACGTCCGGCCGCATGACCTGCTGCCGATCAGCCTTGTGGAAACCATCTATCAGGCCGCCGGAAGACCGCAGCGAAATTATTCCTGCGTTCTGTCGTCGATCGTTCGATACCGAGTGGGTGAAAAGTGGTTCGAGGAGCCTATGCGATCGTACAGGCTAAAAATGATGGGCCTTAAAGTTGCCAATATCCGGCGCGAGAACAAGGTTTCTTATCCATTCGAACCATGGGACAAACCCAAGGACCTGCACACGGCGAACATAGGTTCGAAATAAATCCTACCCCATCGGGAATGAGGCCACCCTTCAGTGCAATATCATTGCGTGCTGATCGGACCTACGGAACAAATGCTCGCTCCCCGGGTCCCGCGCGTATTCCGCAGGCAACCGTAGGACAGGCTTCAGCCTGTCACTTTCCACCTGCTGCACTTCCAAGCGCGTGACAGCGTTCGGCCAACGGGCGCGAGCGCGATTCGGGCGGCAAAAGGGCTTTGCGGAGCCATGCGGGACTTGCCGCCGGGATGGCGATGATCCAGTTCGACGCCGGCGGTCAATAAGCGCAATAATGAAATGCCTCCAATACGCGGGTCACAAAATAATGCCATCAACCGCAATGCGTTTTGTAACCTGCCTGATCGTGATTCTCGCCCTTCTCCCGTGCAGCCAGGCGCGATCCGCATCACAGGCCGACGGCGCGGACGATCTCTCCGCGTCGCCCACCATTGTTTTTGGTTTTGTCGGTGGATTTGTGCGCCATGACGATATGGTGCACAGCGTCGTCCAATTAGCCGCGCTCCTGCGCAAGCAATCCCCTTCCGGTGCCATAGTTAAAACCTTCCAAAATCATGACGGTGCGAACGCCTACCGGGACATTCTGACCTTGCTGGACACCAATCACGATGGGACGCTATCAGTTGCAGAAAAGCACGCCGCCCGCATCATTTTCTACGGCCATAGCTGGGGCGCATCGGAAAGTATTTTTCTGGCGGGCCAGCTTGGAAAGGAAAACATCCCTGTGCTGCTCACCGTCCAGGTAGATAGCGTGGCCAAGCCGGGGCAAAATGACGTGGTCATACCTGAGAACGTTGCCGAAGCCATTAATTTCTATCAGACCGACGGGTTGCTGCACGGTGCGCCCAAGATTCGCGCAGCTGACGCGGCGCGCACGCGCATCCTCGGCAATTTCCGGATCAGCTATGCCGCAGTCCCCTACAATTGTATCGACTATCCCTGGTACGCCCGCATCTTCATGAGAGCGCATACGCAGATTGAATGTGATCCCAAAGTCTGGAGACAGGTGGGGTCGCTGATCCGCTCCATCCTGGATTCCTCCGCGAAAGCGCGCCCCGGTCATTAGCCGCACGGCCCGTTTTCACGGGCTGCGCGCGGAGATCTTCACAGTTCGGCCTTGCTGACCCGGAGGCTCTGCCTTTCCGCGCTCGCACACGAATTCATGAATGCGCGGAAGGCGGGATACTTTTCAGGGGAAATACGGCTTTGCGTGAAAGAGAAAGTCTGTTTTGCGAGAATGGCATTTCCGCTTATCGAATATTCGACTTCCAGTTCCCCAAACTCCGATTTGAGCGAGATATTTTCCGGCAGGCGATTTACCCGCATGCCCGGGGGCAATTCGATGCGATATTTCCCCTGGATCTGCTCCGGCGTGCCGATCTCCAGGGGCAGCCTGCGGGGACTGGAGCCATATTCCGGAATGGACATTCCAGCGAGAAACAACGGCTGCAAAAACCAGGTATCGCCGGTTGAAGCCGAGGAAAAATCTCCCGCGAACGAAAATCGTTCCGTGATCTGCTGATGGCTGTCGCTCACGCCGGAGATGGATGCGCGCTCAAACTGTGCCTGGCCCACATAATTGGTGACTCGATCTTCAAAGCCCTTGAGAATCTCACTTTGCGAACGCCCGCGATAGAAATAATGTCTGCGCGCATCCGCGGCCCCCAAGTATTTCACTTCCACGTCAGCGGTTCCGCTGCCGTCTGTCTGGAGGACAACGTGCGCGGTATATCGTATCCCGTTCGTATCCAGGGGCGCTTCGGGAATGCGCTGCAGGTCGCCGTGGTCGGGATACGCGATAAGTGCGAACACGCCTTGATCCATTTCCGGCAACTGGCCAAGGGGATCCGCTTCCGAAGTCGGATCAATCCAGAGAATTTGCGTTTTGGGATCATAGGACGGGAATCGCTCCACGCTGGGCCGCAGGCTTGGCGAAACCGGCAGCGCCACGATCATATGATCGAATGTGGTCAGCGTCGGGATCTTGGGATTGGCTTCCACATCTCCCCGGGTTCCCACCAGTGCGGGATAGCCGCGCAAGCCAATTTTACCGAGCATGGAAATCAGCAGGTTCGCTTTGTCCTTGCAATCTCCATACTTGTTTTTGTAAACCTCCTCTGCCGGATGGGGCTGATAGCCGCCAATGCCGATTTCAATGGCCACGTATCGAATCTGCCGGGAAACGTAGTTATAGAGAGCGTCGATTTTGGACAGCGTATCGGATTGGCCGTTTTCGAGAAGACCCACTTGCGAGGCGATTTCAGTTTCCAAAGTCTCTGCATTGTCGAAAAGCGTGTGGTAGGAATGCCCCGCCTCCGCCCACGATTGCAGCGCCGACGGGCCTTGTGCGTCGTAATTGATCACCACCTCGGCGGCCAGCGATGAAAACGGCGGAGCGTGCGGCTCCTCCGGGATGCCGGCCCTGTTTTCCGCTCGAAATGTGGCGCCGGTCGGCGACGAATTCACAACCGCAACACGATCCGGATAATTGATGAACCAGCGCAAGGAACCGGAGGGCACCGAAACGCGCAATTCAGACTGCCGGACGGGTATTTCCATTTCCATGGGAAATCTCATTCCGTTGATGGGGATCGTGCCCTGCGTAACGATTTCGAACCCGACCAGCGACCCGTCTTCCGCGCCCGGGGTCTTGATCATTTTCAGGCGATCATCGGAAAACATTTCGAATTCCGAAAATCCAGCCACGGTGATCAGATCATCCTTCCCGGACTGGGTGACGCGCCCAGAGGGCGCAATGGCCCAGGTCTGAATGGAGACAACCTTCGACTCGTTGTTTTCGTATTCCTCCGCGGTGAGATAGGGTCCGGCGGCGCGCCGGTTCCGTACGCGGATCGCCTCGCGCTCGGTCATGACAAATTTGCCGGAGGCGTCCACGGTGAAGTCATTCCACTCGCCGACAATGACGGCGGCGCTGCCATCGCCAAAATGACCGAGGTCCACATGGCCTGCCGCAACCAGCCAGTCCGGCGCGGATCCGGCTCGGCTGGCCGGCGGGGCTGCATGGCACAGCAGCGGCGCAAAAAAAAGCAGGCACGCGGCGCCCGCGAGCCTATTGCCCCCGCAGAAGTATGACTTCCTGGTCGGTTTTGGCGATGTCATCGAAGAATTTTTTGGCATTGAGATACTCCAAAGTCGTCTGTAGAAGCGTCTTTTTCAGGTAATAGGTTCGCGTACAGGTCACGGTGGACCCATTCTGCTCGCAGGAATGGGAGAACCCGCCCATGGCATTATCGAATTTCACGGCCTTGGGCAGTTGCTCCACTTTGATTTCCGGAGCGAACTGCCACGTGCTCGTGCTGATTCGCTTTTCGGAATCGTCGAATCGCACGGCGGAATGCCGCACCGTTGTTTTGAACCGTGGTTGCTCGTACTCGTCGGTGGCCCAGGGATTAAGCAGAAATTCTCCCGGTCCGGCTTCATTGGTAAGTTTTTCCCGCACGTGCGCCTTCAGAACAAACGGCTGGGACGAGTCTCGGAAATCGGGATGCGTAATTTGCGTGACCGCGGAATCGGAATGCCCGCCAGCAAAGTAGTCAGTCAAACGCCGTTCCACTTTGTCGGGAGATTCATCCATCAGATCCGCGCGAAAATCGATGGCTTCGGAGCCTTTCATATCAATTTCCTCGTCGCCTTCGGCCGTCCAGTCCTTGGCGACATGCATCACGGTCTTTTCCGAGGAAATATTTTCATCCATCGATCCTTCGGGGATCGGGGCCTCCTGGATATTGTTTCCTTTCACGGCCAAACCCAGCACGCCTCGATCAAACCACGGCACTTCCCCGAAGGGAGACGCCGGATCGGCCGGGTCGGCAAAAACAGCGCCATCCTTGAAATTCAGGCGCGTGATGGCCCTGGAGAACTGGCTGTAATTGGGGAATCGGGTGGCCAGCGACTCCCAATTCCGCGTGGCGACTAAAACCATGTCCGTATTGACCTTCGCCTCCCTGAGCATAATGACAAACAATGCATTGATTTCGTCCGGGTCGCCTCGTTTGGCGCTCAGGATCTCATCGGCCTCACGGCCCAAGTAGACGCCGATCACATTGCTGGACGCAATATTTTGCTGGATATACTGGTAGATGGCTTCCGCTTTTTTCTTCGGATCCGTAATATTTTTCACCAGTTCCGCGGCTTTTTTCTTGGTCTCCTGCTCCTTCTGGCTCATCCCCTTGAATTCTCGCGTGATTTCCGTAGCCACGTCATTCCAACTCTTGACGATCGGAAACACCTGTCCGCTAAAGCCCACCTCGAGTGGAGTAAAAATCACCAGCGTCGCCAGGTCGCGATATGGCAGGGAGAATGGCTCAAGCTGGATGGGGTGCAAATTCTTGACCGTGAAATCATATTGCGTGCCCTTCACCGTCTCCGATTGCGCAACCGAAATCTTGCTCACTGTGGTATCGAGCGGAAACTGCGCCATCGCGAGCCGCGGACCGATCAGCACCCGCAGAGTGGAGTCCAGGGTCCCCAGACCACGCGTATCGAAAATCCACTGGGGAGGGAAATACCAGTCTACATACTCTTCGATTCGATACTCGATGATTGCTCCCGGCTCAACCGAAGGGAACGTGAAGCTCGTCTCCATGATGGCGAAGTTTTTCCCGGACTCATACGCCTTGCCCCGAAATACTTTGGAAGGATCCAGCGGGATAATCTCTCCCGAAGGCAGAATCGTGCGCCCCTCGACCTTGGACATCCGCACGTTTTTGAAAGCTTCCACGGAAATGTTGGCGGCATCGCGCCCGGCATCGTTGAATACCTTGATCCGCTCGTACGTCCTGATCCGAGTGGTCCAAAAGCCGCCTTGCTGCTCAAGCACATCCATCTCCCCGCGCTTAAACAGCACCACCGCCCCGGCCCCGGGATCGAGGGGGTTCGATTTCATGCTTTTTTCAGCACTCGTCACCGGATCCCAATCGGTAGCAGCTGCTTTGACCGCCTGGACAGAAATAGCGAGAAACAGGATCAGCAAGATAGGGGTCTTGCGAAGCATGGTATAACTCCTCCCGGGTCGCCAGCGACCTTGGAATGCGGCACCGAACCGCACGGTTTCGGCCCCTAGCATGTCAACGGGCCCAATCTTGGCGCAGAGATAATCTTAATACTGGATAGTTGTCAAGTTAAATATCATATTCCTCATTACTCAATTCATCGGTTCATTTTTGCGATGAGAACCTCTTCCGGTTTTTCCTGGCCTGCCGCTGGACCAAGACCGGCCGTAAAACCCTGAGAACCCCGCATGGCGGATTGAGGGCTGCTCGCCGATTCGCCCTGGCACAAGCCCACCTGCAGACATCGCGACACTTTACGGCATTGTAGGAATTGCCAGCCTGGTTCCAGCGCGGCTCCGCGCCGCCCGCCTGGTTGGCGGGCATGGCTTGCCTGGAGGGCGAATCTAGGGTCGGCTTTGTAATTCGAGCCCGCCGGAAGGCGAGTGATTGGTGACCGGCGAATCGTGACTGGTGAAAAAATCCATCAAGCGCGCTTCGGCCCAGTAGCGCGCGCCGCCCGCGTAACGCGAAATGAAAGCGCAATGTCCACCGCGTTGCGGCGTGCACAGTTGGATGTGGGCGTTGCCTGCCACGGCAGGATCGGAAAAACTCGCGAACGGAACGAATGGATCATCCTGCGCCGTCAGGATGAATGCCGGAACCCGGATGTGCGCTGTGACGCGCAGCGCGCTGGACCGGGCGTAATAATCCGAGGCGTCACGAAATCCGCAGTACGTGGCCGTGACGATATCGTCGAAATCGCGCAGGGTGCGCGCGCGGGCCATGGGGCCAAGATTGAATTTTCCCGGAAACAGCCTGGCCTTGCGCCGCATGCGTTCCTTGAGGCGCCCCACGAAATGCCGCTGGTAAATGAAATTGCCGGGAAGCGCGACCGCATCGGCGCACAACGCCAGGTCGATGCACGGGCATACGGCCGCCACCCCGCGCAATTCACGCGGCGCTTCTTCCCCGAGCTCGCCGGCCATCTTCAACACCAGATTGCCGCCCATGGAATACCCGGCAAAGAAAATCGCGGTCAGGGCATCGCGCTCGATCAACTCCATTAGAACCGCGCGGTAATCTCCGGAAAGCCCGGAATTGTAAAGCGTCGGGGTGAGGGATTCAGTTCCGCCGCAGTTGCGCTGGTTGAGGCGCACCGCGTTCCATCCCGCCTCAACGGCGCGCTGCGCCAGACCCAGCATGTATCCGGACCGGCTCGAACCCTCCAGCCCGTGAACCAGAACCAGCGTGGGGCGTTCCCGAGGCGCCGCTTGCCAATGGCACTCGCCCCGAATCCGGGTGCCGGGCTCGGTTTCGAACTCCCGGGCCACACTTGGCGGCAAACGCGGAAATCGCCTGGGCCACAGCGATGAGGCCAGCGTCTGGGCATGTGGATTGTGCAGGAACGCGTGAGGTTCGAAGGAATGCATGCGAACATCATTCTACGATATTTTCACGACTTGCCGGGGCATGCGCGCGCTTGATTTCGGGCGGCGGGACGCATAGAATGATTTTTCACTCATGAATCTTAGCTGTCGCGAATACTCCCAACTCTTCCGCCCAGCGGCTTTTCGCTGGGCTGCGCTGTTTTCAGAGGCCTCATTTTTATCGTTTTTTATAACGCTCTTTTTTGCGTTCAAGGAGATGTGAATGGAAGGACCGATCCTGGAAGGTCTGACATTTGATGATGTCCTGCTGGTGCCGGGAAAATCCTCGGTACTCCCCACGGAAGTCAACACGCAGACGAAGCTGACGCGCAAGATTTCCCTGAATATCCCGCTCGTTTCGGCGGCCATGGATACGGTCACCGAATCGAGGCTGGCCATCGCCATGGCGCGTCAGGGAGGTCTGGGATTCGTCCACCGGAGCATGACCGTCGAACGGCAGGCCGAGGAAGTGGATCGCGTGAAGCGCTCGGAAAGCGGGATGATCGTCGACCCGGTGACGATCTCTCCGGAACTCACCGTTCGCCAGGCCATGGATATCATGACGAAGTACCGCGTTTCGGGCCTGCCGGTAACGCGCGGGCCTCTGTTGGTGGGCATTTTGACGAACCGCGATCTGCGCTTTGAAAAAAATCTCGATCAGCCGGTCAGCGCGGTCATGACCAAGGACAACCTGGTGACCGTGCCGGTGGGCACGACGCTCGAAGAAGCCGAGCGCCTCCTGCAAACGCACCGGATTGAAAAACTGCTGGTGGTGGACGCGGAATTCCGGCTCAAAGGCCTGATCACCGTAAAGGACATCCAAAAGAAATTGGAGTTTCCCAACGCCGCCAAGGACGAGCAGGGCCGCCTGCTGGTGGGCGCGGCCATTGGAGCGACTGGAGATTTTCTGGAACGCGCCGTGGACCTGGCCCGGAACAAGGCGGATGTGCTTGCCATCGATACCGCCCACGGACATTCGGCGCGCGTCATGGACGCGATTCGCGCGGTCAAGCATCGCCTGCCGGACATCCAATTGGTCGCCGGAAACGTTGGCACCTACGAAGGAGCCCGCGACCTGATCGCGCTGGGGCTGGACGGAATCAAGGTGGGCGTCGGTCCGGGATCGATCTGCACGACGCGGGTGGTTACCGGAGCGGGCGTGCCGCAAATTACGGCCATCCTGGAAGCCGCGCGCGCCGCCAAGGGAACCGATGTGCCGGTCATCGCGGACGGCGGAATCAAATATTCGGGCGACATCAGCAAGGCCATCGCCGCCGGAGCGGCGGTCGCGATGCTCGGCGGGCTGTTTGCCGGAACCGAGGAATCGCCGGGAGAAACAATTCTCTTCCAGGGACGCACATTCAAGTCGTATCGCGGAATGGGCTCGCTCGGCGCGATGCAGGCTGGCTCAGCGGCCGCGGACCGCTACGCGCAGGAAGGCGCGGCGCGCGGAAAATCCGTGCCCGAGGGGGTCGAAGGGCGCGTCCCCTACAAGGGCTCGCTCGGCGCACTGGTCGATCAACTGGTCGGCGGGCTCAAAAGCGGAATGGGCTATTGCGGCGTGGCTACGCTGGCCGAATTGCAGCAGCGTTCCAGGTTTGTGCGCATCACCGTCGCGGGACTCCGCGAAAGCCATGTGCATGACGTGATTATCACGCGCGAGGCGCCGAACTACCAGGTCGAATAATGCGGCGCTGGACGCGCCTGAAGACATGGCTGCCCGCGGTTGCGTGGGCGGCCTTGATTTTCCTGGCTTCCACCGATACGCTCTCCGCAAACCATACTTCCCGTATCATTTTCCCCCTGTTGCACTTCCTGTTTCCGCATGCCAGCCTCGAAACTATCAAACGCATGCACTTTTTCATACGAAAGTCGGGGCACGTGTCCGAATATTTCGTGTTCAGCTATTTCCTGATGCGGGGCGTGCGCGGAAAGGATCGCGGATGGCATTTGCGCTGGGCCATCTGGGCGATTGCCATTGCGGCGGGATATTCCGCGCTCGACGAATTCCACCAATCGTTCGTTCCGACCCGCACGGCGTCACCTTGGGACTCATTGATCGATACGACGAGCGCGGTGGCCGCACAGGTGATTGTGGGTTTGTGGGCCTGGTTTCACGCGCAGGGCTGGGGAAAGTCTCCCGGCGAGGAAACACCCGCAAAGTAGGAGAGGCTTCAGCCTGGCCTGCCAAAGAAAAAGCCCGTCCCGGTTCTGCCGGGACGGGCCTTCCTGTTTTATTTCAGATTTGCGGTTTGCTAAGCGCCGGCCTTCTCTTCCTTCTTTTCATCCTCGGCGGGCTTTGCGGCCTTGCCTTTCTTGTCCTTGTCCTTGTCCTTCTTCTTGAGATTCGAACCAAGAAGCTCCAGGATGGCAAGGTCGGCGCCGTCTCCAATGCGGAAGCCGGCATGAATGATTCGCGTGTAGCCGCCGGAGCGGCCGGAAAAACGCGGAGCGATGTCCGTGAACAGTTTTTTGGTGGCGCTGGGGGTCATGAGATAGGAGGCCACCTGCCGGCGGGCGTGCAGGGTATCGCGCTTGCCGAGGGTGATCATCTGCTCGACCAGCGGCTTGGCGGCCTTGGCCCGGGTGATCGTGGTGGTGATGCGCTCTTTCTCGATCACGTTGGTGACGAGGTTGCGCAGTGTGGCCCGGCGATGCGCCGGCTGACGTCCAAGTTTCGAACCATAGTTGCGATGTCGCATGATTGGGTCCTTCGGGCGCCTTACAGGCCCGCGGTTTCCTCCGGCGTCGGAGGTGCGGTCTGGCTGGGGAGCGGCGGCCAGATGATTCGGCCATGCTCGTCGAACTTCATGCCCAGGCTCAGACCCATTTTGTGCAGGATTTCCTTGATTTCATTGAGCGATTTACGCCCGAAGTTTTTCGTCTTCAGCATCTCGTTTTCGCTCTTCTGAACCAGTTCGCGGATGGACTGGATATTCGCGTTCTTCAGGCAGTTGTAGGAACGCACGGAAAGCTCGAGTTCCTCGACCGAGCGGTCCAGATGCTCGACGCGGGGATCGTTGTACGATTCCACCGACTCCTCGATGACGTCGGGCTGCTCTTCGAAGTTGATGAAGATGCTCATGTGGTCCTTGACCAGCTTCGAGGCCAGGCCGATCGCATCCTGCGGCGTGATCGCGCCGTTGGTCCAGACTTCCAGGGCGAGTTTTTCGTAATCGGTCATCTGTCCGAGGCGCGCCGCTTCCACCGAGTAGTTCACCTTGCGCACGGGGGAATGGACCGAATCCACGGGGATATAGCCGATCGGCAAATCCTCATCGAAATTGCGGTCGGCCGAAACGTAGCCGCGTCCGTTCTTCACGCGCATCTCGAGTTGCAGCTTTCCGCCTTCGTTTACCGTGGCGATGTATACCGTCTTATCGAGCACCGCGAAATCGGCGTCTTCCTCGATCATGGCGGAGGTCACCACACCGGGATTCTCAACGTTGACGAAGATTGTTTTTGCCTGGTCATTGTTGAGTTTCAGAGGCACTTGCTTCAAGTTAAGAATGATGTCGGTGGCATCCTCCACCACGCCCGGAATCGAAGAGAATTCGTGCAGAACGCCCTCGATTTTCACGGCGGTGATGGCCGCGCCTTCAATCGAGCTCAACAGAGCCCGTCGAAGAGCGTTGCCCACGGTGGTGCCCCATCCGCGCTCAAAGGGCTGCGCGGAAAACTTCCCGAACTTGTCGGTAAGCGACTCGAGTTCGGCCGCCAGTCGTTTTGGTTTCTGAAAACCTTTCCACATCTGTTCAGTCCTTCCTCCCCGCGGCTGCGGGGAAAACAAGTCCTATTCCAAAGTCTCGCGTATCAAACTTGAAAGCACACGCTTCCAATCTGAAGGCCCGAAGATTGGATTTCCAATCTCACCATTGAGCGTGGAAATCCTGAATCCTGCTACTTCGAGTACAACTCGACGATGAGCTGCTCGGTAATGGGCGGTGTCTGCACGTTTTCGCGTTTCGGCAGCGCCACCACGCGGGATTTAAATGTGTCGCGGTCGATTTCCAGCCACGGCACGGCGTTCTGGCTTTGGGCGACGTTGCGCGCTTCCAGCACCATGGTGTTCTGGTGCATCTTATCCTTCAGCGCGATTTCCTCGCCGACGCCCACCAGGTACGAAGGAATGTTGACCTTCTTCCCGTTGATCTGGATGTGGCCATGCAGGACAATCTGCCGCGCCTGGGAACGCGAACTTGCGAACCCCGACCGCCAGACCGCATTGTCCAGACGCCGCTCGAGCATGACGATGAGGTTTTCGCCCGTGGGTCCTTGCGCGCGCTCGGACTTTTCGACGTAGTTGCGGAACTGCCGCTCCAGCAGCCCGTAGGTACGCTTCACCTTCTGTTTTTCGCGCAACTGCAGGCCGTAGCCCGCCAGTTTTTTCACGCGGCGCGACTGGCCGTGCTGTCCCGGAACAAAGTTGCGCTTTTCGATGGCGCACTTTTCCGTAAAGCAGCGCAGCCCCTTTAAAAATAGCTTCTGCCCTTCCCTGCGGCAGAGCCGACAAACTGCTTCTCGATGACGTGCCAAATGTGTTTCTCCTTATCTTGCTGCTTCTCAAAACCAAAAATTCATTTTTAGCGGCGCCCGATCAGACGCGGCGGCGCTTGGGCGGACGGCAGCCGTTGTG
>Ga0307372_10005887_pt1 | contig 18169 bp, 18 predicted proteins | sample OX1MG_FD_202533 | JGI IMG/M metagenome (GOLD analysis project Ga0307372, IMG submission 202533) | Soil microbial communities from Risofladan, Vaasa, Finland - OX-1 | ecosystem: Environmental > Terrestrial > Soil > Coastal area > Acid sulfate soil | place: Finland: Risofladan, Vaasa | collected...
GACAGGTTGAACTCGGTGAAGATCTCGGTGGTGAAGGTCTGGTAGCCCAGCAGCTCGAACGCGCCGTACTCGGCCAGCAGGACCAGCGCCACCAGCAGGCAGCCGCCCAGGATCGCGCCGCGGGCCTGGCCCAGGGTAATCCGGACGAAGACGCCGACCCGGCCGGTGCCCAGGCTGCGGGCCACCTCCTCCTGGCCCGGGTCGGCGGACCGAAGGCTGGCGGCGACCGGCAGGAAGACCAGGGGGTAGACGGCCAGCGTCATGACCAGGACGGCGCCGCGGAAGCCGTGCACCCAGGTCCACAGGGAGGCCCAGCCGAAGCTGACCACGAAGTCGGGGATCGCCAGCGGGATGACCAGCAGGACGGCCCAGACCCGTCGGCCGGGCAGGTTCGTCCGCTCCACCAGCCACGCTGCCGCCGTGCCGATGATCGCGCACAGCGCCGTGACGGCGAGGGCGAGCTGGACGGTACTCCAGAGCAGCTCGCCGGTCAGCGGCCGGACGATCAGCCCGGCCACCTTGTGCACTCCCGCGCCGCTGGTCTCGATGAGCAGGAAGACCAGCGGCAGGGCGAGCAGCGCCGCGATGCCGGCGCTCACCGCGGTCAGTGCGACCGGCCGGCGCGCCCGCCGCGGCCGGACCGGGACCGGCCGCGCGATCGTGCTGGTCACAGCAGGCCGGCCTGGCGCATCAGGTCGATCGCCGTGGTGCCGGTGCCCAGCTGACCCATGGTGATCGGGTAGGGCTGGAGCTGGCTGAATGGGGTCTCCGGGGCCAGGGTGGTAACGCCCGAGGCCAGGGGATACTCGAAGCTGATCGACTCGCCGGGGCCGGTGCCGGGGTGGGCGATGATGTCCTGGCCCTTCTTGCTGACCAGGAAGGCCAGGAACCGCTGCGCCTGCGCCTGGTGCTTGCTCGACTTGAGCACGGCCGCTCCGGAGACATCGATGACATAGCCAGGATCGCGCGGAGCCAGGTGGGTGATCTGCGCTTTCATGCGTTCGGCTCCGATCTCGGCGCGCATCCGGTACCAGTAGTACTGATTGACGACGGCGAAGGCAATGGCTCCCCGGTTGACCTGCGATACGACCGTCTCGCTGTTGGAGTAGACGTGCCCGGCGGCGTTCGACTTGATGGCGCCGAGCCAGCTGAGCGTGGCGGCCTTGCCGTAGGCCTGGTCGTAGGCCGTCACGATGGGCTGGAAGTCGGTCTCCTGCGGCGCGATCGCGAGCTTGCCCTTGTACCTGGGCGCTGCGAACTGGCTGATCCTGGTCGGCAGCTGGCTGGCCGAGATGAGGCTCGGGTTATACACGATGAGGCTGGTGCGCGCCGATATGCCCACCCAGTCGCCGACGGGTGAGTTGTACTGGCTGGGGGTGTGGCTCAAGGTGGCCTTGCTGACCGGCGCGAGCAGGCCCTTGGCCGCCAGGCTCTCCAGCGGCGGGGTGTTCTCGGTGTACAGCAGGTCGGCCGGCGAGTTCGCCCCCTCGGTGGCGATCTGGTTGGCCAGCGTGTCCTCGTCGTCGCTGCGCAGCGCCACCTTGATCCCGGTCTGCCGCTCAAACGCGGCGATCAGGTTCTGCGCGGTCTGCACGTGCTGGCCGCTGTAGAGCGTGAGCGTCGCCGAGCCGGGCGAGCCAGCGGCGCCGCAGGCCGCCAGCGCGGCACAGGCCAGCAGGGCCGCGGCGATGGGGCCCGCCCCGTGCCTGGTGAACCCGTGCCTGGTGAACCCGTGCCTGGTGATCGCGCGCCTGGTGAGTCCGTGCCGCATGGCTCCCTGCTTCATGATGCTGCCCCCGGGCAGATCGTACTGATTTTCCTGGTGGCGGCCGCGGAGATGAGGATAGCTTAGGCTTACCTAATATTGTGTTGTTTAGGCTAACCTAACAACCTGGGCGCCGGCTACCGGCCCGGGCCCGGGCGGCCCCGGCAGCTCGCGCACATGCAGTGTGCGGCCCGGCCACGTACGCTAGCTGCACAGACCCGGCCTAACACGGGTCCCGCCCAACTCTGAGGTGATCGGGTAGTGCGCGACATTCTGGACATGATCTCCAAGTGGTGGGACGCCGACGAGCCTTTCGGCCTGGCGACGGTGGTGCGCACGTTCAGCAGCGCGCCGCGGGAGCCGGGCGCGGCCATGGCGGTCTCTCCTGCTGGCGAGGTAGTGGGCAGTGTGTCGGGCGGCTGCGTCGAGGGCGCCGTTTACGAGCTGGCGGGCGAGGTCAGGGCGAGCGGGCAGGCAGTCCTGCAACGCTACGGGATCAGCGACGACACCGCCTTCTCGGCCGGCCTGACCTGCGGCGGGATCATCGATATCTTTGTCGAGCCGGTCAGCCGGGCGTCCTTCCCCGACCTCGGGGAGATCGTCGCGGCGGTGAACGCGGGGACGCCAGTCGCGATCGCGACCGTGATCGCCGGACCGGGCCAGGTCGGTGCCAGGCGGCTGATCTGGAGTGACGGCGAGCGGGACTCCGCCGGATCGCTGGGTTCCGGTGACCGGCTGGACCAGGCGGTCGATGACGACGCCCGCGGGATGCTGGCGCAGGGGCTGACCGGGGTCCGGCAGTATGGCCCCGACGGGGAGCGGCGGCGCGACGAGCTGTCGGTATTCGTCCAGTCCTTCACGCCGCCGCCGCAGATGCTGGTCTTCGGCGCGATCGACTTCGCCGCCGCGGTAGCCAGGGCCGGGAAGTTCCTCGGCTATCGCGTGACGGTGTGCGACGCCCGGCCGGTATTCGCGACGGCGTCACGGTTCCCCGACGCCGATGAGGTGGTGACCGACTGGCCGCACCGGTACCTGGAAGGGGTCAGCACCGATTCCCGGACGGTCATCTGCGTCCTGACTCACGATCCCAAGTTCGATGTCCCGCTGCTCGAGGTCGCGCTGCGCCGCCCGGCCGCCTATATCGGGGCGATGGGCAGCAGGCGGACGCACGAGGACCGGCTGGCCCGGCTGCGCGAGGCGGGCATGACCGACGACGAGCTGGCGCGGCTCCGCTCGCCGATCGGGCTTGACCTCGGGGCCCGCACGCCGGAGGAGACGGCCGTGGCGATCGCGGCCGAGCTGATCCAGCTGCGCTGGGGCGGCTCCGGGCAGCCGCTGACGACGACTTCCGGCCGGATCCATCACGAGCGGCTCTCCGAGGGACTGGCCCGCTGAGCTCGCGGTCACCTTCGTAGGCTGGGCGGATGGCAGCTCACGTCGCCGGGGTCCTGCTTGCCGCGGGAGCGGGCAGCAGGCTCGGCCGGCCCAAGGCCCTGATCGATGTCGGCGGGCGGCCGCTAGCCGACCGCGGCGTCGAACTGCTGCGCGCGGGCGGTGCCGCGCCGGTCATCGTGGTGATCGGGGCCACCGCCGTCGACCTGCCCGGCGTGCTCACCGTGCACAACCCGCGCTGGTTCACGGGCATGGGCTCGTCGCTGGCCGTCGGCCTGGAAACGGTGCCTGACGAGTGCTCCGCCGCGGTCGTCGCGCTGGTGGACCAGCCACTGGTCGGCGCGCAGTCGGTTCGCCGGCTGATCGCCGCGCACGCGGCCGGGGCGAGCGTCGCGGTAGCCGCCTACGCGGGGCAGCCGCGCAACCCGGTGCTGCTGGGCCGGGAGTACTGGGCCGAGGTCGTCGCGCTCGCGGCCGGAGACGCCGGCGCCCGGCAGTTCCTGCGCGCCCATCCCGACCTCATCACGCTGGTCGAATGCGGCGACACCGGCAGGCCGGACGATATCGATACCCGCGCCGACCTGGATCGCATCGCCGGCCTGCTGGCCGCGGAGGGGCCCCTCCCGGCTCAAGAGTGACGAGCCTGGATTCCCCAGCTGTGCGTCACGCTGTCGCCGGGCGCCAGCGTCAGCACGTCAGTGCCGGTCACGAAGGCGTTCGGCGGGCAGGTCATCGGCTCGATCGCCACTGCCCGCCGACGACGGCTGGCCCCCAGCGTGTCACCGCTGAACACCTGCAGCCAGTGATAGCCCGCCCCCGCCCAGAAGCCGAGCTCGGTGCCGGGCCCGGTCAGCGTGACCCAGGCCCGCCCGGCTGGATCCCGGCTCAGCCCGGTCAGGGCGTGATCGAGGCGGGTGTCTCCGATGACCCGCGCCGTGCGGAAGTCATACGGGGTCCCGCCGACGTCCTGCGGGTCACCGACGGGGATACCGCGGTCGTCGGCTGCGAGCCAGCGCGACGCGGGCAGTTGCAGCTCGCAGTCGTCGATCAGCGGGGCTCCCGCGGTCAGGTACGGGTGCGAGCCGGTCCCGTAGGGCGCGGGACGGGAGCCGGCGTTGCGGGCCGTCACCGACACCGTGAGGCCGTCGTCGGCCGCCAGCCGGTAGCTGGCCGTGAGCTCCAGGCAGAACGGGTAGCCGGGATGGGCGTGCAGCACGTACTGCAGGTCCACCCGGCTGGCCTCCTGAGTGCCCGGCACCCAGTTGCCCCACCGCGTCACGCCGTGGATGGCGTTGCCGGCCGTCGGCTCGCTCAGGTCCAGCTGATACGTCGTGCCCGCGAATGAGTAACGGCCCCGGTCGACGCGGTTGGGCCACGGAACGAGCAGCTCGCCTGACCCGGCGGGCGGCGCCTCGTCGGCCCTGTACTCGCTGATGACGGGGCAGCCCTGGAAGCTCAGCCGCCGCAGGCCCGCGCCGAGCTCGGTGACGGTAGCGCGGTACTCCCCGGCGGCGATGTCGTATTGCGTGCCAGTCAGCGGTACTGCGGTCAGCTCGGCCATGATGCCTTTTCTGCGAGCGTGGCAGCCGCCGCGCGGCTGCTGAGGCGGCCGGAGAAGGAGTGTGCCGGCGGGGCTGCTTGGGGAGCGGGGGACCTTCAGCCCCGCCGACAATTGCACGATAGCTGCCCTGCAATCCCGCCGGTGCGAACTTCGGCAACACCGCAAGGGTTCTGTAATGCCTGCCCGCTCGCGCGCCCCGACGTCCGGTGCCTGAGGTCGAGCGGCCAGGAACGGGGCCGAGTCACGGCGCCGGCCCGGGCAGCCGGCCAGCCAGCGCCGCGATGGCGCTGGCTGGCCGCGGTGGAGGGGCTTACCTCAGCCCTATCGCTCGAATACGATGATTGTCTTCCAGGTCCGGTGCCCGACTATCCCGCTGACGGGGAGATGCGAACCCCGCTGGAAAGCCATGACGGCCAGCCAGGTCTCGTGACCGTAAAAGCCGGTTACCCGCATGAACCTGAAGCCGTAGGCGAATTTGAGATTGTGCTGGACGGCGCGGACGGCCGAGCCGCGACTGCCCAGGCGGAGGGTCACGATAAGCCGGTTCCACGTCGACGCGCCGACGATCCCGCTGGGGTTCAGGTGGCGGCTGCGCTGGAAGCTGCGCACGGCCGCGGTGGTGGCGCGCCCGTAGACGCCGTCCGCCCGGACCCCGAATCCCTTGTTCTGCAGCAGGTACTGGATCGCGACGACCCGCTCACCGACGTCGCCCCGCCGGACGACGGGCCACCTCAGGGCCGTCGACCAGGTGGGATGTGCCGTCGTCGACCTGGTGGCGGCGCCCGCCGGCGCGGCGGCGACAAGCGTTGCCATGGCGGCGACCGCTACCAGTCCGAGCATCCCCGAGAATGCCCGGCGCATGAATGATCTCATCGAACCTCCTTTTGCCGCCCGCACGCGTCGTTGCGCACGTGACCTGCGAATCCTGGCCCTCGGCAAATTAGTTACTGGCCAAGGGCGGTCGCGTCACGGGAATTCCTTGCATATTCCTCAAAGCTAAGGACGAGGAACTTTGAGCGTCAAGGATGCTGCAAATTGCGCGCGCTGAATAGTAGTTTCATGAAGAGTGCTGATGTCATGTTTAAGAATCCGGGTGTCGAGTAGGACCCGGCCCGTCACCATGCGGCCCGATGATCATAGAAACGCCGCGTATCCAGTAGCCCGAGGATCCAGTAGGGCGCGCATCCCGCGGCCAGCAGATCCCGGGCCGCCGCGCAGTTGAGCTCGGCTAGGCGGCATGCTGGCCGACGTAGCTGGCGAACACCACCGTGTTACCTAGGTAATGACCGGTTCGCGGATCGAAGGTTCCGCCGCAGGTGACCAGGCGCAGGGTCGGCCAGCTTGTGTAGCCGTACACGCTGGCGGTCGGGAACCTGGTCTTGCGGTACAGCGCGACGGAGTACGCCTCGAATATCGCCGTCCGGCCGCTGCGGAGTCGGATGTAAATCCGGTCTCCCGGCCGCAGGTTGCCCAGGTAGTAGAAGATCGCGGGTCCCACGCCGACCGCGTCGACGTGACCGAGAATGACCGACGCGCCGGGGGCGCCCGGAGTCGGGCCGCCGTCGTACCAGCTTGCCACGAAGGGCGTCCTGAGCGGCGGCACCTGGATGCTCCCGTCCCGGCCCAGGCCGCGCGCGATGACCTTCGCGCGGACGCCGATGGCGGGAATCTGGATGCCGACCGGCGCCGAAGGTGACAGTCGTCCTGTCGCGCGGCCCCTAGTCAGGTGCCGGGGCGGCTCGGCCGGGCGGCGTCCCGCCCATGCGGGTGGGATCGGCGGCGGTGCCCAGCGCAGCGTGTCGTGGCCGACGAAGGCGATGACCACTCCGATGCTGATGAGAGCGACGGCTATCAGGTTGAGCCAGGAGATGCCCCGCCGACGACGGTCAGCCATGTCACCGCCTCCGCCTGGCGGCATGGCGCGGGATGCCCTGCATCCCCCGCACCCCCCGCATCCCAGCGACCCTTCGCGGGCTTCCTTCCCTCCGGGTGCCGGGTTAAGCCGCCATGGCCGCAGCGGCGGGCCGGGGGAGCGCGGCCGAGCCCTTACCGGTCCAGCCTGCTGCCGGCGACGGACGCGACCGCCGGGACCCGGCCGGCTCCGGGCACCAGGCCGCCGGTGCGCACCGCGTCTGCCGCCAGGACGCCGAACAGGTAGAAGCAGGCCGACTCCTCGTCGGAGAAGACGCGCACCTCGTGGCGGGCACCGGCCGCGCAGCTGAACACCTCGAAGCCCTCAGCGGTCTCCAGGAGGCACATGGCGCCGTCGACCTCCTCGCCGACGGAGTAGGAGGCGGCCGGGATGGCCGCCAGGCTGGCGAGCTCGCCGAAAATGCGCTCGGTGGCCATCCGCCGCCCCGCGGAACGCCGCCGCCGGGGCGACTCGGGGCCAGGGAGCGGCGCGGTCGGCGCGCCAGCCGCGGTCGCCGTGGCGACCGTGCCCGGTGCTGTCGCGCCGGGCGGAGCCATCCTGCCGGGCGCGTAGGCCTCTGCGGAATAAGGCCCATCAGGAGAGTAGGACCCGTCGGGCGGAACCGGCGCGGGCCGCTGAGCAGGCACGGCAGCGGAATCGGGCATCGCAGACGGAACCGGCGCGGCGTACAGCGCGGGCTCGCCCGGGGAGCTGGCAAAGCCGGGTCCTGGTCCGGCGGTCGGCTGGGGCCCGGTGGCGGGCCCCGGTCCAGCGGCCGTCCTGGGCCCGCCGACTGGTTCCGGCCCGCCCGGCGGAGTCGGCCGGGCGGAGGGAGGCGCTTGATCGCGGCGCGAGGCAGCCGACGCGGCCCGCATGGCCTGCGCCTCCAGCGGCAGTGGCGGCCCGGCCGCCGACTGCGGCAGGGCCACCCCACCGTCAAGGGGCGGCATCCGGGGCTGCCCGGGCGGCCCGGCCGGGAGCGGATAGCCGGACGAGGCCTGCCCAGCCGGCTGGGGATAACCCGGCTCGGCCAGGGGCGGCAGCGCCGGGTGGCTGGCCTGCGGGGTCACGCCCGGCTGGTAGTCAGTCCGCTCCTCCACGATGTCGGTGACCTCCTCCCGGCCGGCGACGAGCTCGAAGACCCCGCGGTCCACCTGCCAGTAGCCGAGCTGCTCGGCTCGGTAGGCGTCGTGACCCAGGTAACCGATGTGCAGCCGGTCTCCGAGGTCGTCCAGGACGATGCAGCTGTCCCCGCGGAACGTCCCGACGGGCCTGGACTGCCACACCGCCTGGACATCCTGAATCAGCAGCTCCTTGCGCCAGTGACCGGTGGCCGGCTCGAAGCCGAGCTCCTCGGGTGGCGGACACGCGGCGAACAGCACCACCGCGCCGTCGGCCGGGCCGATGCCAGCCTCGTAGGGCGCCCCTCGGTAGGTCGCCATGAGCCGGTAGCGCATCGGTCAGATTCCCCCTGACGGACGAAGCCAGACCTGGCCGTCATATCGGGCTATGAACTCAGCCCGTCCGGCGCAGATTCGTACAATTTCCGCCCCAACCGGAACTGGAATGGGGTCGGTGAAGAACTCGGGTACGGGATGCGCCGGGCCTGCTGTGTAGCCGGTGCCAGTGAACGGCGGCTTCATGGCCCAGTCACCGCCGAGGGCGACCGAGTACGGAACCTGGTAGGACTCGCTGCCCACCGCCCGCCACCGCAGCAGGTAGAGCTCCTCCATGTCCGGGCTGAACTCGGAGCCCTCATAGCCCAGGCTCATCGCGTTGTAGAAGTCGGCGGGGTGGGCGAAGGAACTGTCAGCGACCCGGTGCACGAATCCGGCAATGATGGACCGTCGGCCAGTCAGGTACGGCTCCACCATGCGAGGCGGGATCGCCTTGTGCAGCAGCGTTCCCGGCTCGACGGCGATGGGAGTCCGATTGACCTGGCGCACCCTGTCCCCTGTGGTCAGACTGTCCTGCAGTGTCATGAGACTCTCATATCGCGAAATACGTCCTCAACTGCTTCGGCCGACCTGGTCGTAACGGGCGCAAGGGTACCTTCCGGAACTACGGTCGTTAGGGCCGTGCAGCTCAGGGCAGTCCTGCCGCCGCTACAGTTGGCACCGTGTTCCAGGGCAGCGCGCAGCAGCGCTTCGCGGGCGATGACGGTGCGGCCGACGCTCCGGCGGCTGCCGCCCTCCGGGCGTTCGCGGCCGGCGAGGGAAGCGAGCACGCCGCGCTGACCGCGCTGGCCGGAATCCGGCTGCTGGTCCCGGTAGTGGCGGCACTGGCTCCCGAGGGCGCGGCTCCTGAGGGCGCGGCTCCTGAGGGCGCGGCAGCATCTGGCGGCGCGGCGGCCGGCGGCCTGAGCGCCTGCCGTCCCGCAGGTGCCGGCGAGAAAGCCAGCGAGATGGCCCTGCCAACCCTCGTCGGGCGCGACGGGCGGCGCGCAATCCCGGCTTTCACCTGCCTGGACGCGCTGGCTCGGTGGCAGCCGTCCGCCCGGCCGATTCCCGCCGACGCGGCCCTAGTCTGGCGCGCTGCGGTCGAGGACTCCTGCGCCGTCGTTATCGATGTGGCCGGACCAGTCCCGCTGGCGGTCGAGGGGGCCCGTCTGGCGGCCCTGGCCAGTGGCGCGCCGATTCCGCTGCCGCATGAGGACCCCGACGTGCGGGATGCGGTGGCCGCGGTGATCATCGAACTGGCTGCGGCCGACGGGCTCAGCCTGGCCCGCGGCGGCTTCGCGATCGGCCCGGGCGTTCAGGGCGGCGACCTGCTGATCGAGCTAACGGCGCCTGCCGGGCTGGATCACGCCGCGGCGGAGAGCTTTGCTGGCCGGGCCGGCTCGGCGGTTCTGGGCCGGCTCGGCCCGCGCCTATGCCGCGGCCTCGCCATCGCCCTGACCCCCTAGCCCCTAGCCCCCTAGCCCTCTAGCGCGCTGCGGTGCGACCTCGCGGACCCAGCCAATGAGCCCGCCCGGTACGTGCTCCACAGACCACCAGCCCCACGCGGGCAGCGTCGGCGGGTCAGCCGCGCGGCCGGGCTACGCGGCGGCGGAGCGCGAAGCCCCCGGCGACCGCGCCGACGCCGATCAGGACCAGGCCTGCCGCTGCCAGGGCACCGTTGGAGGTCGTCGCGGTCGTCCCGTCGCCGGTGGCGGCGCCGCCACCGCTCGGGAATGCCGTTACCACCAGGGTGACCGCGGCGGAGCTACCCCCTGAGCAGTCGATGCTCGGGTGGTAGCTGCCCGCCCGGATGTCACCGGGCAGGTCAACCGTGATGCTGAAGTTTCCGCTGGAGTCCTGGCTCATCGGGATCTGCTCGGGTAGCCCGAGCGTCGTGCCGGACAGCGTCGCCCCGGCGGCCATCTGCCGCTCGCAGTTCACCGCGAACGTCACCCTCGCCCCGGGGGTGGCCTGGGACGGCGTGACCCAGGCGTGCATGGTGCCGATGGAATCCGCTGCGTAGGTCGCGGGCGCGGCGGCCACCAGCACCGGAATGGTGAGCAGGGCAGCCAGGACGGCATACCTGAACAGGCGCATGGACGTTTTCCTCCCCCGAGAAGCACGCATGCGTCGCCCTGGTGCGCCCTCGGTGCACCCGTCAGCGCTGCTGGCCCAGCATTGCCCGGCTGGCCCGTGGCGACGGCTCCCGTCGTGCGCCGGGGTGATACCCGATGGCCTGCCGGGCAAACGCCAGCCTCGCCCGCATGGCAGGATCAGAAGCATGCTGCGCTGGCTGACCGCTGGGGAGTCGCACGGCCGCGCCCTCACGGCGATCTGCGAGGGGATGCCGGCCGGAGTCGAGGTTGCCACGGCGGATATCGCCGCGGCCCTGGCGCGCCGGCGAGCGGGGTACGGGCGGGGCGCGCGGATGAAGTTCGAGCAGGACGAGGTCGAGCTGACCGGCGGCGTCCGGCACGGCCGCACTCTGGGCGCCCCTGTGGCTATCCGGATCGCTAACTCGGAGTGGCCGAAGTGGGAGACCGTGATGTCTCCTGACGTGGTCGACGAGGACGTGCTGGCCGCACAGGCGAGGAACGCCCCGCTGACCCGGCCCAGGCCCGGTCATGCCGACCTGGCCGGGATGCAGAAGTACGGTTACGACGACGCCCGCGCCGTGCTGGAGCGCGCCAGCGCGCGGGAGACGGCCGCCAGGGTCGCGCTCGGCGAGGTCGCCCGGCGCTTCCTGCGCCAAGCGCTCGGCGTCGAGGTCGTCAGCCATGTGGTCGCGCTCGGCTCGGTGCGGGCCCCCGATGGGCTGACACCGCTGCCGCAGGACGCGGCGCGGGTCGACGCGGACCCGGTTCGCTGCCTGGATCCGGCCGCGAGCGCGGCGATGCAGGCCGAGATCGACGCGGCCCGCAAGGACGGTGACACCCTGGGCGGCATCGTCGAAGTGGTGGTTTACGGCCTGCCGCCCGGGCTCGGCTCCCACGTGCACTGGGACCGGCGGCTCGACGGGCGGCTGGCCGGGGCGCTGATGAGCATCCAGGCGATCAAGGGCGTGGAGGTCGGGGACGGGCTGGCCACGGCGGCCCGGCGCGGATCGCAGGCCCACGACGAGATCGAGGGCACCGACGACGGGATCCGGCGCCTGACCAACCGGGCCGGCGGCATCGAGGGCGGGATGAGCACGGGCGAGCCGGTCCGGGTCCGCGCGGCGATGAAGCCGATATCCACGGTGCCGCGAGCCCTGGCGACGGTCGACGTGCGCACCGGCGAGCCCGCTCGCGCGATCAACCAGCGCAGCGACGTGACCGCTGTGCCGGCGGCCGGCGTCGTCGCCGAGGCGATGACCGCGCTGGTCCTCGCTGGTGCCGCGCTGGAGAAGTTCGGCGGCGATTCCGTCGAGGAAACCGCGCGGAACTGTGACAACTACCTGAAGGCACTGACGATCCGGTGAACGCTGACTACGGAGAGAGCACCGCTCGCCCAGCAGCCGCGGGGACGGCGCCGGTGGCAATTCTGATCGGCCCGCCGGGGTCCGGGAAGACCACCGTCGGCGTGCTGCTGGCCGAGTTGCTGGGCGTCGGGTTCGTGGACACCGACGCCAGCGTCGAGGCGGTCGCGGGCAAGCCGGTGAGCGACATCTTCGTCGAGGACGGCGAGTCGGCGTTCCGCAAGCTGGAACGCGAGGCGGTGGCGGCGGCGGTTGCCGCGCCCGGCGTTGCCGGGCCCGGCGGTCCCGCCCGCGGCAACGTCCTTGGCCTGGGCGGCGGCGCGGTGCTCGACGACGACACTCAGGCCCTGCTCGCCGGTCACTGCTTCGTGTACCTGGAGACCGGTTTCACTGAGCTGGCCAAGCGCGTGGGCCTGGACAGGCCGCGCCCGCTGCTGATCGGCATTAATCCGCGCGCCCAGCTCAAGGCCCTGCTCGAGCAGCGGCAGCCGGTCTACGCCGGCCTGGCCCGGATCACCGTGGCCACCGACGGCCGCGAGCCGGCGGAGATTGCCGCGGAGGTCGCCGCGCTCCTGAGCCTGGAAACCACGGCGCTCCCGGAAACCACGGCGCTCCCGGAAACCACGGGGCACGCCGATGATGGCCCGCCGCGGCAGCCCGGACAGTGACCGCGACCAGGATCAGGGTCGGCGGCGACCATCCGCACGAGGTGGTGGTGGGTGCCGAAGTGCTCGGCGAGCTGCCGTCGCTCGTGGGACCGGACGCCCGAGCGGTGGTCGTTATTCATGCCCGCGGCCAGGACGCCATGGCCAGTGCCGCGGCGCGGGTGCTGTCGCGGGCAGGTTATCTCGTGCACGTCGAGGCGGTCCCCGACGGCGAGGCGGCCAAGGAGATCAGCGTGGCGGCCGCCCTGTGGTCGCGGCTGGCTACGCACGAGATCGGGCGCCGCGACGCGATCGTGGGCGTCGGCGGGGGGGCGGTGACCGACCTCGCGGGCTTCACCGCCGCTACCTGGCTGCGAGGCGTCCGGGTCGTGCTGGTCCCGACCACCTTGCTCGGCATGGCCGACGCCGCGATCGGCGGCAAGACGGCGATCAACATCCCCGAGGGCAAGAACCTGGTGGGCGCCTTCCACCCGCCCGCCGGGGTGCTCGCCGACCTCGCGGCGCTGGCCACGCTGCCGCCGGCCGAGTACGCCAGCGGCCTGGCGGAGGTGATCAAGGCCGGATTCATCGCCGATCCCGTCATCCTGGACCTGATCGAGGCCGATCCGGCCGGCGCCGCCCGACCGGGCGGCCCGCATGAGCGTGAGCTCGTCGAGCGCGCCATCGCCATGAAGGCCGGCGTGGTGTCCGCCGACCTGCGTGAGGCAGGCCAGCGGGAAATGCTCAACTACGGGCACACGCTCGGGCACGCCATCGAGCGGGCCGAGCGGTACACGATGCGGCACGGCGAGGCGGTGGCGATCGGCATGACCTACGCCGCCGCGCTCGGGCGGCTCGCGGGCCGGCTCGACTCCCCGACCGCACGGCGGCACCGTGAGATCCTGACCGCCGTCGGACTGCCGACGCGGTACCGTAGCGGCGCGTGGCCGGACCTGCGCGCGACGATGACGCTGGATAAGAAGGCCCGCGCGGCGCGGCTGCGGCTAGTGGTGCTCGACGGGCTGGCCAGGCCCGCCATCCTGGCCGATCCGCCCGAGGAACTGCTGGAGCAGGCCTACACGGAGGTGAGCTGAGCGATGCCGCTGCCAGCCACAGCAGATCCCCCCCCGGAGCCCCCCGTGCCCACCCGGGGTGACGGCCCCCCGGAGCCCCCCGTGCCCACGGTGCTCGTGCTCAACGGGCCCAACCTCGCCCGGCTCGGCACCCGCGAGCCCGAGGTCTACGGCACGGCCACCCTCGCCGATGTCGCGGCGGCGTGCGCGTGCACTGGCGGCCAGCTCGGCCTCGCGGTGGACGTCCGGCAGACCGACGACGAGGCGGAGCTGATCGGCTGGGTGTACGAGGCCGTCGACCGGCGGCTGCCGATCGTGCTGAACCCGGCCGCGTTTACCCACTATTCCTACGCGCTGCGAGACGCCCTGGCGATGCGGACGGCGCCCCTGGTCGAGGTGCACCTGTCCAACCCGGCGGCGCGTGAGTCATTCCGGCACAACTCCGTGGTGGCCGGGGTCGCCGACGGCACCGTGGCCGGCTTCGGCCTGGTGTCCTACGAGCTGGCGCTGCGCGCGGTCGCGGCCCTGACGGCGCCTGCGCCCTAGCGGGACCGACTGGGACGGCGCCGCGGCGCCCGGTTACCATTCACCCGACACACGAAACGGACTGCTGAGGGCCACTCGCCTGCTCCAAGCGAGGCAAGCCGGGCGTGACAGCGGGCCTGAAAGGCTGTGCGTGATGCGCATCGGGATGGCACTGAACTACGCGGGCGGCTTCGCGGAGACCGCCGCCGAGCTGGCCGACTATGAGAAGGCCGGCCTCGACATCGTCTTCGTTCCCGAGGCCTACAGCTTCGACGCGGTCAGCCAGCTCGGCTACCTCGCGGCCAAGACCGAGCGGCTGCAGCTAGCGTCGGGAATCCTGCAGATCTACTCGCGTACCCCGACCCTGACCGCCATGACCGCGGCCGGCCTCGACTACGTGTCCGGCGGCCGGTTCGTGCTCGGGCTCGGCGCGTCCGGGCCGCAGGTCATCGAGGGGTGGCACGGGGTGCCCTACGACGCGCCGATCGGCCGTACCCGCGAGGTGATCGAGATCTGCCGCGCGGTGTGGCGCCGCGAGCGGGTGGAGTACGCGGGCCGGTATTACACCATCCCGCTACCGGCCGACCAGGGCACCGGGCTGGGCAAGCCGCTCAAGTTGATCAACCACCCGGTTCGGGACCGGATACCGATCGTGGTGGCCGCTCTCGGGCCGAAGAACGTGGCCATGGCGGCCGAGCTCGCCGAGGCATGGGAGCCGATCTTCTACTTCCCGGAGAGGGCCGCGCAGGTGTGGGCCGAGCCGCTGGCGGCAGGGCAGGCCAAGCGCGACCCGTCACTGCCGCCCCTGGATGTCATCGCCCAGGCCGGGCTGGCCATCGGCGACGACACAGCGGGACTGCTGGACCTCGGCCGGTCGGCCCTGGCTCTGTATATCGGCGGCATGGGCGCGCGCGGCCGCAATTTTTATAACGACCTGGTGGTGCGCTATGGCTATGAGCGGGAGGCGGCCGCGATTCAGGAGGCCTACCTGGCCGGCCGAAAGCAGGAGGCCGAGTCGATCGTGCCGACGTCGCTGCTGGAGGGAACCTCCCTGATCGGGCCGCGATCGCTGGTGGCCGAGCGCGTGGCCGCGATGCGGGAGTCGGGCGTGACCACGCTGAACGTGGCACCGCTGGCCGGCACCCACGCCGAGCGGGTCGCGCTGATCGAGCAGATCCGCGACCTCGCCGCCTGACCAGTCTCGCCGCACTGCACTGTGTCAGCCGGGCCGCGGCGGGTACGCGGTTGGGATACGCGACCTCATGGGTCGCGGCGGCAGCGCACGGATCGGAGGCGGCATGAGACGAGCGCCGGGCAAGCCTGGCTCGCGGACCGGGGGCCCGCGAGTCCTGGTGATCGGCGGCGGTTTCGCCGGCCTGTCTGCCCTTGACGCGCTCCAGGGCGGCGGGGCAGCGGTGACACTGGTCGACCGGAATGTCTACAGCACCTTCCAGCCGCTGCTCTACCAGGTGGCGACCGCCGGCCTGACGTCCGCCGACGTCGCCTACCCGCTCTGGTCGGTCACGCGGAAGACCGGCGCGCGATTTCACAAGGGCACGCTGGTCGAGGCCGACTTCGCGAACCGGATCGCCCGGCTGGACGACGGCGCCGAGCTCCCCTACGACTACCTGATCCTGGCCACCGGCGTCGGCGCGAACTTCTTCGGGATCCCCGGTGCCGACAAGAACAGCATGAGCCTGTATACCCGGCGGGACGCGGTCGCGCTGCGGGAGCGGCTGATGACCGAGCTGGAGAGCAGGAGCTGGGAAGGTAACGACTCCGCGCTGAACATCACCATCGCCGGTGGCGGCGCCACGGGCGTCGAGCTGGCCGGCACGCTCGCTGAGCTGCGTAACATCGCTCTGCCCGCCGCGTTCCCCCGGATCGACCCGAGCACCATGCGGGTGACCCTGATTGAGCAGGCGCCGGCGCTGCTGGCCGCGTTCCAGCCTCAGGAGCAGGAGTACGCGCGGCGCCAACTCCTGCACCGAGATGTCGACGTGCGGCTGGGCACGGCGATTAAAGAGGTGACGCCGGACGGAGTGCTGCTGGCCGATGGCACCACGGTGCCCAGCAACGTCACGGTGTGGGCCGCCGGGGTGGCCGCGCCGGACTCGATCGGGCGGCTGGGCCTGCCCCGCGGGCCTGGGGGCCGGCTCCAGGTCGGCCAGGACCTGCGGATCGAGGGCCAGGACCGGGTCTTTGCCGCGGGGGACATCTCCGTGAACCCCGGCGATCCGGTCGCTCAGCTGGCGCAGCCGGCGATCCAGGAGGGCCGGCACGCCGCCCGGCAGATCCAGCGGCTGATGGCCGGCCAGGGCACCGAGCCGTTCAGTTACCACGACAAGGGCATCATGGCGACCATCGGCAGCCGGTCGGCCGTCGTCGAGCTACCGGTGGGCCTGCGCCTGCGCGGCACGCTGGCCTGGCTGGCCTGGCTGGCCCTGCACCTGTGGACGCTGCTCGGCGGCCGTAACCGCATCGTGGCGTTCGTCAACCTGTCGTGGCGGTACCTCACCTGGAGCCGGGGCGGCGGGATCATCGTCGGGGACGACGCTCCGCAGGACAGCTGAGCGGCGGCTGCGCGCTCACCGGTGAGTCGCGCTGAGCGCCGCGAGCGCCCGGCCGAAGTCCTCGCGATCGGCGAACGGCCGTACAGTCATCAACATGCCAGAGATACACGCCGCTCGCCGGGCCCGGGCCCAGCAGAAGATCACCGCGCTGGGCTGCGGCGCGGCGCTGGTGACCAGCCCGCCGAATGTCCGTTATCTGACGGGTCTGGCGAGCTCCAACGCGGCGGTCCTGCTCCCGGCCAGCGGTCCCGGCGTCCTGGCTACCGACTCTCGCTACGCCGAGGTGGCCGCCCGCGACTGCGGCGACATCGAGCTGGTGGCCGAGCGCGAGACCGAGATCGCGCTGGCCGCGCTGGCCGCCCGCCGTGGCGCGCGGACGCTGGCCTTCGAGGCGCACGAGGTGACGGTCGAGCGGTACGAGGCTCTCGCGGAACTGGGCGGCGGACCGCGGCTGATTCCCCTGGGCCGGGCGATCGAGGAGCTGCGGACGGTCAAGGACGACACCGAGATCGCCTTGCTGAGCCGCGCCTGCGCGATCACGTGCGCGGCCTTTGCCGACGTGCTGCCCCTCATCACCCCCGGCCGCAGCGAGCGAGAGCTCGCGATCGCGCTGGAACGAGCGATGACTGATCATGGCGCCGACGGTCCGGCCTTCGACTCGATCGTGGCCAGCGGGCCCAACGGCGCGATCCCGCATCACGTGCCGGGCGACCGCAGGCTGGAGCCGGGCGACTTCGTCACCATCGACTGCGGAGCGCGAGTCGGCGGCTACCACGCGGACATGACGCGCACGGTGGCGCTCGGCGAGCCGGCGGGCTGGCAGCGCGAGATCTACGAGATTGTCGCGGCCGCGCAGCTGGCGGGTGTCGCGGCTGCCGTGCCGGGGGCCGGCATTGACGCGGTCGACGCGGCGGCCAGGGATCTGATCGAGGCGGCCGGATACGGCGGGTGCTTTCAGCACGGCCTGGGCCATGGCGTCGGCCTGGAGGTACACGAAGCACCGATCATCGGGTATGGCCGGACAGGTACACTCATGGACCGGGTGCCCGTCACCGTAGAGCCAGGGATCTACCTGCCCGGCCAGGGCGGCGTCAGGATCGAGGACACCCTGGTCGTCCGCGCGGGCGCTGGGGCGGCGGGCTCAGCCGAGATTCTTACCGCGACCACCAAGGAACTGCTCGTCCTCTGACGCGAGGGCGCGGCGGTCCCGGGATGCATGCAGGAGACCTGAAGACGTGGCCACCACGAACGACCTCAAGAACGGCATGACCCTGAGCATCGACAACCAGCTCTGGAATGTCGTGGACTTCCAGCACGTCAAGCCCGGCAAGGGCGGCGCCTTCGTACGCACCAAGCTGAAGAACGTGCTGTCCGGCAAGGTCGTTGACCGGACCTTCAACGCCGGGGTCAAGGTCGAGGTCGCCAACGTAGACAAGCGAGAGATGCAGTATCTCTACCGCGAGGGCGAGGACTTCGTCTTCATGGACACCCAGGACTACGACCAGCCGCACATTCCCGCGGCGACGGTCGGCGGCGTGGCCGATTACCTGCTCGAAGAGCAGATGGCCACGATCGCGTTCAACGATGGCGTGCCGCTGTACGTGGAGCTTCCGGCGGCCGTGGAGCTGACCGTCAGCCAGACCGACCCGGGCCTGCAGGGTGACCGGTCCACGGGCGGCACTAAGCCAGCCAGCCTGGAGACCGGCGCGCAGATCCAGGTGCCGCTGTTCATCACGACCGGCGAGAAGATCAGGGTGGACACCCGGACCGGCGATTACCTCGGCCGAGCGTGAGCCGGCCGTCCCGCGGCGGCCCGTCCCGCGGCGGC
>Ga0307372_10005890_pt1 | contig 18165 bp, 12 predicted proteins | sample OX1MG_FD_202533 | JGI IMG/M metagenome (GOLD analysis project Ga0307372, IMG submission 202533) | Soil microbial communities from Risofladan, Vaasa, Finland - OX-1 | ecosystem: Environmental > Terrestrial > Soil > Coastal area > Acid sulfate soil | place: Finland: Risofladan, Vaasa | collected...
TCCGCCGTCCGCTGACCGATCTGCGGCGGGCCGAGCAGCGGATACGCCGGGGCCGGGTGCTGGGCGCGCTCCTGGCGCTCCTGGCCGCCCCCTGGCACCTGCTCACCGCCTTTCGCGTCTTCATCAGTCGCGGGCCGCTCCTCCTGGCTCTCTGCCCGCTACTGATCACCATGGGGATCTCGGGGAAGCAGCTCTGGCCGTTCAATATCGGGGTCTCGCTGGGGCTGATCGGCGGGGCCATGCTCCTGCGTTGGATCCTCGGCGGCCTGGGGGTGAGGGATCGGCTCCGGAATCGGATTGGCTTCTCCCTGGCCGGCCTCCTCCTGGTGGTCTTCTGGTTGCTGCCCTTCGATACGTTCCGCTCGGATCTCAACTTCGATATCGAGATGTTCTTCATCTCCGGCCTGTTCCTCATTCTCGGTGGGGTGTGGACGGTGATGTATAACATCGACCTGATCGTGGCCGGCGCCCTTCGGCTCACCGGCGGCCTCAACCGTCTGACCCCGATCATCCGGATGGCCGTAAGTTACCCCCTCCAGCAGCGGTTCCGCACCGGCATGACCATGTTCATGTTCAGCCTGGTACTGTTCTCCCTGGTCGTGCAGCTTGTGGTCAGCAGCAGTTTCGATAGCGAGGCGCTGAACCTCAACCAGAGCGTCGGCGGGTATGATGCCTGGGGGACGGCAAGCACCGCCAACCCGATCACCAATCTGGGGACGCGGGTGGCAGGCAACCTAGACCTCCGCCGGCGGGTGGGCGCGGTGGGCGAACTCAGCCCCATGTCGGCGGACATCTACCAGCGCACGGCCCGGGGCCAGAGTTGGAGCACCGGGAATAGGGTGGGCTTGCTGGACGATGTCTATCTTGCCGGCACCCGCTTCCCCTTCCAGGTCCGCGCCGCCGGCTATGGCAGCGATGCCCAGGTATGGGCGGCCCTTCGCACCCACCCCGGTCTGGCAGTCATCTCAGGGGAGATGGTGGCGGATAAGACGGGGGATAGCGGGGCGATCAGTGAGGTAACCTACGCCGACCGTACATTCGCGCCTTTCCAGATCGGCCTCCGCGACCAAAGTGGCAAGGTGATCCCCGTGACCGTGATCGGGGTGCTGAAGAACCGGAACGCCTTCGGACTGGGGCTGGACTTCAGCGTCTACACGAGCCGGCGCACCCTGCCCACCGCCCAGGTACCGGCGGATACCGTCTATCTGTTCCGCGCCGCCCCTGGCCAGAACGTGCACGCCATGGCCCTGGCCCTGGGCTCGGTCTTCCTGAACAACGGGCTGGACATGACCGAGGCCCAGCACTTCTATGACAGCGAACGGGCGACCCAAACCGGCTTCGAGAATATGCTGGCCGCGTTCATGGCCCTGGGCCTAGTGGTGGGGATCGCCGCCCTGGGGGTGGTGGCCTTCCGTTCGGTGGTGGAACGGCGGCAGCAAATCGGCATGATGCGGGCCCTGGGCTTCCAGCGGGGGATGATCCGGGCCGGCTTCTTGCTGGAATCCAGCTTCATCACCATCCTGGGCACTCTTACCGGCGTGGCGCTGGGCCTGGTCCTCTCCTGGAATCTGGTAGCCTATTTCGCCAAGACCGAGCCGCAACTAACCCTGACCATACCCTGGGCCGAACTGGCCCTGATCGCCCTGGGCGCCTATCTTGCCTCGCTTCTCACCACCTATCTCCCGGCCCGCCAGGCATCGCGGGTGTTCCCCGCCGAGGCGCTCCGCTACGAATAGGAAGGAAGAGGGTCGGGCGTGACCATGGTCACGCCCGACCTCCATTCCCTGTATCACGCGGTACAGCATTGGCCTCTCGAAGATCGTATGGTATGTCACAGGCCATGCCGCGGTGGTGCTGGATCAGGTGGACTGGATGCCGCAGTCGACGCGGGGTCGAATTTATTCGGAAGAACCGCTACCCTACGGGGGAAACACCGATTGGTGCGTGTCCGCCTACCCGCCGCCAGGGACGCGCCGAGAAAGGAAGGAGCATGGCGAAGAATCTGATTATCGAGGCAACCGGCCTCCGCAAGATCTATGTCACGGGCGCGCAACGCCTGGAAGCGTTGCGTGGGGTGGATTTCGCGGTGGAAGAGGGTGACATGGTGGCGATCATGGGCCCCAGCGGCTGTGGGAAAACCACCATGCTCAACTGCCTGTCCGGCCTCGACGATTTCGACGACGGCAACGTGAGAATTGCCGGCACCTCGCTCCGTGACATGAGCGATAACCAGAAGACCGAATATCGGGCCAAGAAGATGGGATTCATCTTCCAGGTCTACAATCTGCTGCCCGTGCTTTCGGCGGTGGAGAATGTCGAGTTGCCGCTGCTGGTGAGCGGGGTGCGATCCGGCGAGGCGCGGAAGCGGGCGATCGCCGCCCTGGATCAGGTGGGACTGGGTGACCGACCCAGGAACCGTCCGGCCGAGCTCTCGGGCGGCCAGCGCCAACGGGTCACCATCGCCCGCTCGCTGGTCAACAATCCGGCCATCGTCTGGGCGGACGAGCCGACCGGAGCCCTGGACTCCGAGTCCGCGAACAGCATCATGGATCTGATGTGCAGGTTGAACCGAGAGAATGGCCAGACCTTCGTGGTGGTCTCGCACGCCCTGGAGGTTGGGGAGCGGGCTAACCGGATCGTGCGGATGCGCGATGGCCGGATTGAGGATGCGGGCTTTGGGCAGGGCGCCCATGGGATGACCGGTATGCTGGCATCGAGCGGCGCCTCCGGGAGCCGCTGAGCAGCGACAGACGCGCTCCAATCGACCAAAACACGGCGCTTGCCCCCGGCAAGCGCCGTGTTTCGATCAACTCCCCTGGCGCTTGCGGTAGTTGGCCAGGGCGCCGATCAGCAGCTGGTTAATCGAGCTACGGCAGTCAAAAGCCACAGTGCGCAGCCACTCATAGGTCTCCTCGCTCAGACGCACGTTGAATTTCACCCCGCCACTGGTTCCTGGCGTAACCAGCAAGGTGAGGGGCACGCTGGTCTTGGATTCGGTCTGGAGGTCGGTGATTGCCTCAAGCACGATGCTGTTCATGCTGGCGCGGTTGATAAAGGCGCGGTACCGCAGCCATTCATACTGCTCCGCCGGAAGCCGGCATTGCATGAACCGCGCGCTGCTCGCCAAATGTGCTTGCGGCTCCACGCCGTATGCTGCCTCTCTGACCATTTGCAACACCCGTTTGCTCCCTTCGCCACCGTGGTGGCTGGCTGATGATCGTGGAACCTTGCTTGGTGCGTGGCATTCCACTGTGATTGGCTGCCCTGGTGCCTATCTGTCTTTAGTATGGGCATCGGCGAACGCCGTAAACAGGTCCGTTAGAGTAAGTTGGGCCACCCCATTCGGGGAAGAAGGCACCTTTGCCCTGACCGTGGAGGAGCTTCGCTGGACGGGGAAGAAGCTGTTTGCTACGATAGCCCTGGGTGCCCATGCGCTCCGCTCGACCCCCGCCGTCACTCACGCGATCGACGATGATCAGCAGGAGAAACCGTGCGATGATTCCAGTCGACCCCTCCACCGCGCTCAAGGAGCGCTCCATCCTCGATCTGGCACTCCAACAATTTGATGCCGCCGCCGACCGCTTGCAACTTTCGCCCTCCATGCGGCGTGTGCTGCGTCAGTCCCGCCGTGAGTTGACCGTCTCTTTCCCGGTGCGCATGCGCGACAATCGGCTGACCATGTTCACCGGCTTCCGGGTGCACCACAACATTGTGCGTGGGCCGGCTGCCGGCGGCATCCGCTACCACCCGGAACTCACTATCGATACAGTGCGCGCCCTGGCCCTGTGGTCCACCTGGCGCGCGGCCATCGTGCGCATCCCCTTTGGCGGAGCCTACGGCGGCGTGGTCTGCGACCCCGCGAATCTGAATCGTGATGAACTGGAGCATCTGACCCGGCGCTTCACCACTGAAATCTCCATCCTTATTGGTCCGGATCGCGATATTCCCTCCCCCGATCGCTCCACCGATGCCCAGATTATGGGCTGGATGATGGATACCTTCAGCATGCATGCCGGCTACTCCGTCCCTGCCGTGGTCACGGGGAAACCGGTAGGGATTGGCGGTTCCCAGGGTTGGGCTCGGTCCAGCGGACGTGGTACCGCCATTCTCTGCCGGGAACTGGCCAAGACGCGGGGCCTGGCAGGGAGCGGGACGCGGGTAGCGATCCAGGGCGTGGGACCAATCGGGGCCACCGCCGCTCAATTACTCGCCGATTGGGGCGATCTGGTGGTGGCGCTCGGCGATGGCCAGCACGGGGTATACGACGCGCACGGCCTGGCGGTCGCCTCGGTCCTTCGCTATTACGACGAGCACGAGTCGCTCCGCGATTGTCCATATGGGACGGCGGTGAGCGGGGCGGCGTTGGCCGAGGTTTCCTGCGACATTCTGGTTCTGAGCGGCTTCGAGCGCATTGATGCCGACGCCGCCCGATCGGTAGATGCCAGGCTGATCGTCGAGGGCGCCTACGGCGCGATCACCGCCGACGCCGACGCGGTACTGGCGGAGCGAGGGATCTGGGTGCTCCCCGATATTCTGGGCGGCTCGGGGGGAGCCGTGGCCTCGTACTTCGAGTGGGTGCAAGACTTGCAAGAAACGTTCTGGAGCGAGGACGAGATCAACGCGCGCCTGGACGACGTGCTGCGCCGCGCGCTCGCCGACATCCGCGGCAAGAGCGAGCAGGATGGAATACCCCTGCGCCTGGCTGCCTACTGCCTGGCCGTGGAACGGGTGGCTGACGCGCACCGCATCCGCGGGCTCTATCCTTAGATCCCATGCCCACCAGTTCAAGCGGCCGCTACGTTCCGCTCCGCTTCTATCTGGGCGTGCAAAGGAAGCGCCATCCCGAGTTGGCGCTCACCTTCCGCCAGATCGAGGACGTGCTGGGTGACGGCCTGCCCAGACCGGCCCGCAAATATCCGGAGTGGTGGGCCAACGATCCGGTCAGCGAGCAAGCCGCCGCCTGGTTGGCGGCGGGATACCGGGTGCGCGAGGTGACGCTGGCCGAGGAGCGGGTGGTCTTTGGCGAGGAATCGCCGGACTAGCTCGTCAATTACGCGGAGACAGCCGTGCAGATCTCGCTGGGCGTGTCGGCGCCGCCAATCACCGTCACCTCGCCGCCAGGGGGAGCCTGCGCCGCCTGCCAGGCAGCCAGGTAATAACCGGCGGCCACGTAATCGGTGGTACCAATGTGCACGGCACTGGTTCCACTATCCTCGGGTTGCCGTTCGCCGATGCGTTCGTCGGGCAAATAGATCAAGGCGGGGCTCCCGGCAATCACGACATACAGAGTCCGTGGGGGGCCAAGACTACCCATGAAATCGGTGAGGCTGACTCCAGAGGTCCGCGTCGCCACTCCATTCCCGGTCATGGAGGCCACCACGGTCAATCGCCCATCGGGGGTGATCCGCTCCACGGAGGGCGTCCCCAGATCCACCACGTAGAGGTTGCCCTGGAAGTCGAGGCTCATCGCCTCTGGTCGCCAATCATGAGGAAGCGGGTGGGGACGGAGGATCGCCGGTCGGTCGGGATGGCCGGGTGTGTAGACAGCGATCAGCCGGCGCTCGGGAGAGGACAGATAGAGCACCCCGCCCCGTCCCAGCACCATGCCGGCGGGATGAAAGAATGGGCGAGCGGCGATCGTCACCTGGCCCGGGCGGACCAGCCGATAGATTTGGTCGCTAGTGGTCACTCCCAGGGCAACCAATCCGTCGGAGCTGACGCTCATGCGGGTGTAGGGAATGGATGAAGAATAGCGCGATGGGGCCGGGGGCACCTCGTTGAAGTCCAGAAGAAGGTGGAACTGGCCGTCTCCCATTCGCTCACGCAGGCCGTAGCTGTCGAGGACGAACAGATTTCCCTGCTGATCAGCGCCCAGGGACTGGATGCCGGCGAACTGGGTCCGTGCGGCGGTTTGTACCGGAGCCGTAGAACAGGTACCGAGAAAATCGGGTACTTGCAAGGCCCGCGAGATCGGGATAATGGCCGCCAGAGCCACAACCATCAACACGCGACCAGAGATGCGTCCCATGCCGATCGGGAGTCGGTGGAGATCTAGGCGGAGAGCGGCAAGCCCCACCAGGGCAACCAGCGCCGCCCCTACCGCCAACTCGGCAGCCGGTGCCGCGTGGCCAGGCACGGCGGTAAGATTGCCCTGATGCTGATCCCATAGATTGATCAACCATACAATAAGTGGTAGGCCCCAGGCAGGCAGGAAGAGGTGCGCCGCCCGCGTCCTATAGCGCTGGGGTAAGCCTCGGCATCGGGCCAGTGCCCGTACCTCGCGGCTGCCCAGCGGAAGGAGGGGCAGGAGTCCGGGCGCGAACACAGCGAGCACCCACAGGGCATCGATCCCAGGATCGCGAGTGGTATACGCCGCCTCGCCGCCTCCCACCACGGGAAGACCGAAGGCCCAGACATAAAGAGCCGCTCCGAGCGTGAGGGCCACCACCAAGAGCGCCGCCATGCGGGTATACATCAGGTGGAGCGGCCGGTAGGCACGGGCGAAGGCGCTCCGGGTGGCGGCCTGCACTCCGGCCAACACCGCCGGGGCGTCAGCGGGGCGGCCGGCGGGAATCAGGGTCAAGAGTCGGTCCACCAGGGCGGCAGTCTCCACGCTCACCTCTGGCCGGAGGCCCCGGACGGGCGGATGGCGGAACGGGGCTTCCAGGTCGGGATTATAGCCGGTCAGCGCCCGGTGCAGCGTGGCGCCCAGGGCATAGAGGTCACTCCGCTCATCGGCCAGCCCCTGATACTGTTCGGGTGGCGCGTAGCCGGGAGTGCCCACGGCGGTACCGGGTGTCCCCCGGGCCAGCGAGCGGGCCACCCCCAGATCGAGTAAGGCCAGCGAGCCATCGGGGCGGAGCAAGACATTGGCGGGCTTGAGATCCCGATGGATCACCGGGGGCTCCTGGTTATGCAGGTATCGGAGTAAAGCGGCCAATTCGCGCGCCCAGCCCAAAACCAGCAGTTCATTTTGCGGTCCCTCGCGGACAATCCGTTCCTCCAGGGTCTCACCGCGGAGAAACGGCATGGCGACGTAGTGACGATCTCCCTCGCCGGCGGCGGCCAGGAGAGAGGGGAGACGGGGATCATGGAGGATGGAGAGGAGCCCGGCCTCGCGGGCCAGCCAGGTAAGCGCCTCCGCCCGTTCCGCCGCCGGGAGGCCGCTCGCGTTCAACTCCTTGAGCGCGACGGTCATCCCATGGTTGCGGAGATCGGCGGCCCGGTACACCGTACTCATCCCCGAGCGATGCGTCACTTGCTCAATGCGGAAGCGACCGCCCACCAGGGCGCCGGGCGGCAAGGGCGCGCCGGCGGCGTTGGTAGGCAGCGCCGGCAACACGGGGCAGGTACGGGCAGCGGAATGAGGCAGCCCGCAGCGCGTGCAAGGGCTCATGAAGCTATCATGCATCGTGGCGGGGAATTCGGCAAGCGCCAAAACGGACACCCACCTTGGCATTGTGAGGGAGAACGCCCTCGGTTCGGCGCGATATTTGTGTTTTCCGCATCTATGCCGGATTGATGATATTATTGGGTGAGCAGGGACTTCTTACCGCGTAGGGAAAATAGGAGGCGGTTCTTGAAACAAAGCCCTGATCAGGCCGTCGAGCAAACCGTGGTCGCCTACCGCCACTTCTGGACGGCGTTGCTGCAATCCGCCGAGCCTATATGGTCCCAGCTTGATCTGACGATTTCACAACTCAAGGGACTGATCCTCCTTGAAGTGCGGAAAGAGTTGAGCGTGGGTGAAATAGCGGAGGCGCTTGGCACGGGTCGACCCACGGCCAGTATTCTGGTCGAGCAGCTTGTGCAACTCCGCCTCGCCACGCGAACCGAGGATCCGACGGATCGCAGGCGGTCCCTCGTCTGTCTGACCGAAGAGGGGAAAGAATTGGCGGCAAGCCTGCACTGCCATGACGAGGAGTTCATGCGAGGGATGTTTGAACGCTTACACGCGGATGAATTGGGAGCGTTAACCGAGGGCCTCACCGCCCTTACCGCCGCCATGTTGGCCTCCAGCGCCTAATTCCCGCGGATTAGGATACCGGTGGCCGGGTCTTTGCCCCGCGCCGCGCCTCGAACCAGGGAGCGATTTCTTCCGGTCCTGGGCAATTGGTGATGCATGGACTACGCGCCGATCCGTGCCTGGTTCCCACTTCCCAAAGCGTACTTCATTCCCACCCGATGTATTTGTTTCTTCGAGGAAGGACTATCTAGATGACCGTGCCGTTACCTATCCCCGCCACACCTACTGATTCAGCAGCACCTCCCATGACGTCCGAGGAGTTCCAGCAGGTGGCTTCCGCTGTGCGGGGCCAGGTCCAGGCGGTGATCGTCGGCCAGGACGAGGCGGTTGAAGGCACGCTCGTCAGCTTGATTGCCGGGGGGCACGCCCTTCTTGAAGGGGTGCCCGGCCTCGGGAAAACCAGCCTGGTCCGCGCGTTCGGGCGCGCCCTTGACCTTCAGCATGGGCGCATTCAGTTTACGCCGGACCTGATGCCGGCCGATATTACCGGCACCACCGTGCTGGCCGAGGATCCGAACGGACGGCGTACCCTCACTTTTCAGCCAGGGCCGGTCTTCGGCAACCTGATCCTCGCCGACGAAATCAATCGGGCAACCCCGAAAACCCAGAGCGCGCTCCTGGAAGCCATGCAGGAGGGTACTGTCACTCTGGCGAACGTGCGGCGCGAGTTGCCGCAACCTTTCTGCGTGCTCGCGACCCAGAATCCCATCGAGCTCCAGGGTACCTACCCACTCCCCGAGGCGCAGCTCGACCGATTTCTCTTGAAACTCTTCTTCGGCATGCCCTCGCGCGAGGATCTCGATGCTATCGTGCTCCGCACGGCTGAGATGACCGATACTCCGGTTCGGCAGGTGGCGGACGCGGGCATGTTGCTGCGTATGCGGCGGCTGGCCCATGAGGTGCCCATGGCCCGCCATGTGGTGGATTACGCGACCAGGATCGTGCTCGCCTTGCAGCCGGGCGCCGTGGACGGCCTCGAGTTGGTCCGGCGGCACGTCCGGTTCGGTCCCAGCCCTCGCGGCGCCCAGGCTCTGTGCCTCGCTGGTCGGGTCGGGGCACTGCTCGATGGCCGCTACAATCTGGCCTTCGCGGACGTGCGTGCCATTGCCAAGCCGGCCCTAAGGCATCGCCTGGTCCTCACCTTCGATGCCCAACGGCAAGAGATTTCTCCTGATACGATCATTGAGGAAGTGATTGCCAGGGTTCCCGAGGACCCACGGTGACCGCTTTCTCCTGGCGAGCGGCCGTGGATCGCCTCCGTTCGGGCGGTCGGGGAAGGCATGGCCCGGCCCGAGGAGGGGATGGACCGGAGCCCCTTCTCGACGAGGCCACGCTGCGCCAATTAATGAGAATGCGTCTGGACAGCGGGCAATCCTTTACCGCCTGGTTGGCCGGTGAGCGCACGGGGCAACGGAAGATGCAGGCGGTCGAGTTCGAGGACTACCGGGGCTATGTCCCGGGCGACGACTTCCGGCTCATTGATTGGCATGCCTATGCCCGTTTGGGGGATCTCTTTGTCAAGACCTCGCTCAGCGATGAAACCGTATCGGTGTCGTTACTGGTCGATTGTAGCAAATCGATGGATTGGGGTACCCCGACCAAGCTGCGCCAGGCCAAGCGCCTCGTCGCTATGCTGGGCGCGCTCGCGCTCATGCATGGCGATCGGGTTCGAGTGTTTGGACTCGGAGACGGCACGGCGCTCCCCGGCTCCTTGCTGTATGGGCAGAGCGGCCTCACTACCTTGAGCGCCGAGCTTGAGGCTCTCCCTGTGTTTGGCGCCACCGATCTCGGCGGCAGCGTGGACGCGTTTCAGCGACTGGCCGAACCGTATGGGGTGGTCATTCTCCTCAGTGATCTGCTCGTGCCTCTGGAGCATATCGCGGCGCTGGACGCTCTCCATCTGGAAGGGCGGACCCTTGTCGTCCTGCATATCGTTGATCCGGCGGAAGCCGCCCCCAACCTGCAAGGCGCGGTTGAGTTGCGCGACAGTGAAACGGGCGCGGCCTCTCTCGTATCCATCACCGCTGGGGTGCGCCGGCACTATGCCACGCGCTTTCAGGAAAGAATGACCGCGATCCAGCGGCGATTGGTCACCGGCGACACCCGCTACGTGCTTACCTCGACCGCGGTTCCTCCAATCGAGTTTCTCGTGAACGACTTGCACCGGGAAGGAGTCGCCGCGCGGACCTAAGGATGCGGATTGTTCGAGATCTCCCTGAAGCTCAGCCTGACGGCTGTCCCATGGCCAGGTACGAATTCAGCGGTCATTGAGGTACCCTTGTGGGTGATCAGACTGAACTTGCCGATGGTCGGCCCAGTGTAGATGCCCGCGTGGAGCGTAGCGGAGAGGCTTTCGCCGGCGTGGACGAAGCGCGTGAGATAGAGCACGCTGCTGCCGTCCGCCGCGTACAGGGCCAGGATGCCGCTTAACTGGAGTCCTTTGAGCCCATGCACCACGCGACCAAAGATGGTCAACTCTCCTGACTTGGCGAACCCGGCGTTACTGGAGGTGAGGAGCGTATAGCGGCCCTGGTAGGTCTTCAGTCCACCCGGCCATCCGGGCACGACCTTGGCGGCGGGTGATGCCTTCGCCGCCAGCGCGTGGCCGGCGCCACGCGGAACCTGGACTCCCAGGGTGAGCAGGACGATCGCGGCGGCCACGAGGCGGAACCGGCGCGGCGCCCCGCGCCTGCCGAGGACTTCTCCGTTCATTTTGGCATCCCTTTCAGCAGTAGTGATGAGGCCATTATTGGCCGGCGGCAGGCAAGGGCTTAATGGGCGATCCGCCAAGCTTCATCACCAGCACGGCCGCCCCCAACTTGCCCAGACTTTGGGCGCCCGTGACCGCCGAGCCACCCAGGACAATGGCCACGTACTCTGTCCCTTTAACTGAGTAGACAATGGGGGCGGAGCCAGTCGCCAGGCCGACATTGGCGGTCCAGAGCGTCTTGCCGGTTCGATCATCGAAGGCATAGAATATGCCGTTCTGTCCCGAGGTAAAGACGATATGGCTGGCGGTCACCGCCGCGCCGCCCACCAATGGGGTCTTTAGTTTGAGCTTCCAGAGGAATTTGCCGGTATTCACGTCCACGGCGGAGAGGGTACCCGACTTCTGTTTCACCGGGATCCGCGTGCCGGCGAAATCCTGCTCGCCGCCGGTCACTTTTTTGGTGAGCGTGAGAACGAAGCAGGCATCAATGCCGGAAATATACGCGGCATGGGTGAGGGGACTATAGGCAATTGGGGAATAGGGCGAGCCGCCCACCGTGCCGGGACAGGCCACCACTCCCTTGGTGGTGGGCGGCGGGTGATGGACAGTTACGTAGGCAAGCGGCGGGAAGAGTAACTTGCCGGTGGCGGCGTTCAGGATGTAGAATTCACCGTTCTTGCCCGCCTCGCCGACCGCGTGGACCTTCTTTCCCTGGACGGTAGCGTCGAAGATGGTGACCGGCGAGGCGGCGCCGTAGCTCCACTGATCGTGGGGCGTTTCCTGGTAATACCAGACCAGCTTGCCCGTGCGGGCATTGAGGGCCAGAATCGAATCAGTGTACAGGTTCGCTCCGGCGCGGCCCGTCCCCAGGAGCACCGGCGATGGGGTGCCCGTGCCCACGTACAGGAGCCCCGTGGTAGTATCGATCGTCGGCGGCATATACACGGCGCCGCCACCGTGCCGGCCCTTCGGCACCCATCCGGTTCCAGGGGGCGGGACCGTGTAGAAGCGCCACACCAGCTTGCCCGTGTTGGCGTCGAAGGCGGAGACAAACCCCCGTACCCCATCCTGGCTGCCCGAGGAGCCGGCGAACACCAAACCGTTCCACACGGTGGGCGCCATGGTTTCGTAGTACCCCTGGTGCGGATCGGCTACCGTCGTTTGCCAGAGCCGCTCGCCGGTATCAACGGTGATGGCCTGCAGCTTCCCATCGAAGGTGACGATATAGGCTTTCCCGTTTTCCACCGCCACTCCGCGGTTGACCGTGACCCCGTAACCGCCAACTCCAGTTGAGAGGGAAAAATCGACCGGTGAGGCATAGTGCCAGAGTACCTGACCGGTTACGGCGTTAAAGGCAATAATTTCGTCGGTGTTGGTGGTCACGAACATCGTGTCGCCGACCACCTGGGGAAAGCTCTCGGCCAGCACCTGATATGGGCCGAGGCCGGCGGTCCAGGCCAGGCCGAGCTTGCCGACATTGGTTGGGTTGACCTGGGTAAGCGGTGAGTATCGGGTGTTATCGCGGTCATGGCCGAAATACGGCCAGGCATTATCCGCGGCGGAGGCCGCCGCGCCCGCGGGCGCCGTACTGGATGCCGCGACCGGCAACGACATGACCAGAAGAGCAACTACCAGGAGCGGCGCGAACCGGCTCCATGGTCTAGCACGAGAATACGAGATCATCGCGATACCGCCTCTTCCAACTACACTGTCCCAGGTCACAACGCTGATATACTTATCGCGCCGACGATGGTCCGATCGGCCAGGATCACCTCCCCAGGCTCCATGCTTACTAAAACCGGTATCGGTTAGTTAAACCCAACAAATACAATTCCTGATATACATATAGTACATGTACCGGCTATCCGCTTGCCAATCCAGGTCCAACTCCGCGGCTAAGCCCTGCTTGGCGAGGCGGTACCCAGTTTGGCGCGGGCCTGGTTGGCCCGATGCCCTACTAGCTATGAGGATTACACCATGCTGTCAGTTCGTTCTAGTATGAGCCCCCGGCGGAACACTTTGCCGTCGCGCCTTCTTTCCCCAGAGCAAAGGCTTGCCCGCCAAGCGGCGGGGTGGCTCACTCCGCCGCTTGGCGATGTGGTGTCGATAGAGCCCAGATCCATCCCATCCCAGCACTCGGATACCGGCGATTTACCCGGCACGATGGACCAATTGGCGCACCGACTCCGCGGCGCGTGGCGGGTCGCGGCGGGCAGACGCTCGTTATTGGCCGGGCTGTTGGCCGGATGTATCGTGGCCCTGCTGGCTGAATGGGCGAACGGCGTCCCCTGGCTTGGGCCACTGGCCGCCCTGGTGGTGGCGGCCGGCGGGGCGTTGTGGAGTTTCCGCGCCGCGCCCCGGAATGACGCGGCGGCGCGATTCCTTGACCATGCGCTCGGTCTGAAAGAGCAGCTTGCCACCGCCCTGGAACTGGAGACGGCGCGGACAGACCGGGTGGACTCGTTCCTCGGCAGGGAGTTGCGCCGGAGCGCTACGACGACCGCCCGCGCGATTGCGTCTACCCAGTCTGTCCGCGCCCGCTCGGCGGTCTGGGAAAGGGGGGCGGTACCGGTACTGCTGCTGGTCCTGGTTCTGATTGTCGTGGCGCCATTTGGGGGGAGTGGTGCCGCCCGCACGGCCACCAGTTCATTCCCTGGGACGGTCGCCGGCGGCATCGCGCCCGCGCTACCCGTGGGGCCGGCGAACCCGAAGGATCTGTCGGTACGGGTGGCCGTGGTTAGCGCGCCAAGCGTGAGCGTGGCCCCAGCGAAACCGAATGGGGCCGGCGCATCGGCCAAGCCGCGCGCCGCCGTGCGCCGAGTGGCGGTCGGGCAGCCGGGAACCCGTGGACGCGCCGGGGGCAAGCCTGGCTCATCGCAACACACCAGTGGCGGCAAGAGCGTGTCTGGCAAGGCGGCGAACGGCAACTCCTCGCACGCGATCCCGCTCGTCCACGGCAGCGAAACCTTCTTGCCGACCAGTCCTTCCAGTAAGGGCGCGAAGGGCGGCGCCTTATCCGGCACCCAGCCGAAGGCCGGCGCGGGCCGGAACGGCAGCGCGGGGAGCGCGGGCGGCGCCCCAGTCAGTAAGAGCGGCTCTAGCTCAACGGCCAGGGGGAAGGGAAGCGCGTCCTCGAACCAGGGCAGTGCCGGCCAGGGCGCGAGCGCCCCCGGGAAGAACGCGCCAGCCACCAGCAACGCGGGGTCTTGCGCGCTTCTCTATGTGTGCTCGCGGCTGACCCCCTCGCAACTCACCGCTCCCGGCTTGGTTACCGGCAAGGGCGGGTTCTCCGGGAAGGGCGCCCCCGGCGGCCAGACTGCCGGCCACGCGCGAGCTACCTCACCCACGCTGGGCAACGCGAAAAGCGTCTCGCCCACCGGAAAGTCGAAGCAGCTTGCGATTAGCAGCGCCTACGGGTCGAACAAAGCCGGCAGCCGGTCATCTCAGCAAGTGGCAGGGCACAACGGGGCCGGCGGCTCGGGTCCGACCACCGTTACCGCCAGCCCGGATACCGGCCAAACCGTTGACTACGTGCCGCCGGATGCCAATCTCACGCAGCCAGGCGAGGATATGATTGTGAGCCGGTACTTTACCAGTCATTCCTCATCGTAAGCAGAGGGAAAATCGCTGCCCATGGCCTTCCTGACCCCGCTTGCCCTCCTCGGCCTACTGCTCGTGCCAGGGGTGGTGGCCTTACACCTCCACCGGCGCCAGCAACGACAGGTTGAGATTCCCAGTCTTCTTCTCTGGGAGAACCTGGCCGGCGAACCGGCGCGGGGCGGCAAGCGCTGGCAGCTTGAGCATATGTTGCTCCTGCTGCTTCAACTGATTGCCCTGTGCGCTATAGTGTTCTCGCTGGCGCGGCTCGCGAACTCATCTGGAACGGCGGCAGGCCCACAGGTCTACGTGCTTGATCGCGGAGCCTTGATGACGGCGGTGGACCCGGCTCCATCAAGATTTGACGTGGCGCGAAGGCAAGTGGAAAGGGATATTCAAGGGGCAGCCTCCGGAGCGACGGTGACGATCGTTCTGGCGGATGCCCAACCGCGAGTGTTGGTCTCGACCACGGATCCTCAGTTGGCTATCCAACGGCTTGGGGGAGTGAGCCCGGTCGCGGCCAGCCCCGACCTAGAGGACGCGATCCGGCTGGGGGTCGGCTTCGTCGGGCGCAACGGACGCCTTCACATCCTGTACGCGCGCGGCGAGGCGCTTCCCCCGATCTCCGCGCCCGCCGGAGTGGTGTCTACCACACCCATTGGGGCCGCGATCGATGACCAGTCGATCTCTCGTCTTAACGTCCGCTGTACGGTGGCGGCCACGACCTGCGACGCGCTCGCTACCCTGAGGAATGTTGGCGGCTCGGCGGCGCGGGAGGATGTGGCGATCAACGCGGATGGGGTGGTTCTTGGCCGGAAATCGCTCCAACTCCCCCCTCACTCCGCTACCGATCTCAGCTTTGCCGTACCGGCGGCCCGGCATGTGATCGAGGTGTATCTCGCCAGACCGGATCTGGTTCCGTCCGATAATTTGGCCTGGGCAATGGTTCCCGGTCCCGTGACGGCGACGGTGACGGTGGTCGGCGATTCCGCCCACACGGCGCCGATCGTTCGCGCGCTGAGCGCGCTGCCCACTGTACGGGTAACGACACGGACCCCGAGCCAATACCGATCGGTCGCGTCCGGCGTACCCGGTCTGCTCGTTCTGGCGGGGTGGATGCCCGCCGGTGATCTGCCGCCCAGCCCCAGTCTGCTGCTGGTCGACCCGCCGCGATTCCCCGGCGCGCCGGCCCCTGCCGTGCTCAGCGACACCTCGATCAGTGGTGAGGACGCGAACAGCCCATTGCTAGACGGTGTTGACCTCACCTCGCTCGACCTTCCGCCGGGATCCGGGGAGCAACTGGTGCTGCCGGCGGCGCTTCAGCCGGTGGTCTGGGCGGCGCACGCGCCCTTGATCACGGCCGGTGTCCTCGATGGCGGGCGCGTGGTCACCGTGGCCTTCGATCCCAAAGTCTCCAATCTGAGCCAACTCACCGCCTTCCCGATCTTGATGAACAACATCCTGCGCTGGTCGGCGGGTTGGCTGCCGCCGGTGACTTCGCCTGGTGAGCGGCTTGCCATGGACATCCCCCCGGCAACATCGTCGCTTGCAGTGCTGTATTCCCCTTCCCTGAACTCTCCCGCCACCATGGTGCCAGTCACCCAGCGGGGCGCCCAGGCTATCGCCGCGATTTCCGGCCCCGGCATCTACACAGTGAGCGAACGCGGCCCCTGGGGGACCCGGAGCGCCCAGGTTGCCGCCAACGTCTCCACGGGGGATCTCCCGAACACGGGCGGTGGTCCCATACTGGTGCCTCGGACCGCCGTGCTCGGCCAGGCCGCGCAATCTACCCTATGGTGGCCCGTGCTGGGACTGGTCGCGGCGCTCGCGATCGCCCTCGAATGGCTGCTCGCCACGCTGAGCGCGCGGGGGCGAGGCTAAACCATGCTGGTTCTTGATTCGCCAGGGTATCTGCTTCTCCTGGCGGCGCCATTGGCCCTGGCAACTTTCTCGTTGTGGCGGCGGGGCCTTGTGGTAGCCATGGTTGGGCGTTGCCTTGCCCTGGTCCTCCTGGTGATCGCTCTTGCCCAGCCTGAGTGGCGCCAATCTTCCTCAACCAGTGAACTGGGCCTCATTCTCGATACCTCGAACAGTATTACGGCCGCCGACCGGGCTATCGAGGCCAACTGGCTCCGAACCGCCGCGGCCCATGCCTCGGATACCGGCCCGGTGCTTGTCATTCCCTTCGCCGGATCGGCGTCGGCGGTCACTGTACGCGGCCCGCTGAGCCAGGCCCAGATCGCTCAACTCCTCACTCCACGAAGGGATGGGTTCGCCACCAACCTGGCGGAAGCCCTTCGCCTAGCCGCCGGACTGGCGCCGCCCGGAACGCGTCTGGTCTTGCTTACCGATGGCGAGCAGACGGTGGGCGACGCGGAGACCGCCGCGCTCGATCTGGCGGCGGCACGCCTGCCGCTCGACACCGTTCTCCTGCATCATCAAGCGAACGATACCGCGATCACCCGCTTGACTCTCCCTCCCTTGTCGTCCGCCGGGTCCGTACTACCAGTCCAGATCACGGTGAGCAGCACGCGGCCCGTGACCGCCACGCTTACGCTGCGCCTGGATGGCCAGAACCTTGGCAGTCAGCCCGTGGGTTTGCTGGCGGGCAATAATCCGTACCTGATTAATCTTCCAGCCCAGGCCCAGGGCTGGCATGTCCTCCACGCCGCCATCCAGGCCCCTGGCGATACTGTGCCGGAGAACAACGCTCTAGACGCCGTAACCGATGTCTCTGGCGTCCCACGGGTGTTGGTGGTGGCCGAGCACGGAGGGGCGAGCACGGCGGTCTCCGTGTTCCGCGACTCTACCCTCGACATTACCGCGCTCACTCCGGCCGCCATGCCGACCACCACCGGCGCGTTGGCCCGCTACGACGGCGTGGTCGTGGACGACGTGCCGGCGACGGCTCTGAACGCCAGGCAGGTCAGCGCCCTGGATGGGGCAGTACAACGGGACGGCCTGGGACTGTTTGTTTTGGGGGGCAGCCACAGCTTGACCCAGGGGCATTACAGCCAGACCGGATTGGAAAAGATGCTGCCCGTCCTCAGCGACACTCCAGCCAGCTTGCAGGACGGCAACGTGGCGCTCCAGCTCGTCCTGGATCGCTCGGGCAGCATGGACAATCTAGCGGGGGACGTGCCCAAGATTGTCATGTCGCGCGAGGCGGCTCGACTGGCCTCGGACTTTGCCATTCAGCATAAGGACGACCTCGGCATCGTGGCCTTCGATCAGGCATCGCACATTCTGGTTCCGCTCACCAAGGTGAGTGCCGCCCAGAAGACGCACGTCAATCAGGTGATCGCCGGCATGTTCAGCGATGGCGGCACGAATATCTTCCAGGCCCTCCAGACTGGGCTGCAACAGGTCAGCAAGAGCAGCGCCCCGTACCGCCATATCATTCTGATGACCGATGGCCGAAGCGACCCCGCCAATTACCTGCCGCTCCTGCAAGAGGCCCAACAACTCAAGGTGACGATCTCCACCGTGGGCCTGGGCCCGGATGCCGACGTGCAACTTCTGCACTATATGGCGGCGCTTGGCAAGGGACGATTCTACTACACCACGAACGCGCAAGACTTGCCACGCATCTTCGCGGAGGAAGCGCGCCTGGCCGCCGGTTCGGCCGCGGTGACCGGCAAGATAGGGGTCAAGATCGCGGGCAATAGCCCCACCATTCGATCCCTTGGGGCGGGGCCGCTCCCGGCTTTGAGCGGTTACACCGCTACCGTGCTGAAGCCGGACGCGGTCAACGATCTCGAGACCAACGTGCAAGGGCGGAAGCCCGACCCGCTGCTGGCCCGCGGACACTATGGCCTGGGGAGGGTGCTGG
>Ga0307372_10005891_pt1 | contig 18162 bp, 14 predicted proteins | sample OX1MG_FD_202533 | JGI IMG/M metagenome (GOLD analysis project Ga0307372, IMG submission 202533) | Soil microbial communities from Risofladan, Vaasa, Finland - OX-1 | ecosystem: Environmental > Terrestrial > Soil > Coastal area > Acid sulfate soil | place: Finland: Risofladan, Vaasa | collected...
CGCGGCGCACCACGTTGACGAGACCGTACGGGTGGGCCGTCGCCACGACGCCCTCGAGGTCCAAGGCGGCGATGTCCTCGGCGTGGGTGAGGATCTGGCGCAGTTGCTCGGTGAAGAGGTCGAGTTCCTCCTCGCTCAGGGTGAGACGCGCCAGTTTCGCGACCTTGGCGACGTCGTCTCGGGTGAGATCGGCCGCCATTACGAAAAGACCTTCGCGGCGAAGGCGAGGGCGCTTGACTCCACGAGGTCTTGTTCATTGTCGATGGTCGCGACGTGAAACGAGTCCTCGAGCCAGAGTCGCTCAATGGGACCCGCCACGTTCTGCATCAACGCGTCACCGTTGTCCGAGGTGACGACGTGGTCTTCGCGGCTCGAGAGCACGAGGCACGGGGCGTCGATCTTGTTCAAATTCGCTTCGACGTCCTTGATGCCCGTAAAGAGGCTCACCACGCAGCCGAGCGGCGTCGCGGCGTAGGAGGACTCGGCGACGCCCTCTTTCTTCACGTCCGAGCCGATCGAGTCGACGGTCTCGACGCCGGCTTCGAGTAGTTGGCGCAGCCCCTCGTCCATCTCGGGTCCGGGCGCGGTGACCAGGGGGTTGATGAGAACCGCGCCCACGACGCGGCGCTGCTGGGCGACCATTGCCGCGAGTCCGCCGCCCATCGAAAGCCCCGCCACGACGACGTGCGCGCACATCGAGGCGAGCTCGTCGTAGGCGGCCAGCGCCGCCCCCGACCAGTCCTCCCACGTGGTCGTCATCATGTCCTCAATGCTCGTGCCGTGCCCGGGCAGGCGCGGCAGCAAGACCGTGTAACCGGCCTTCGCGAAACGCTCCGCGAGGGAGCGCACGGACGAGGGATTACCCGTGAAGCCGTGCAAAACCAGGACGCCCTGGGCGCCGCCTTCGTGAAAGTAGGGTTCGGCGCCGGGCATGATGGAAGTCGTCATAAGGACCCAATCCTACCGAGTCGCCCCTTCGCTTCGAGAGGGCCGCTCTCGCTCGATCGATCGCACGTAGGTCGCGCTCACCAGTCCCACGAGCGCCACGCCCAGGCCAATCAGAAAGGGAAGTCGAAACGTGGCGAGCAGCGCCGGTCCCGGCGAAGCGTGGGTGAGGCCCCGTCGTCGAACGAGGGCCTGTTGGACCGTCTCTAAGACCTGGATGCCCGCGACCTCACCGACTTGCATCGCGAGCAGCTGCGCCGCGGACATGACCCCGAACTCGCTGGCCTTGACCTCGTTGGCCATCACCGAACTCGTCGAGGGCATCGCGACCCCCATACCGAGCCCCGAGAGCGCGAGCGCGAGCGCGACCATCCACACGCCGCTGCTCGGCGCGAGCAGCGCGAAGACGCCCATCGAGGTCGCGAGGAACGCCGCGCCCGCGACGGCGCTGACGCGCTCGCCGACGCGAACCGCGACGTAGCCCGCGATCGGCGAGCAGATCGCGAAGGTCAGCGGTCGCGCGATGGCGAGCGCCCCCACGCGCGGGATCGAATAGCCGTAACCCTGCTCCATCAAAAGCGGGAAGAGGAAGAAGGCGCCGAAGTACGCGAAGTTCGCGCAGGCGCGAAGCGCCATGGGCATGACGAAGTTGCGCCGCTTGAAGTAGTGCGGCGGGATCAAAGGAAAGCTCGAGTGGTTGATGCGGTAGATGAACGACACCAGGAACACGGCGCAGCCCACGAAGCAACCAATCGTCCAAGGACCCGTCCAGCCCAGTGAGGGCGCGATGGAGAGCCCGAGCATCACCAGGGTCACCGAGAGCGACAACGACCAACTCCCGATCCAGTCCATTCGGCGAAACTCGGCGCGCGCCTGGGACTTTTGTGCCGCCTCTTCCTCGGGGCCGAGGCGCCGCCTGGGCAAGACGATCGCCACCACCATGAAGGCGACCGCGATCAGGCCGAGCTGCACCCAAAACAGAGCGCGCCAGCCAAAGGCGGCGATGATGGGCGAGCCGAGCGAGACGCCGATCACCGGTCCCCCCGCTCCGACGAGGCTCCACCAGCCCATGGCCTTTACTCGTTCTTCGCGCGAGAAGACCATGTTGATCAACGCCCCCGAGGCCGTCCCGGTCGCCGCGCCCTGGATGCCGTCCAGGGTACGCGCGAGCAAGAGCATCGTCACGTTCACCGAGAGCGCGGTGAGAATCGCCGAGACCATGGCGCCGGCCAGTCCAAAGAGGTAGAGGCGGCGATGCCCGTAGATGTCCCCGGTCTTGCCGAGGATGGGGGCCGCGAGCCCGTAGGCCAGCAGTGGTCCCACCATGGTCCAGGTGAGGACCGTGACCGAGGTGTGGAACTGCCCCGCTACTTGGGGCAACGCGACGATGAACACGGTGAAGGTGAAGTTGAGGGCGAGCAGGCCCGCGAGCAGACTCCACAGCACCCACCACGAGTAGCGAGACGATCCCTCGGCGCGCGCCTGGACTCGCTGGCGAAGCAGCAGTATCCAGTTGAGGTCGCTGCTCGCTTCGGCACCCATCGTGCCAAAGGCGGCCCCACCGGGATCGGTGCGCGCGTCGAGCAGGCCGTCGGCGCTCTCGCGGTCCAGGTGCGTGTCAGCGCCGGAATCGCTCACGGACGCGCGCGAAGGAAACGCCGCGCCAACGCCGTGGCAACCCGAGCGGTGCGCGCACCCACAACGACCCCTTTGTCCTAGACCTGAGGTTGATTGTAATGATGGCGCTACGCACGAAGTAGCAGTGACACGCGATTTGGGGCGTCTCGTTTCATCACCGCCGCTGACGCTCTTCGTGCGAAGACTTGAGAACAACTCGGTTGCGCGGGCGAAGAATCCCCCGAGCGCTCGTCGAAACAGCCACGACGATATCGACGAGATCAAGCACACCGCCAACGCTTCGACCAACGCCGTTCAAAGAACGCGAACGCATGTTTCGTCACGACCATTGAGTACCGGTATTCGAGTGCGTCGCGCCGCGTTCTCTCTCTTGTAGCACGCGTGCTACATTCACCGCATGAGTCAAGAAATCACGCAGCGCCAACTGCGAAACGACAGTGGGGAGATCATGCGGGGTTTAGACGCCGGTCACACGTACATTGTCACGCGAAATGGCGTTCCCGTCGGCGAACTGGCCCCCTTGCGCCGGCGTCGCTTCGTCGACGTCGACGCGATGGTCGCGGCATTTAAAGGCGCCCCGAGCATCGACGCGAAACGTTGGCGCGCCGACCTTGAACGTGCGGCGTCACAAGACCCGCGACCACGTGCCTGAGCCCCGTCGTCGCGAGCGCGGCCTCATCGACACCTCGGTCGTCATCGATTTTGAGAAGGTTGATCCCTCGCGCCTGCCGCGCGAAATCGCGGTCAGCGCCTTGACGATGGCCGAACTCGCCGCGGGTCCGCACGCGAGCGACGACGCCGAAGAACGTGCCCGACGACAGGACCGTCTTCAACGAGCGGAAGCGACCTTTGACCCTCTACCCTTCGACAACGAGGCGGCTCGCGCGTACGGCAGGGTCTTCGCCGCTATCAGCGCTTCGGGCCGCAAGGCTCGCGGCGCCCGGGCGGTTGACCTGCTCATCGCCGCGAGCGCCGCCGCGAACGGTCTCGCGCTCTTCACGCGCAACGCCGACGACTTTCGAGGTCTCGACGACATCGTCGAAGTGGTTGCGATCTGAACCATCCTCCACGGGGATTTCCGGTCGGTCGATAAATGATGACGTGGGCCCGTTCACTTGAACTCGAACACTGGCGTGCGTTGGCGGCGTGGGCGAAGAACGCCCGAGCGCGTCAGACTTCAATTCACGCGACGCCAGAACGACGGCGGCCTCGCGTGCGCGTGGTAGTGGTCGGGGATGTTGCGCATGTGATCGTCGACGCGCCAGCCCCCTTCACCGAACTCCGCGTTGGCGACCCCCGCGAGTCTCGCGAGCAGCGCCACCTTGACTTCATCGCTCGGACGCGCGTCGTGCACTCGCCACACCACCATGGGCACCAGGCAGATCGTGCAGTCCGCGATCCAACAGAGTTCGTCTTCGAAGTAGCGCGTCGAGACGACCTTCGCCTCACAGAGTTCGCAGTTGCTCAATTGACGTTGAGCGACACGTAGGAGTGCCACGCCACGCTGGTGCCCGCGGCCGGCGCCTCGGAGAGCACCTTGGTCCAGGTCGTGCCCGCGTGGGGGCCGTGGGTCGTGAAGTAGAGCTGGGCCTTGCGAAACGCGGCGTAGACCTGGGCCTGGTCCATGCCCACCACGTTGGGCACCGCGACGTTGGCGTGCGACGCCACCGTGGTGGTGGTCGTCGAGGTGCTCGTCGTCGTGGCGCCGGGTGTCGTCGTGGTCGTCGTCGAGGTCGCCGAGGGGTTGGGGCCCTTCGAGAGCTGCAGGGTGACCGTGGACCTCACGGGCACGGCGACCGGGTTGGGCGTCTTTCGATAGAGCACCCGGGCCACCTTGCCGCTGGGCGTCGTCGCTGAATAGATGGCCATTGAACTCGGGCACTGCGCCGTGATGTGCAGCTTGGCGAGCGCCGCAGTGGCGCTCACGCAGTCTTGACCGCGCAGATTGGTCGGCAGATTCACGAGCGTGGGTCCTTCAGAGACCGTGACGTTGATCACGAGACCGGACTTGGCGAGCGTGCCGCTCGCGGGGCTCTGGCTGACGATGGTGTTGACGGGCGAGGACGAGTGGACCTTGCCGGTTTCGGTCAAGGTGAAGCCGTCACCGGCCAGCGCGCTGCCGGCCTGTTGGTAGGTGAGACCGATCAGTTCGGGCACCGTGTGCTTGGCGGTGAAGACGCCGAGGCGCCAGGCCGCTCCGGCACCGAGGGCGCTGAGCAAGAGAATGAGAAGGACGATCAAGAGACCCACGCGACGCTTCGGCGAACGACGAAAATCACTCTCGAGGTTCGGGAGCGCTTCGTGGCGCCCCACGCCCGTCAGTCCCGCGCTCGGGCTCACCGGGCGCGGACGAGGCTGATTCGCGCTCGAGACGATCTGGTCGGCCGAGGGCGCGCGAAAGCCGATCGACGTGCGCGGCTGGTTGGGAGTGAAGCGAGCGAGGAGGGGCACGCCGGTGCGCTCGTCGGCCAACGTGAAGGGCAGCGCGTCGCTGATGAGCCCGCCCAGTCGACCCGAGAACGCTTCGGCGTCCAAACGAATCGCGACGTCGGGCACGGTGGCCTGCGCCAAGACCATGTCGAGCGAGCCGAGTTCAGCGCGCACCGGCAAGGGAGCGCTCAGGCGAGCGCGCAGGACCGCCTCGGCCGAGGAGCCCTCGAAGGCGACGACGCCGGTGACGGCCTCGAAGAGGATCAGCGCGAGCGCGTACACGTCGCTCTTGTCGGTCGCGACGTCGCCAATGGCCTGTTCGGGACTGAGGTAGCGCGCGTCGTTGACGCTCAGGCGCTGTCGATACCCCGCCGCGAGCCCGGCCAGGGCGACGTCCGAGACGCGCACGTGTCCCTCGGCGTCGAAGAGCAACTTGGTGGGCGCGAGCGCGCCGTGCACGAATCCGTTCTCGTGGGCGTAGGCGAGCGCGCTGGCGACGTCGCGGCCGAGTCGCGCCGCGTCCTCCACGCTCAAGGTCCGCCCCTGGTTCATCGCGTCCTCGAGCGAACCGCCCGAGAGGTACTCGGTGATCATGAACATCGCGCCCGACTCTTGGCCCCCGTCAAAGACGCGCGCCAGGTGCGGGTGGCTCAGGGTCGCGCTGCGTACGATCCGGTCGCGAAAGGCGCGGCGCACGTCTTCGTGGGCGGCGAGTTCGCTCACGAGGACCTTCACCACCACGACGCGCTGGAGCGACACGTCCTCGGCGCGGTAGACCTCGGCGGTGTTGCCCACGCTGAGCTGTTCGACAATGCGGTACCGGCCAGCGAGAAGATGGCCGGGGGCGAAAGTCGGGGGCATTGAACTCAAACCTTAGTGAGAACTACGGCCACGTGACTTTCCAGGTTCCCGTCGCGAGCAGACCCGCGAACTCACTCGCGCCAATGAGGGGAATCCCGAGCTCCCGGGCCCGGGCGAGCTTCGAGGCGCCCGGTGCTTCGCCCACGACGACGCAGTAGGTCTTCTTCGACACCGAGCCCGGCGAGGTCCCGCCGCGCCCTTGGATCGCGGCCTCGACCTCGTCGCGCGAGTAGCCCTCGAGCGCCCCGGTCACCACGACCGCGCGCCCCGCCAGCGTCGCGGCGACGCCCTGCGCGTCGGGCTCGGCCAAGGCCAGCCCGGCGCCGCGCAGCCGCACGAGTCGCGCCTTGGTCTCGTCGTCGCGCAGGTAGGCGTAGAGCGAACCCGCGATCACCGGACCGATCCCCTCGATCGACTCGAGCGCTTCGAGCGCGGCGCCTTCGAGCTCGTCGTACGTGCGAAAGCGTCTGGTCACCTCGCGCGCGGCGACCGGCCCGACGTGACGGATCCCGAGTCCCACCAACACGCGGCTGAGGGGACGCTCCTTCGCGCCTTGAATCGCCGCGACCAACGCGTTGGCCGACAACTCGCCAAATCCCTCTAAATCGACGAGGTCGCTGGTCGACAAGAAGAAGAGGTCCGCGACGTCATCGACGAGGCGAAGCGCGAGCAGTTGGGCGACGCGCTGTTCGCCCAGTCCCTCGATGTCCATCGCGCCCCGCGAGGCGAAGTGCACGATCTGGGCGAGTCGCTGCGCCGGGCAACGCGGATTCACGCAGTAGGTGTCGCTCGCCTCGCCGCGACGCTCGAGCGCTCCCCCGCACTCGGGACAGGTCGCGGGGAAGTGCCACGCCTTGGCGCGACGCCGGCCCGTCTCGGGAAGCGCGCCGACGACTTCGGGAATGACGTCGCCGGCCTTACGCACGACGACGAGGTCCCCCGGACGCACGTCCTTGAGGGCCACTTGATCCTCGTTGTGCAGCGTCGCCATCGCGACCGTCGAGCCAGCGACGACCACGGGCTCTAAGACCGCGTAGGGCGTCGCGCGACCGGTGCGGCCAATGGAGACCTCGATCGCGAGCAGGCGCGTCGTTCGCTCCTCGGGCGGGAGCTTTCGCGCGATGGCCCAGCGCGGCGCGCGGCTCGTCGAGCCGAGCGCCTCGCGCATGGCGAGGTCGTTCACCTTGATGACCACGCCGTCGATGTCGTAGGCGAAGTCGTGGCGACGCGCTTCGAACCAGTCGCTGCGCTCGAGCACGGCGCTGGCCCCGACTTCGAGGCGCGTCTCGGGGGCGCTCAGAAATCCCCAGGCCTTCATCTGGGCGAGCGTGTCGAGGTGCGTCGAGAACGAAAGCGCCGCGCCGAGCAGCGTCAACTGGTAGGCCAAGAACGAAAGCGGGCGCGAGGCGCTGACGCGCGGGTCCTTCTGGCGCAGCGAACCCGCCGCGGCGTTTCGCGGGTTGGCGAACTCCTTTTGCTCGAGCTCGCGCTGGCGAGCGTTGAGGGCCACGAAGTCCTCGCGGGCCAAGAAGACCTCGCCGCGAACCTCGAGTCGCCCCGCGACGCCACGAAGCTCGTGGGGCACGTTGGCGATGGTCTTCACGTTGTCGGTCACGTCCTCACCGACGTGCCCGTCCCCGCGCGTCGCCGCGCGCACCAGCACCCCGTCCTCGTAAGTGATCGCCAGGGCCAGGCCGTCGATCTTGGGCTCGACGGCGTAGGGAAGCGTTTCGGGATCGACCTCGAGGAGCCGGGCCGCGCGCTCGCACCAGGTGCGCAGTTCGTCGCGGTCAAAGACGTTGTCGAGGCTGAGCATCGCCTCGCCGTGCACGACCGGGCTGAAGACCGAGCTCACGGGGGCGCCGACTTTTTGGCTGACCGAAGAGGCGAGCGCGAGTTCGGGGTGCTCTGCTTCGAGCGAGCGAAGCTCACGCACCAACGCGTCGTAGTCCGCGTCGGGAATCGCGGGGTCGTCGTGCAGGTAGTAGGCCTCGTTGTGGCGCGCGATGAGCGCGCGCAACTCCTCGACGCGCGCGTGCTCGTTCACGGACGAACGACCAGCGCCGCCCCTTCGACCAGGTCCGGCTCGTCGAAGCGGTAGAGGACGACGGACTGGCTCGAGGCGACCGGTCGCGCCGGCACGTCGAGCTCGAGCCACCACGACTCGTCGAAGTGAAGCGCGGCGGTCTTGGCGTCGCCGTGGGCGCTGCACTGGGCGCGCACGCGTGTGCCGCTTACGAGCGGCTCCCTCGCGAAGGTCATCGACGCGGCGTCGAGGTCGAGGCGACGAACCATCACGTCATCGAGCTTGCCGACGTAGACGCGCTGCGCGGCGAGGTCGACGCGCTGCACGAATCGCCGCTCGCCGTCGCGCGCGGGTTCGACGCCGCGGCGCTGTCCCACAGTGACGAGTTGGGCGGACCGCGTCGAACCGATCTCCTCACCCGTGCCGAGATCGATGAACGTCGCGGGCGTGAGCTCGATGCGCTCGCCCAAGAAGTGCTCGCGGCCCTTGCTCGCCTCGATGAAGCACACGTCTTGGCTGTCGGGCTTGTCCCAGGTGCGCATGCCGAGTCGCTCGGCGTGGCGGCGCACGTCGGCCTTGGTCATCGCGCCGATGGGCAACTGCAGCATCGAGAGCTGGGGTTCTTGCAGGTAGCCCAGCACGTAGCTCTGATCCTTCAAGGGATCGGCGCCGCGCACCAGGCACGCGCGTGCGTCGCGGCGCTGCACTTGGGCGTGGTGGCCGGTCGCCAGCGCGTCAAACCCGAGGCGCTTCGCGCGCTCGATCAAGAGGTCGAACTTGAGGTGACGGTTGCACTCGATGCAGGGATTGGGCGAGTGGCCCTGGGCGTAACCCTCGACGAAGGGCGTCACGACGAATCGCTCGAACTCTTCGGTGTAGTTAAAGACGTGGTGCGCGATACCCATCTGCTGGGCCACGCGGCGCGCGTCGTCGACGTCTTTGACCGAACAGCACCCCGAATCCGAAGCGCCGCCCCAGAGCTTCAAGGTGGCGCCGACGACCTCGTGGCCCTGCTCGACGAGCAACGCGGCCGCGACCGAGGAGTCGACGCCGCCACTCATGGCTACCAAGATCTTCACCCTCTTAGTCTGCCAGGCAGGGGTGGCTCAGGGCCCGGCGCGCAGGCGATGGACGGTTCGCGCGAGAATCTCGATCAGCCGGTCCACCTGCGCCTCGGTGGTCTCGGCGCCCATCGACAGGCGAAGGGAGCCCTTGGCGCGCTCGTGCTCGACGCCCATCGCCTCGAGCACGTGGCTCGTTTGGGTCGCGCCGCTCGAACAACTCGACGCCGCCGACGCGCAGACCCCCTCTTGATCGAGCAAGAAGAGCAGTTCGTCGCTCGCGATCCCTTCAAAGGTCGCGTGCACCGTGCCGGGCACCTTGGCCGCCGTCGGTGCCGTGATGCGCGCACCGGGCAAAAAACTGATCGCGCTCATGAGCCTGAGCTGTAAGTCCAGCACCCGATCGACCGAGTCGCTCAGCTCGCGCGCCGTGAGCTCGAGGGCCTTGGCGAGTCCGACCGCGGCCGCCACGTCGACGGTCCCGCCGCGACGTCCGCGTTCTTGACCCCCGCCGGGCATGATCGCTTCGAGGTTCGCGTCGCCGCGCACGATCAAAGCGCCGGCGTTGACCGGCCCGCCGAGCTTGTGCGCGCACAGTGAGACCAGGTCGACCGAGGCCGTGACGACCGCGAGGTTCAACCACGGCGCTCCGGCCACGGCGTCGGTGTGGATCAGCGCGTCGCTCGCGAGAATCGTCTGGGTCACCATGCTCACCCCGTCGAGGGGTTGGCGAACGCCCGTTTCGTTGTTGACCGTCATCACCGAGACGATCGCCGTGTTCTCACTCACGAGTTCCTGGAGTTGCTCGAGGTTAACGACGCCCGACTCGTCCACGTCGAGCAGGCGCGTGACGACGTCGTCGTAGTCACGCGCGAGCATCGCCGCCGCGTCGAGCACGGCGTTGTGCTCGACGCGCGAGATAATGATCTCGCTCGTTCGATGTCCGCGGCGATGGGCCTTCACGGTGCCCTCGATCGCGAGCTGGCACGATTCGGTGCCCCCCGCGGTGAAGATCACTTCGCTGGGCTTGGCGCCGACGAATTCGGCCACGACGTCGCGCGCCTCTTCGATCGCGCGACGCGCCTCGCGCGCTGGGCGGTGAGTCCCCGAAGGGTTGCCCACGACGCCGTGCTGCCAGGGGGCCATCGCTTCGACGACCTCGTCGCGGCGCGGTGCCGAGGCGGCGTGGTCGAAGTAGAGCAGTTCGCTCATTGCACGAAGTACGACTTCGCGTTCGTGAACTCGCGCGCGCCGTACACGGAGAGTTCACGCCCGAAGCCCGAGTTCTTCGTGCCCCCAAAGGGCAGCTCGGGCATCGACACCACGAGGGCGTTGGCGAAGACCATCCCCACGTCGAGTCGCGCGATGGCCGCGTCGATCTCGCTTTGGCGCTGCGCCCAGATAGTTCCGCCGAGCCCCCAGGGCGTGTCGTTGGCCAGGTCAATCGCCGCGTCGAGGTCCTCGACGACGTGCACGACCGCCACCGGTCCGAAGAGCTCCTCGCAGCCTGCGCGCGAGTCGGCGGGCACGTCCACCAGCACGGTCGCGGGATAGTAGAAGCCCTGGCCCTTAACGGCGGCGCCCCCGGTCAACGCGAGCGCGCCCTTGTCGATCGAGGCAGAGACCTGCGCGGCCAGGAGGTCGACTTGGCTCTTACTGACGAGGGGTCCGAGCACGGTCGCGGGTTCCATGGGGTCGCCCATCTTGACCGCGGCCATCTCGGTAACGAAGCGCTCGAGGAACTCGTCGGCTTTCTCGCGCACGACGATGAAGCGCTTCGACGCGATGCAGGCCTGCCCGTTGTTTTGCACGCGCGCCGTCACGGCCAGGGGGACGGTGTGGTCGAGGTCGGCCGAGCCCGCCACGATGAAGGGGTCCGAGCCCCCGAGTTCGAGCACGCATTTCTTCAAGTTCTGGCCCGCGAGTTCCGCGACCGAGCGCCCGGCGCGCTCAGAGCCCGTGAGCGTCACGGCGCGCACGCGCGGGTCGGCGATGATGCCCGCGACCTGGTCGACCTCGACGAAGAGGTTCGTCAAGACTCCCTTCGGGAATCCGGCTCGCACGAAGAGGTCCTCGAGGTAGCGCGCGGAACCCGGGACGTTGGGGGCGTGCTTGAAGGCCACGACGTTGCCGGCCATCAACGTCGGCGTCGCCATGCGCACGACCTGCCAGAACGGGAAGTTCCAGGGCATGACCGCAAAGACGATGCCGATGGGGTCAAAGCGCACGCCGCTACGACGGGCGTTGGTGGCGATGGACTCGTCAACGAGCATCGAACCCGCGTGCTCGGCGTAGTAGCGCATGGTCATGGCGCACTTGGCGGCTTCGCCCTTGGCGCTCGCGAAGGTCTTGCCCATCTCACTGGTCATGAGCGCACCGGCGACGGGCACCTCGCTCTCGAGGAGTTCGGCCGCTCGGCGCAGCACCTCGGCTCGTTCGCAGATCGGCGTCGCTCGCCAGCGGGTGTAGGCGTCGTGGGCGAGTTCGAGCGCGGCGTCGAGTTCGAGGGCGCTGAGCGCCGGGTATTCGGCAATGACTTCTTCGGTCGCGGGATTGGTAGCGAGAAAGGGCATAGCCCTAGTCTGCCAGCAGAATCGGATTCGAAGCCGGGGGCGAATTCATTTCACCAAAGAAGTGCGGCGCGAGCATCGTCACGAACGCCACCAAGACCGCCAGCACCACCCCCGAAGTGAAGGTCACCTCGCGTACGCCCCAGACCTTGGCAACGGCCGATTCGAGCAGGGCGCCAAAGGGATAGAAAATCGACAGCGAGAGGGTGTAGAGCGCGAGGATTCGCGAACGCTCGGCCAGGGGCGCGTGCAGTTGGACCGTGGTGTTGAGACCCGTCAGCGTTCCCACGTAGGCCCCGCCCAGGACGAAGAGGGCCACGATCGCCAGCGCCAGGTTCGGCGCCAACGCGTAGCCCACGACCGCGAGGGCCAGCGTGGCGACCGAGGCGCGCAAGACCAAGAGCCGCGAGGTCTGCTTGGCGAGGGTGGGCAGCGTCAACGCGCCGCACACCGCGCCGACCCCTTGGGCCGTCACGAGCCACGAGGTGCCGACCTTGCCGGCGTGCAAGACCTCGATCGCCATGGCCGGCACCAGGGCGATGAAGGGACTCACGATGAAACCCACCACGCCCACGCCAATGATGGGATTGCGGCATCCCGGCACCCCCCACGCGCGACGCGCGCCGGCCAGAGTCTCCGTGACGAAGCGGACCTTGGTCTCGACCCGGGGACGCGCCTTGGTGCGAACGAAGGAGAACATGACGAGCACGAAGACAAAGCTGAGCGCGTTCACGAGAAAGCACATTCCCGGCGAGCCCACCGAGAGCACGATCGCGGCCAAAAGGGGTCCGATCACGCGACCCAAGTTGAACTGCGCCGAACCGAGCGAGACCGCGGCCAGGACCTCGTCGGGCTCGACGAGGTCCGGGATCAGTGATTGGAAGGCCGCCCACGACGCCGAGCTCGCGAAACCCTCGATAATGGCGAGGTAGACCGCGTAGGCGGGGTGCAGGTGGTGGGTCATCTCGAGCATCGCCAAGGTCCCCGAGGAGAGCGCCATCAACGTGTTGTTGACCTGGATCCAGCGCTGGCGGTTCCAGCGGTCGGCCACGACCCCGCCGAGCGGAGAGCCGATCAGCGCGGGCAGCCATAAGGCGACCGTGATCAGACCGAGCCAGACCTCGTTATGGGTCGTGACGGTGAGATAGACCCCGAGCGCGACGCTCTGCATCCAGGTGCCGACCGAGGAGACGAACGACGAGACCGACGTGAACGCGAAGCTGCGATGGCGAAGTGGCGCGAGCGAGGTCAGTGCCACGGGCTACCTTCGCCACGTCGTTGGGGCTCGAACACCAGGCGGGTTACTCGTCGGACTTACGACGTGGACGCAGCGCGAACCACCAGACCGAAATGATCGTGGCCAGCGCGCCCAGGACGCCGATGCTCGACTTGACCATTTTTCCTTTGGCGTTTTTTTCGCTCACGAGTCCATGGTAATGACAATGCCGGGAGCATTCGCTCCCGGCATCGCCGATCGACCGTTGGGGGGTCAGATTACTTGTGCGCCTCGACGGCGAGCTCGAGGACGATCTTGTTGCCGACCACGACGCTGCCGTTTTCGAGCACGCCTTCGAAATTGACGTTGAAGTCGCGACGATCGATCTCGGCGCGCGCTTCGAAACCAACGGCGACGCCGCCGGCGGTCATCGAGGGGCCCGAGCCCAGAAATTCCAGGGCGAAGGTGACCGGCTTGGTCACGCCGCGCAGCGTCAAGTCGCCGGTCAGTTCGTAGTCACTGCCCTTGGGGGTGATCTTCGTGGACTTGAAGCTCAACGTCGGGAAGTTCTCGAGGTCGAGGAAGTCGGCGCTCTTCAAGTGGTTGTCACGCGTCTCGTTGTTGGTCGTGATGCTCGCCGCCTTCACGGTCGCTTCGACCGAAGAGCTCTCGGGCGTCTCACCAATGCTGAGCGTGCCCTCGAATTCGGTGAATTGGCCACGTACCTTGGCCGCGACGAGGTGGCGCGCCACGAAACCCACGGTCGAGTGGGTCAGGTCGATGGTATAGACACCGGCCTCGGGAAGGTTGTTGGACTGAGCGGAACGGGCTTCTGCAAGGTTCGTCATGGGGGGAATCTCCTTAATTTTGTTGACACATTGAGTGTTGCATGTATTATAGTTGTATCTATAACAACTTGTCAAGCAATTATTTCGAGGACGAGCGTAAAGATAGGATTTCGACATGACGAGCGACCAGGTGACCTGCCCCTCCGGGGACGAGAAGGTCCTGCTCTTTGGCCTCTTGCTCGAGACGAACGCGCGTCTGGCCAAGGACTTCGGCGCCGAACTCGAGGCCAAGTGCGATCTGCCACTCGCCTGGTTCGACGTCTTGTTGCAACTGCGTCGCAACGAGACAGGCCGCTTGAAGATGAATCAGATTGCCGACGCGATCGTGCACTCCACGGGCGGCACCACGCGCCTCATCGACCGTCTCGAAGAGATTGGCTACGTTCGACGCGAGAACTGCCCGAGCGACCGGCGCGCGATCTTCGTCGCGATCACCGACGCGGGGAACCAGAAACTCGACGAAGCCCTCGGCGTGCACGTGGCCTTCTTAGAAGAGAGCATGGCTCAACGTCTGAGCGATGAAGAGCGCGCGACGCTCAAGACGCTCCTGCACAAGTTGACGGTGGCTCGTTAAGCCTTCGTGATCCAGGCGCGCGCGTCGCGCGCGTCGTCGAGTTCGAGCAGCGCTCCGTCGCCCTCGTTCTCGCCACTGGTGACACTCGTCGCGAGCACTTCGGTCGCGATTTCGTCGAAGGAGTCCACGAGATCGTCGAGGCCGAAAAGAACGAGCGCGACGCGATCAGCGACGTCGAGGCCCGAGTTCTTGCGCAGGTCTTGAATCTGACGCACCACGTCGCGCACGATGCCGCGACGGCGTAGGTCGTCACTGAGCGTGAGGTCGAGCGCGACCGCCTCGACGCTGTCGCGCGAGACCGCGAAACCGCCCTGGCTCTTCACGCGCAGTTCGACGTCTTCGCCGCTCAAGACGAACTCGCCGGTCGAAAGCCGTACCGTGACCTCGCCGCCGCTCTCGAGCGCGTTCGCCGCGGCCAAGGAGTCCAGAGCGCCCAACGCGCCTCGCAGCTCCTTTACCGCTTCGCCGAGCTTCGGGCCGACGCTTCGAAAGTTCGGCACTAATTCAAAGGTCAACACCTCGGCGAGTTCGGCGCCGAACTCGAGCTCGTCGACGTTGAGTTCGTCTTCCACGATTCCCGCCGGAGGGCGCGGCGCGTTCGCCGGGGTAAAGACGAGAGCGCGCTTGAGGGGCTGGCGTACCTTGACGCCGGCCTCGGCGCGCGCGCTTCGGCCCAGGGACGTCAGCCGGCGCGCCAGCGCCATCGAGGCCTCGAGCTCGAGGTCGCGTCGCTCGGGTCGGGCCGCGGGCCAGTCGACCAAGTGCACCGAATCGCTTTCCGCCACGTCAAAGACCTCGTGGTACATCCGATCGGCCAGAAAGGGCGTCAAGGGCGCCAGCAACAAGGAGAGTCGTTGCAAGACCTCGAGCAAGGTGGCCTGGGCGGCCAGGGAGTCCGAGCGCGGGGCCTTGGGGTCAGTGCGCCAGAAACGGCGCCGGCTGCGCCGCACGTACCAGTTCGAAACGTCATCGATCAGCTCCACCAGGGCGTCGGTGCCGCTCAGGGGCTCGTAGCCGTCGAGCGCGTTGGTCAAAACTTCGCTCGCGTACTCCAGGCGAGAGAGGATCCACCGGTCGATGTCGGGGCGACGCTCGAGCGCGGGGACCTCGGGGTCCTCGGGGTCAAAGGCGTTCAAGGACGCGTAGGTCGTGAAGAACGACAGCGTGTTCCACAGCGTCGCCAGGGTCTCGCGCATGGACGCGTCGATCGCGGCGAGGCTGGTGCGCGTCGGAGTCCAGGGCGAGCCCTGGGAGAACATCCACCAACGAAGCGCGTCGGCGCCGCGGGTCGTCAAGACCGCCCACGGGTCGATGACGTTGCCCTGGGACTTGCTCATCTTCTTGCCGGTCTCGTCGACGATGTGGCCCAGGCAAAGGACGTGCTCGTAGGGCTTCTCGCCAAAGACCAGGGTGTTGACGGCGAGCAACGAGTAGAACCAGCCGCGAGTCTGGTCGATCGCCTCGGCGATGAACTGCGCGGGGAACTGGAACTTCTCGGCGCTGCCGGGCACGTGGGGATAGCCCACCTGCGCCGCGGGCATCGACCCCGAGTCGAACCAGGCGTCGATCACCGGCTCGACGCGACGCGACTCTTCGCCACAGGTCGGGCACGCCAGCGTCACCTCGTCGATGCCCGGGCGATGCGGATCGAGCAGATTGAGGTCGCGCTGGGCGAGCTCGGAGAGTTCAGTCAGGGAGCCCACGCACACCAGGTGCGCGTTCTTGCAGCGCCAAATCGGCAGCGGCGTGCCCCAGAAGCGGTCACGCGAGAGGGCCCAGTCGACGTTGTTCTCGAGCCACTCGCCCATTCGTCCGTCGCGGATGTGCGCGGGGTGCCAGTCGATGGTCGCGTTCTCCGCGGCCAGCTTTTCTTTGAGCTGACTGGTGGCGATGTACCAGCTGGGCTTGCCCCAGTAGATGAGGATCGTCCCGCAGCGCCAACAGTGCGGCAACGAGTGGGCGTAGTCGAGGCGGCGCAGCAAGAGTCCGCGCGCTTCGAGTTCATCGTTGATGCGCACGTTGGCCGCGCGCACGCCCACGCCCTCGAGCCACGCGACGGCGCTGGTGAAGGCGCCGTCGGGCCCCACGGGGTTCAAGGTCGGCAGGCCATTGGCCCTCGCGACCTCACGGTCGATCTCGCCAAAGGCCGGTGACTGGTGGACGAGGCCGGTGCCGTCTTCGGTCGTGACGTAGTCCGCGGCCACGACGTAGCAGGCGTCGACGCCTTCGTCGAAGGCCACGTCGTCAAAGGGGCGTTGGTAGTGCACGCCGAGGAGCTCTTCGCCGAGGAACGTCGCGTCGATCGTCGTCTCGTCGCCGAAGACCGACTCGACGAGGTCCTTCGCGACCACGGTGCCGCCCACCAGGGCGTAGGTGACCTCGGGGTTGACCGCCACCGCGACGTTCGACAGCAACGTCCAGGGCGTAGTCGTCCATACCGCCAGGTGCGTCGCGCCCTTCAGCGCCGGGCGATCGAGGTCGAGGATGGGGAGTCGAACGTAGGCCGACTCGTCGAACTCATCGGTGTAGACCCCCGGCTGGCCGAGTTCGTGACTCGAGAGCCCCGTGCCACAGCGCGGGCAGTAGGGAACGACCTTCAAGTCCTCATAGAGCAGTCCCTTCTCGAAGATCTGCTGCAAGAGCCACCACACCGACTCGACGTAGGAGGGCGTGAACGTGTAGTACGCGTCCTTTAGGTCGAGCCAGTAGCCAATGCGCTCGGTCAAGCGCTCGAACTCGTCGATGTGCTCGAGGACCGACTCCTTACAGAGCCTGGTGAACTCCGCCACCCCGATCTCATCGACGATGGCGCGCTTGCCCGAGATGCCCAGTTGCTTTTCGACCTGGACCTCGACGGGCAGCCCGTGGGTGTCCCAGCCGGCGCGTCGCGAGACCGAACGGCCCCGCATCGTGTAGTAACGACAGAACAGGTCCTTATAGACTCGCGCCCACACGTGGTGCAGGCCGGGCTTGCCGTTGGCCGTGGGCGGACCTTCGTAAAAGACCCACGGCTCGGCGCCGGCGCGTTGGGCGGTCGAGCGCGCGAAGACGTCGTGCGTCTTCCACCTGGCCAGTTCGGCCTCTTCGATGGTCACGAAATCCAAGTCAGCGCTGACGGGGCGAAACAACATTGCTCCTTACGAGTTCTACCCATCGTAGTGAAAGCGCTCGCGACGACTTCTAGAGTGAACCGGTGCACGAGTTCACCATCGCGGTCGAGTCCATCGACTCGAGCGGCGCCCAGAGCGTCTTTCACGCGGCGGTCGACGAGCTCGCCCGGCGCTACGGACCCGGCGCCGACGACCAGCGCTCAATGGTGGATGAACTGCGCGAGCCCGAGGGATTCTTCTTGGTGGCGCGCGCCGCGGCCCACCTCGCCGGGGGCGTCGGCGTGCGACCGATCGCGGACCCGCGCCAACGCATCGGCGAAATCAAACGCCTCTGGGTGCGTCCTGATCTACGCCGACAGGGCCTGGCCGAGGCCCTGATGGCGTCGGCCCTACACGAAGCCCAGACGCGCGGGTTTCTCGAGATCTACCTCGAGACCGGCGACCGCCAGCCCGAGGCCCACGCGCTCTATCAAAAGATGGGCTGGACGCCGGTCGAGGCCTTTCCCGCCCCGGCACTCAGCCACCCCAGCGCGTTCTTGTTCATGACGCACCTGTAGTTAAACGCCGCGTCAAGACGAAAAACGCTCCGCCCACCACGCCTCGTCGAGGTCTTCCAAGGAATCGAGCACGAGGTCGGCGCGCGCGAAGGCCGTCAGGTGACGATCGTCTCGCGAGGGCACCGCGACGACCACCATGCCCGCGGCCCGGCCCGCCTCGACGCCCGCCGCCGAGTCCTCAAAGACCAGGCACTCCTCGGGCGCGACGCCGAGGGCCGAGGCCGCGCTCAAGAAGACGCCCGGGTGGGGCTTGCCGAAAGGTTCAAACTCGGCTGAGTTGATCGTCGCGAAGTGCTCACGCAGCGAAAAATGATCGAGGCAGCGCA
>Ga0307372_10005893_pt1 | contig 18153 bp, 12 predicted proteins | sample OX1MG_FD_202533 | JGI IMG/M metagenome (GOLD analysis project Ga0307372, IMG submission 202533) | Soil microbial communities from Risofladan, Vaasa, Finland - OX-1 | ecosystem: Environmental > Terrestrial > Soil > Coastal area > Acid sulfate soil | place: Finland: Risofladan, Vaasa | collected...
TCTCTTACTCAAATCGTAGTCGATCATCATGAAGTGGAGTCCGCGAAATACCTCAGCACCATAAATAAAATGCTCATCTTTGGCCCGCTCGAGAACATAGGTCATCGCTTTTCTGTAGCCGGTTACGGCCAACCAGGTTTCTTCTTTCGCGTCTAGCGGTTCTTCGCCTTCCACTGCCGCGATGGCGTCCTCAACTGTGACGTTGTATCCTTCGATACTGTTTGAGCCTTGAATATTTCGCGCAAAAGCCACACGAGCTAACGAACCCGTCCATCTCCTAGACTGATTGACGCGATTCCGTAAGCGTTCACGGAGCACGTCAATCTGGTCAACTACCTCAATCTCTTGACGGTCCAGCTTCGGAGCTTGATATAAATGCGCCCCAACGCGTCGTTTTACAACATTCATGAAGTCGGATATTATCTGACTCCAAATCGAGATGCAATTGATTATCTGCGGTTGACAATGCTATCCCGAGCAAGCATAATAGTGGACATGAACAAGCTGTCCATCGAACGGCGCGCGCGGATTCTTTCATGTCTCTGCGAGGGCAATTCGGTACGTGCAACTTGCCGCATGACCAATTCATCGAAGGATGCGGTGCTCAAGCTCGTGGCTGATGCGGGCGCTGCCTGCTTGGAGTATCAGCGCGAGCATCTACGGAATCTCCCCTGCAAGCGCGTTCAGTGCGACGAGATTTGGAGCTTCGTCTACGCCAAGGCGAAGAACGTGCCTGCAGAGTTTCAAGGGCAATTTGGATACGGGGATGTCTGGACTTGGACCGCCATCGACGCGGACACGAAGCTTGTTCCCTGCTGGCTCGTGGGAACGCGGGGCGCGGAAGCCGCGATCACTTTCATGAGGGATTTGGCGAGCAAGCTAGCTAACCGCGTTCAGCTAACAACCGATGGCCACAACGTCTATCTTAACGCGGTAGACGCGGCGTTCGACCGCGAGATCGACTACGCGATGCTGGTCAAGCGCTATGGCTCAGCGCCAGAGACAGAAGTCCGATATAGCCCTGCGATCTGTCTCGGATGCGATAAGACGGAGCTTCGTGGACGGCCCGATCCGAAGCATATCAGCACCAGCTACGTAGAACGCCAGAATCTTAACATGCGGATGGGCATGAGGCGATTCACTCGGCTAACCAATGCCTTCAGCAAAAAGCTGGACAATCATCGCCACGCAATCTCGCTCTTTTACATGTATTACAATTTCGGGCGCATTCATCAGACCCTGCGCGTTACACCCGCAATGGCGGCTGGCGTGAGCGACCACGTTTGGAGCATGGAAGAGATCGCAGGGCTAGTTCCGTGAAAACCGCCCACTACCAAAGCGACCGCATCGGTCGACATCTGGCCCCGTGCATGCTGCAAAAACAAGATCTTCACCGCAATTATCGGCCCGAGCCAATGAAGCGCCTGGCGCATAAGAATTCGCCACAGTGCTAGCTCATACGCCCGCCCAGCCACCAGTTCATGCGCGAGGCAGGCTATGCCGAAGACGGGAAACATCGCGCACCAGTAGAAGCGGGCCTTTTCGCTAGAATAATTCGACAGAAAAAGTCCGATCATTACCAGTATGCCGAGCACCCCGACCACCATCAGGCGGTGCAAAAACATCGATTCTACCCGGCTAACCCAGGTCTCGGCCCGTTCCAGCGGCGACGGTGACTTGGAAGGGTGCGACGAGTCGGAAGCATCAAGTGGAACTTCCGTATTTGAAGTTTCTGCGAAATGCTGCGGTTTGGATTCGTTAAGCTTCACGGCCAACTCGATCCTTCCGAAGTTGCTGAGTTTCGAAAGTTAACTAGTGACCTCTATCGGTTCAACAGCTATCCATATTCATCAACGCCGCGCCTGGCCGCATCTCAGCCGCTGCGCAAGTATGATCGCCTCACGCACAGTATTACCTCGCTTGGCCTCACGCTGAATCTTGCGCATTTGTAATTGCCTTCCGGCCTTGTGGCCGCTCACACCCAGTTACAAACCATATTCATGCCCTGCGAACGGTTCTCCGCTCTCGGTAACGCTTCGCGTCGCTCTGAATCGGGCGCCACCTTCAGCCCGCCACAGATACACTATTCGCGCTGCACCAAACGCTTGTTCTCGCGCAAATCACAGACTAAGAAGTATTCTCGACAGGGCTGTCTTCATAAACTCATCGGTTCCACCCGGCGTCGTTTTATGACGAGTCAGAATCGACGCGCGAGCCGCGCCCTCAACCTGTAAACACTCTAGGCTGAGTGTGCTTGCAGCGCCATTAAGAGAGAAGTGCGTTTGGTTATCCTCAGAACACAGAATGCCGATCAGGGCATGCATCGAATACGTAAGCTGCTAAAATCTCATCGCGAGGGATCCGGTGCCAGTAACAGAAGCATGTTTAGGTCACAGGTGTTGAACGCATCAGGGTTGGGGTCCACAAAATGATATTCGTTACCTGACTTCTTCCGTCACTTCTCAGATCCGCAGACGGATCAAAGAGCTACCTACTATGTCAGTTGAAGTAAGAGCTCTAAAAGATTACAAATTGCAGGGTCTTGAGGGAAACATGAGGACAGTCAAAGAATGTTACTTCGATGACCACCGTTGGATAATGCGCGATTAGGTCGCCGACACCGGCTTTCGCAACCAAAGGAAGCATCAGAAATGAATACACAGGTGCTTAGCGACACAGCGAGGACGTTGGTCGCCAGCGACAAGGGCCTGCTGGCGATGGATGAAAGCAATCCAACCTGCAACAAGCGATTTGCCAGGGTGGGCATTCCGCAGACCGAGGAAGCTCGGCGAGCTTATCGGGAAATGATACTAACCACACCAGGTCTCGGCGAGTGCATCAGCGGCGCGATCCTCTACGACGAGACGATCCGTCAGCGAAAGAAAGATGGAACTCCCTTCCTTAAAGTGATCACGGATGCGGGGATCATTCCCGGCATCAAAGTTGACACCGGAGCAAAGCGCTTGGCAGGTCATGTCGGAGAGAAAGTGACCGAAGGGTTGGACGGATTGCGCGACCGCCTGGCTGAATACTTTCGAATGGGCGCCCGCTTTGCCAAGTGGCGCGCGGTGATTGCCATTGGTGATGGCATCCCCAGCCGGGGTTGCATAGAGGCCAACGGACAGGCATTAGCGCGGTATGCAGCTCTGTGCCAGGAAGCCGGACTGGTCCCTGCCGTCGAGCCGGAGGTGCTCATGGCCGGTGAACATACTTTGGGGCGGTGTCGCGAGGTGACGGAGGAAGTCCTGCGAACGGTTTTCAACCAACTGAATGCACAACGCGTGATGCTGGAAGGTATGATCCTCAAACCCAACATGGTGCTTCCGGGATTGGACTGCCCTACGCAAAAAGCGGTGGACGAGGTGGCCGACGCCACAGTTAGGTGTCTGCTAAGAGTGGTCCCGGCCGCGGTTCCCGGTATTGCGTTCTTGTCGGGCGGTCAATCCGGAGAACTGGCCTCGGCCCGCTTGAATGCCATGAATGTCAGATTCAAGTCGCGACTGCCTTGGGCGTTGACGTTTTCGTTCGCCCGCGCGATCCAGCGACCGGCTTTGGAGATCTGGCACGGCCAAGACGCCAACGTGTTGGCGGCACAGCAAGCGCTATATCATCGAGCGAGTTGCGACCGAGCCGCGCGCCGTGGCCAATACAGTGCCGCAATGGATAAGGAAATGGTCACGACGACAAGTACTTTGCAACTCACGAGACCGGCGGCATAGCAAAAAATAGCCCCGATCCCTGCGTCCTCCATGAGTTCTGAGCGAAACCGATGACCGGCAAACCCAAGCGGAATCTGGTCTCCTATCTGGGATTTGCCGCGTGGATTGCCTATGGCCTTTTGGGCGCACGGGAGTATTGGAGAACGGCGGCATGCGCAGGGTTGGTGATCATGCTGGCGATCGTCGCGTACGAGACTCTTACGCGAAGGACCAAGATAATCGATTGCACTTCGCTGGGATTCTTCCTACTTGCGATTGTCGCGCTCGCCACCGTTGGTGAGGGGTCTTTCATTCGCTACCAGACCATCTTCGGATGGGGTCTATTCGCGGTAGCCGCATGGGTAACGATGATTTGCGGCGTTCCCTTCAGGCTTCAGTATGCTCGAGAGAGAGTTCCGCACGACCTGTGGAACAAACCTTCGTTTCGCCGGGTGCATTTCCGCCTCAGTGTCGCATGGGCAATCATCTTCACATTCGATACCATTTTGGCAGCTATCGCACTTGGGATTGGCCACCGATTGCTGCTTGTCGTGATCGCACCAGGTGCGAGCATGGTTCTCGGCTTCCTATTGACCGTGCTCTATCCGGTATACGACCGCCGCGAGCTCGCCGCGCAAATGACAAAGAAGTCACTTCCTGGCGGTGACTCTCATTCTGACGGTCGTGCTGATGGTCATGATTATGCTCGGCGGCGCGAACTGAACGTCTGATTTTCGATGCGACCGCGTGGATGCGCGTTCCTCTGAAAGCTATTTTGATTAGGTCATTCTCAACGACAAGGCGGTGTATTAGAAGCCTCCCATTGCGCCGCGCTCAAAGTATCGAATTGAGAGTAGGTTGCGACAGGGTGGCGTGCTGATCTTCAATTTAACTCGCTTGCGCCCGAACGATGGGCGCGAACGATTCAGCCTTTAGGGACGCCCCGCCGACCAGCGCACCGTCAATGTCGGGCTTCGAGATTAGGGAGTCAACATTTTCGTCGTTGACGCTGCCGCCGTACAAAATCCTGACCTTTTGCGCGTCATCGCGGCCGAAACGTTGGCTGAAGGCGGCGCGGACGGCGCCGTGAATCGATTCGGCCTGTTCTGGCGTGGCCGTGCGGCCTGTTCCAATCGCCCATAACGGCTCGTATGCCAGCACTACCCCTCTCACCTGCTCGGCCGTCAACCCTCCAAGGGCGGCTTCCATCTGACGCAGGACGACTTCCAACGCCCGACCGGCGTCGTGCTCCTGCTTGGTTTCGCCGATGCACAGGATCGGGACGACACCATGTAACAGCGCGGCGCGCACCTTCTTGCCGATCAAGTCGTCGTTTTCACCGAAGATATGCCTGCGCTCGGAGTGCCCTACGATCACGTGCGTCACGCCGAACGCCTTAAGCATCAACGGAGAAATCTCACCGGTGAACGCGCCCTTTTCTTCGTAATACATATTTTGCGCGCCAAGCTTGATCGGCGAACCCTTGAGCGCTTCAGCAACCGCGGGAATGAGGATCGCCGGCGGCGCGATCAGTACCTCGCGGTCACGCAGCAACGAAGCTGAGTCGCGTTCGATATTGTCGCGGAGTGCGGTAATGAGGGCCCATGCTTCCGGCGGCCTCAAATGCATCTTCCAGTTAGCCGCGAAAAGCTTCTTTCGCATCAACGCGTGAACCTCGGTCCTTGCCTTCTCTGAAACTTCCATATTTGGAACCAACCCTGTTTGGCGTGAACCCACGGCTCATCGAAGCTATGGTGCGACACTTTCAACCTACCAACTCGATAATTCTTATAAAGGTCCCAAAAGAAACCGCTCACGGCCAACAAAACACTCGCGCATTGTCAATCACTGCTTTTTCATAGAGGGTCTGCATCTGATCGCGGAAGCGAATCGGTTTGTGCCGGGTTGCGGTCCAAGGACACCACGTTGCCAGAGTATATCTTAAGCTGACATGCGCGGAGTTTCATCAGAAAGACAGCGCTGTTAGTTATTCATAGAACAGATCGTTTCGATCTCCGAATATCCCCTGAACAGCCGATCTGCTAGCGTGCCAGTAGGAAGCGTGCAGATCCAACAGCAGACGTTTTACTTAAGAGGCATAGCCGCCGGTGCTGGGGAATTACCGCGAGCGACTGCCCCGGCGCCGAGACGTTCAAGATGGACGGCATCGAGCGCCAATTCTTCGATTACCTCGGACGAGGCGTGCCGGATGGGCCTGACGACGGTACCATCGCGCCGTGGGCGGTGATGACATCGCTGCCGTTCGCGCCCGAGTTCGTTCTGCCCACCATCGACTACTATATCAACCAGATTAGATTAGGCGCACAACCCATACGGGAATCCACGCGAATGTCCTGTGGAAACCGCCGGGACGCCGAGGACCGACGCCTCAGAAGCTTACGAGACACGACACTAGGAATCTCGCGTGGCATATCGACGTTTCTCTGGTGGACCGCGAAAGGAGGTGCTGGTTGCGAAAACTGAATCACCCGATCAAAGACAATTCACTCTCGATCATGCTGTTCGTGCTCTTCGCCATATGCATTTCCGTCCAAAGTGTTGTCGGCTGCCGGCTGCAAAACGACACGCTTGCGGCGCACGCGCAGGCGTCGATCAGCTATTGGCATTTTCTGGCAACCGGGGCGTTCCTCGAAGGACTCGCTTCCAATTGGCAGGCCGCCGTCCTGCAGCTTGGCTCGCTGATCGTATTTAGCAGTTTCTTATATCAGCGCGGCGCGCCGCATTCCCGCGATCCGGGCACGGCGAAACGTAAACACAGGCGACGCGAAGCCAATCGCTTCAGTTGGTTCTACCGCAATTCGCTGTTGGTAGCGTTTTGTCTGCTGTTTGTGCTCTCGCTCGGCCTGTATATCGTTTTCGGCACCAAGGCTTACAACGAGCAACGTGCGCTCGCGGGCCAGTCGCCAATCTCGATCGGAGCGTTTCTGCTGTCGGCTGAATTCTGGTCAACAACCTTGGAAACCTGGCAGGCGGAATATTTGGTGATCACGCTCTATGTCGTGCTCACAATCTTTCTGCGTCAGCAGGATTCGCCGGAATCGAAGCCGCTCGAATCCAGGACCGCAACAACCGGCAAGGCGAACAAGTGAATGACACGCTGTCCGCCCTGAAGTGAGTAGGTGAGCAACTCCATCAAGAGCTAGCGCGGGGTTTCTAATCTGGAGAACAAATAGTACCGATGGGCCGGGTAAGCCTAAGACCGAATCTGCTAAGATGAAGCCTTGAGGCGCCTTGTATCTGGACCGAGCATTTCCGTTTCAAGATGTGGGAAATCAGTTCGGCATACCGTCCGCAAGTGAGGCTCCGCCGGCTGTCGCATCCGCAAGTGTGACACAAGTGTCAACGAGTATTCCGACCAAAGGCTCTGGCCGCACAGGCAGCATGCTTTTGCGGGCTGCGGCACACTACCCGGACCTCGGCCTGGTCGCGGTCGATGCCGCGCTGCGCGAATGCTTCGGATAGCGGTTCACCTCTGTTCGATTTGGTCGCGAACTGCATAAACCATTCGCGGTTTGTTCGTCGGCATGCGCTGCTACCGAATCTTTACGTTCGACCTTGAGCCGCCTAAGCGTGGGTGTCATCTTTCCGTCGAACTTTTCATATTGGAGAAGAGCTTCTTCTATCTTGAAAAAGTCGTCAAAAATGCGTGTTTGTCGTTCTATCAGAACTTTCATGATCCTCATCCCTCTGCCCTCCGGATTCCCATTACGAGGCCGCCATATAGCGCCTCGAATAGCCACGTGAATTTCGGCCTCATGCCACGATACGATAGCGCGGGTTGACTTAAGGTCGTGTTCTGTTCCGCGTACGGAATCGTTTTACGACGAGTTCGCGAACGCCTGAACCGAGTATGCGTGCACCATCAATACGAAAAGCGCGGGCATGTAATCTTTTGTAATCCGCGGAACAAATAGTCGCCGATGACGGCATCGGCCGAACACCGAATCTGCTATGGTAGCTGCCGGAGGCGGTGTCACACCGGAACCAAACATTTTTAGCTCAAGGTGTTGGGAAGCTCAGTCGGCTTACATTCCGCTCTAGAATTCGCAGGACTTACAAGTGTCAGTTAAGATTGAGATCAACGGCTTTGACCGCACAGGCCGCATGTTGTTTTCAGCCGCGACTGCCGCCGGCAAAGGAGACCCCTGATGGCCGCGTCTCATTCGGATGCGCTTGTGCTCTTCGGTGTGACGGGCGATCTCGCCCACAAGATGACTTTTCCCGCTCTCTATGCGATGGCGAAGCGGGGCACCCTCAAGGTCCCGGTAATAGGCGTCGCCTTCCCGAAGTGGAGTTTGGCGCGTCTGCGCAAGCGCGTGACGGACAGCATAAAACGGTCGGGCGGGATCGATAATCAACGCGCCTTCCGCCATCTGCTGTTTCAGCTCGAGTACGTCAGTGGGGATTATAATGATCGGGACACGTTCACCGCGATAAAGAAGGCGCTGGGCGACGCTCGGCGCCCGGCGCACTACCTCGCCATCCCGCCCGCGCTGTTCGAGACGGTGATCGAAGGGCTCGGTGCCGCGAGCTTGGCCGAGCACGCACGCGTCATTGTCGAAAAGCCGTTCGGACGGGACTTAAAGTCCGCGCGGGAGCTCAACCGCGCGGCGCAGGCAGTGTTTCCGCAAGACTCGATCTTCCGCATCGATCACTTCCTCGGGAAGGAAGCGATCATGAATATCCTCTATTTCCGCTTCGCCAATTCGTTCCTGGAACCGATCTGGAACCGCAACTACGTGGCCAGCGTACAGATAACCCTATCCGAGGATTTCGGCGTGCAGGACCGCGGCGCGTTTTACGAAACCGCTGGTTGTCTGCGCGACGTGATCCAGAACCACCTCTTCCAGATCGTCGCGCTGCTTGCCATGGAGCCGCCGGCCGATAGGGGCTTTGGAGCCGTGCACACCGAGAAGGCCAAGGTCTTTGAGGCCATGCGCCCGCTGAAGCCCGGCGACCTGGCGCGCGGCCAATACGCCGGCTATCGCAAGGAGCCAGGCGTGGCGAAGAACTCCGACGTCGAGACTTTCTGCGCCCTGCGCCTTTTCATCGACTCGTGGCGCTGGGAGGGGGTGCCGTGGTACCTGCGCTCCGGCAAGTACCTGGCCGAAACCGCGACCGAGGTGGTGGTGGAGCTCAAGCCGCCGCCGCAGAAGCTTTTCGCCGACTCAGCGCCGGCGACTGGCCGGGCCAACTATCTGCGCTTCCGGCTTTCCCCTGGATCGGCCATCGCCCTTGCCGCTCGCGTCAAGCTGGCAGGGAAGGAGTTCGTCGGCGACCAGCGCGAGCTCTACCTGTTCGAAGAACAGCCGGGAGAGGAAGCGCCTTACGAGCGGCTTTTGACCGACGCCATGGCCGGTGACGGAGCGCTCTTCACCCGTGAGGACGCGGTTGAAGCCGCCTGGGCGGTGGTCAACCCAGTGCTTAAGAACCACCCCCGGGTTCGCCCTTATAAGCGCGGTGGCTGGGGGCCGAAAGAGGCCGACGCGATCATCGCTTCAGACGGCTGCTGGCATAACCCTGACCTCAAGGACGGAGCCGAATGATGGGCTTGCGCGCCCGTGTTTCTACTCGCCTCGATCGCTACGGCGGAGGAAGCACCAAGATTGACGGAGAGCGCTTCCGCTGACCGGCGGTAGAGGTTTCACGCCGGACCATCGGATCTCGCGCGTACTCGATACGGATGCGATTAGCGGCACTGTTCGCCCATGGTCTCGCCTTTGGATTTGTCCTGAAATGGAGCGGCGAAATTCATAAGGGAAATGTCGGATTATGGCGGGGCACATACTCACAGGAGCATCAAAATGCTCGATGGCGTGATGCTTCTGTGGTTTCTTCTTACCGCGCTTTCGCTGCTGTTTGTGGTGGTTGACATTCGTACCACACCGGCGTCCCCGGTCCTCAAATGGGGATTCATATTACTCACCGCGTACACGGGGCCGCTGGGTGCATTTTTGTATGTGCTAGGTTGCCGTGAACCATTACCTGGATTGCACGAACGCTACATCGCGACACGGTGGAGACAGGTTCTGGGTTCGACGATGCATTGTGTAGCCGGCGATGGCTTGGGAATCTTGACGGGTGCGGTAATCGCCAGCTTATTTCATCTTCCCAAAGTTACAGACATTGCGCTGGAATACGCTTTGGGCTTCGGCTTCGGATGGAGTGTCTTCCAAGCTCTGTTCATGCGGGGCATGGCGGGTGGTTCATATATGCGCGCGCTCTCCAGCACTTTCTTTCCGGAGTTATTGTCTATGAACTGCCTCATGGCCGGCATGGTGCCTGCGATGACTTTGGCAAGGGCAAGTACTCCGGTAAGCCGCGATCCTTCTGAGCCGTCATTCTGGTTTACTATGTCCATGGCGCTTCTTGTCGGTTTCATCACCGCGTATCCCATGAATTGGTGGCTGGTCTCCCGACACATGAAGCATGGCATGATGACGGTGCGACCACCGGACGTGTCTGCAGGCGGCGGAGCACATAAGAGTAGCAATATAGACGACACTCACTCGCTCGGCGGGCCCTCTGGCGTCGCGCAACGAAAGACCACGCCCTCAATAGACGATGATGCTAAATCGGTATCAAACAGCGTCCTCGCTTGGATGACAATCCTGTCGTTTTTAGTATTAGGCTTAGGGTTATCTATCGCTATTGGTTTGCAGGCTATAGCGTATTAGCGGGTTAAGACGAAAGGACGTGAAGACCATAATCCATGAAACCAGGTAGCCCACACATTCTGACGATCAATGGCGGCTCGTCGAGCATTAAATTTGCACTGTTTGAAGCCGGCGAGACGCTACACCGCTCGTTGGACGGGAGTATTGACCGGATTGGCCTGCCCGACGCGACGTTTGCAGTCAAAGGTTCGGAGAAATTTTCCCGGCCGTTGGCTGTGCCAAATCACACGGTAGCGGTGAACGTGTTGATGGATTGGCTGGAGAAACGCAGCGACCCGGATGCATTGACCGCGGTGGGGCATCGCGTGGTGCATGGCGGGCCGAAGTATTTCGAGCCGCGGCGAATCACTCCGGAAATGGTCGATAATCTGCGCCAACTCAGTCCATTTGATCCTGAGCATATGCCAGAGGAGATTCTGTTGACCGAGGCGTTTCATCGCAGATTTCCTGACCTGCCCCAAGTCGCGTGCTTCGACACGGCTTTTCATTATGACCTGCCGCGCGTGGCCCGGTTGCTGCCGATCCCGCGCCGCTACGAAGCGCAAGGGGTGCGGCGGTACGGGTTTCACGGATTATCGTATGCGTTTCTAATGGAAGAGCTGGCCCGCCTGGCCGGATCGGAAGCGGCACAAAGCCGGGTCGTTCTCGCACACCTCGGCAACGGTGCGAGCCTGGCGGCGGTGCGTGACGGCAAATCCGTGGACACCAGCATGAGTTTCACTCCGACAGCCGGGGTGCCGATGAGCACCCGCTCAGGCGATCTCGATCCCGGACTGGTTTGGTATCTGGCGCGCACTGAAAAGATGAACTCGAAGCAATTCAATGAGATGGTCAATTTCCAGTCCGGGCTGCTCGGCGTGTCGGAGACCAGTTCCGACATGCGTGACTTGCTCGAGCACGAAATGCAGGACGTGCGGGCGGCTGAAGCGGTCGCGTTGTTTTGCTACCAAGTCAAGAAATGGATCGGCGCATTCGCAGCCGCACTAGGCGGACTGGACACCCTGGTTTTCGCCGGCGGCATCGGAGAGAAGGCGCCCGTGGTCCGCGCCCGGATTTGCGATGGGCTGGGATTCCTGGGAATCGAAGTTGAAGAAAAGCGAAACGCGGCGAATGAGGGCGTGATTTCCGCGGCGGCCAGCCGCGTTGCCGTCCGGGTCATTCATACGGACGAAGAACTTATGATCGCCAAGACGGTTTGCCACGTGCTCGACCTTGGCTAAAACAAACTGTCGCTGAGCTGGAAGGCGTTGTGGCTACGCGCCGTTCGGGCGCATTGTAATTTCTCTCCGGTTGTGCCGGACGGGGCGCCTATCGAGGGCTTGTTCACTAAAAGCCCTGCGGACTGCTCTTCGTCTCGTTGACACTTCACGTTCCCGCCTCTCAACCTCCGGCTTAAGTGCACCACAGATACCGTAGCTTCGATGCACCGAATTGTTCTTTTGGCGACGCTCATGCCCAACGAGGAACTGCAATATCTTCGACGGCGGTGCTTGTTTCATAAGGCGTTCACCTATTTTGACCAGCCGACTCGTTTTGTAACTGATTACAGCTGATATTCGCGCCGAAATCGCTTGGGGCCATCGTTACGCACTGGTGACACTTTACGCCGAGTGTGCATGCGATGGCCATCAAAGCCGAAAGTCCTTCTTGTTCTCGAAAGCACGCCAATTGCCGATCGGGGGATGCATCGGATGCATCGGGGGATGCATCGGATACGCAGACTGTTAAAATAAGAACGCAACGCATTCGGTGGCAGCACTACAAACGGGTCCGGTTCGCGGATCTTGGAAACTCGTTCGGCTTACGGTCCGCCACTGAGGCTCCGTTAGCTCTCATGGATCAAAGAAAAAACCACAACGGGAAGCTGACGCTCGCGGACCAGCCGCCGATCTGCATTGCGGTATTTTTACATTCGGCAAATTCTGTCGACAACTTCGCAAACCTGACAGGCGGAATATCCGGTGATCGCGCTCTATTATGTAGTACTCACCGTCTTTCTGAGTCGGCAGGACAGGACTCGCCGGAATCGAAGCCGCTCGAATCCAGGAACGCAACAACTGGCGAGGCAAACAAGTGAACGACGGGCCGGGGAAAAAAGAGAATGAACGCGTGATTTCGCGGTGGCCGGGCGGGTGGCCGTCCGCGTCATTCATACGGATGAAGAACTCATGATCGCCAAGACGGTCTGCCGCGTTCTTGGTCTCAGCTGAAAAAGGAGAATTGGCCCATGAATACAGAAACTCTTTCTCCGGAACTGTTGCACAAAATCGATGCTTACTGGCGCGCCGCCAACTATATCTCGGTCGGCCAGATTTATCTCTACGAGAATCCGTTGCTGAAGGAGCCACTGAAACTGTCGCACGTGAAACCCTTGGTGGTCGGACATTGGGGCACGGTGCCAGGTCAGAACTTCATCTACGTGCATCTGAACCGGGTCATTAAGAAATATGACCTGAATATGTTCTACATCGCCGGTCCGGGGCACGGTGGCGCGGCGCTGGTGGGAAACGTCTACCTCGAGGGCACCTGGAGTGAGATCTATCCCAACGTCACCCAGGACGAGGCCGGGATGAAAGAGCTGTTCAAGCAATTTTCGTTTCCGGGCGGAATCTCTAGCCACGTTGCGCCGACGACGCCGGGCTCGATTCACGAAGGTGGCGAGCTGGGGTACTCGCTCAGCCATGCTTTTGGGGCCGCGTTCGACAATCCCGATCTGATAGTCGCCTGCATCATCGGCGACGGTGAGGCGGAAACCGGTCCACTCGCGACCTCATGGCAGTCCAACAAGTTTCTCGACCCAATTACCGACGGAGCCGTGCTGCCCATCCTGCACCTCAACGGCTACAAGATCAGCAACCCGACCGTGCTCGCCCGCATCGAGCACGAGGAGTTAGAGCAATTTCTGCGAGGCTGCGGCTGGACGCCCTACTTTGTAGAAGGTGATGAGCCGGAAAAGATGCATCAACTCATGGCCGCCACCATGGAAAAGGTCATCGAAGACATTCGGCAAATCCAAAACAACGCACGCGATAAAAACGACACCACTCGGCGACGTTGGCCTATGGTCGTCCTGAGATCGCCCAAGGGTTGGACGGGCCCGAAGTTTGTCGACGGCTTACAAATCGAGGGCACCTTCCGATCGCACCAGGTGCCGCTGCTGGTGGACCCCGAGCATCCGGACCATGTCAAACTGCTTGAAAGCTGGATGAAGAGCTACAAGGCCGAGGAGTTATTCGATGAGCATGGTCGTCTAATACCGGAATTGGCCGAGCTGGCGCCCAAGGGTGACCGGCGGATGGGCGCCAATCCGCACGCCAACGGCGGCATTCTGCTGCACGATCTGCGCATGCCGGATTTCCACGACCATGCGGTGCACGTGCCTTCGCCCGGCGCCGTCAGCGGCCAGGATACGCTCGTGCTCGGCAGTTTTCTGCGCGATGTGGCCAAGCTGAATCAGGATAAGCGTAATTTCCGCGTGTTCGGTCCCGATGAGACACTGTCGAATCTGTTGGGTGCGGTTTTTGAAGTCACCGACCGTCAGTGGGATGCTCGCGAAGTAAAGAATGACGAATTCCTCGCGCCCGCCGGACGCGTGCTGGACTCGATGCTCAGCGAGCACCAGTGCGAGGGTTGGCTGGAAGGATATCTGCTGACCGGGCGCCACGGGCTGTTCAATTGCTACGAGGCATTCATCCGGATCGTCGACTCGATGTTCAGCCAGCACGCCAAGTGGCTCAAGGTGACGTTGGAACTGCCCTGGCGCAGGAAGATTTCGTCGCTGAACTATCTGCTGGCCTCCCACGTCTGGCAGCAGGATCACAATGGCTTCACGCACCAGGACCCAGGCTTCCTCGACCACGTGATCAACAAGAAGGCCGATATCGTGCGCGTCTATTTACCGCCCGACGCGAACTGCCTGCTGTCGGTCTTCGATCACTGCCTGCGCAGCCGGGATTACGTCAACGTGGTGGTGGCGGGCAAACACGCTCTTCCGCAATGGCTGACCATGGACGCCGCAGTTGTGCATTGCACCGAGGGAATCGGCATCTGGCAATGGGCCAGCAACGATCAGGGCTCCGAGCCGGACGTGGTAATGGCGTGCTGTGGCGATACGCCCACGCTGGAGATCCTGGCGGCCGTTTCCATCCTTCGCGAATATCTGCCTGAACTGAAAATCCGGGTGATCAATGTCGTCGATCTCATGAAGCTGCAGCCCGCCACAGAGCATCCTCACGGTCTTAACGAGAGAGACTACGACTCGCTTTTCACCCAGGACAAGCACATCATCTTTGGCTTCCATGGATACCCATGGCTGGTCCATCGTCTTACCTATCGCAGGACCAACCGCAACCTGCACGTCCGGGGCTACAAGGAAGAGGGCACTATCACCACGGCCTTCGACATGAGGGTCCAGAACGACCTTGATCGATTTCACCTGGTGCAGGACGTGGTGGATCGCCTGCCGCATTTGGGCGCGAAGGGGGCTTATCTGAAGCAGATGATGCAGGACAAGCTCATCGAGCACAAGCATTACATCGACAAGCACGGTCAGGATCTGCCGGAAATCCGGAACTGGAAGTGGAAGGATCTGAGTATTAGCGACGCCGCGCCGAGATCGCTCCAAGTGGACGCCGACGAGCAAGCAGCAACTCATGAGTAAGACAAGGAACCGTCATCAGCAGCATCAAGGTCCAGATGGCGATGGTGTTAGTTATGGCTTCCATCGTCCTTACTGGAAACATGCGCATCGTGATTGGCGTTTGTGGGTCGCGGTGGTCTTGATGCTTGTGGCCGTGACTACCTATGTGATGACTGATGACTTGTCGTGGCGGCCGCGTGGCCAACCGCAGCATCCGATTTCAGGTGCCGTCAGTAGATAGCAGCGCTCTACAGAACTTTTACAACCAAAGAATCGTCGCAAATGAATACGCAACGGCTTATCGACACCGCGAGGGCGCTGGTCTCCGGCGACAAAGGCCTATCGACACCGGCATTCCCACTCAGGGTTGTATCGCTGCGAATGCGCAAGCGCTGGTTCGCGCGCAAAGACCGAACAATATCCAAGGTCACCCGCGCGGTCGGATATTCGCCGACCTTCGAGACTCGCGACCGAGGTCAATCGTCGCTGTAAGTGAAAAGTTCGACTGGAGTTACGAAGATGGCTACTGAGAAGAGTTCCGCAGAAGATGCGAAGACCTTAGACGATTCAAAGGACTCTCCGCAAAACGGGTCCAAAGAACAAGTCGCCAAACCCAATGGGTCGAAGCCCGGCTTGGACGAACTTCGCAAGCGCGCATACGAAATATTCGAGGCGCGCGAAGACTTGCAAAAGGCGGAGGCAGCCCTTTACGCGGATGCGGCAAAGGCTGATGCGGTGAAACCGGATGCGCCCGCGGCTGATACGGCCAAGCCCGACTCGCCTAAGCCAGACGAGGCCAAGGCCGATGCATCCAAACCTGATGCACCCAAGCCCGATGCCCCCGAGCCTGACAAGGCGAGTGTCGCCAGACCGAATAGGTCAAAGCCCAGCGTAGACGAGATTAGCAAGCGCGCCTACGAAATATTCACGGAGCGCCAGGGTGGAAGTGCGCAAGGCGACTGGCAAAAGGCAGAGGCCTCGGTCTCCGCTGACGCGTCCAAGGCTGACGCGTCCAAGGCTGACGCGTCCAAGGCTGACGCGTCCAAGGCTGCCGACTCCAAGCCCGAAGCGTCCAAAGCGGATGCGCCTAAGGCAGATGGGGCAAAGGCAGACGCATCTAAAGACGCTGTGAAGGTACCAACTGATACCGGGACGATCGAGGAGGCGGTCACCAAGTTCAAGTCCAGTATCAAGGATGGGCTGACCCAGGAAGAGGCGGCGGCCCGGCTCAAGAAGGACGGTCCGAACGCCATTAAGGAAGAGCACCTCAACCCGATCATGCGGTTCCTAAAGTTTCTGTGGGGACCTATCGCGTGGATGATCGAAATCGCCGCGATACTGTCCGCGGTGGTCCAGCATTGGGAAGACTTCATCATGATCTCCTTCATGCTGGCGTTGAACGCGATCGTCGGCTTTTGGGAGGAGTTCAAGGCCGACAACGAGATCGAGGCGCTGAAAAAGCATCTGGCAATGCATTCCCATGTCCTGCGCGACGGCAAGTGGAGCGACGTTCCTGCCAAAACCCTGGTGACCGGCGACATCGTCATGATCAAACTCGGCAATGTCGTTCCCGCCGACATGAAGCTGGTCGATGGTGACTACCTCAGCATCGATCAGTCGGCGCTGACGGGTGAGTCGCTGCCGGTTGACAAGAAGAAAAACGACGTCGCGTATTCAGGATCAATCGTGAAAAAGGGCCAAATGAATGGGCTCGTTACTGCCACCGGCATGAACACGCTCTTCGGCCGCGCCGCACAACTGACTGAGAGCGTCAAGACCGTTTCCCATTTTCAAAAGGCAGTCCTCAAGATCGGCAATTTCCTGATTCTGACAACCCTCGGGCTCGTCGCAGTGATCCTTATCATCTCGCTATATCGCGGCGACCCGTTCGTTCAAACCATACTTTTTTGCCTGATTCTGACAGTCGCCGCTATACCGGTCGCCTTGCCGGCCGTTCTTTCCGTCACGATGGCCGTCGGCGCGTCCGTGCTCGCTAGAATGAAGGCTATCGTCGCCCGTCTGGCCGCGATTGAAGAGATGGCCGGCATGGATATCCTGTGCTCGGACAAGACTGGGACACTCACCAAGGACGAGCTCAAGCTGGGCAGTCCGGTTGTTCTCAAGGCGAGCGACGAGCAGGACTTGGTTCTGGCCGCGTGTTTGGCCTCGCCCGCGAACGGCCGGGATGGGATCGACGATGCCGTCGTCAAAGGTCTCACCGATCAGTCGGCGCTAAAGGCCTATCAAATCACTCATTTCACCCCGTTCGATCCGGTCAGCAAGCGAACCGAGGCCGAGGTCAAACAGGACAGCGCCACTTTCAAAGTCTCCAAGGGGGCGCCGCAAGTAATCCTGGATCTGGTCCATCTCGACGCGGACGCGCGCAAAAAAGCTGAAAAGCAGGTCAACGATCTGGCCAAAAAAGGCTTCCGCACGCTTGGCGTTGCGCGTACCGATGCCCAGGGAAAGTGGGAATTACTTGGACTGCTGTCTCTGTCCGACACGCTCCGCGACGATTCCGCCTCGACTATCGCGCAAGCGCGAAAAATGGGACTGCAGGTGCGCATGGTCACCGGTGACAACCTTGCGATCGCTCAGGAGGTGTCGCGCGAACTGAAACTCGGCCCGAACATCGCAGTCGCCAGCGAGCTTTTTCCTGACGGCAAGGCTGACAATACTGACAAGATCGACGCAGCCGACGGTTACGCGGAGGTTTTTCCCGAGCATAAGTTCAAAATCGTCAAGGCCCTTCAGGCTGGTGGCCATATCGTCGGAATGACCGGCGACGGCGTCAACGACGCTCCGGCGCTCAAGAAAGCTGATTGCGGAATCGCGGTTAGCGGCGCAACCGACGCCGCTCGCGCGGCCGCGGACCTGGTGCTCACGGCGAAAGGCCTCTCGGTCATCACTGCTGCGATTTCAGAAGCGCGCAAGATCTTCGAGCGCATGAACAGCTACGCAATCTACCGAATTTCCGAAACCATCCGCGTCCTGCTCTTCATGACGCTGGCGATTCTTATCTTCAACTTTTTCCCGGTAACCGCGGTCATGATCGTACTCATTGCGGTTCTCAATGATTTCCCGATCATGATGATCGCCTACGACAACACCATCGTGG
>Ga0307372_10005894_pt1 | contig 18151 bp, 23 predicted proteins | sample OX1MG_FD_202533 | JGI IMG/M metagenome (GOLD analysis project Ga0307372, IMG submission 202533) | Soil microbial communities from Risofladan, Vaasa, Finland - OX-1 | ecosystem: Environmental > Terrestrial > Soil > Coastal area > Acid sulfate soil | place: Finland: Risofladan, Vaasa | collected...
CCGATTCAATCGCCGCTTCAAGCTCGAGGAGCTGATCCCGCGCCTGATCTACGCTGCAGCCCACACCCCGCCGCTGCCGTACCGGTTGCTAACTGCGGATGCGACATATGGGTAATCAGGAAACGTCTTCGTGGAGAGCTTCAACGGCAAGCTGCGACGAACTGCTCAACCGGGAGTGGTTCCGCAGCCGGGCCCGAGGCCACGGTACTGATCGAACGCTGACGGCAGTTCTACAACGAGCAGCGGCCGCACAGCGCGCACGGCTACAAGCCTCCGGCAACGATCCGACGCAACTGATCAGAAACCGGTAACATCAACACCGAACTCACTGCCTGAGTGGCTACAAGTTCCGTACGCAGGTCACAAGGACTTCAAAGCGGCCAATACCAGCGGAGGTGCAACCAAGTGGCCACCTAATGCCAGTTCTGTTGATCGCTTGATCCAGGATCCACACTGGGTAAAGAGAATAGGTCGGTACTGCTCGCCAATATGTTGGAAATCCTGTCTACGTCTCCCTGAACTACATTCTGGAAGCCGCCGTCCAGCTGCCGCTTGCCCAGAACATGAACGGCAACGCCCTGCGCGACGACTATATCTTTCACATCGGTTTCAGAACGCACTTCCAGTGAGCGTGAGCGCTAGACTGCAGCAAGACCCTCGCACGGCGATGGGCGCCATGCATGTCACCATCTACGCCTCGCGACATTGCGCAGCCTGCCGCGCGCTTTCGGAACGACTGGTCGGCTGGGCCAACGAAGTGGGTGCCGTGCTGGACATCCGCGAGATTTCGACGCACATCGAGGAAGCTGCACGCCTGCGCATCATTTGCCCACCTGCCGTGGTGATCAACGGCAAGTTGTTCGGCCAGGGTGCGGGGGTACTGGACAAATTGCAGCGTCAACCAATGTCATGAAGAGCTGGAGCATCGGTGAGTTCGGGGCTTGCGCCGGTGTCTCGGCCGACACGTTGCGCTATTACGAGAAGATCGGCCTGCTGCCGCGGCCCTTGCGCGATGCTGGCGGCCGGCGCCGCTACGGCGAGGATGATCTGGCGCGAATGCACTTCATTCAACGCGCACAGGCCATGAACTTCTCGCTGGCCGAGATCCGCAACCTGCTGCGGTTGCGCGAGCGCCCGCTGCAAGCACGCACCGACGCGCGCCGGATGGCTGCGGAGAAGCTTGCAGCCGTCGATACACGGCTGAAATCGCTGCGGTTATTGCGCAATGAACTGCGTCTGTTGCTGAATCTTTGTGCCGGCAGCAAGGAAGGCTGCCCCATTCTCGCGTCGCTCGACGCGCAGAACGAAGGCAACCAGTGACAGCCCGGCGCTCCTGCTTGCCGGGCTCCGCCACGTGGCGCCCCCCTGCAGTCAACGCGGCGAAATAGCGGGGGCATCCCGACAGTCAGGTCCGGCTCAGTGCGGCAGTGCGCGGCGCGCCGTTTCCGGCAGCAACCACCAGGTGATCGCGGCAGCCAGCAAGCTGGCCAGTGCCACCAGCGCGAATGCCGCGCCGCTGCCGTAATGCGCGTCGATGACCGGCAGAAAAAAAGCACCGCTGGCGGCGCCGAGGCGCGAGAATGCCGTGGCGCTGCCCTGGCCACGTGCGCGCAATCGGGTGGGGAACAGTTCGGCGGCTACGATCCAGGTGGTGGTATTCGGTCCTGCGTTGATGAAAACCTGCACGGCAGCGAACAGCGCCAGCAGCAGTATGACGTTCGGATGCGCGCCCTGCAGCGCCAGCAGCGCGAACAGCACCGTCATCCCGGAAAAACCCATGATCTGCAGGCAGCGGCGTCCCAGCCGGTCGATGGTGGCGTAGGCCAGCGCGAAGCCCACCAGCGTCAGCGCCGAAAGCGCCGCGGTGGTGATGACCACCGTCTGCGCGCCACCGATGCGCAGTTGTGTCAGCAGCGTCGGCACCAGCAGCCCGATGCCGTACACCGGAAGATCCATCAGAAACCAGGGCAGCAGCGCGGCCAAGGTACGCCGGCGATACGGCGGTGCCAGCAGGGTGCGCACAGGCAGTGGCTCGAGCGTGCGGCCCTGGTGCCAGGCCGCCGACTCCGGCAGCCCGCGCAGTAGCACGATCGCGAGCGTCAGCAGCGCGGGCAGCGCGCCGGAAGCCAGCATGGCGCGCCACGCCAGGTGCAGCGGCAGCAGCTCGATGGACAGCCAGCCCGCCAGCGCCGCCGCCAGCGCGCCGACACCCCAGCCACTGAAAGCCAGCGTCATCTGCGCGCCACGTCGGTGCGTGGGCGCCATGTCGGCGACGTAGGAGGCGCCGATCGGATAGCTGGCACCAATACCGACGCCGGTCAGCAGGCGCATGATCACCAGTTGCGTCGTGTCTGCTACCAAAGCCGAGGCGATCGCGAACAACGCGATCAGGCTCATGTTGAGCAGCATCGCGACGCGGCGGCCGCGGTGGTCGGCCACGTGGCCCAGCGTGGCGCCGCCGAGCAGCATGCCCACGAACGTCGCCGCCAGCACCAAGCCGGTCACGACCGGCGTCGGGTGCAGTGTCGGCTGTATGCCGACCATGGCAATGGCGGCCACGAAGTTGTTGTAGCCCGACAGCAGCAGGCCTAGAAACGCGATCAGTGTGATCGTGCGCAGCTCACGGGTGGCCGTGGTGAGCGTGCCTGGGCTCGCGGACGAGGGTCGGGATGGCAACTCGAGCGCCAGTGCGCCGCTGTTGGAGATCGGACAACTCATGAGGCACTCCTGTTCGGGCCTAATCAAATGGTCGGATCAAGTGGAACGCTGGCGTGTTCCTGGAAATGCTATGGCGTGATGAGGGTTTGGCACCCCTCAGCTTTCTGCTGTTGTTGATGCACGTGCAGCTTGAGAAAAGGATTCAGAGTGTTCGATGGCCGCCAGTGCCGCGTCGGGCCTGAAGTCGCGTGGCCACGACGGTTCGCCCGGGCAGCCGTTCATTGCACTTTTTCAACAGGCTCGTCGCAGCACTCGAGCATCGAGTCCGATGCACATCACGCCCGGGTGCCAGCCGTTGAATGCCTGACCGTGCCGCTTCCCGACGCGGGTTGATGTGCACCGCCCTCTCTGTCAAAGAGTCGCGAATGCGACGTTTGGATTCGGGAGCCGTGCGGACTGTGCCTGAAGCTCGGATTCAGGTTCGGACAACCGGAGCGTCAGATGACAACGCATCGATCAATGGGCAGCGCATCAGCCCGCGGCTGCGCTGGCATTGCGCGACCAGCTGTGCCAGCACGTGCTCAATGCGGCGCAGCCGCGCCAGGCGCACGCGCACGTCCTCCAGCTTGTGCGCCGCCAAGGCGGATGCCTCCGTGCAGTGGCGGCCGTCGTCCAGGGCCAGCAGATCGGCCACTTCATCGAGGGCGAAGCCCAGCGCCTGGCATTGCCTGATGAACCGCAGACGGCGCAGCGCATCCTCGCCGTAGCGGCGCACGCCGCCCAGTGGCCGCGGCGGCTCGGCCAGCAGGCCGCGGCGCTGGTAGTAGCGCACGGTTTCCACGTTGACTCCAGCAGCGTGCGCCAGTTTGCCGATGGTCATGGGCATGGGCTTGACTCCGTACCAAGGTACGGTTGAAAGCTTAGCTGCAGGATCCACCGGAGTGATATGTTCGATGAACACGACGCTGCACAACAACGATGCACCGGCTGGGCGCGCCGGCGTCCTGGCGCTGGGCGGCCTGGCCGCGATCCTGGCATCCACCTGCTGCCTGGGGCCGCTGCTGCTGGTCAGCCTGGGCGTCAGCGGCGCTTGGATCGGTGACCTGACTGCGCTGGAGCCCTACCGGCCCTTCTTCATCGGCGCGGCGCTATTAGCGCTGGCGTTCGCCTACCGGCGCATGTTCCGTCCGCTGCAGGCATGCAAACCGGGCGAGGTCTGCGCGCTGCCCCAGGTACGCACGACCTACAAGCTGATCTTCTGGGTGGTGGCCGTGCTGGTGCTGGTCGCCCTGTTATTCCCCTATGTCCTGCCGCTGTTTTACTGAACCGGAGTGTGCCCATGAATAAGAACATCGTCGCCATCCTGCTGGGCCTGACCCTGAGCGCACCGGCGTTGGCTGCCACGCAGCGCGTCACCCTGTCCATCCCCGGCATGACCTGCGGCGCCTGCCCGATCACGGTGCGCACCGCGCTCAAGCGCGTGCCCGGCGTCGAGCGTATCGCCATCGCCGAGGCCACGCGCGAGGTCAACGTCACCTTCGACGACGCCAAGGCCTCGCCGCAGGCGCTACTGCGCGCCACCAAGGATGCGGGCTATCCCGCGCACGTCGTGTCCGCGACCACCGCCGCACCCGGAGCAACACGATGAGCGCGCTCACACGCATCGCCGACAAGACCGGCGTCATCGGCAGCATCGTTTCCACCATGGGCTGCGCCATGTGTTTTCCGGCGCTGGCCAGCATCGGCGCAGCCATCGGGCTGGGGTTCCTGTCGCAGTGGGAATCCGTGTTCGTGCACGTGCTGCTGCCGTTGTTCGCGCTGATCGCCCTGCTAGCCAACGCGCTGGGCTGGTTCAGCCACCGGCAATGGCAGCGCAGCGCACTGGGCATGGTCGGCCCGATTCTCGTCTTGATCGGGCGCTACACCTTCATCAGCGGCGTGCTGTATGCCGGGCTGGCCTTGATGCTGGCCGTGGCGATCTGGGATCTCCTCTCGCCCGCTCACCGCCGCTGCGGCCGCGAAGGTTGCGCGGTGCCGGATCAGGCCGGGCGCTGATCTCGCCGCACCTGAAGCCGAACCTTGATCTGATATTCCGAGGCGTCATCCATGCAAACTCTCACCATCGACGGCATGACCTGCGACGCCTGCGCCATCCACGTGCGCAAGGTCCTCGAAACCGTGCCCGGCGTGCAATCAGCGCAGGTGTCCTACTCGCAAGGCACGGCCGAAGTGCTCGTCGACGCCGGCGCGTCGTTCGCGGCGATGGCTGCTGCGGTGGCCAAAGCCGGCTACTCGGCCAGGCTCGCCAAACCCGCGTCCACGCCCGGCAGCAGCCCGGCCGCTGCCGGCGCACACGGCACAGTCGCGCGCGGCATGGCTGGCAGTCTGCGCATCGCCGTCATCGGCAGCGGTGGCGCGGCGATGGCTGCGGCGATCAAGGCTGCCGGCGAGGGCGCGCAGGTGACGCTGATCGAGCGCGGCACCATCGGCGGCACCTGCGTCAACATCGGCTGCGTGCCGTCCAAGATCATGATCCGCGCCGCGCACGTCGCGCAGATGCGCCGGCATAGCCCGTTCGATGCCGGCATCTCGGCAGCCGTACCCGCGATTCGGCGCGACAGGCTGCAGGCGCAACAGCAGGGGCGCGTCGACGAACTGCGCCACGCCAAGTACGAGAACATCCTGGAAAGCCAGCCCAATATCACCACCGTGCGCGGCAGCGCACGTTTCACCGATGCCCATACGCTGGCCGTGACCCGCAGCGACGGCAGCGTGATCTCGGTCGGCTTCGACCAGTGCCTGATCGCCACCGGCGCCCATCCGGCGATTCCGCCGGTTGCGGGCCTGAAAGACACGCCGTACTGGACCTCCACCGAAGCGCTGGCCGCCGACGCGATCCCGCCGCGTCTGGCCGTGATCGGTTCCTCGGTGGTCGCGGTGGAACTGGCACAGGCCTACGCCCGGCTGGGCAGTCAGGTCACCATCCTGGCGCGCAGCACGCTGTTCTTCCGCGAAGACCCCGCCATTGGCGAAGCCATCACCGCCGCCTTCCGCGACGAGAGCATCAGCGTGCTTACCCATACGCAGGCGAGTCGCGTCGAGCATGCTGGCGGCGTGTTCACGCTGCACACCAACCAAGGTGACATCCAGGCCGAGCGCCTGCTGGTGGCCACGGGACGCGCGCCCAACACCGGCGAGCTGAACCTGTCAGTCGTCGGCGTGAAGATGAACGCGCGCGGCGCGATCGAGGTCAACGACCACTTGCGCACCAATGTCCCGCACATTTACGCCGCAGGTGATTGCACCGATCAGCCGCAATTCGTGTATGTGGCCGCCGCTGGCGGCACCCGTGCGGCGATCAACATGTTCGGTGGCGACGCCGCGTTGGATCTGTCGGCCATGCCGGCGGTGGTGTTCACCGAGCCACAGGTGGCCACCGTGGGCCTGAGCGAGGCCGAGGCCCACCTGCGCAACATCGAGACCGACAGCCGCACCCTCACCCTCGACAACGTGCCGCGCGCGCTGGCCAATTTCGACACGCGGGGGTTCATCAAGCTGGTGGTCGAGGTCGGCTCCAATCGGCTGATCGGCGTGCAGGCGGTAGCGGCCGAGGCGGGCGAACTGATCCAGGCCGCGGTGCTGGCGGTCAGCAACCGCATGACGGTGCAGCAACTCGCCAACCAGCTGTTCCCCTACCTGACCATGGTCGAAGGGCTGAAGCTGGCCGCGCAGACCTTTACCAAGGACGTCTCGCAATTGTCCTGTTGCGCGGGCTGAGCCACGCAACTGACAGCCCAGAGTGCTCCATTCTGGCGTCGCTCGACGCGCAGAACCAAGGAAATCAGTGACAGCCCGGCACCGGGCCGGTGACCAGATCGCCGATCAGCGCATCAAGATTCGTCGGCACACCCGACTGCATGCGCACCCCGCCACCGGCACTCTTGCTGCAGTAAAGCAGCGTGGGCGTGCCTTGGGCTCCGGCTCTCGCCATCAGGTGATTGTTTGTGGAGACAGCCTTGACGGCCGTCGTACTCGGGATGATCCCCGCGATGGGGAATCCCCCCTCCTCGACAGTCGGGTCGAAGTGCGTCTCGTCTTGCTCGAGCGCTTTCAGCGGGTCGACTGCGGAAAGAATCGCGGCCGCGCGTTGCGGGCTGTCTCGCTTGATGATGCCGACCATGATGAAACGAACACGCAGCTCGTCTTTCGCCACTCTGGGCATGATGGCCTCGTACAGCTTGTGGCAGAAGATGCAGTTGGGGTCGAGGAAAAAGGTCAGCACCGGCCCCTTGCCCGGAGTCAGGAGACTGCGAGATGCAGGCATGACCGCTGAGGCCAGTGTTCGTTTCGGACTGGCGTGAAGACCCTGATCGATCGCGGCGCCGACATTGAGATCAGTCCCATGGGCATCGACGAGTTCCCCGACGAGCAGGGCTTGCTCGTCCGGCGTCACCCAGACGATGGATTTGTGATCAGGCTTGCTGCGGATACTGACCACCACGCCGATCATTCCATGCCGACCAGGAAAAACGGCAATTGCTCGCGCTCGGCCATGGCTCGCGCCCGAGACCAGCACCTCGGCGCGGCTCAGTGTCAGCGAGGGCTCCGCCGGTTGCAGCGTCGGTGGTTCGGCAGCCAGCAGGGTTCTGCTTGCAAGCAACCCAAACAGTGCCGACAAGATCGCGGATAGCAGAGCCTGGCCTGCAGGTCGTTTGGCCACGACGGCGTCAGGCAAACGAAGATGGCGAATGGAAGACATGATGGACCTGAGTTCCGTTAGGAGGTTGGCGCCCCGACGCCAGAGCCCGGCTGGAGCCGCGACGCGCGCAAGGCGTGATCCGCAGCGCTATAGCTCGACACCAGGAAGGGCACGAGGAAGTTCATCGCCAGGCGGTACGGTGATACCGGATGCCCGGACCACCAGGCGGGTCCCTCGTTCACCGCGTTCAGCACGAGTCCCACGACAGCAGCAACCCTCAAGGATGCCAGCGCCATGGGTGGATAGACCGCGATGCGCAATCGCGCGATCCATGGATGGTCGGTGCCGGGATGATCGGTACGCTCGTGCACGGCTGCGGAAGTCTCCAGAGATCGGTGAGGGCCCGCGGCATCTCCCGCGAATGTCGAGAGCCGCAGCGCCGGTCGTGTCCGATGACCGACCTTTCGCCCCCGCGGATGCGTCAAGCCCCATCATCAAAGAGTCGGAATCCCGCCTCAAGGATTCACGCATCGCCGAGGGGCATCAGGGTTTGCCAGCCGAACTGACGCCCTCTCCAGGTCCGGAAGAGCGCCCTCAGGCTGTGCGCACCCATGCCTCGCTGAGGAACTGGCTGTTCGTCTGCGTCCCCATCAGGTGATTGGCATAGTTGCTCAACGTCTTCATCGCGACGCCCAGAACGACCTCGATGGCTTGCTGTCGTGTGTAGCCCGCCGCGAGAAAGGCATCAAGATCGGTCGGCTTCACCCAGCCGCGATCGATGACAATCTTGCGCGTGAACGCGGCCAGCGCATTCAACCTGGCATCCGGCAAGGATGTCTGTGCGCGCAGCGCATCGACCACCGGGCTGGGAACATGCACCATGTTGCGCGCAATCATGGAGTGCGCGGCGACGCAGAACTCGCAGCCGTTCTCGGCGCTCGCGGCCAGCATGACCACCTGTCGCTCGGTAGGGGACAGCGAGGTCTTGTCGAGCTGCGCGGAAAGCCCGAAGTACGCCTCAAGTGCTGCGGGCGCTTCCGCCAGATTGGCATACAAATTGGGGATGAAACCGAGTTTCTTCTGCGCGCTCTCGAGCAGCGGCCGCGCTGCGGCGGGTGCGGTGTCCAGGGTGTGCTGCGAAAACGTGCTCATGGCCATGCCTTGGTGGTGAGAAAGGGCAGGCACAGCGTAGGCTTGCCCCGTTGCGACGCCCATGCCCGTTCGGTGCGCCTGCTTGTCCGATCGTCTCGTTGTGGAGGTGGTGCCTTGGATCCGCTGAGTCAGCTTCTGCGGCAGTTGCGGCTGAGCGCGCGGATCTTCCACCGCTCGCTGCACTGCGGCACGTGGACGCTCGAGGGCGAGTACGAGCAGAAAGCCATGTTCCATCTGGTGGCTGCGGGTCGCTGCGAGCTGCGAGCCGGCAAGGATGTGAACCCTGTTCTCCTGGAACGCGGTGATGTGGTCATGTTCCCGCGGCCGACCGACCACATTCTGCAATCGCTGCATAATCCGGGCGCTGCGGCCGACACGCTGCTGCTCTGCGGCTACTTCGACTTCGAGTCACCCTTGGCCCAGGTCGTCCTCGACGTCCTTCCGCCCCAGTTGGTGCTACGCCACCAACCCGGTTCGGCCGTTGGAGCGGGGTCGCTGCTAGAGCTGATCATCGCCGAAAGCGGGACCAATGCCCTCGGTCGCGATGTGCTGGTGGACAAGCTTGCAGATGCGCTGTTTGTCTATGTTGTGCGCCAGGGAGCCGATCTTGGACAGCAGCACGCAGGCCTGCTGTACGGCTTGACCGATGCGCGCCTCGGGCCGCTGCTGCTCGCCCTGCACGAGCGGCCTGCCGAGCCATGGACCCTGGCACGGATGGCCGCCGGCGTGCACCTCTCGCGCGCGGCGTTCGTACGGCGGTTCCAGTCCGTCGTAGGTATGCCGCCAATGAGTTATCTGGCCCGTTGGCGCATGCACCTTGCACTGCTCGAGCTCGGCGAGCGCGGGGCAACCGTCGCTGAGGCGGGCAGGCGTGCCGGCTATGCCACCGAATCCGCATTCAGTCGTGCCTTCAAGCGCACCTTCGGCTATCCGCCCAGCACGGCAAGATCCGCCTGACCGGCCCGAATCATTCTCGCTGCGGGTGAATCCTTGTAGTCGATGCGCACCTCCTGATGATCAGGACGCCGCACATCCGCGCGGCCGGGTGACCTGACCCCAGCTTCGCCCCCTTCCCGGCTGGCCCCGCTCGCAGATGGATGCGTCCGCTCGATCGTGCTGCCTCGGCGCGCAGCAAGCGGCACCTGCCGGCTCCGCTCGCTTCCGGCCGAGTGCTTCTCGCCTTGCACGCAGGCGGCGGTACACACCGGCAAGGCTGGCGATGCGGCTTGGCGCGCACGCCACAACATTGCCGTACCGCTCCGGTCGTCGGTGGCCGATTGAGCGGCGGCTAGCGGCTTGCCTGCCGAATATCCGCCGCTAGACCCACAGCTAGTGTGCGACTGCCACCGACACGGATGATGCGGTGCAGGAGACCGAGAGCCGCGTGTGCCGAGGCCGCACGCCGATGCGTGCCTATCTGCGCAGCCAGTCTCGTTGGCCAGGGTCGTTCACGGTCGGGCTACGGGGCGGCTGAACCGTTTTGTCGATTTCCGGACTCTCTATTAGGTACCAGGACGTTCCTGGTCATCCACAGGAGATCTGTTTATGAACAGCACGTTGGTCTTGAAATCCCTACTCGTGGGTGCGCTCACCTTAGGTGTTGCCTCGATAGCATCAGCGGCAGGCATGGGTATGCAGGGCAAGCCCATGCCGATGAGCAACATGCAGAAGTGTTACGGCATCAACGCTGCGTACAAGAATGACTGCAAGGCCCCCGGTCACTCCTGCGCCGGTCAGGACGCCAAGGCGCGCGATCCGAACTCGTTCGTCGCGGTGCCGGCGGGCCTGTGCGAGAAGATCGCCAGCGGTAGCCTCAAGCCTGAGAAGGGCTGAAAAGCATGAATACCTATGTTCGCTCAATGGCGGCTGGATTCGTCGCAACGGTAGTCCTATCTGGATTGATGCTGATCAAAAGCGCGATGGGCGTGATGCCGGCGCTCGACGTCGTTACGATGTTGAGCGGCATGGCGCATTCGATGATAGGTCTGCCTGATTTACCGATTGTTGGTTGGGTCATGCACTTCATGGTGGGCACGGTGATCTGGGGCGCTCTGTTCGCAAGGTTTTATACTTGGCTGCCGGGTTCGGGCGCGGTAGTCAAGGGATTATCGTTCGCTGTATGGGCCTGGCTCATGATGATGTTGTTGGCGATGCCCATGGCCGGCGCGGGCTTTTGGGGGCTGAAGCTTGGCCTGATGGCACCCATGATGACCTTGGCATTGCACCTCGTTTGGGGCGCAGTCCTTGGCTACATCTTTCAAATGCTTGCGCCGCGCACGTCGCAGCGCTAGGCCAGCCACTGGTTTTGTGTCCTCTTCGCGGGGTTTTTGTGGCTGCATCGAAGCGGGCACGCCAACGCCTCGACCACCGAGGCGTTGGTCCCGCTGGTAAAGCGGCGCGGACAAATCTTTCTGCCCATCGTGGATGCCCATATAGGTTTGTCGATGGTTTTCGGCCTGGCGGCTGTGGCCAGCGGCCTTGCCGCCCTATTGCCCTGGATTTGGTTGCCTGAGACCGCATGCACTGAACTGGCGCACTGAGAATGCCAGGGGCACTCGGTGAACATCGTTTCGCTACCCTGCAAGCTGTTCTCGTTCGTGAGGCGCGGGTGCTATCGAGCGTTCTCCCCGTCCTCTGCCTCTTCAATCCGCAGAGCGCCGGCGTGTCGTCGATACGCTATCTGACGCGATGGCGCATGCGCCATGCACAGATGGAGCTCAGCGAGCGCGGGACAACGGTGGCGGAGGCAGGGGTGCGTGCCGGCTATGCCACCGAAGCCGCATTCAGTCGTGGCTTCAAGCGCACCCTCGGCTATCCGACCAGCGCGGCGAGATCCGCCTGACCGGCCCGAATCATTTTCGCCTCAGATGAATCCTTGGGGCCGATGTGCGCCTCCTGATGATCAGGACGCCGCACATCCGAGCGACCGGGTGACCTGACCCAGCTTCGCCCCCCTTCCCGGCTGGCCCCGCTCGCGGATGTGCGGCGTCCTACCCGCCTGCGGTAGCGACGTGACACAGGCGCTCAACACATAGTTCCGCGTGTATCGGCGCGCGCACACCCATTCATTGCACCCTTGAAATGAACACAAATCTGTCGGCCCATGCATGAACTCCTGTCCTTGCGTTGTTTCTGACCTCGCCCACGAGACCCCCGCCACAGTGGTAGCTGCTGAGCGACCTACCCGGAGGCGTGGGTGGTTGAAAGTGATGGTGGGCCTGATCTTGGCAACCGTCGTCGCTCCGCTTCAAGCAGCCGATATCACGATCGAGGCCGGTCCGAGCTGGACCATCGGGCAGCGCTCGACCAGCGCGGCTTTCTTCTCCATGGTCGGGGCCGAGCGGACATGGGGCTGGCTCCACTGGCAGCCGGAATTCGATCTAGGTGGCATCAAGCACCGGCATGTCATGTATCACGATCTTGGGCGGAACGTCTGGATCGCCGCAGCGGGCGTGCGCTTGCCACAGTTATGGAGGCACCTGTTTTTCAGTTTCCAGGTTGCGGCAGCATCACCGCACACCGATGCGCTCAGCAGCACCCAGCAATTCGTCAGCAGCCTGGGCTGGCAGCAGGGGCGTGTGGTTGTGATGCTGCGGCACATCTCCAACGGCAGCACGCACGAACCCAACGATGGTGAATCCATGTTGCTGGTCGGGGTGCTCCTTTGAGAGCTGTGCGCTACGCAACGGCAGCGTTGCTTGTTGTCTGCGCCTGAGCCGACCCGCATTTCGAGGGCTCCTGTGGGTGTTGGCTTCACTTGGCCCGGCCTAGCGCCGGGCTTTTTTTCTGTAATACTGTGCCTGCCATGAAGGTCTCCGAGACAACGTCCATGCAGACTCCGGCGGGGATGAACGCGGAAAGTGCAGCCTTGCTGGAAGCGGCCCGCCAAGGTGACCGGCATGCCTTGGAGCGTGTGCTGGAAACCTACCAGCCCACCATCCGGCGTTATGCCCGCTCGCAATGCGCAAGCGCCAGCGATGCCGAGGATGCGGCGCAAGAGACCCTGCTGCTGGTGTACCGGCGCTTGGGCACCTTGCGTACGCTAGAGGCATTGCCGGGCTGGATGTTCAGCATCGTGCGGCGTGAATGCGGTCGATTGTTCCGGAGCATGTTCGGCCGCGCCGAATCGCTCGACGAAGACAGCCCGTTGCTTTTGCATCACTCCACCCATGAACTGGCTCTCGATCTTGCAGCAGCGATCGAGGCGTTGCCGAAGATCTACCGCAACGTGATTCTCATGCACGATCTGGAACAGCGAACGGCGGTCGAAATCGCGCACGAGCTTTCGCTCACCGTCGAAGCGGTCAAGAGCAGGGTTCATCGGGCGCGCAAGCTGCTGCGCGCCTATCTCGCCAGTTGATTCCAGCGCCCTGTTGTCACGCAAGCGGGCGTTCTCGGGTCGCGCCGGCTGCAGGCGGGCAACGGCCCGAGCACCAATGCGACTTGGCCCTGCATACAGCCAGGTCTCTGCCCTGCAACGCCATGGTTGCCGTCTCGCGAACTCCGAATGGCGAGGGGCCGATGAATCCTTTTGCCGAAGCTGGCCCTCTCTAGAGAACCAGGACATTCCTGGCCATCCTTGGGAGATACGTTCATGAAGAGTCAAACCGTTTTGAAGTCCATTCTTGCGGGTGCTTTGACGCTGGGCCTGGCGTCCGTTGCCTCGGCTGCTGGCATGCAGGGCAAAGCCATGCCGATGGGCAACATGGCGAAGTGCTACGGCATCAACGCCGCGTACAAGAACGACTGCCACACGATCGGGCACTCCTGTGCCGGCCAGGACAAGATGGCGCGCGATCCCAACGCCTTCATCGCCGTGCCCAATGGCCTGTGCCAGAAGATCGACGGTGGCAAGCTCGCGCCGGCGCAGAAGGGCTGAGCAGCACCGTGATGCACGACGCGAGCGCACTCGCGACGCGACCGATCCCGGCTGCGGCCGGGATCGGCCTGCGTGCGCCCCACCTGCAGCGCGTGCTGGCCGAGCGCCCGCGCGTGCCGTGGTTCGAGATGCACAGTGAGAACTTCTTCGGCGCCGGCGGCGCCATCCATGACGCGCTCGAGCGCGTGCGTGCCGACTATCCGTTGAGCCTGCACGGCGTCGGCCTGTCGCTGGGCTCGGCCGATGCACTCGACGGCGAGCATCTGGCAGCGCTGCGCGCGCTGGTGCGGCGCTACCAGCCGGGGCTGGTCTCCGATCACATCTGCTGGGGCGCGATCGGCGGCATCCACCTCAACGATCTGCTGCCGCTGCCATTCACAGCCGAGGCGCTGGACCTGATGGTGTCGCGCGTGCAGCAGGTGCAGGACGCGCTGGGTCGCGAGTTCCTGGTCGAGAACGTGTCCAGCTATCTGACATTCCAGAATGCGGAAATGAGCGAGTGGGAATTCGTCGCCGAACTGGTGCAGCGCGCCGGCTGCGGCCTGCTGCTCGACGTCAACAACGTCTATGTCAACAGCATCAACCACGGCTTCGATGCGCACGCCTACCTGCGCGCGATGCCGCGTGCGGCGGTGCGCGAGATCCATCTGGCCGGCTTCACCCGCAAGACCGACCTCGCCGTGCCGCTGCTGATCGACAGCCACAGCCGGCCGGTGGACGCCGAGGTCTGGGCGCTCTATGTCGAGGCGCTGGACCGGTTCGGCCCGGTGCCGACCCTGATCGAATGGGATCAGGACATCCCCGAACTCGAGGTGCTGCTGGCCGAGGCCGGCCGCGCCGAGGCTCTGATCGATGCCCGCCGCGCCCGCGCTGCGTGAGCTGCAACGCGGCTTCGCCGATGCCGTGCTGGGTCGTGGCGACAGCGCCGCATGCTGGGTGGCCGGCGCGGGCCTCGCACCGGCCGCGCGGTTGCAGGTGTACGCCAACGCCATCGCCAGCACGCAGATCGACACCCTGCGCGGAACCTATCCCGCGGTGCTGGCGCTGGTCGGAGCGGAGTTCTTCGAGGTCGCGGCGGCGCGCTATCGCCTGCTGCACCCCTCGACGCGCGGCAATCTGCAGGCCTTCGGCGGCGCCTTCGCGGATTTTCTTGCCGCGATGCCCGAGGCCGCAGCGCTCACCTATCTGCCCGACGTGGCGCGCCTGGAATGGCTGCGCCAGGAGGCCGCGCTGGCCGCCGCAGCCATCGCGCCGGATCCCGCCGCGCTGGCGGCCGCGCTCGATGATGCACCGTCGCTGCAGCTGGCCCTGCACCCAAGCCTGCGCCTGCTGGCCAGTGCGCATCCGCTGCTGACGATCTGGCGCTACGCCACCTCACCGGCGGGCGAGCGCCTGCAACTCGACGGCCGCGGCGAGCAGGTCGTGCTGTGGCGCGACGGCGGCGACGTGGCGCTGGCGGCGACGGATGCGGCCAGTTACGCCTGCATCGCCGCGCTTGCCAGCGGGCGCGATCTCGATGCGGCGCAGGCTGATGCGCTCGCCGCCGACGCTGATTTCGACCTCGCCGCCTGCCTGCAGAGCCTGATCGCGCAGAACCTGATCGTGGCTTGCACGCAAACCGGGGAACGTCCGATATGAACACCATGATGAAACGCGGCTTCGCCTTCTACGACGACTGCGCCGCCGCACTGACCAAGCTCGGCCCGCTGGCACTGCTGCTGTTTCGCGCCTGGGTGGCGCTGGCGTTCTGGCGCGCCGGCGTGGTCAAGATCGAGGACCCCTACGGCACGCAATACCTGTTCAACAACGAGTACCACGTGCCGCTGCTGTCGGGCGACGTCGCCGCCTTCCTCGGCACCTGGATCGAGCTGATCACGCCGTGGCTGCTGGTCGTCGGCCTCGCCGGCCGACTGACCGCCCTGTTCCTGTTCGTCTACAACATCATCGCGGTGATCTCCTATCCTGACCTGTGGCCGCACGGCTTCTGGACCGGCCTGATCGGCGGTGATTTCAACGACCACAAGGTCTGGGCCATGATGCTGCTGGCGGTGATCGCCTGGGGGCCGGGCACGCTGTCGCTGGATGCGCTGCTCGGACGCCTGATCAAACGGCGCTGCTGAGTGCGGCACCTGTGCGCTTCGTCTCTTCCAGCTGTTCGTTTTTCGGTCGGCAGCTCGCCCGCTTTCTGACGAAGCCGGCCCAGCGTCACGATGCCTTCGCGGTTAGCGACATCACCACGCTGCGTGCGACACTGCAGCCGGGCGACGTGCTGTTGGTCGAGGGCAATACGCGCATCAGCACCGCGATCAAGTACCTGACGCAGTCGAGTTGGTCGCACGCGGCCTTCTACGTCGGTGATGCGTTGACCGGTAATCCCCACTGGCAGGGCGATCTGATTGAAGCCGACCTGGTCAAGGGAGTGACCGCGGTATCACTAGAGAACTACTCAGGCTTCAACACGCGGATCTGCCGTCCGCTGGGCCTGAGCGGATTCGAGCGTGGGCGACTGGTCGAGTACATGGAAGCGCAGCTTGGCCATCAGTACGACCTGCGCAACATCGTTGACTTGATGCGCTATCTGCTGCCGACGCCGCCAGTGCCTAGCTGGATGCGGCGGCGCCTGCTCGCCTTCGGCAGCGGCGATCCAACGCGCGGCATCTGCTCGACGATCATTGCGCAAGCGTTCCAGAGCCTGCGCTATCCGATCCTTCCCCGAGCCGCCAGCGACTGCACGGATCCGGAGCAGGCCTGCTTCGAGATGCGCCATTTCTCCCAGTTCACTCCACGTGACTTTGATCTGTCGCCCTACTTTGCAGTCATCAAGCCGGCCCTGCAGCACGGTTTCGACTTTCGTCAATTGCAATGGGCGAACAGCCACGCGATAGCACCCGCAACTCCGCGGTAATGCATAGCCTATTCTTGACGGATGCAGGTGGCATCCATGGAGAGCCGCTTGAGCTGGATCCGTGAAATTGACGAGACCGACGCCGATCATACGTTGGCAGACGTCTATGAACACATCCGAGGCCAGCGCGGGCGGGTGGCGAATATCCTGCGCGTGCACAGCCTCGACCCGGGTGCACTGCAGACGCATCTCGATCTCTACCTGCACCTGATGTTCAGCCGCAGCGGCCTGTCGCGGCTCGAACGCGAAGCCGTCGCGGTCGCGGTCTCTGCGGAAAACGCCTGCGCTTATTGCGTCGCCCATCACCTCGAAGCACTGCGCCGCTACGTGCAGGGCCCGGACATCCTGGCCGCAGTGCGTGAGGGCCACCACCACCACCTTCCGATGCGGCTGGCGACCATGCTCGATCATGCGCGCGCGCTCACGCGCCATCCGTCAGGATGCAAGGAATCGCACATTGTTGCGCTGCATGCCGCCGGTCTTGGCGATGCGGAGATACTGCGCCTGACGCTGGTCGTGGCCTATTTCAACTTCGTCAACCGAATAGCGCTCGGGCTGGGCGTTGCCGTCGCTGACGACGAGGTCCAGGGCTATCGCGCCGACAGTGGCGATTGACGAACGACTTTTCGCAACGGTTGCAGCAGAAGGGCGCCCAACCCCTGATCGGTCTGTGACCGGAATTCATTGAGACCTAGCGTCATGGTCTCCTGTGGTGCACTCGGCTGATCGCGATAACTAGGCAAATTCATGTTTCCGGACAATCAGGATCCTTTCCCGGGCAGTGCGGCTGGTGATATTGGCGCCACCTGATTACCCATATGTCGCATCCGCAGTTAGCAACCGGTACGGCAGCGGCGGGGTGTGGGCTGCAGCGTAGATCAGGCGCGGGATCAGCTCCTCGAGCTTGAAGCGGCGATTGAATCGGTAGCAGAACTCGGAGAGATAACGTTGCAGGTACTTGGGCTTCAGCGCGTGATAGGTGCCGTGCAGCGCGTTCTTGACGTTGCCGAGCACGGTGTTGACCCACAGGAACATGGGGTGCGTCGCACTTGCTGGGCCGCCACCCGTGTTCAGCGGCACGTGGGTGCAGTCGGCGGCGGTAACACCAGGAAAGCAATTCAGCCCATCGGAGACGATGGCAGTGCCCGGCGCCAGATGGCGCTGCGCCCACTTCGCGAGTGCCGTTTTCCGAAAGCCGGGCACCACATCCATGCGCATCGCGAGAGGAAAGCCTTCGGCGGTGATTTGCACGGCGGCCACGAAGGGCGTCTTACCGGGGCTGCCGCGGCCGGTCGATCCGCCATGACGCTCGCCGCCCCAGTAGGCATCGTCCATCTGGACGATGCCCGCAAGCGGCTTACGGTCGTCGCGCTCGATCATCGCCTGCATCAGCTTGTGCTTGACCAGCCAGGCCGTGTTGTACGAAACCCCCAACTGCCGGCGCAGGGCGAGCGCCGACATCCCGTTCTTGTGCTGGGTCAGCAGGTAGATCGCCAGGAACCAGATCCGCAAGGGCAGCCGGGTGCCGGCGAACACGGTGCCGCGGGTAAGCCCGGTCTGCCGCTTGCAGCGGTGGCACTGGATCACGGGACGCTGCCGGAGCTGGCAGTGGCCCGCGTGGCCGCAGCTCGGACAGCGGAATCCCTCCGGCCAGCGCATCTGCATCAAGGCGTCCCGGCATTGAGCCTCGGTGCCGTAGCGTTCGAGGAAGGCCGGCAGGCTCATGCCGGGCTGAAACTGGACTTGGTTCTTGGCCATGGTGCAACCCTCGCTGGATCAGACGGTTGCACGCTACGACCCGCGCGTATCACGGGCTGCGACATCTGGGTAATCAGGATTACCTTTGTGGACTGGCATG
>Ga0307372_10005896_pt1 | contig 18146 bp, 18 predicted proteins | sample OX1MG_FD_202533 | JGI IMG/M metagenome (GOLD analysis project Ga0307372, IMG submission 202533) | Soil microbial communities from Risofladan, Vaasa, Finland - OX-1 | ecosystem: Environmental > Terrestrial > Soil > Coastal area > Acid sulfate soil | place: Finland: Risofladan, Vaasa | collected...
GTCGAATGTGCCCTGCTGCAGGCCGTAGACGATGATCGCGGCGAGCATCAGCAGCGAGCCGATCACGGTGTAGACGACGAACGTGATCGTCGCGCGCAGGCGGTCGGCTCCACCCCAGACGCCGATCAGGACGTAGAGCGGGATCAGCATCGCCTCGAAGAACGCGTAGAAGAGCAGCAGGTCCTGCGCGGTGAAGACGCCGACGATCGCGCCGGTCAGGAACAGCATCAGGGCGAAGTAAGCGCGCGCGCGGTCACGGCCCGCCCACCAGCCGTAGATCGTGCACGCGGCCATGACGACGACGGTCACGCCGACGAGCCAGAGCGAGAACGCGTACTGGCCGACGTGGTAGCTCACATGCAGGTCGGAGAACCACGAGCGGTTCTGTGCGAACTGCAGGCTCGTCGATCCGAAGTCGAAGTTCGTCGCGCTCTTGATCCAGAAGCCGACCTCGGCGAGCGACACGAGCGCGGCGAGCGAGCCGAGCCAGTACGCGGTCAGCGGCGCCACCGCGATGACGAGCGCGCCGCCGAGCGGCAACAGGATCAGGATCGTCGACAGCCAGTGGTTCATCAGCGGACCGCCAGGAAGACGACGGCGAGGATCGCAAGGCCGCTGGCGAGCGCGAGTGCGTAGGAACGGACGAGCCCGTTCTGCGCGAGCGAGAGCTCGCGCGAGCCGAGCCCGACCGCGCCCGTGACGGCCGAGAGCGAGCCGGCGATCAGCGGCCGCTCGACGAGCGCATAGAAGCCGCGCGCGACTGCGTCGCTGGTGCGGTACCAGACCAGGTCGTAGAGCTCGTCCCAGTAGAACTTGTGCTCGAACAGCCTCAGCGCGTGCGGCGCCTGCATGCGCTTGGCGCCGTAGATCGCCCATGCGACGCCGATGCCCGCGAGCCCGACGGCGATCGCACCGGCCGAGGTCAGCCACTCCTGCCAGCTCGACGGCTCGATGAGCGACTGGTCGACCGGATTGAGCCAGGTCGAGAGTGGGTGCCAGATCGGGGCGAACTGCAACAGGCCGCCGACGCACGAGAGCAGGGCGAGGGCGCCGACCGTCCAGCGCATCGAGAGAGGGCCCTCCTTGCCGTGCTGTGCGTGATGGTGCTCGCGTGCGAAGGCGGACGGCTCGCCCGTGAAGACGATGAAGAACAGGCGGAAGGCGTAGAGACCCGTGAGGAACGCGCCCGCGAGCCCTGCGGCGAAGATGACGTCGCCGTACCAGCCGTGGTCGAGCGCGGCGGCGAGGATCGAGTCCTTCGAGAAGAAGCCGGCGAACGGGAAGATGCCGACGAGGGCGAGCGAACCGATCAGGAAGACGATCTTCGTCTGCGGCATCAGCTTCCCGATGCCGGCGAGCTTGCGGATGTCCTGCTCACCGGCGACGGCGTGGATCGCAAGGCCGGCCGCGAGGAACAGCAGCGCCTTGAAGAAGGCGTGCGTCATCAGGTGGAACATGGCGTTCGGATATGCGCCCAGCCCGGCGCCGACGAACATGTAGCCGATCTGCGACATCGTCGAGTAGGCGATGACGCGCTTGATGTCGGTCTGCACGAGTGCGATGAGGCCGGCCATCAGAAGCGTTGCTGCACCGAGGCCCGCCGCGAGATCCTGGACCGCCCACGCCTTTTCGAACAGCGGATGGCAGCGCACGATCAGATACACGCCGGCCGTGACCATCGTCGCTGCGTGGATCAGAGCGCTGACCGGCGTCGGGCCCTCCATCGCATCTGGGAGCCAGGTGTGCAGCGGCAGCTGCGCCGACTTTGCAAGCGCGCCGCCGAGCAAGCCGAGCGCGATCAGGTTCGCCACCGCCCCGCCCGTGGGCGACGAGGCAAAGACGCCCGCGTAGTCGAGGCGCCCGGTGTGCTGGATCAGCAAGAAGAGAGCGAGCGCCATCGTCGCGTCGCCGAACGCATTCATCACGAACGCCTTCTTGGCGGCGGCGACCGCCGACGGCCGGTCCTGGTGGAAGCCGATCAGCAGGTAGCTCGAGAGACCGACCATGCCCCAGCCGGCGAGCAGGAGCAAGAGGTTTCCGCCCTCGACCAGCAGCAGCATCGAGAAGACGAAGAGCGAGATGTAGGCGAAGTAGCGCCGCTCCTCGTTCTCACCGTCCATGTAACCGACCGAGTAGGCCACGATCAGGGATCCGACGCCGGCGACGATCAGCATCATCACGATCGAGAGCTGGTCGACGAGCAGCGTGAGCCCGAAGTGGTAGCCGCCTGCCGAGAGCCACGTCCACGAGGTCGTCACGTGGCTGCGCTGCTCGGGCGATTGTCCGAGCAGCGCGAGAAACGCGACGACTGCGGCGACGAACGCACCCATCGTCGTCAGCGTCGAGACGTACGCGGCGGTGCGCCGCGAGATGCTGGTGCCCGCGATCGCGATCACGATCGCCGAGGCAAGAGGCAGCAGGAGGCAGACCCAGGCGGCAGGAGCCATCTAGCTCCGCGCCTTTCTAGCCACGAAGTGTCCTGAGCTTGTCGACGTCCAGTTCGACGTGGCGGCGCCCCATCGCGACGATCAGCCCGAGGCCGACGACCACCTCGGAGGCGGCGACCGCCATGACCGAGATCGCAAAGATCTGCCCGTCCTCGCGGCCGTGCAACCGCGCGAATGCGATCAGCAGCAGGTTGGCCGAGTTGAGCATGATCTCGACCGAGAGCAGGATGATCAGCGGATTGCGGCGCAACATCACGCCGAGCGCGCCGGTCGTGAAGAGCAGCGCGGCAAGGATGACGTACCACTGGATGTCAGGTCCGTGCATCGCCCTCGATCTGCCTCGCATGGGAGCCCAGGACGACGCCGCCGACGGCGGCGACCAGCAGCACGATCGACGTCACTTCGAAGGCGACGAGGTGATCGGTGAGAAACAGGCGGCCGATCGATTCGGGCGAGCCGAACGATCGGCCGATGTGCGCTGGCTTCGAGAGAAAGCCGCCCGCCTTCAGGCCGACGACGACGCACACCTCGGCGAGAATCGCGCCGCCTGCAAGCACCGCACCGACCACCTGCCACGACGGCCCCCCCGACCAGGGCGACTCGTCGGTGCGGTCGCCGAGGTAGGCGATCACGAACAGGAACATCACCATCACCGCTCCGCCGTAGACGAGCACCTGGCCTGCGGCGACGAACTCGCCTGCGAGCAGCAGGAAGAGCACGGCCAGCGAAGCGAGGTTCCCGATCAGCGAGAGCGCCGAGTAGAACGGGTTCGAAAAGCTGACGACGGCGAGCGCGCTTGCCAGGCAGGCGAACGCGGCCACGACCCACACGACCCACACGATGAAGTTAGCCACGCCATTTCTCCTGGATGGAGAAATGGCTAGTTCCGACGCTATTGGACAATTCGTGACCGCAGGTCATGAATTGTCCTTGTAGTAGGGGATCGGCGTGTCGTAGAGATCCGCGTCTGCCACGGGCACGCGCTTGATCGGCGGCGCGAGCAGCATGTCCTTCGTGTAGATCAGGTCGTCACGGTTGTACTCGGAGATCTCGAAGTCGTTGCCGAGCGTGATCGCGTCGAACGGGCACGCGAGCTCGCAGTAGCCGCAGAAGATGCAGCGCGACAGGTTGATCTCGTAGATCCGTGCGTAGCGCTCGCCCGCGGAAACGCGATTGCCGGCGGTGTTCTCGGCCGGCACCACCCGGATGCAGTCGGCAGGGCACGCGGCGGCGCAGAGGGAGCAGCCGACGCACTTCTCGAGCCCGTTGGCGTGCACGTGCAGGCGGTGCCGGCCGCGGTACCGCGGATACACCGGGCGCTTGTACTCGGGGTACTGCTGCGTCAGCGGCTTCTTGAAGACCTGCTTCAACGTGACGCCGAAGCCCTTGAGCGTATTGGGGACGATGAAGCTCATGTCTAGGCCGCCCACACCACGAAGAACGCGGTGACGAGCGCGTTCACCGTCGCGACCGGCAGCAGCACCTTCCAGCCGAAACGCATCAGCTGGTCGTAGCGCAGTCGCGGTTGGGTGGCGCGCAGCCAGATGAACAAGCCGATGAGGGTGAACAGCTTGAGGACGAACCAGACGGGGCCGAACTGATCGAGCGAATGCACCCACGGGAAGTGGTAACCGTCGAAGAAGAGCGTCACGCACAGGCCCGACAGCGTGATCATGTTGATGTACTCCGCCGCCTGGAAGAGGCCCCAGCGCATCCCCGAGTATTCGGTGTGGTAGCCGGCGACGAGCTCGGTGTCGGCTTCGGGGAGGTCGAACGGCGGCCGCGACGTCTCGGCGACGCCGCCGAGCATGAACACGCAGAGCCCGACGAACTGCGGGATGAAGAACCACAGCGTCGCCTGCTGCTTGTCGACGATCGCCTGCAGGTTCAGCGACTGGCCCATCAAGACGACACCGAGCACCGAGAGCGCGAGCGACACCTCGTACGACACGAGCTGCGCGCACGTGCGCATCGAGCCGAGGATCGAGTACTTCGACTCGGACGCCCAGCCGCCGACGATGAATCCGTAGATGCCGACGGAGCCGAGGGCGAAGATGAGGATCAGCGAGATCGGGACGTTGACGACGCTCCCTGTGATGTGGTGGCCCCACACGGTCCAGCCGGCGCCGAACGGCAGCACGCTGAACGCGGCGAGCGCGGTGAACATCGAGACCATCGGCGCGATGATGTAGAGCGGCTCCTTGGCCCCCATCGGCGCGAACGCCTCCTTGCGAATCAGCTTCAGCAGGTCGGCGATCGGCACCAGGAGGCCCTTGGGGCCCGCCCGGTTCGGGCCGAAGCGCTGCTGCATGCGCCCGAGCAGCTTGCGCTCGAGCCAGGTCGTGAGGGCGAAGAACACCATCACGACGTTGATCACGATCAACGCCTTTGGAATCGTGATCCACCAGGCCTCATGCATTGGGGCTCACCTCGACCATGGCGTGAAGGTCTCCGGCGTCGCTCTCCGCGACACGCACCGTGCCCGCCGCGAGGTCGCGGGCGATCCGTACGCGCAGCTCGACCGACGTGCCGTTCGACGAGACCGTGACGGCCTGGCCGTTTCGGAGCTTGCGCGCAGTCGCGTCCTCGCGGGAGATCTGCACCTCGCCGCCTGGCCGCTGGAACTGCAGCTCCGGTGTGCGCTCGACGGCGGCGCCCGAGAAGAGGGGGCGGAAGGCGACGAGGCGCAGGCCGGAGCCCCTGGAGCCTGGTTCGCCTGGCGAACCAGGCTCCTGCGTTTGTCGCTCGGCTCGCGGCGGCAGGGCGGCGCGCTCACCGACCTCGGCGAAGGTGACGCCGCCGAAGCACTTGTCCGAGACCTCGTCGAACACGACCGACGCGTACGGCGAGAGCTCGACGCCGAAACGCGCGGCGAGCTTGCTGATCCACGCGAGCACGTCCGGCACCGGTGCGAGGACTGCGCGGCGCTGGCGCTGCAGCCGGCCCTCGAGATTGATCGTGGTGCCGTCGCGCTCCAGGTAGCTCGTTCCGGGCAGGACGAGGTCGGCGATGCCGCGGAAGCTGTCGGCGAACATGCCGATGCCGATCACCACGTCCGCGCGCTCTGCAAGCGCCCGGACGCCGGGGTCCGCCGCCGCTTCGTCGCCCGAGATGATCAGCAGCTGCGGCTCGGCGTCGACCGGCTCGCCGTCGCCCGCGGCGCTCCAGGCGTCGGTCACGCCGCGGCCGTTCGGTGTGCGCGGCAGGTAGTAGACGTTCGTTGCGCCGAACGTGAGCCTGGGCCGGTCGGTGACGAGGGCGTCCACCGGGCCGGCCGGCGCGCCGTAGGTGACGGTCGCCCCCTTCCGGCGGGCCGCCTTCAGCCAGAGCTCGACGACCGGCGCGCGCTCCACAACCGGGTCGTCGGTGAGCACCGCGATCGTCTCCGCATCGCGCAGCGCCGAGAGAGGTGCGCGGTGGCCGTCGAGGTTGTCGGGTACCTCCTCGGGCAGCACGGCGGCGTTCGCCCCGAGCCCTTCGCGCAGGAGCCGGCCGAGCGCGTAGGCCTCTTCGACCGATTCGCTGCCCGAGAGCGCGGTCACGGTCGTCGCGCCTGCGGCCCGCAGGAGCTTCTCGGCGCGGTCGAGGGCATCGTCCCACGAGAGCTCCTCGAAGCGGCGCGGCCCGGCCTTTGCGAGCGGTGTCGTGATCCGGTCGCGTGCGCCGAGATGGCCGAACGCAAAGCGGCCCTTGTCACACAGCCAGCCCTCGTCGATCTCGGGATGGTTGCGCGAGAGGATGCGCTTGACCTTGCCTTCGCGTGTCGTTGCCGTTGTGTTGCAGCCGACGGGACAGAGGCCGCACACGGTCGGCACGTTCTGGATCTCCCACGGCCGGGCTTCGAAGCGGTACTGGGTCGAGGTGAGCGCGCCGACGGGGCAGAGCTCCGTCACGTTGCCCGAGAAGTGACCGACGTAGGGCTCGTCCTCGAAGGTCGCGATGATCGACTGCGAGCCACGGTTGATCGCGACCAGCTGCCCGTCTTCGGCGACCTGCTCGCTGAAGCGTGTGCAGCGGTAACAGAGGATGCAGCGCTCGCGATCGAGAGCGATCAGCGGCGAGATCGGGATCGGCTTCTCGAAGGTGCGCTTCGGGAACGTCATGCGCGTCGAGCCCGGCCCGTAGCGGAACGTCAGGTCCTGCAGCGGGCACTCGCCGCCCTTGTCGCATACCGGGCAGTCGAGCGGATGGTTGACGAGGATGAACTCGAGCGTCGCGTTCTGTCCTTCGGCAGCCTGCACCGAGGTTCGTGCGGTGTGCACGACCATGCCGTCCTGCGCCGTCATCGTGCAGCCGGCTTGCAGCTTCGGCATCCCCTCGACTTCGACGAGGCACATGCGGCAGGCTCCGACCGGCGGGCCGAGCCGCGGCTCGTAACAGAAGACCGGGATCTCGATGCCGGCGGCGGCGGCCGTCTCGACGATGCCGGTGCCCTTGCGCACCTGCACGGTCCGCTCGTCGATCGTGACCGTGACGAGGTCGGGCGCGCTCATGAATGGCCCCACGCCAACACCGTGGCCGTCGAAACCGCGAGCGTCGAAACCGTGGTCTGACCACAGGACGGGTCTAGACCAGCTCTGCCTGTCCGGAACCGGGGAACGCGGCTTTCCTCGAGTCGTCCGGGGGTGTGGATGAAAAGTTGCACTCTCGTCACCCTGGTCTGACCACGGGCCACGCCTGCAGAAGCCAAGTCGTGAACGGTCATGCCGTTACCTGTAGCCGTTTGCCGTCAGGCAAATGGCCGTGCATCTGGATCGGGGCGAGCACGCCGTCGAGCGACGCGTGGTCGCCGAGCGGGCAGCCGCCCTCGTCGATGTGCGCCTGGAACTCGGGACGGAACTTCGCCACGTAGCTCGCGATGATGATTGCGTCGGAGTCGCCGAGCGGGCAGAGGCACTTGCCGTTGATGCGGTCGCAGACGTCGAGGAGCAGGTCGAGGTCGGACTGCGTCGCGCGGCCGTCTTCGAGCTTGCGCAGAATCGCGGTCAGCCACCTGGTCCCTTCGCGGCACGGTGTGCACTTGCCGCACGACTCGTGCTCGTAGAACTCGGCAAAGCGGACGCCGAGCTGGACGATGCAACAGCGGTCATCCAGCACGACGATGCCCGCAGAGCCCATGGCGGTACGTAGCTGCGCCAGTGAGTCGAAGTCGTAGCCGACGTCGATCTCGTCTGCCTTCAGGATCACCGTCGACGAGCCGCCCGGGACGACCGCCTTCAGCTCGCGTCCGCCGGCGATCCCGCCGCCGAGGTCGTAGATGATCTCGCGCAGCGACATCCCCGCCTCGATCTCGAAGTTGCCGCCGTTCACGATGTTGCCCGAGAGCGAGACGACGCGCGTGCCGCGCGAGTTCTCGACGCCCAGCTTGGCGTACTCGGCGCCGCCCATCGTGATGATCGGGGCGACCGTGGTGATCGTCTCGACGTTGTTGACGACGGTCGGCGACGCGTAGAGGCCCGAGATCGCCGGGAACGGCGGCTTCGAGCGCGGCTGGCCGCGCTTCCCCTCGAGTGACTCGAGGAGGGCGGTCTCCTCGCCGCAGATGTACGCACCGGCGCCTCGGTGGACGACAATCGTGATGTCGCCGCGAATTTCTGGGCGGTCCTTCAGCTCCTCGAGCGCGTTGACGAGGATCTCGTACGGCCCGGAGTACTCGCCACGGATGTAGACGAACACGTTCGTGCAGTCGATCGCGTGCGCCGTGATCAGGCAGCCCTCGATGAAGCGGTGCGGGACGCGCGAGAGGATCTCGTTGTCCTTGAAGCTGCCGGGCTCCGACTCGTCCGCGTTGACCACCAGGTAGTGCGGTTTCGGCAGCTGCTCCTTGGACGGGACGAACGACCACTTGCGGCCGGTGGCGAAGAACGCGCCGCCGCGGCCGCGTAGCTCCGAGGCCAGGAGCTCCTCTGTCACCTCGGTGGGTGTAAGGGCACGCGCCTTTGCGAGGGCCTCGTAGCCGCCGGTCGCCTCGTACTCTGCGAGAGACGTCAGGTCGTGCTCGTCCGTGCCCGCCAGGACGACCTTCTTGACGTCAGTGGCCACCGGTCAGCTCCTCGACGATCGCGGGCACGTCGTCTGCCTGCACGTGCGTGCGGTAGTGGTGGTCGACCGAGACGACCGTCGCCCAGCCGCAGCCGCCGAGGCACTCGACGGTGCGCAGCGTCACCTTGCCGTCCGCGCTCGTCTCACCTGCGAGGCAGCCGAGCCCGCTCTCGAAGGCCTCGACGACGCGCTGTGCGCCGACGACGGCGCAGGAAACGTTGGTGCAGACCTCGACGAGGTGCTCGCCGACCGGCGCGAGGTGGAACTGGTCGTAGAACGACGCGATCGACATCACGTAGGCCGGGGTCTCCTCGAGCGCGTCGGCGACCTCGCGAATCACCTCGGGTGAGAGCCAGCCGTGCTCTCCCTGCGCGAGTCGAAGAGCCGGCAGCACCGCGCTCTCCGATTCGGCTGGGTACTTGGCACGCTCCTCCTGGATCTGCTCGTACAGCGTCAACGGTCTACTTCTCCCATCACGGTGTCGAGCGAGCCGACGACCGCGATCATGTCGGCGATCAGGGCGTCCGTCATGCAGGTGGCGGTTGCCTGCAGGGCGACGAACGACGGCGCGCGGAACTTGACGCGCCACGGCTTGGGGCCGCCGTCCGAGCAGACGTAGCAGCCGAGCTCGCCGCGCGGCGACTCGATCGCGAAGTAGACCTCGCCCTCGGGCACCCGGAAGCCCTCGGTGACGATCTTGAAGTGATGGATCAGCGACTCCATCGAGGTGTGGAGCTCGTGACGCGGGGGCAGCACGACCTTGCGGTCGTCGGCGATCCACGGCTCGCCCTCCATGCGCTCGAGGCGCTCGAGGCACTGCTCGACGATGCGTACCGACTCGCGCATTTCGGCCATGTGCACGCGGTAGCGCGCATACACGTCCCCCTCGGGGAAGACGGGCACGCGGAAGTCGACCTGGTGGTAGGCGAGGTACGGCTCGACCTTGCGGGTGTCCCAGTCGACCCCTGACGCGCGCAGCACGGGGCCGGACTGGCCGAGCGCGATCGCGTCGTCGGCGGAGAGCAGGCCGAGGCCCTCGGTCCGCTCGAGCCAGATCTTGTTGCGGGTCAACAGGGTCTCGTACTCGTCGATCGCCTTCGGCATCCCGTCGCAGAACGAACGCGCTTCGGGATAGAAGCCGCGCGGCACGTCGTCGGCGAGCCCGCCGACCTGGAAATAGCGCGTGTGCATGCGGTAGCCGGCGACGAGCTCGAACAGGTCGAGGATCGTCTCGCGCTCGCGGAACGCGTACCAGAACATCGAGATCGCCCCCAGCTCGAGGGCGGACGTGCCGAGCCACACGAGGTGCGAGTGGATTCGGTTCAGCTCGAGCAGCAGCGTGCGCATCCACACCGCCTTGGGCGGCACGTCGATCTCGAGCAGCTTCTCGACCGCGCCGACGAACACGTACTCGTTTGCCTGATACGAGACGTAGTCCATCCGCGGCGCGTAGGGGATCGCCTTCCACCACGTCTTCTGTTCCATGTTCTTCTCGAAGCCCGTGTGCAGGTAGCCGACCACGGCCGCGAGCCCGGTCACGTCCTCGCCGTAGAGATCGACGACGAGTCGCAGCACACCGTGCGTCGACGGGTGGTTCGGGCCGAAGTTCACGGTCATCACGTCACCCGTGGCGAGCACGCTCGGCGGTGTCGTCAGCACCGTCGGGATCGGGTACGGGATGCGCGTTCCCTCGTAGATCGGGGCGCGCGAACGCGTTGGGGCCGTTGCCGTCATTCCTGTCCCGAGAACCGGACGGGCTCGCCGCCGATCGGATAGTCCTTGCGCAGCGGGTGCCCGTCCCAGTCTTCGTCGAGCAGAATGCGCACCAGGTTCGGGTGGCCGTCGAAGACGATTCCCATCAGATCGAACTGCTCGCGCTCGTGCCAGTCGGCGGTCGGCCACACGCGGACGACGGTGGGCACGGCCTCGCCCTCGTCGACCCAGGTCTGGAGGCGGACGCGCCGGGGGCGCTCGGAGATCGAGAGCAGGTGGTAGTTGACGGCGAACCGCTTCGGCTTCGGAAGCGGCACCGCCTGGTAGCCCTGTGTCATCGGGTTGTTGAGGTCACGCCCGGTAGCGGTGCCGATGTAGCCGGACACGGCTCGTTCACCCCAGCCGAGGTAGTCGACGGCCGTCAGATCGGAGAGGAAGTTGAAGTCGCTCTCGTCTCGGAGGTAGGTCGCGGCGTCGACGAGGCTTTCGAGGGTGACGACGAGGGTGGTTTCGTGATGCCGTTCGCTCGCCTCGACGAGGCCGGGCAGGGCGTCCCACTCGCTCACGGCAGCAGGCACGTCACGATGCGACGCTCCGCACGTCGTACGCCGGGGGCACGCCGGCCCTGACCGCTTCGTGTAGCCGGATGATTCCCTCGACGAGCTGCTCCGGCCGCGGCGGGCACCCGGGCACGTAGACGTCGACGGGCACGATCTTGTCGACCGACTGGACGATCGCGTAGTTGTTGAACATCCCGCCGGACGATGCACACGCGCCCATCGCGATCACCCATTTCGGCTCGAGCATCTGGTCGTAGATCTGGCGCAGCGGCGCCGCCATCTTGTGGGACACGCGGCCCGAGACGATCAGCAGGTCGGCCTGGCGAGGCGAGCCGCGAAAGGGCTCCATCCCGAACCGTGCGATGTCGTAGCGGCTCGAGACGATCGACATCATCTCGATCGCGCAACAGGCGAGACCGAAGGTGTCCGGCCACATCGAGTTGGTCTGCGCCCACGCGACAGCCTTCTCGAGCGTTGTCAGCCCGACGTCCTGTTCGAGGTTTGCGACCTCGTCTTCATAGTGTGACGGCCCCTTCGTCGGCCAGAGCAGGCGCTCCGACTGGAGCCCCGATTCGCGCAGGCGCTTGTCTAGTGCCACTCGAGCGCTCCCTTGCGCCAGATGTAGACGTAGGCGACGAGCAGGATGATCAGGAAGGTGAGGAACTCGAAGAACCCGAACCAGCTGAGCTCGTGCAGGATCGCGGCCAGGGGGTACAGGAAGACGATTTCGATGTCGAAGAGGATGAACAGCATCGCCGTCAGGTAGAAGCTGACAGTGAAGCGCTGGCGCTTCGGCGGCCCCTGTGAGACCCCTGACTCGAACGGGATGGTGCGTGCGCGCACAGGCCGGTGTGGCCGCTGCGCGAACACGAAGCTTCCGATCATCATCGTTGCCGGGATCATCAGGGCAAAAAGCCCGTAGATCGCAAACGGCAACCAGTCGTTGAACAAGCCTGCGCCTCCTCGGGACGTCGTGCGGCGCTGACGCTAGCAGCATCGCGGAGCGTGGCACGAACCAAACCGCAACGCATGGAGGGAAGCGCGTTACACGTGTCACGAAGTTCCGACCGTGGCGCCTCCCGGTACACTGTGGAGCATGGCAACGATCGAACAGTCCGAGACGACGCTCGTGGTCCTCACGGAACGCGCGGCCACGATGGTTCAGGGCCTGATGGCGCAGGAGCCGGCCGGCGAGGCGGAGGTCCTGCGGATCGCGATCCAGGGGGGCGGCTGCAGCGGCTTCGAGTACGCGCTCGGCTTCGACCGCGGCGCCCAGGCGGGCGACCACGAGCTCGAGTTCCATGGTGTGAAGGTCGTCGTCGATCCGTACAGCGCGCCGTACCTGCAAGGCTCGACGATCGATTTCCTGGAGGGCCTCAAGGAGTCCGGGTTCAAGATCGAGAACCCGAACGCGACGTCCGCCTGTGGCTGCGGTTCGAGTTTCCAGGTCGCCGAGGGTGAAGCGCCCGCAGGCGAACCAGGCTGCGGCTCCGGCTGCGGCCACGCCCACTGAGCGCGTCGGGCAAAAACGCGCAGCAGCCCGCCGGGTAGGCTCGCCGCGTGAGTCTGTCACCTCTTCGCGTCGCCGTCGTCGGTTCCGGGCCTGCCGGCTTCTACGCCGCCGATGCGCTGCTCAAGTCCGAGGACCCGCCGGTCGAGGTCGATGTGATCGACCGGCTGCCCACGCCGTGGGGCCTCGTGCGGCTCGGCGTCGCGCCCGATCACGAGAACATCAAGGCCGTCTCGCGCGCGTTCGAGAAGATCGCGGCCCGGCCCGGCTTTCGCTTCTTCGGCAACGTCGAGGTGGGCGAGACCGTGAGCCACGAGGACCTGCTGCGCCTCTATGACGCGGTTGTCTACACGGTTGGGGCACAGACCGACCGGCGGCTCGGCATCCCGGGAGAGGACCTGCCCGGCTCGTGGGCGGCCACCGAATTCGTCGCCTGGTACAACGGCCACCCCGACTTCCAGCAGCACGGGTTCGACCTCACGCACGAGCGCGCGGTCGTGATCGGGAACGGCAACGTCGCTATCGACTGCGCGCGCATGCTGGCGCTCACCGCCGAGGAGCTTGCATCGACGGATACGACGCCCGAGGCGATCGAGGCGATCGTCGGCGCCGGTGTCCGCGAGATCGTGATGCTCGGGCGCCGCGGCCCCGTCCAGGCCGCCTTCACGCCACCCGAGCTGAAGGAGCTTGGCGAGCTTGCGGGTGCCGACGTCGCGGTCGATTCGGCCGCTCTCGAGCTTGACCCGGCGAGCGCGCATGCGCTCGACGAGGACCGCGAACGGGCGCGGCGCAACTACGAGCTGCTCGAGGAGTACGCCGGCCGGGCACCGGAGGGAAAGCCGCGCCGGATCGTGCTGCGCTTCCTCACCTCGCCGGTCGCGATTCTCGGCGACGGGAAGGTCGAGGCCGTCGAGGTGGTGCAGAACGAGCTCGTCGAGGAGGGAGGGCGGATCGTCGCCCGTCCCACGGGCGAGACCGAGACGATCCCCGCCGGGATCGTCCTGCGCAGCGTCGGCTACAAGGGCGTCCCGCTCCCGGGTGTCCCGTTCGACGAGCGAAGCGGCACCATCCCGAACGATCGTGGCCGGGTCGAGGGCGCCGAGCGTACCTATGTCGCAGGTTGGATCAAACGCGGGCCGAGCGGCGTGATCGGGACGAACAAGAAGGATGCGACAGAGACGGTGGAGCTCTTGCTCGAGGACGCGCGGGCGGGCGGACTGCAGGCCTCCGAGCGCGGTGACCTGGCGGCGCTGCTCGAGGAGCGGGGTGCTCCGTTCGTCGAGTATGCGGGCTGGCAGGCGATCGACGCGGCCGAGCGCAGCGCCGGCGAGCCGCTCGGGCGGCCCCGCGTGAAGCTCACCTCCTGGGAGGGCCTCCTCGAAACCGGGCGCAGAATCACCCGCTAGGGGGACGCACTGCCGCTGGGCTTGGCCCAGGCTGCAGGTCTGATGGTGGAGTGCCTGAACTGCGGCAAGCGCCGCGAGATTCCGGAGCACGAGTGCCCGCGCTGTGCGTACGTCGGCTGGGCGATGGTCGAGGAGATCGACGAGACCCTCCGCCGCCGGCTGAGAGAGCGGGTTCTTACTGATCGCCGGATTCGCGTCGCGAGCTAACCTCCAAGCCGTGACTGACACGGCTTCCACCTCAGAGTTGTGGGGCAGCGAGACCCGCAAGGCGATCGCCAACTTCCCCGTCTCCGGCGAGCCCATTCCCGCGCCTGTGGCGCGATGGCTCGGCCGGATCAAATCCGCGGCAGCGCTCGTCAACGGCGAGCTCGGGCTCCTCGACGAGGGGAAGGCGCGGCGGATCGCCGCGGCGGCGGATCGAGTCGCCTCCGGCGAGCTCGACGACCAGTTCCCGGTCGACGTCTTCCAGACTGGATCGGGCACGTCGTCGAACATGAACGCGAACGAGGTGATCGCGATGCTCGCCGGCGAAGGCGTGCACCAAAACGACGACGTCAACATGGGCCAGAGCTCGAACGACGTGTTCCCGTCCGCGGTGCACCTCGCCGCGCTCGACGAGATCGTCCACGACCTGCTGCCCGCGCTCGGCCGGCTGGCCGCGGCGCTCGAAGCGAAGGCTGTCGAGTTCGCCGACGTCGTCAAGTCGGGCCGCACCCACTGGATGGACGCGGTGCCCGTGACGCTCGGCCAGGAGTTCGGCGGCTACGCGGCTCAGGTGCGCGAGGGCGCGGCGCGCGTGTCCTCGACGCTCGAGCGGCTCGGCAAGATCCCGCTCGGCGGCACGGCGGTCGGCACGGGCCTGAACACGCACCCGGAGTTCGCCGCGCGCGTTCGCGCCCGGCTTGCTGCTGACACCGGCCTGACGATCTCGGCCCCGGCCGATCCGTTCGAGTCGCAGGCCGCCCGCGACGGACTGGTCGAGGCGTCGGGCGCGTTGAAGACGGTCGCGGTCAGCCTGACCAAGATCGCGAACGACCTTCGTTTCCTCGGCTCCGGCCCGCGCGCCGGCCTGGCCGAGATCTCCCTGCCCGAGCTGCAGAAGGGCTCGTCGATCATGCCCGGCAAGGTCAACCCGGTCATCCCCGAGGTGGTCACCCAGGTGGCCGCCCAGGTGATCGGCAACGACGCCGCGATCGCGATCGGCGGCCTGCAGGGCCACTTCGAGTTGAACGTGTTCGTGCCGCTGATGGCGCGCAACCTGTTGCAGTCGATCAAGCTGCTCGCCTCCGCCTGTCGCCTGCTCGACGAGAAGTGTGTTGCGGGCATCGAGGCGAACCGCGAGCGGTGCGAGAGCTACGCCGAGCTGACGCTGTCCGCCGCGACGGCCCTCAACCCGCACATCGGGTACGACAAGGCGAGCGAGATCGTCAAGAAGGCTGCCGCGTCCGGCCGGTCGCTACGCGAGGTCGCGCGCGAGGAGGGTGTCTCGGACGACGTGCTCGACGAGGCACTCGACTACCGCAAGATGGCCAAGCCGCACGGCTAAGGGATATGCAGACGCTCGGGACGGCAGTTGTCGTCGCGGTCCTGGCCGCGACTGGGGCGGCGCCCGGCCCGAGTGGCTTGCGCGGATTGGTGACCAAGGGACCGATCACGCCGGTCTGCGTCCAGGGAATCCCGTGCACCGCGCCCGCGGCAGGCGTCAGGCTCACGTTTCGGCGGCCGGGCCTCGTGCGCACGACCCTCACCGGCCGCGACGGCCGCTACCGGATCCTGCTCGCGAGCGGGAGGTACTCCGTCACACTCTCGCCCGGCCGGTTCGGCTACGGGCCGCGTGTGGTGGCGGTGCCCGCCGGACGGGTCGGTGTGGTGAACTTCCAGCTTGACACGGGCATCCGCTGAGGTTCATCGTGCGACCCAGATAGCGGATCCGATTTGGACCGCGCACTCGATTCGAAGACCGTAGGGGGAGAGAACATGAACAGACTCGGGAGACGGGTCCGGCTCGGTGTCGCGCTCGCGACGCTCGCGGCCGGGGTCCTCGCCGTCGTTGCCTACGCGGCGCCCTCGATCACGATTGGCCCGAACGAGGTCAACTCCTCGATCGAGAAAGCGGTCAACCGCGCCATTCCGAACTCGCAGTCGAACGCGCACGTCCCGTCGAGCGGCGTTCCGCGGCCGGCGTCGTCGCCTGTGGATTCGTCGGCGGGCGCTGCGACCGGCTTCGCGGGGCTGAACCACTTCCAGCAGCGCAACGTCGCCGACGGCGGCAAGCAGTTCAGCCTCGAGCCGCCCGACCAGGGGCTCTGCGTGGGTGGGTCGACGGTGATCGAAGCCGTCAACGACATCTTCGCGACCTACAGCACGGCCGGGGCGATGACCGGCGGGCCGACCTCGCTGACGATGTTCTACACGGGCCAGCACCAGATCGTTCGCTCGCCGCTCACCTACGGACCGTTCCTGAGCGACCCGAAGTGCTACTTCGACCCGCAGTTGCAGCGGTTCTTCATGACGGTGCTCGAGATCGACCAGAACGCGTCGACCGGTGCCTTCGACGGTGGCTCCCATGAGCTGATCGCCGTTAGCAAGTCGGCGACCCCGTCGACCGCCGCGGGTGACTGGTACCAGTACTCGATCGACACGACGAACACGAGCCTGAGTGGCCACTCGGGCTGCCCGTGCTTCGGTGACCAGCCGCTGATCGGTGCCGACAAGTACGGCTTCTACATCACGACAAATGAGTTCTCGATCAACGGCCCGCAGTTCAACGGCGCACAGGTGTACGCCTTCGACAAGGCGGCGCTGGCGAGTGGGACACTTCGCTACCAGTACGTCGCGGGCGAGGGCGGTCTCGTCCCCCTGGCCGAGGGCCCGGCGTATTCGCTGCAGCCGGCCACCTCGCCGACCGCGGCGGACTGGTCGAGTGCGGCAGGCGGAACCGAGTACCTGCTCTCGGCGCTCGACTTCAACGGTACGCTCGACAACCGGGTCGCCGTGTGGGCGCTCACCAACACGTCCTCGCTCACATCTGCTTCACCCGACGTCCAGCTCTCGAGCGTCATCCTGCCGAGCGAGGTGTACGGCCAGCCTCCGGACGCGACGCAAAAGAGCGGGTCGACGCCGCTCGCGACGATCATCCAGCAGCTCTATGGAGCGAAGAACGCCGGTTCGAGCTCCGCGCCGCAGGAGGAGCTGCTCGCCGGGAATGACGACCGCATGAACCAGGCCGTCTACGCGAACGGGCAGCTCTGGGGCGCCCTCAACACCGTCGTCAAGACGCAGAACGGCCCGTCGCACGTCGGCTCCGCATACTTCGACGTCGCACCGTCGGTCGGAGTGAGCGGACTCGCCGCGTCGATGACGTCGCAGGGGTATGTCTCTGCGAACAACCAGAACCTGCTCTACCCGTCGATCGGCGTGACATCCGCCGGCAAGGCCGTCTACACGGCGACGCTGGCCGGTCCCGACTACTACCCGTCGGCGATCTACACGACGATCGACCCGTCGACTGGCCCCGGCACGATCCACCTCGTCGGCGCCGGGCTCGGTCCCGACGACGGCTTCACCGGCTACCCGCCGTTCGGCGGCCCGACGGCTCGCTGGGGCGACTACTCGGCAGCGGTCTCCGATCCGGCCGGGAACGTGTGGTTTGCGACCGAGTACATCGGCCAGACCTGCACCGCGGCTGCGTTCTACGCCGACACGACGTGCGGCGGGACGCGGACGATCCTCGCGAACTGGGGAACGTACGTGGGCAAGGTCACGCCCTAGCCTGCGACGCGCACAGCCGGAAACGCGAAGGGCCGCCTCCGGGCGGCCCTTCGTCTGGTCTAGTAAGCGACGGCGCCGCTTCCGGTCTCGGCGGCGTGGCGCTGCTCGTCGGCGCGGTAGCTCGAGCGCACGAGCGGGCCCGAGAACACCGAGCCGAAACCGAGCGCCTCGCCCTGCTCGCGGAACCAGGCGAACTCGTCCGGGTGCACCCAGCGGTCGATCGTCGTGTGCTTGGCGCTCGGCTGGAGATACTGGCCGATCGTCACCACATCCACGGCGTGAGCGCGGAGGTCGCGCAGCGTCTGCACCACCTCGTCGTTTGTCTCGCCGAGGCCGACGATGATCCCGCTCTTCGTCAGCACCGGATAATCGGCGATCTCCTTCGCGCGCCGAAGCAGCCAGAGGGCGCCGTCGTAGCTCGCCTTGCCGCCCCGCATCTTGCGGTGGAGGCGGCGGACGGTCTCGATGTTGTGGTTGAAGACGTTCGGGCGCGCGCCGATCACTGTCTGTAGGGCGGCCTCCTCGACGCCGAGGAAGTCGGGGGTCAACACCTCGATCGAGGCGTCCGGGAGCTTCGAGCGCAGTGCGCGGATCGTGGCGGCATAGTGGCCTGCGCCCCGGTCATCGACGTCGTCGCGGTCGACGGACGTGACGACGACGTGCTTCAGGCCCATCTGCTTCGCCGTCTGCGCGAGGC
>Ga0307372_10005897_pt1 | contig 18137 bp, 15 predicted proteins | sample OX1MG_FD_202533 | JGI IMG/M metagenome (GOLD analysis project Ga0307372, IMG submission 202533) | Soil microbial communities from Risofladan, Vaasa, Finland - OX-1 | ecosystem: Environmental > Terrestrial > Soil > Coastal area > Acid sulfate soil | place: Finland: Risofladan, Vaasa | collected...
TCGCTCGAGGGCAGCTCGATCTGCAATCCGTGCCTCGTCGCACACCCCGAGCAGAGCGGCCTTGGTCCGCAAGATCTGCGCGTGATCATGAGCTACCGAGCGATCGGTGAGGGACACCGGTCATCTTTGTGTTTTCGCACCGGAGTCATCGACGTGGCGGGAACGATGACCCTCGACGAGCCGCACCCCTTTCCGGTGGTGGCCACCACCGGGTACGCGCTGTTCGACCGGCGCGCGTTCCGCGCTCGACTGCACGACCTGGGCATCGACGGGGAGACAGCCGCCTTCGTGCTGCGCAACCTCGCGCCGGTGTTCACCCTGGCGGACCTCGAGGCGGGCATCGACAGCCTGGCCGAACAACGCGACACCCGTCCCAACGTCCTGGACACCGCGGTCCAGATGCGATCGATCGCCGAGTGCTCCTACGTCGCCACCTTCGACCCGGACACCGACATCTCTCAGCGCGTCTTGTGGCCGTCGACGCCGTGCGAGGCCCAGGGGATCGAGGACGCGCGATTCGTGCGGCTGGAAGATGGCGACGGCGTGCGCTACGTCGCGACCTACACCGCCTTTGACGGACACAGCGTGGCCCAGCAGCTCCTGGAAACGACCGACTTCTGCTCCTTTCTCTCCACCCCGTTGGCGGGCGTCGGCGGAGGCAATAAGGGTCTCGCGGTGTTCCCGCGTCAGGTCAATGGGAAGTTCGCCGCATTGTCACGCTACGACCGCGAGTCCAACGCGTTGGCCGTCACCTCCGACGTGCACATTTGGAACCAGGTGTCGGAACTGCAGACACCGCGCAGTTCGTGGGAGCTGCTCGGGATCGGCAACTGCGGCGCGCCCATCGAACTGGCCGAGGGCTGGCTGGTGCTCACCCACGGGGTGGGACCGATGCGCACGTACGGCATCGGGGCGCTCCTGCTGGACCTGGAGGATCCCTCCAAGATCCTGGGGCAGCTTCCTCGACCGCTGCTGGTGCCCGACGACAGCGAACAGGACGGCTACGTTCCCAACGTCGTCTACTCGTGCGGATCGATCGTGCACGCGGGCAATCTCGTCATCCCCTACGGGATCGCGGACCAGTTCATCAGCTACGCGACGGTGCCGGTCGCGGACCTAGTCTCGGCGTTGTCGTAGCCCGAGCAAGGAGGCGGCCACGATGCTTGCCGCTCTGAGTCAGTCCACCGGTGCGTCCGGATTCCTGATCGTCGCGTTCGTATTCCTCGGGCTGGTTTGGTACGTGCTGCCCTTCTTCGCCATCCTGCGTGCCGCGACGTTGCCGTCGACCGCGTTCCGTGAGATCGGCCGCAACAAGACCATTTGGGTGGTGCTGCCGCTCGTGTTGGGGTTCCTGGCCGCGGCCTACTTCTACGCGTTCGTGTACCCGCAACTCAAAGTGGTGGCCCACCCCGCGTTGGACCTCGCCTAGGCGGCTAGTGGATGTACTGGTTGAGCGCGAGCGCGACGGCGAGCGCGACGCCCATCGAGCACAGTGCTTTGAGGGCCCGCTCGTAGGGACGGAGCAGCGACTCCTTGGTGATGGGGTCACGCGAGCCGTCGACGCGTAGGTAGGACCCTTCAACCGACGCCACCCGCCGACGCAGATCACGTGCGGGGGTCGAGAGGACCTGTTGAACCTTCACCACGAGAGCGCCAAAGCTCGCTGCGACGAACGACGCGAGGCTGAGCGTGCCGTGTTGGGCGAAGTAGGCGGTGAGGATGGGAAACGCACCCCAACTCAGCGCGAACACGAGACTTGTGTGCAGGCGCCCCCCGAACAGTTCGAGGTTGTAACCCACGGCGGCCAGGAGGCCGATGACGATGAAGATCGCGAGGTATCCGTTGACCAGGAACAGGCCAGCGATCCCGAGGGCCACGGCCCCACCGAGTCCGACAATCGCCGCCGCGATCAACTGCCTGGCCGGGATGGTCGTGCTCAGCGGCCGGCCGTTCAACTCGTCGAGCGCGTGCGCGGCGATTCCAACCGCGAGGAAGAAGGCGAGCAGCGTGGCGATCCAGTGCACGGTGTTGACGGGTCCGGTGAGGCACGCTCCGACGGTGACCAGCGCCAGGTGGAGCATCGTGTACGGGGGGTGCAACACCGTCCACCACTCGCGCCACCTCGGTCGGGTGAGGAAGGACGGTTGCGCGTAGAAGGCGGGTCCTTCGGGGAGCGAAGACTCGGACACCACTAACCAGACCGATAGCCCGTGATCACGACGCCCCCGCCGACGCTCATGTAGCGGTACGTGACGTTCTGGATGCCGGCGCGCTGCCACGCGGCCACGGTCCACGCGACCGGGTAGCGCTGGTAGTGCTGGGTGATATTGGGACCCAGAAAACGTCCGACGTCCCACCAGCCCCGTCCGCCCAGAACCCACCCCGCGGCGGGCAGCACCGCGCGCGTGTAGAGCCACCACAGGGCGCGCCAGGTCGCGCGCGGCGGGACCGCGAACTCCAGGCTCGCGATGGCCCCCCCGGGCTTCACGACACGCGCCAGCTCCGCCAGCGTCGCCTCCGGGTTAGACACGTAGCGCAGCAGGTAGGTGAAGCTCACTGCGTCAAAGGATGCGTCAGCGAAGGGGAGCTGCTCGCCGCGACCGAGCACGAGCGACACTCGGTCGGAGAGTGCGTCCTCGCGCACGTTGTGCTGTCCCATCCTCAGCATCTCCTCGGAGAGATCCAGCCCGACCACGTGCGCGCTCGTCGTGCGCGCCAGGCTCTCGGTCACGGCGCACGGCCCGCAGGCCACGTCGAGTACCAAACGTGGTTCGCCCGCGGCGATGTGGCGCACGGCCGCCGCGCGCCACCGGGGGTCCTGACCTAGTGACAACACTGCGGCCAGGCGGTTGTAGCGGCGCGGAAGCGGAGCAAAGAGTCGTTGGGCGAAGGGATTGGGTGCGTCGCGATACCCGGTCGTCGCGCGCTGGCCGTAGCCCACGATTCCTCAGACCTCTCGCGTGCCGCGGCGACGCCGGTCGCCGGTGATCGAACTCCTCGCGGTCGTGGCGAGGTGCACCCGTGTTTTCCAGACGTGAGCGTCGTGTTCGCATGCCGCCGTTGCGCTCATGGATCCCCTTCGATCAAGTTCGGGATGGACGGATTGCTTACCTGGATGCACGCTAGCGAACGACACGTCACGTTCTCGCGTGGTTCCGAGACTTTCGGAACCTCGGGCTAGGCGTTAACTTTGGTCCTACACCGACACAAGGGGGCGTCATGACCAAAGGTAGAGAGGGCGAACCCGAGATCGTTCGCGCGGCGTTGGTCCAGACGAAGTGGACGGGCGACAAGGAGTCAATGATTCTGTCCAACGTGGCGCTCGCGCGCGAGGCCGCGCGCCAGGGTGCCCACGTGCTGTGCTTCCAGGAGCTCTTCTACGGCCCCTACTTCTGCCAGGTCCAGGACCCCGAGTACTTCGCCTACACCGAGACGATCCCCGGACCCACCACCGAGACGATGTGCGCACTGGCCAAGGAGACCAACATGGTCATCGTTGCGCCAATCTACGAGGTGGAACAAGAGGGTGTCTTCTACAACACGGCCATCGTGATCGACGCCGACGGGACCTACCTGGGCAAGTACCGCAAGCACCACATCCCCCAGGTCAAGGGCTTCTGGGAGAAGTACTACTTCCGTCCCGGCAACCTGGGGTACCCGGTCTTCAACACGGCGGTCGGCCCCATTGGGGTCTACATCTGTTACGACCGTCACTTCCCCGAGGGGTGGCGCGCGCTGGGTCTCGGCGGTGCGCGCATTGTCTTTAACCCGTCGGCGACCAGCCGGGGTCTGTCGGCGTACCTGTGGAACCTGGAGCAGCCGGCGGCCGCGGTGGCCAACGAGTACTTCGTGGGCGCCATCAACCGCGTGGGTGTCGAGGACCTTGGTGACAACGACTTCTACGGGTCCTCGTACTTCGTGGACCCGCGTGGCCAAATGATCGGCGAGGCGGCGTCGGGGTCCGACGACGAGGTCGTGGTGCGCGACCTAGACATGAGCACACTGGCCGAGGTCCGTCGAACCTGGGCCTTCTACCGCGACCGGCGTCCCGATAGCTACGACGAGCTCGTCGCGCCGTAGGCGGACGAGACGAGGACGAGGAATCGTGAAGATTCTGATCAGCGGAGGAACCGTCGTCAACGCCGTCGGGCCGATCGCCGCCGACGTCCTGATCGACGGAGAGACGATCCAGGGGCTGTGCGCGCCGGGATCGGCGACGACCACGGCGTGGCGCGAGAACGCCGACCGAGTGATCGACGCGACGGGCCAGCTGGTCATTCCCGGCGCCATCGACGGACACACCCACATGGAGATGCCTTTTGGTGGGACCCAGTCCGCGGACACCTTCGAGACGGGCACGCGCGCCGCGGCGTTCGGCGGCACCACGACGATCATCGACTTCGCCATCCAATCGAAGGGCACGAGCCTTCGCGAAGGCCTCGACCAGTGGCACGCCAAGGCTCAGGGCAACTGCGCGATCGACTACGGCTTCCACATGATCGTCTCGGACGTCAATGAGGTGTCCCTCAAGGAGATGGACGTGCTGATCGACGAGGGGGTCACCAGCTTCAAGCTGTTCATGGCCTACCCCGGCGTCTTCTACTCGACGGACGGCGAGATCCTTCAGGCCATGCAACGCGCGTCGGGCAACGGCGGGACGATCATGATGCACGCCGAGAACGGGATTGCGATTGACGTCCTAGTGGCCCAGGCACTGTCACGTGGCGAGACCGATCCGCGATTCCACGGGGCCACACGGCCGTCGATCCTCGAGGGCGAAGCTACGCACCGCGCCATTCAGCTAGCGCGCGTGGCCGGCGCCCCGGTGTACTTCGTGCACCTGTCGGCCAGCGAGGCCTTGGCCGAGGTGGTCACGGCGCGTGACCGGGGCCAGAACGTCTTCGCCGAGACCTGTCCGCAGTACCTGTTCCTCAGCGACGAGGACCTGGCGCGCGACGGCTTCGAGGGAGCGAAATATGTCTGCTCACCGCCGCTACGGGCCCGCGAGCACCAGGCCGCGCTGTGGCGCGGCCTGCGCACCGACGACCTGAGCGTCGTCTCCACCGACCACTGTCCGTTCTGCTTCAAGGAGCAGAAGGAGCTCGGTCGCGGCGACTTCTCCAAGATCCCCAACGGCCTGCCGGGCGTCGAGCACCGCGTCGACCTCATCTACCAGGGGGTCGTCAAAGGCGAGATCTCTCTGGGTCGCTGGGTCGAGATCGTCGCGACGACGCCGGCCAAGATGTTCGGGCTGTACCCCACCAAGGGCGTCATCGCCCCGGGCGCTGACGCCGACGTGGTCGTCTACGACCCCAACGCCCGCCACACGCTCTCGGCGGCCTCTCACCACATGGACGTCGACTACTCGGTGTACGAGGGTCTCGACGTGCCCGGGAGGGCCACGACGGTGCTCTCACGCGGGGCGGTCGTCGTCGACCAGGACCAGTACGTCGGCACGCCCGGCGCGGGCCGCTTCCTCACCCGCGGTCTCAACGGACTGCTGAGGTAGCGGTGGACTTCGGACTGGTCGCCCAGACGAACCCTCCCGCCCGAGGGGTCGTGGAGTTGGCCCAGCGTGCCGAGGCGGCGGGGTTCACGCACTTCTGGACCTTCGACTCGTGCGTCCTGTGGGAGGAGCCCTTCGTCATCTACTCCCAGATACTGGCCGCGACCGAACGCATCATGGTCGGACCGATGGTGACGAATCCACTCACTCGCGCCTGGACGGTGACGGCGTCCACCTTCGCCACCCTGAGCGAGATGTTTGGTCCGCGCGTGGTGTGCGGGATCGGCCGCGGCGATTCGGCGGTGCGCGTGACCGGCGGGGCACCGGCGACGCTGGCCCACTTGGGCGAAGCCATGGGCGTCATCAAGTCGCTCGCCGAAGGTGGCACGATCGACCTTCACGGCACCGAGGTCCACTTCCCGTGGGTGAGCGACGGTCACCTCGCCGTGCTGATGGCGGCCTACGGTCCCAAGGCCCTGGACCTGGCCGGTCGCGGCTCGGACGGACTGATCATGCAGCTGGCGGACCCCTTCGTCGTCAACTGGGCCATCGGCGTGGCCGAGAGCGCGGTGCGCGACGCCGGCAAGGACGTCGACGACTTCTACGTGGTGGTGGCCGCGCCGGCCTACGTCGGCGACGATCGGGCGCACCTGCGTGACCAGACGCGTTGGTTCGGCGGCATGGTCGGCAATCACGTGGCCGACATCGTCCATAAGTACGGCGCCGAGTCGGGGATGGTGCCACAGGCGCTGACCGACTACATCAAGGCGCGCCAGGGATACGACTACAGCCACCACGGTCAGGCGGGCAATCCGTCGACCGAGTTCGTCCCGGACGAGATCGTCGACAGGTTCTGCGTGCTCGGGTCGGTCGAGGAGCACCGCGAGAAGCTCCAGGAACTCAGCGACATGGGGGTCGACCAGTTCGCGCTCTATCTCATGCACGATGACCCCGACGGCACCTTCGACGCCTACTCGCAACACCTCGTCGGCCAGGTGTAGCTGCACCAACACGTCGGCAGCGGATCCCGACCCCGCCGGGCTATTCGCGTCAATGCGTCTGGCCGGTGCGGTACTCTTCGCGAAACGTGAGAGGAGCTGCGATGGCCAAGATTCGTGACGCGGTGCGAGAACGTGTTGGGATACTCAAGGAGTTCCGCGCGTTTGTCCTAAAGGGCAACTTGGTCGACCTCGCCGTCGCGTTCGTCATCGGCACCGCGTTCGCGACCCTGATCAAGTCCTTCGTCGCTGACATCATCACGCCGCTGATCGGGGCGATGACCGGTGGCAAGACCGCGATCGGCGACCTGACCGTGACCGTGCACGGGCAGCCCTTGCATATCGGGTCCTTCATCAACGCCGGTGTGGGCTTCATCATCATCGCCGCGATTGTCTTCTTCTTCATTGTCAAGCCGGTGGGCTCGATGATGCGGCGCTTCGGCTACGCCCCACCGGCCGATCCCCAGCTGGCCGCGTGCCCGCGTTGCGAAACGCAGATTTCGCCCACTGCGTCGCGCTGTCCCGCGTGCACCTCGGACCTTGACCCAGGTTGGTCAACGGTGACGGCGGCCTGACCGGTCGTCAGTCCGCGACGGTCGCGGGCGTCGAGACGAGGTGTGCAGCCGTGTTCAGCGCGTTGACCAGCTCGTCGAAGTGGACCGCGATGCTGGGGTTCGCCCCGTCAGTGGCCAGACGTTGCTCGGCTGATCGGTAGAAGGGGCGCAGGTCCTGCCAGCGCCGCGCGGCCGTATCGGCGAAGTGGCGGGCGAGGGTGTCTAGGGTTTCGTGGCACGCCTCGACGAGAGCGGACAGCTCCGACGACGGCGCGGTCGTGGCTCCGCGTTCGGCGCCGATGCGAAGGGCGTGGGTCGCGCGAAGGATCCTCATGGAGACGGCCAGCAAACTGCGTCCCTGAGCGGGATTGACGCGAGTGGACGACGGCTCCTCGACGCTTCGTCCGACGGCGGCCTCGGCGGCTGCCCAGCTGGTGCGCGCGGAGCGCGATGCGTCAATCGCCGCCGCCGGATTCGGGGCCACTCCCAGTACCGCCGGCGTAACGGCGTCCAAATAGGTGTCCAGCGCGAAGAAGAGCCGGGCGAACGCGTCGGTCACACCGGCGCGCGGTGACGTCGGCCACACGACGTAGGCCAGCACGGAGATTGCGCCGCCGACGCCCACGTCGATCAGTCGATCAAGCGCGGTGGAGATCGGATTGGACTGGGCCAGGCTGAGCAGGACCAGGACGAGCGCGGTGATGAGGCTGATGGCCACCGAAAAGCTCGCCGACCACGTGCTGTAGGCGGCCCACGACAGAACAGCAACGAGGAGGACGGCGGCGACGCCGCTCGGGTGCAGTGCCGTCACGAGCACTGCCGCCACTGAGGCGCCGAGGGCAGAGCCCACGACGCGGTCCACCCCGCGGCGAACCATCGTCGAGTAGTCGGGCTTCAAGATGACCGCGACTGAGAACGGCACCCAGTATCCGCGCGGCAGCGCCCACCAAGCGGCTAGCAGCGTCGAGAGAGGTACGGCGATCGCGAGCCGCACCGCGTGTCGCAATGCCGGTGAGTCAAGATGCAGGCTCGCGCGCAACACGGTCGGGTCAGTGTGCTCCTCGGCTGAGAGTCGAGCGAGCGTCGGGAGGCGCAACCGCCAGGCGTGTCGACCATCGCTTTCGCCCAGCTCCTCTACGAGATTGCCTATCGTGCGCAGTTGACCGTCAATCGCTGACAGGTGCTGACAGATTTCCCGGGCGAGGGTCGTGGCGTCGTCGTCGCCGTCGGGTAGCGCCGACGCAAGAGTGTCGATCGTTGCCTGGTAGGCGCCCGATGGCGTTCGCCACCCCGAGGTCGTGCGGCGACGTAGGTCGTTGGCCAGCGCGTCGAGGGAGTCTGCGATCTGCGACGCAGCCCGGTCCAGCAGAAGGGCGAGCTGGCCAGAGGCCTTCGGGGCCAGGCGAACTCGCAGGCCCGCCGTCGTGGTGAGTTCGAGACGCAATCGACGTAGCTGATTGAGCACAGACATGAGTGTCAGCGAGTCGGCGCGACCGAAGAGCGACGGGGCCGCGAGCGCACGTTCGGCCGCGTCGACGCTGGTCAGGACGTCGGTCGCCGAGCGACTCTGGGGGGACCGTGCGAGTTCTGCCACCGCGTCGCACGCGGTGGCGAGCTGGAACCGTTGGAAGCGCAAGCTGGGCGGCAGTCGCAAGACAACCAGAGCACCTACTTCGACGAGGGCGCCGATCAGGACCGAAAACCCTAGGTGCATCGCGGTGCCAAAGGAGCCGGCAAACCGTCCTAGGACGACGTAGGCGATGATGGCCTGGGTGCCGATGACCCCCTGCGTGATGCCAAACACCGTGGTCAAGCCCGCCGCGAAGCACAGGGGTACCAGGAGCACGATGTGCAACCACGACGTTGACGTCGTGGCAACACCGAAGACCACCGCGAGGGCCATGGCTACCGCGTCAACGAGTGCCAGGGGCAGCGAGAGTCGCGGCGCCCCAACCAGAGACACGAGGGCGATGAGGTTGGCCCCGATGGCGAGCGAAATCGCCTCGCGTGGCGAGAAGAATGCGAGACTGATCGCGAAGATCGCGACGACGGGAAGCGCGGTCACCAGTCCGACGACTGGAGTCACCAGGCGAGCCTCGAACCGGAGCGACTCGCGGAGTGCGCTTCGAGTGACGCTCATGACGCGTCGGCGAGCGATGACTGAGTGCAGGCGCCGACTTCGCGTGGTCGGCGCGACCGGTCCACCATGTCGTCACGCTACTCAGGGCCCCCAGAGCGCAGAGTCAAAGCTCTTCGGTGGCCGACGACGTGTTCGCGGCTGCTCGCGCCAGGATGGTGAGCGTGGACCGTACGCTGAGCCCCGCGTTGTCGAGCCGATGGATCCGTTCGCGGCGAAGTCGCTTCGCAGTGACAGCAATGCTCGCAGCACTCGTCGGAGCGCTGACCTTGGTGACCCCGACAGCTGACGCGCAGCAGGGCGAGTTCGGACTCAACCCCGCACAGGTGTTTTCGCACGTGTTCGTCGTGGTCATGGAGAACCGCTCGTACCAGAGCGTGATGTCGAACCCGGTTATCGCGCGAATCGCGGCGCGTGGGGGCGTAGCGACGAACTACTACGCAGTGGCCCACCCCAGCCTGCCGAACTACTTGGCGCTGTCGGGGGGCTCGACCTTCGGCATCACCAGCGACTGCGTCACGTGTTACGTTCGCGCACCCAATCTCTTCTCTCAGCTATCCGCGGCCCACATCACCTACGACGCCTACCTCGAGGGGGTTCCGGGACCGTGTTTCTTGGCGACCTATGGCGGAAACGACTATGCCAGCAAACACAATCCCTTCCGCTACTACGACAACGTCCGGTCCTCCCCGTCGATCTGTTCGCACCTGCGCTCGTACGCGGACTTCGCACCGGCCCTCGCGCGGCCATCGGCGAAGGTGCCCAGCTTCCTGTGGGTGACGCCCGACCTCTGTCACGACGGTCATGACTGCTCAACCCCCGTGGCGGCGTCGTGGCTCACCGGTTTCGTCAACGAGGTGACGTCCAGTGCCGCCTACAAGAGTGGGGGACTGCTCATCATCACCTGGGACGAGGGATACGGCTCGGCCGGAGGCGGCGGACAGGTCGCCACAATCGTTCTCTCCGCCCTGACCAAGCCGGGGACGCGCGTGGGTGAACACCTCACCCACTACTCCGTACTCGCCACGGTGCAGGACAATTTTAATCTGACGCGCATTGGCCACGCCGCCGGTGCCCCGAATCTGGCGGCGTTCTTCAAGGTGAGCTACGTGTCGACTCGGTCGACCAACTGATCGGGCGTGCGCTGAGACGGGGTTGGCGGTAAATTTCCCGCAGAGCTCTGGCGAGTGGCGCTCACCGCGCTCGACGTGGCGCGACGAAAGGTGGGTCCGTGAACGTGGCGATCAGAAACGACGAGGTGGAGCAGACCGACCTGGTGGGTGCCCGGGGAACACTGACTTGGCTGGGCCACGCGACGGTGCTGCTCACGACGATGTCGGGTACGAGGATCGTGTTCGATCCCTGGTTCGAGGGAAACCCCAAGAGTCCGGTGGCCCTCGAAGAGGTCGGTGAGGTGCACTTCATCTGCGTCACTCACGGACACTTCGACCACATGGGCTCGGCGACCTTGCTGGCAGAAGCCACGGGGGCGAGCATCGTGTGCGTGCACGAGATGTCGGTGTACTTCAGTCTCATGGGCGTGGCCAATGTCATCGGGATGAACAAGGGGGGCACGGTGGCCATCGGTGACGTCTCGGTCACGATGGTTGGTGCGGAGCACTCCTGCGGCGTGTCGGCGGGCGACGACGTCCCCGAGATCTACGGCGGCAGCCCGGTGGGTTACATCGTCCACCTGCCCGAGGGTGAGGGGGGTCCTCTCTATGTCTCGGGCGACACCAATGTCTTCGGTGACATGGCGATTATCCGAGACCTGTACCGTCCCGACACCGCCGTCCTGCCGATCGATGGTCACTACAACATGGGCCCGCGTGAGGCTGCCTACGCCGTGGGACTGCTCGGTGTGCGGCGCGTCGTGCCGTACCACTACGGGACATTCCCGATGCTCACGGGGACTCCAGACGAGTTGAGAGCTCAGATTGGCAAGTCCAACGGTGCGGTGGTGGTGGCGATCGACCCGGGAGAGTCGATTCCCCTGGTCCTCTAAGAATTCGCTGCGTTCACTTGCGCGAAGGCTCCAGGGCCACTAACATACAACTATATGGTTGTAGAATTAGTGGAAAATTCGATTGACCAGGTGTTTCAAGCACTCGCCGACTCGACGCGACGCGACATTGTTCGGCGCTCCCTGGACGGGGAGCACTCGGTAAGCACCCTGGCACACCACTACCCAATGAGCTTCGCCGCGGTGCAAAAGCACGTCTCGGTCTTGGAAAGGGCCGAGCTGATCACCAAGCGCCGTCACGGTCGTGAGCAACTGGTTCGTGGCAACGTCCAAACCATTCGCGGTGCCTACGAACAGCTCGAGCAACTCGAGCAGGTGTGGCGTAGTCGCATCGGGCGCATGGAGGAGATTCTCACCGAAGACCTCAACGAAGGAGCACTGACATGACCGTGACCAACGTACTCAAGGACCTCGACGCGCTCACGGTGACGGTCACCGCGGAGTTTGACGCATCGACCGAGCGGGTGTGGCAGCTCTGGGAGGACCCTCGCCAACTCGAGCGGTGGTGGGGTCCGCCGACCTATCCGGCGACGTTCGTCGATCACGATCTCACTGTTGGCGGGCGAGTGACGTACTTCATGACCGGACCGGATGGCGACCAGCCACGCGGGATTTGGCGAGTGGTCGAGGTGGACAAGCCTCGCCGTTTGGAGATCGAGAACGGATTCGCCGACGAGTCGGGAAAGCTGGTGGTGGATGCGCCACTGATGATCATGCGCGTCGCCCTGACCGAGCGAGACGCGGGCGGGACCCGCATGACAATCGAGACATCGTTCGCCTCACGAGGTGACATGGACCGGGTTCTGACAATGGGCTTCGAGGAAGGCATCACCGCCGCGATGGGTCAGATCGACGGGATTCTGTGAGAGGAGCCGTCGGATGTACCGTGGCTGACTTACGTAAATGAACATTTGACGTCACGCCGCCGTAGGCGTGCTGGCACCGGGTGCCAGAATGCATCTCTGTGTCTCTGTCGAAACCATCCGGAACCTTTGACGCCCTGAAGGTCAGGGACTTCGCGCTCCTGTGGACGGGACAGACCGTGTCGTCCTTCGGCGACGGGGTCTTCACGATCGCCTTGGCCCTGGTGGCGCTACGCATCGGACACCGACCCATTGACCTCGCGTACGTTCTCACCGCGCGGGCCGTGCCCACTGTGGTCTTTGCCCTGATCGGTGGCGTTGTCGTTGACCGCGTTCCTCGGCGCTTCGCGATGCTGGCCTCCGACTCGGTGCGCGGTTTGGCGGTGGGGGTGGTGGCCCTCCTGCTCGCCCGACACGAACTTCAGATGTGGGAATTGATTTCGATGTCGATCATCTTCGGAACGGCCGACGCGTTCTTCTTCCCAGCCGCGACAGCGATCATGCCTGAACTGCTAGACGAGACGCTTCTCCCTCAAGGAAACGCATTGGGCCAGATGAGTGGGCAACTGACCCAGGGGCTCATCGGTCCGGCCGCGGGCGGTCTGATTGTTTCGGCTATCGGCTTCGCGTGGTCCTTCGGCGCCGACGCCATCAGTTTCGCCGTGTCCGCGACCTGCCTGGCGTTCATGAAGATTCGCACTCCGCGTCGCGAGAGCCACGAAACGGCCCTGGCTGAGGCCCTACAGGGCATCGCGTACGTTCGCAGTCAGAGGTGGCTCTTCTATTCGCTGCTGGGAGCGGCGATCGCCAACTTTGTGGGCATGGCGCCCTTCGGCGTTCTGCTGCCACTATTGGTTCGCCATACCCTGCACGCCAGTCCCTTCACTCTCGGTCTGGTCTTCGCGGCCGGCGGTGCAGCGGGCGTTGGAGCGTCAATCGTCGTTGCTCGACTTGGCACCCCACGGCTGTTCGTGACCGTGCTGTGGGTCGCTTACGCGGTCGGAGGAGTCGCCATGGCTTCCCTCGCTGCCGCTCCTAACGCGTGGGTCGTCGCGGTGCTCAATGCGTTGCAGGCGGGGCTCCTTATCTACGGCGACGTGCTGTTCTTTTCGATGGTTCAGCGACTCGTCCCACGTGAGTTCATGGGTCGGGTTTCGTCACTCATCTTCCTGCTTGCCTTCTCGCTAGGACCACTCGGTATTCTTCTCGGTGGGGTCGTCGCCACGGCGGTCGGCGTGCGCGAGACCTTGCTGGTTGGCGGTGCGCTGTCGGGCGTCCTTTGCGTGCTGGTCCTGGTAGCTCCGGGTGTTCGCGACCCCGAGCGAGGCCTCATCGCCGCGCCGCAGGTTCCGATCGTTGCGACGGAGTAGGTCGCGCGGCAGGTCGCGCTAGGACCTAGGTCCTAACTGCGAGTCGTGAGCCCGACCTGTAACGGATACGCACGTGGTCCGAAGTAAGTTGGGTGCGCGGCGTGTGGCTGTTTTCGCGCCCCAGAGTGGCCGGTGAGGAGTTTCGTGGACCCGACAGACGTACAGGACCCGAACTACTACCACCGCGTCGTGGACTGCCAGTGGGCGTGTCCGGCGCACACCGACGTTCCCGGCTACATCCGCCTGATCGCCCAGGGTCGCTTCGACGACGCGTACATGCTCAACCGCGAATCGAACGTCTTTCCCGGAATCCTGGGACGGACCTGTGACCGGCCGTGCGAGCCGGCCTGCCGGCGCGAGCGCGTCGACGGCGAACCGGTGGCGATCTGTCGCTTGAAGCGCGTGGCCTCGGACCTAAAGGGCGACATCTCCGGGCGCCTGCCCGCGATTCCCACCGAGAAGAACGGCAAGCGCGTGGCCTGCATCGGCGCCGGGCCGGCGTCGCTCACCGTGGCCAACGACCTGATGCCGCTGGGCTACGAGATCGTGATCTACGAGAAGTTCACCCGTGCCGGCGGACTGATGCGCTCGAACATCCCCGCGTTCCGACTGCCTGACTCGGTGCTCTCCGACGAGACGCAGATGATCATCAACATGGGCGTCGACGTGCGCTACGACACGCCGGTCGACAGCTTGGCCGAGCTGCTCGACGAGCGCTATGACGCGGTGTTCGTCGGCGTCGGAGCGCCGCGGGGCAAGGAGCTCGACCTGCCGGGTCGCGCCGAGGGCGACGCCAACATCCACATCGGGATTGACTGGCTGGAGTCCGTGGCGTTTGGCCACGTGCAAGAGATCGGCAAGCGCGTCCTCATCATTGGAGTTGGCAACACCGCGATGGACTGCTGTCGTACCTCGCGCCGCCTGGGCGGCCAAGTGATCAAGGTCATGGCTCGGCGCCCGCGCGAGTACTTCAAGGCGTCGCCCTGGGAGTTGGACGACTCCGAAGAGGAGGGCGTGGACATCGTGGTCAACCACTCCCCGAAGCGGTTCATCGTCGAGGACGGTCGCCTCACGGGCATGGAGTTCGACGTCGTGGAGTGGGATGAGGGTGCGCGCCACGCCGCCGTGCTCGACACCGTGGTGCTCGAGTGCGACGACGTGATCTTGGCGATTGGCCAGGAGAACGCCTTCCCGTGGATCGAGCGCGACCTGGGACTGGAGTTCGGCGAATGGGAGATGCCGGTCGTGGACCCGGTGACGTTCCAGTCGACTCGTCCGGGCGTCTTCTTCGGTGGCGACGCGGCGTGGGGACCCAAGAACATCATCTGGGCGGTCGCGCACGGTCACCAAGCAGCGATCTCGATCCATCAGCACTGTCACGGCGCGCCGTTGGACGAGCGACCCGCCGACGGCATGAACCTGGTGAGCGCGAAGATGGGCATGACCGAGTGGAGCTACCACAACGACTACAACCCCTCGACGCGCCAACAGATGACCCACGTGGAGCTCACGCGTCGCTTCGCCTCGATCAGCACCGAAGTCGAGCTGGGCTTCAGCGTCGAGCAGACGGTGCGCGAGGTCCAGCGCTGTCTCAACTGCGACATCCAGACCGCCTTTCAGGCGCCGCTGTGCATCGAGTGCGACGCGTGCATCGACGTCTGTCCCGTCCAGTGCCTCACGATCACCACCAACGGGAGCGAGGCGAGTCTGCGCACCCGGTTGATGGCGCCAGCGGAGAACCACGACCAGGCGCTCTTCATCTCGGCCCCGTTACCCCAGACCGGTCGGGTGATGATCAAGGACGAGAACGTGTGCGTGCACTGCGGGCTGTGTGCCGAGCGCTGTCCCACGGCGGCGTGGGACATGGAGGAGTTCGAACTCAAAATCCCCTACGCCACCGACAGCGGAGTGCTGCGGATCCCGGTGCGCACCGGACCCGCGGGCGGGTGAGGAGGCGACGTGACTGACATCATCACCGACGTTCGGGTCAACGATTTCGCGGTGAAGTTGGCCAACGTCAACGGAACGGGATCGGCCAGCGCCAACGGACTGCTCATGCAGGCGATCTTTCGCATGGGCATCCCGGTGTCGGGCAAGAACCTCTTCCCGTCGAACATCCAGGGACTGCCGACGTGGTACGAGATCCGCGTCAACGCCGACGGGTATACCTCGCGCGCGCTCGACTACGACCTCATGGTGGCCATGAACTCGGTGACCTACGCCGAGGACATTGCTGAGGTGCGCGCGGACGGCTACGTTCTCTACGACTCGTCGTGGCCGCTCGACGAGGCGCTACTGCGCGAAGACGTGAACTTCCTCGGTGTGCCGCTCGCGCGCATGATCATCGAGAACTTCCAGGCGCCGCGCGAGCGCATCCTGATGAAGAACGTGGCCTACGCCGGGGTGGTGGTGGCGCTGCTGGGCATCGAGGTCGACCTCGTGAGTGGCCTGCTGGCCGAGACCTTCGCGCGAAACGAGAAGCTGCGCGAGTCAAACCAGCGCGCCCTGCGCCTGGGCTACGACTACGCGATAGAGAACTTCAGTTGCCCGCTGGCCTTCCGGGTCGAGCGACTCGATGCCACCAAGGACCAGATCCTGATCGACGGCAACACGGCGATCGCCCTGGGATGCCTCTACGCCGGCGCGACGGTCGCCGCGTGGTACCCGATCACCCCGGCCACCGCGGTGATGGACAACTTCACCCGACTATGCGCCCAGTACCGGCGTGAAGAACTGACCCCGGCAACTGACGACGCCCCGGCGACGTATCAGAACAACTACCTCATCCTTCAGGCCGAGGACGAGATCGCCGCGATCGGCATGGTGCTCGGCGCCTCGTGGAGTGGGGCTCGGGCCTTCACCTCCACTTCGGGCCCGGGCATATCACTGATGGGCGAACTACTCGGTTTGGGGTACTACACCGAGATCCCCGCGGTCATCATCGACGTCCAGCGCACCGGACCGTCGACGGGCATGCCTACGCGCACCCAGCAGGCCGACATCTTGGCGTGCGCGTACGCGAGTCATGGTGACACGCGTCACATCCTGCTCTTCCCCAAGGACCCGGCGGAGTGCTTCGAGTTCGCGCTGGTCGCGTTCGACCTGGCCGAGCGGTTCCAGACTCCGGTCTTCGTTCTGAGCGACCTGGACATCGGGATGAACGACTGGGTCGTGCCCGCGCTCACCTGGGACGATGACTTCGTGCCCGATCGGGGTCGGGTATTGCACGACGAGGATCTGGCCAGCGTGAAGGAGTTCTTCCGCTACGCCGACCCCGACGCGCTGTACGTGACGCCGCGCACCCTGCCCGGCTCGGCCGAGCGCGGCGCCTACTTCGTGCGCGGTTCGGGTCACGACCTGCACGGGCGCTACACCGAGAGCCCCGAGGAGTACCAGGAGGTCGTGGACCGCCTGAAGAAGAAGCACGGGGCCGCCGCCAACTACGTCCCGGCCCCGACGGTGCAACGTCGCGATGGTGCCACTGTCGGCGTGATCACGCTAGGTAGTTGCGACCTCGCGGTGCGCGAGGCCCTCGACCTGCTCGCCGAGGCGGGTCTGGCGACCGACTACCTCCGGGTACGTGGCTTTCCGTTCTCCGAAGAGATGCGCGCATTCGTTGACGCCCACGAGCACTGCTTCGTGGTCGAACAGAATCGCGACGCTCAGTTGCGCAGCCTGATCGCCGTCGAGACGGGCGTGGCCACCGAACGGATGCACCCGATTCTCGTTTACGGGGGCTTTCCGCTGAGTGCGCAGCAGGTCGTCGACGGCGTCCTCGCTAGCGTGGAAGTGACCTCATGACCTCGATCGCCAAGCCCCTCATTCCGCTGGCCCCGTTGCCGAAGAACGACCTCGGCCTCACCATTCGCGACTACGAGGGCGCCATGTCGACGCTGTGCGCCGGGTGCGGACACGACTCGGTGACGGCCGCCATCTCTCACGCGTTCTGGGAACTGTCGACGCCACCGCACCACATCGCCAAGCTCTCGGGCATCGGCTGTTCGTCCAAGACCCCGACCTACTTCGTGCGCGGGGCCCACGGCTTCAACTCGGCCCACGGGCGGATGGCGACCATCGCGACCGGGGCCAACGCCGCCAACCGCGAGCTCACCTACATCGGCATCTCGGGCGACGGGGACTCGCTCTCGATCGGCTTGGGTCACCTGGCCCACGCGATCCGTCGCAACATCAACATGGTGTACGTGATCGAGAACAACGGCGTCTACGGACTCACCAAGGGCCAGTTCTCGCCCTCGGCCGACATTGGCTCCAAGCCCAAGCGTGGCGAGCCGAACGCGCTGGCCCCGATCGACCCGATCCTCCTGGGCCTGTCAGTGGGCGCGACGTTCCTGGCCCGGGCCTTTTCCGGCGATAAGGAACAGCTCATTCCGATCCTCAAGGCCGCGGTGGCCCACAACGGCCTGGCGCTGATCGACGTGATCAGTCCGTGCGTGACCTTCAACGACCACGAGGGCTCGACCAAGAGCTACCGCTTCACCCGCGAGCACGAGGTGAAGGAGATCGAGACCGACTACGTGCCGGTGCGCCTCGAGATCACGGCCAAGGTGTCGGCGGACGAAGCGCGCGAGGTCGTGATGCACGATGGCAGCGTGGTGCGATTCCGCGCGGTGCCCGAGGGATACGACTCCGGCGACCGCCTGGGCGTTGAGGAGTACGTTCGCGACC
>Ga0307372_10005900_pt1 | contig 18131 bp, 11 predicted proteins | sample OX1MG_FD_202533 | JGI IMG/M metagenome (GOLD analysis project Ga0307372, IMG submission 202533) | Soil microbial communities from Risofladan, Vaasa, Finland - OX-1 | ecosystem: Environmental > Terrestrial > Soil > Coastal area > Acid sulfate soil | place: Finland: Risofladan, Vaasa | collected...
TACGGCCACCTCACTCGCACCGCCATCCACACCGTGAAGCCCGATAACATCGCCACCTTCCTGGGCCGCAAGCTCAGTCCTCTCTACCAGGGGGAGATGGGTAACCGCTTCAACACCCGCGTCGAAGGCACCCGCATCAAACATACGATGGGACCGGTCTCGATCAAGATGTATGACAAGTTCGGGCTGATCCTGCGCATTGAGGTCACCGTCAACGACGTTTCCTTTTTCCAGCACTACCGCACGGTAGAACAGCGTGACGGGAGCACCGTCACCAAGTGGGCGCCCATGAGGAAGAGCATCTACAGCCTGCCGGCCTTGCGCGAAGCCTTGCAGTCCGTCAACCGGCGCTACCTGGAATTTCTCTCCACCCTGGATGATCCCACGGCCGGGATCGACCGTTTGCAGAAGGTCAGCGAACCGGTGCGGGAGAACGAGCGGTCGTATCGGGGCTTGAACTTCTTCTCCGACCAAGATCAAACCCTGATCGAAGCTCTGGCGAGGGGCGAGTTCAACCTGCACGGATTGCAGAACAAAACCCTGCGCGCTCATTTGGGCGAGAAGACCAGCGGGCAAGTCTCGCGTCTGCTCAAGCGGCTGCGCTTCGACGGTTTGGTCAAAAAAGTGGCGCATAGCTATCGCTATGACCTGACGGTGTTCGGCAAGCAGGTGATCGCCAGCGGATTGAAACTCAAGAACCTCGTTCTCATTCCCCAACTGGCACTTGCCCCTGCGCCCTAAACAAAACTTTCTGCCTGATTTGGTCAGAACCTGTTTTCATAGGTACTAATAAATCCATTGTAGCAAGCCCTGCGCCTGGAAGTGGTACGGCATTGCCCTGTCAAACTTTTGACACAGCGAACCCTCTGTGAAATGATGCGGGTGGAGAATTCCATGAAAAGCGAACGGTTGATTCGGGTCGCCATCGGCCTATTTCTGTTAATCCTACTCGTCCTGCCACTTTTTTCGGGCGGCATCAACTTGCTGGTGGATTGGATCTGGTTCAAGCATCTGGGCTATGCCATGATCTACCTCACAATATTGAAGGGACGCATTGCCGTCAGCACTTTCGCCAGCTTTGCCTTTATCGTGTTGGTAGGAATAAATCTGCTGATCGCGCGGCGTTCCGCACGCCGCTCTGCCTACCGGATTCAAGGCGAAATCATCGAGTTCCCCGGCCTGGACCGGTTTTCGGCGCTCTTTCGTGGACTGATCTGGTTTGGCGTCCTGTTGCTCGGTTACTTTGCCGGCCAGTGGGCTTCGGACCATTGGATGGATTATCTGCTGTTCCTGCATCCGGTCCATGCCGGAAGAGCCGACCCGCTTTTTGGAATCGATATCAGCTTTTATCTGTTCCGGCTGCCCTTCATCTGGTTTCTTTTTCACTTGGCGCTTCTCATTGTTCTGGCATGCCTGGTGATCCTGGCGATGTTCTATTTTCTGGAGGGCGGCGTTCAGCTTACATCGCGCTCCATCATCGTTTCGCGCTCCGCCAAAGCGCACCTGATGCTGATGGGCGCTGCTTTCATGCTCCTGATGGCCTACCGCGCCCGGCTCGCTATGTATGACCTGCTTTTTTCGCCGCGAGGCTTGATCTACGGCGCGGGGTATACGGACGTTCATGCCACGCTTCCCGTGATGTACATCCTCATGGCTCTGTGCGTGATCACGGCGCTGGCCTTCGCCGCCAGCGCGCTCTCCGGGCGGCTTCGCCCGCCCTTACTCTCATTGGGTCTGCTGCTGGTGGTGGCAGTTCTCGGCGGCGGGCTCTACCCGGCCATCATCCAGCAGTACATCGTGACCCCCAACGAAATCGACAAAGAGCGGCCTTACATCGCGAGGGCCATCGAGTTCACTCGCAAGGCCTACGCCCTCGACCGATTCACCGAGCGGACTTTCTCCGACCTTCAGGACCTGACGCTGGACACGATTAACCAAAATACCGCGACCATGCGGAACATCCGGCTGTGGGATCATAAACCGCTTCGCACCACCTTCGCCCAGCTCCAGGAAATCCGGACTTATTACACGTTTGCCAATGTGGACAATGACCGCTATTGGATCAATGGCGTCTACCGCCAGGTCTCGCTTTCTCCGCGCGAGCTTTCCGGGGCCAACCTGCCCCAGCGTAATTGGATCAATGAGCATTTGACGTACACCCACGGCTACGGCGTGTGCATGAGTCCCGTGAACGAGTCCACGCCGGACGGTCTGCCCCAACTTTTCATCAAGAATATTCCCCCCGTCTCCACCATTCCGCTTCAGATCAAGCGTCCTGAAATCTATTTTGGCGAATTGCCGAACGAATATTGCTTCGTGAAGACCAAAGCGTTGGAATTCGATTACCCTTCAGGAGACCGTAACGTCTACACCAACTACCAAGGCGACGGCGGAATTGCGGTGAAGAACATCTGGCGCCGGCTGCTTTTCGCTTTGCGTTTCGGCGAAATCAACATCCTGCTCTCCACGGACATCCAGCCGGGCAGCCACATGATGATTTACCGCCAGATCATGGACCGCGCCAGCCGTCTAGCCCCGTTCCTCTCGTTCGATAGCGACCCCTACATGGTGATTTCGGATGATGGATCGCTGCACTGGATGCTCGACGGTTACACCACCTCATCCCAATATCCTTATTCGAATCCCACTCCGAATCTGGGATTCAATTACATCCGCAACGCCGTAAAGATCACGATCGATGCTTATAACGGCGACGTCCAGTTTTACATCAGTGATCCCACAGATCCCATCATCCAGGCCTATTCGCGCCTTTTCCCCGGAGTCTTTCATCCGCTCAGCGATATGCCCACGGACCTGAAGGCTCACATCCGCTATCCCGAAGACTTCTTCAGCATTCAGGCCAGCCAATACGCCGTCTTCCACATGACAGACCCGCGCGTCTTCTACAGTAAGGAAGATTTGTGGCGCGTGGCGCAAAGCTCGTCCCGAGGGGCGGTTGCGCCCATGGCCCCCTACTACACGATTATGAAGCTGGCTGAGGTTGGCACGAAGGAAGAATTCATCCTGATGGTTCCCTTCACTCCGGCTCGCAAGGACAACATGATCGCCTGGATGGCCGCCCGCTGCGATGCGCCGAATTACGGAAAAGTGCTGGTGTTCACTTTTCCCAAGGAGAAGCTGGCTTACGGTCCGCAGCAAATCGAAGCGCGCATCGATCAAGTTCCCGCCATCTCCCAACAGTTGACGTTGTGGAACCAGGGCGGGTCCACCGTGATCCGCGGCACACTGCTGGTGATCCCTGTCGGTGATTCCGTGCTCTACATTGAGCCTTTGTATCTGGCAGCCGAAGCCGGCGGTGGACTGCCCCAATTAGAACGCGTGATCGTTGCTTACTCGGACAAGGTGGTGATGGAACCCTCGCTGGACGAAGCGTTGAGTGCGATCTTTGGCGGCAACGTGCAGACCGGGCCAGGCGCAGGCGCTGCCTCGGCAACTCCGGGCGCCAAAGCCGCTACCGCCACCTCTGTCTCAGTTGGGAAGCCCACGCCCGATGTTCAAAAACTGATTCAGGAAGCCGACCAGGATTATCAAAAGGCGCTGCAATTACAACGGCAAGGTGATTGGGCAGGTTACGGCGCGGAGATCAAAAAACTCGGAGATATCCTGAACCAGTTGACCAAAAAATAGCGCGTGGGTATCACAGGTGGCGGTAGAGTAGGAGAGGGGCGTTGTTTGCTCCCTCTCCTACTCTACCGCCAGCCGCCCCTGCCGAAGGCATCATCTTCGGACCGTTAGACGGTGCCAGGAGATTTGGGTATACTGACGGCAGGAGTATGAGATGAAGGTTAAGGTTGCGCTCTATCCGTCTGAAGAAGGCTTCGCGGTTTCTGTGCCGAGCCTGCCGGGCTGCTGGTCGCAAGGGACGACCCGGGAAGAAGCTCTGGCAAACATCGCCGATGCCATCCGTGACTACTCGGGTTCCGAGGCCGTAGCGCAGAGTTTCGCTTCCAAGAAACTCTGCGGCATTTCCCCGGCTCCCCCAACCAAGAACCGCAGCGTTTGAAAGCCGCAAACTCTGCGCTACCCGCTCCAGCCCGCTGCGAGAGAGTCAGTGGGAAAGCCAGCGTCGGTTTCGTTAAAGAGGTAGACGGTGACTATTGCCCGATTGGGGCGTATGCGAGCTGGGGACCAAGATGGAATCAACCGAAAAAGGGCCGACATGCCCAATAAACATGTGGACGCAGATCCAAAATGCCATTGCTCTGCGGAGCAGTCAAGACCAGGTGCTTTGGAGCATCTTCGGGACTTTCTGGGCAGCGAATGCAATTTTACTGGTGGCGCTATTTACGACCGGCGACCTTCCTAAGAATCGCTGGGTAGGAATCGTGATCTCCGCCGTTGGCTTGGCGATAGCGCTCGTGTGGCGCGCGATCCAGAAGCGCGCGCTGGGCCACATTGCTCGGTTAGAAGAACTTATACGAAAGATCGAGGAAGACTTGCGCGTCGAGCCCCGTCTCGCAGTTAGTGCAGAAATCAATCGAGAAGATTACCAACGATACGTTGGCAAGAGCATATTTTCAGCGCGCACAGTAATGCCTCTTTGCAGCGCAGGGTCAGCGTTTCTGTGGATCGTGGCTATGCTCTTTTTCACCTGTCGATGTACGTATTGAGAGGCAAGCGCCTTTCTCGTGTTCGGCGCAGCTCGAGATTCGAAAGCTCCCGAGCACGTTAAATACCGGATTAAGGAGTTACGGCATCTGATTCCTGGGTGTGAATTGCAGCCCCAACGCCTCGGACTGCCTCTTGAGACACTCAGGGCACCGCTCGAAATCTGAGCCTGCAGACTTGCACTCTGGATCATGGCAGATCCACGTTTTCCCGCACTTCAAGCACTCGTATTGGTGATGATCGTCGGTCATTGTTGGCGCTCCTTTTGGTGCATACTACGGAGTTTCCCATTTGTGGTGTTGCCAGTGAAATCATATCGCAACCAGCGTTGAGAATTTACAACTTGCAATTAAAAGCCGGTAGCCACGGTCAATCGTTTTTTGATTGGCCGTGGGCTGTTTCACAATGAAAAGCCCACGGTCACGAAAACACTGACCGTGGCTACCCATACCTCATTGCTAATGCCCTTCCGCAGCCCCAACCCTCACCGGTGGATGATATGATAGAAGTAGGCATTTTGCCGGGGAGGACACCTTTCAACTTCATGACTGAGGGAGCACATCCCGTTCATCCGCTCGAAGAGCTGCTTCGCCAGCGCATTGTGATTATTGACGGCGCCATGGGAACCATGATCCAGGAGCGCAAGCTGACGGAGGCGGATTATCGCGGCAGCCAATTCGCCCATCACAAGAAGGATCTGCGCCTGAACAACGACCTGCTCAACATCACTCAGCCGCAGATCATTGAAGACATCCACTTGCAATATCTCGTTGCGGGCGCGGACATTATTGAATCGAACACCTTCAACTCCACCGCCATTTCCATGGCGGAATATGGCTTGGAGAACCACATCCATGAATTGAACGTGGCGGGCGCGCGCAACGCCCGGCGGGCCGTGGAGCGGTTTATGGCGGAACACCCGGAGCGGCCGTGCTTTGTGGCCGGCTCGATGGGACCGACCAGCCGGACGCTATCCGCGTCGCAGGATATTGCGAGCCCCGCCTCTCGCGCGGTCACCTTTGATCAGCTTCGCGACGCCTATTACGCCCAAGCCCGCGGCCTGGTCGAAGGCGGAGCCGATGTCTTGCTGGTTGAAACCGTCTTTGACACTCTGAACGCCAAGGCCGCACTCTTCGCCATCGATCAGCTTTTTGAAGATACCGGCAAGCGCATTCCAGTAATGGTCTCGGTCACCATCATCGACCAGAGCGGCCGCACGCTCTCCGGCCAGACAGTGGAAGCATTCTGGATCTCTGTTTCGCACATGAAGCTGCTGAGCGTGGGCATCAACTGCGCGCTCGGCGCCAAGCAAATGCGCCCGTACGTTGAGGAGCTTTCCCAAATTGCTCCGGTCTACATCAGTTGCTATCCCAATGCCGGGCTGCCCAATGCTTTCGGCGGTTTCGATGAAACACCGGAAATCATGTGCGGTGACCTGCGCGATTTTGCCAGAAACGGATGGGTGAACATCGTGGGGGGTTGTTGCGGGTCCACTCCCGCCCACATCCGCGCCATCGCCCAGGCGGTGCGCGGACTGAAGCCGCATGTCCTCTCCCAGCCCGAGCCTTACTCGCGTTTCAGCGGAATGGAGCCGCTGGTGATGCGGCCGGACTCAAATTTCGTCAACATTGGTGAGCGCACCAACATCACCGGTTCACCCAAGTTTGCCAAGCTCATCAAAGCCGGCGAATACGAAGAAGCGCTCCGTGTGGCGCGGCAGCAGGTGGAAGGCGGCGCGCAAATTCTGGACGTGAACATGGATGAAGCCATGCTCGATGGTGAACAAGCCATGACCAGGTTCCTGAATTACATTGCCTCTGAACCCGATATCGCCCGCATCCCCATCATGGTGGACAGCTCCAAATGGAGCGTGATTGAAGCTGGACTGAAGTGCCTGCAGGGCAAGAGCATTGTCAATTCGATCAGCCTGAAGGAAGGCGAGGATCTCTTCAAGCAGCGCGCGCGGCTGGTGCACCGCTATGGCGCGGGCATGGTGGTGATGGCCTTTGACGAGCGGGGCCAGGCGGATACGCTCGAGCGCAAGATTTCAATCTGCACGCGAGCCTACAAAATCCTCACGGAGGAAGTGGGCATTCCGCCCCAGGACATCATTTTCGACCCAAACATTTTCACGGTCGCCACGGGCCTCGAAGAGCACAACAATTACGCCCTGGACTTCATCGAAGCGGCGCGCGAGATCAAAGCCACCCTGCCTTACTGCAAGGTGAGTGGCGGCGTGAGCAACATTTCCTTCTCCTTCCGGGGCAACAATGTCGTGCGGGAAGCGATGCACTCCGCGTTCCTTTATCACTCGATCCGCGCCGGCATGGATATGGGCATTGTCAATGCCGGGCAGCTTGGGATTTATGAGGAGATTCCAAAGGATCTGCTGGAGCTGGTGGAAGACGTGTTGCTGAATCGCCGGCCGGACGCGACAGAGAAGCTGCTCGTCTTCGCTGACTCCATCAAACATCTCGGGAAAATTGAGACCCAGGAGGAACAAGAAGCCTGGCGCCAGGGACCCGTGGAAGATCGGCTGAAGCACGCCCTGGTGAAGGGCATTGTGGATTACGTCGAGGCGGACACGGAGGAAGCCCGCCGGAAATATCCAAAACCCTTGCACGTGATCGAAGGCCCGCTGATGGATGGGATGAACGTGGTGGGCGATCTGTTTGGCGCCGGAAAGATGTTTCTGCCGCAGGTGGTGAAGAGCGCGAGGGTGATGAAGAAGGCTGTAGCCTACCTGCTTCCCTATATGGAAGCGGAGAAAGAAAAGTCGGGGGCGCGGCTGTCCGCGGCGCGGATCGTCATGGCCACCGTCAAGGGCGACGTTCACGACATCGGCAAGAACATTGTGGGCGTGGTGCTGGGTTGCAACAACTACGAGGTGATTGACCTGGGTGTGATGGTGCCGTGCGAGAAGATTCTGAAGACGGCGCGCGACGTGAGCGCGGACATGGTGGGACTGAGCGGCCTCATCACTCCATCGTTGGATGAGATGATTCACGTGGCCAAAGAAATGGAGCGCGAGGGCTTCTCCGTGCCGCTCCTCATTGGCGGCGCCACCACCAGCAAGCTGCATACGGCGGTGAAGATTGCTCCGCATTATGGCCATCCGGTGGTTCACGTGGCGGATGCTTCGCGGGCCGTCGGCGTGGTGGGAGCATTGAAGAATCCCGAGCTTCGCCACGATTTCGCAGAGGATCTCCGGCAGGAACAGGAAAAGCTGCGCGCGATTTACCGCCCGCAAGTTCAACCGCTGGTCAGCATCGAACAGGCCCGGCAAAACAAGCCGCGCTTGGAATGGAACGAGACCATGATGGCCCGGCCTCGATTTCTTGGCAACCGCGTCTTTGATCCCGTTCCGTTGCAAGAGATAGTTCCTTATATCGATTGGACGCCGTTTTTCCAGGCTTGGGAATTGCGGGGAACGTATCCCAAGATTTTAAGCGCCGATGGAGTTGGCCCGAGAGCCCAAGAGTTGTTTGATGACGCGCAGCGTCTTTTGCAGCGGATCGTGGAGGAGAGGCTGCTGACGGCGCGCGCCGTCATGGGCTTTTACCCGGCCAACAGCGTGGGTGACGATATTGAGGTCTATCAGGACGAAACGCGCGACGTCGTGCTCGCCACTTTTTACACTCTTCGCCAGCAAATGGAGAAGGGTAATTTCAATCTAGCGCTCGCGGATTTTATTGCTCCGCGCGAAACCGGCCTGACCGATTTCATCGGCGCTTTTGCCGTGTCCACCGGGTTCCGTCTGGAAGCTTTGGTCCATGAGTTTGAGCAGGATCATGACGACTACAATGCCATCATGGCGAAGGCTCTGGCAGACCGCCTGGCGGAAGCCTTGGCCGAGTTGATGCACAAGCGCGCCCGCGACGCCTGCGGCTTCGGGCAAAATGAAAACTTCACCCCGGATGATCTGTTCCACGAGCAATATCGCGGCATCCGGCCGGCGCCGGGTTATCCGGCTTGCCCCGACCACACCGAAAAGCGCGCGTTGTTTGACTTGATTGAAGCCGAAGAATCGGTGGGAATCGAGCTGACGGAAAGTTTTGCGATGGTCCCCGGCGCCGCGGTTTGCGGATTTTATTTTTCTCATCCTGAATCGCGCTATTTCGCGGTGGGGAAGATCGGGCGGGATCAGGTGCTTGACTACCAACGGCGCAAAGGGATGGACCTGCGCGCGGTCGAACGCTGGCTGGCCCCGGTACTGGCTTACGAGCCACAGGAAGCGCCGGTGGGCGTATCGTAGTCAGCCGTCGGCGAAGAGCCTTCGCAACGTGCGGTTCTGCTTGCAAGGAATGGGTCCGTTATGTGCAGGACGGGGAGAACTCTGTTCACGTTGTAGGGGTGGGCTTTGTATCCGACCTCGGGCGACCCCACGGGTCCCTGACGAGATGTCAGGGGCGAAACTCTCAGCTAGTTGATTGCTGAAAGCTGACGGCTTCTTTCGAACAACCATGCTAACAACCATCATGCAATGGATTCATCTCAGCGCCGCTGTAGCCGGCATCGGGGGGATGGCGTTTCTGGTGGTCATCTTGTTTCCTGCCCTGCGTCAGACTGAAGCGGCGCAGCGCGAGGCCGTGATCCGGAGTGTCCTGATGCGCTTCCGCTGGGTCACGTGGACGGTCATCGTCCTGCTCATAGCCAGCGGGATTTACAATATGAGCCTGGTGTGGGAAGCGCCGTGGGGAATCTACTGGAAGATGCTAACCCTGAAGATTGTCCTGGCGCTCGCCGTTTTCTTGATTGCTTTGTGCCTGACCATTCCCTTGAAATCTTTGAACTGGTTCCGGGCGCGAAGGGAAATGTGGCTTGCCATCGCGCTGGGCCTGGGCATGGCCGTCATCCTGATTTCTGCCCACTTGCGTCGAGGTTAAATGCAATACTGTTCACTTAAGGTCCGTTCGAGAATAATGCACACGGTTGAACCAGAGCCCCTCACCCCGTCCCTCTCCCCGCTTGCGGGGAGAGGGACGGGGTGAGGGGTCAGGCGACGACTCTGAGATCAAGATTATGAAACTCGCCTTAACTGAACAGTATTGAGGTTAAATGAACACACCGGTCAAAAACCCGCTGCAGCATATCTACGCTCAAGGCGGATTTCCGCTCGTCGAGTATCACGGCGCGCTCCTTCCGGGACGATTCTCAGACCCGGCCGTGGAACATCTTGCGGTTCGCCAGGCGGCGGGGATTTTTGACTTCTCATTCCGCGCCCGCTTCACCGCAAAGGGAAGCGACCGGGTGCGCTTCTTGCAAGGCATGGTCACAAATGACGTGAAAAAGCTCGATCCGGGACAAGGCACTTACGCCACCATGCTGGACACTCGTGGCCACATCCTGTTCGACACATGGATTTACTGCACGCTGGATTCCTTCATCCTTGCGACCGACTCCGATCTTGCTGAAAAAGCCCTTCAATCCCTGAATCACTACAACGTCGGCGGGCGGGTGCCGCTCCAGCCCGCTGAACTTTGGACCCTTTCCTTTCAGGGTCCGGCTTCCCGCCGCCTTGTCGAAGCCTGCCTTCAGGTGGAGGTTCCAGCCATGAACGAATACGACTTCATCGCTGCGTCCTTCGCCGGACATCCGGCCACCATTGCCCGTGCCAGTTCCACTGGAGAAGAAGGCTACGAAGTGTGGACCCGCCGGGAGGCGATGACGGGTCTTTGGGAACAAGCCAGCGCCCATGCGCATCGGTTCGGCGCGCTGCCGTGTGGAATTGAGGCGCTGGAGACGCTGCGGATTGAAGCCGGAATTCCCCGCTACGGACAGGAACTCGCGGAGGACACGCTGCCTCTCGAAGCCGGCTTGCTGAACGCCTTGAGCTTTACGAAAGGCTGTTACATTGGGCAGGAGATTGTGGAACGGGCGCGCAGCCGGGGGCACGTCAACTGGAGAATGGCGGGCCTGTTCGTGGACTCTTCCCAGGTTCCGGCGGTTGGAGAAAAACTGATTGCCGAAGGCAGGCAAATCGGCGAGGTCACCAGCGCCTGCGTTTCACCTTCGCTTGGCCGCGCCATCGCACTGGCTTATGTGCGTCGTGAGTTCCACGAACCCGGAACGCGGTTGGTTCTCGGCTCTGGCAGCGCGGCGGAGGTTGCGCGCCTTCCGTTCTACTCGTCCGCCGCATCCCAACCGCGATCTCAAGACGTCCCAGCCACGATCCCGGACTGAACCAGCGTTAGTGATGGCTTCCGCCACCACCCCCGGCGGCAGCGTGGCCTGCGCTGGCCGACGGAGCACTGGCGCTCGGTCTGGAAAAGCCAAACCCACCGCCATGTCCGCCGCCGAAGGATCCACCCGAGAAGCCCGAACGGCCGGACGAGCGCCCACCCCCCTGAGCAGACATGCGGGGAAGCGCCACAGGCCCACCCCCCATTCTCGAAAAGGACGAGCCACCCGTTCTGCCTCCCATTGCGCTGAACCCTCTCGCGGACTCCATGCCTCGTCCTTCCACAGGCTTCGGCATCAAGTTTCCATGAGCGTCGGCCACGGTGGGGAAACGTCCGCCCAGCGTATTGCCGAGCGCCGCATGGACGGGCCCACGGTTGCTGCCGACAAAGGCCCGGTCAAAGAAGGATTGGTGGCTTCCCAGAACCGCTTGCGGACTCACCTGTTTGCCCATGATCACGGTGGACGGGGCCGCCGCGCCGCCGCGTGCGAAACTAGAGGCCGTAATGCTTCGCGGCGCTCGCGCGCTGGCTCCACGGGCCGCTTGAATTCCGCTCTGGGCCGTCGAATGAGCCAAACCGCTTCTGGCCAGGAAAGCACTGGCCGGAACGCGGCCTCCGCCCGAAGCGATAAGGGCGCCGCGCGGACCACCTGGGAAGACCACTCCACGGGGAAGCGGCAACCCCGGCGACCTTGTCAGAGCCGCTAGGGGAGCCTGCGGTTCATTAATACGCTTAACTTCACCCGGAGCCGGACCGGCGCCGCCACCCGAGGCGATCAGGCCCCCATTCTGCAACGCTCCGTACGGAGCGGTCATAATGCAACCAGGCCCACTTAGAGCGCAACCCATTCCCATCGGTCCCCAGCCAATCAGACCGCCGCCCCCATACCAATTCACCAGCGCCGGAGACCAGCCACCCCCCATAAGGCCCGGACTCCAAAACCAGCCCATGCCGGAATCAAAGTTCCACAGGCCATAGTGGTAGGGCAACCAACCCCACGGTTCACCGGAAATCCACGTGTAACCCATTCCCGGATACACGCCCATCATACCCATCGAATAAGGCGACCAACCCATCCCCTCATAGGGCGCCCAGCCGTAGCCATATCCGGGGTAATAGGACCAATCGCCGTAGGTACCCAGGTCACTCCAACCATACATCTGGGATTCAGGGCTCACTGCCTGGTCATTGAAGGCCAGCGTCGTCTGCTGATCGCGAGCCATCGCCCACTGGTCCCATTGATCTTTTTGAATGCCGTGAGTCAGGTCAAAGGGCTTGCCGGAGGCGGTGTTGTAGGCCAGGACCTTGTCTTTTCCGATTCTCTCCGCCGCGTGGGGAGCGGCAACGTCCACATGGCCGCTGAAAACTTCCACTCGCAGTTTGCCCTGCTCGAAGTCAGTCCGGAATTCGCTCTTGCCGTGCGGTGTCAGCGTCGCGTCCGCGGTCTTCACCTGGTAATCATCGTTGTGCTCAGGAAGAAAATGGAAGGTGGCATAACCCTGGTCAAAAGCAAGGTGATTGATTTTGTCGCCTTGGGGCGTCAACGCCAATTCCGTGAAGTCAATCCGTGAAAGTTCGCCCAACCGTATCGTCGATCCATTCTCGAATTCCACTTCCGCAAAGCTCTTGGGTGCCGTGGCCAGGGAAAACCCTTCCTGGATGGGCGAGTTGACTAAGCCTTTGGCCCACTGGGTGGTTCCAGCGCCTCGCACCGTCACGGTGCCCTGAACAAAACTCAAGCGCACCACACGAACATGGGATAATCTTTCGGATTGGCCTTGCGGTGTTCCCGTCTTGGGAAAAACCGGCAGGGTAAAACCAAGCACAACGGCGATCAGCAAGAATGGGCGACAACTCATGGGCCACCTCCAGGGTGCAAATCCTACCTCTCTGAATCTTACACCCTCATTACTGATTTAGACGGTTTCTTTTATCAAAAGGTTTTACGGGCTGGAACCTCTCCGGAAGTTTTTCTTCGCCGCATCGCCGCCGGTGTTGACCCTGTTCGCCCAGGTCCGCCGACCCCGCGCCTTATCCCAACCTTCCGTTCCGTTGCGCATCCGGGGCTTTTTCAACTCCATAGCAGACCTATTGGTGGGTTGACTTGTAAAAGAGGGGCTTCGGTGTTACAAAGAACAGAGCAGAAAAGGAGGCATTTATGAGATTCGGCCGTCGAGAATATCTAAAAGCAATGGGCGGCGGGCTGGCGGCGGTGATGATGGGAAGCACGAAGCCGCTGGCGCGGGCCGCGCATTCCGATTCGAAAACTGCGGCCAGCAAGCTGGCGATGCCGGGGCTTTACCGGGGCCGGGTGGTGGCCGTTCAGAATCCCGCCGTGCTCGCATCAGGCCGGTACCAGGCTGAGGAGGTTCGCCGCATGATGCGCCTGGGCATGACCAACCTGACCGGCGCGGACGGCTGGGCGGATGCCTGGCGGCGCTTCTTCGAGCCGGGCGACGTGGTGGGCATCAAGGTCAACCCTGTGGGCCAGCCTTACGTGATCTCCGACGCAACGGTGGTGCGTGAGATCATCGCAGGCCTCGAGGCTGCCGGCGTCAAGCGCCGGGACATCGTGGTCTACGACCGCTACCGCGCGGAGTTCCTTCGAGCCGGCTTTGACAAATGGCTGCCCGATGGCGTGCGCACGTCTTACGCGACGGCAGTCAACGACGGCGTCCAGCAGGGGATCGATGGTTATGATCCGGACCACTATATGGACATGGCTCTGACCTTGCCCGGCTATAGCGTGGACAACATTCCGGCGCGCCGCTCCTATGCGGCCCGCTTCATCACGCGCGAAGTGAATAAACTCGTCAACCTTCCAGTCTTGAAAGACCATCAGTCGGCTGGCATCACGCTCTGCCTGAAGAACCTTTCCCACGGCCTGGTGAACAACGTTTCCCGGAGCCACTCCAGCAGCACTCTCAACGTCTGCAACGAATTCATCCCGGCGGTGGTTTCGATGCCCGTCATCCGGGACAAGGCCGTTCTGCATATCCTCGATGGCGTCAAGGGCCTCTACCACGGCGGTCCAACCGCCCGGCCCCAGTTCGTGTGGGAGAACCGCACGCTCTATTTCGCCACCGACCCGGTGGCGCTTGACCGCCTCGGCTGGGAGGTGATCGACGCCAAGCGGGTCTCCATGGGCATGAAGAAGCTCTTCGAAGCGGCGCCCGACCAGTTCAGCACCTTTGTGCACCGCGAGCCTGAACACGTGGAGATTGCGGGAGCAATGGGATTGGGCGAATGGGACCGGGCAAAGATGGACGTGAGGCAACTGAAGGTTTAGCCCGGATTTTCTACCTCGGAGAACGGAAGCGCGGGGTAGAAACCCCAGCACGGGTGGCGCATACATTGCTCCTCACGTATGCGCCGCGGCCGTCATTCCCGAGCAGCCTGTGTCCCCGCAAGGCAGCGGCCAAGCTCACAAACCAAAATCCAAGATAAGAACACCAGCAAAGCCAGAGGCAAAAACCAAGATTCAAGCGCAGCGCGGCGAAGCCGCAACCAAAAGCCATAGCGCTTTCATACGGTCATTGACATGTTATTAGTCATGCTATAATATCTTATAAGTAACCATGAGTCTGGGAAGACTTTTTATCATGGACAGGCCGCTGGCCATTGGCCGTCGCGGGAAGAATTCATTCCGGTGCCACCGCTGGCCCGGTCGCGGCACCACTTGGGCCGTCGAGGAGCAAAACCCCGCGGAGTATCAAAAATCCCCAGTAGAAATACCGGTTTCAGCCTTGTGGAAAGCGCTAATTCGGGCGTGGGCGCAGCAAATGACGCACAAGTTATTGAAAACAAGAGGCTGGAATTGCCCTTCAGGAACAAAGCCATTGAAATTTTCGGTAGTGGGTCAGTTTGCTGTAGCGGCGGTCTCTGACCGTCGGAAACTATTGAAAAATATAGCTCGGCGGTCAGAGACCGCCGCTACAGCAGCGAAAATGTACCACTATCAAATTTTCTAGAAACCCAGTAAGAATGCGGGTGCGAGCCGAATGAACTGAAAAATAATCTTTTTTTTCGGAGTGGTGACTTTGCAAGGTTTTCAAAACAGGGATAAAGTAAAAATGAAACCCCTCAAAATCTAGGAACAAAGCCATTGTATCTTCGTAAGTCATTGAAGAAATTAGGGATAATTCATTTTCAGGCTAAATCCATCTAAGCCACAGAAAACAAAAGGCTAACGATGGAACCTTGGCTTTGCTTCCGCAGGTCTTAGGTTAAAGCCATTCAATTCCAAGAAATCAGTGTTCGCGCCCTGGGCCCGGGACGAAGGCCCGGTAGAGCTTCCATTGGAAAGCCAAGCTTGGCAGGAATATTTCTGCTTCTTTGGGGTATGGTATGAGCCGTCATTAGACTCATGAATCGCGCCACAAGTCGCGCCAGTTGGCGTGGAGATTTTGGATACAAGAAACGTCTCTCCGCGTGGAGGCAGGGGATGAGGCAAATTATCACAGACCGGTCCAATCCCGTTTTTGACGCCATTGTTATCGGGTCCGGCGCATCGGGAGGGTGGGCTTGCAAGCGGCTGACGGAGGCAGGGTTGAAGGTGGCGTTGGTTGACTGCGGGCGGCCAGTCCCTGAATCAGAATTCAGCGAGCACACGCCCCGCTTTGAACTGAAGCACCGCAATTTGGCGCCGCAAATTGTCAAATCGACCCGGCCCATTCAATCACATTCGGGGGCCTGCAACGAATACACCTACAAGTGGTTTTGCAACGACCTGGAAGAGCCTTACACCACCTATCCCGGGAAACCTTTCAACTGGCTGGGCCGGCTCCGCGTGACCGGCGGCCGGACGATGGTTTGGGGGCGGGTAAGCCTGCGGCTGAGCGATCTGGACTTCAAGGCCGCGTCATTTGACGGCTACGGCGAGGATTGGCCAATCGGCTATAAGGACGTCGAGCGCTATTACAACCTTGTGGAAAGCTATGCCGGAATCGCGGGGCGAAACGAAGGACTGGGGCAACTCCCGGACGGGCATTTCCAGCCGGACATGGGCTTGACTTGCGCGGAGACACGGTTCCGCGAGCAGGTGAAAGAAAAGCTGGGTTGGACGGCCACTCCCACTCGCACCGCCAACATCACTCGCCCGTTGAACGGCCGCGCGCCTTGCCACTACTGCGGACCTTGTTATCGGGGTTGCCGCACTCATTCTTACTTTAACGCCGCCTTCACCACCGTTGCGGATGCCCTTGCCACGGGCCGCTTGACGCACATCACAGAAGCGATGGGCTACAAAGTCCTGATGGATTCTGGCCGCAATCGCGCTCGCGGGGTACTTTACATTGACCGCAACAGCCGGCAACTTGGCGAAGTTCGCGGCCGGGCGGCCGTGCTCTGTGCGCAGGCTCTGGAATCGGTCCGCATCCTCTTTAATTCCGCTGACCGTAACTATCCCAACGGGCTTGCCAATTCGAATGGAGTACTCGGGCACTACCTGATGGACCACATCTGGTGCGGCGGCGGCGCTGTGGCTGAATTTCCAGACCAACCTGGCCCGCTTAATATCAACGGACCAAACCGCCCCGGTGGAATCTATGTCGCCCGTTTCCGCAACCTTCCCCATGGGCCGCGATCGAAGAATTTCCTGCGCGGATACGGATACCAAGGTGGAGGTGAGACTACATTCAATTGGAAGGCGCGGGGCATCGGAGAAGCCTTCAAGCGCGGTTTGCTGGACCCGGTGACAACAGTAGGAATTGATGGATTCGGCGAGTGCCTGCCTCGCTGGGAAAATTATGTCGAGATCGATTCTGAGACATTTGATGCTTTCGGCATTCCGGTCCTTCGCTTCCATATGAGCTACGGTGAGAACGAGCGGGCCCTGATTGAAGACATGAAGGAGGCTGCCGGAGAAATGATGGAAGCGGCCGGCGCCAAGAATATCCGGACCTATTCGGTTCCGGACCGCATTCCCGGCCACGCCATCCACGAGGTCGGCGTGGCGCGGATGGGAAATGATCCGAAGAGATCCGTGCTAAACCAATTCCAGCAAACGCATGACGTCAAGAATCTGTTTGTGATGGATGGCGCCGGGTTCACGTCCTCGGCGTGCCAGAATCCAACCCTCACCATCATGACATTGTGCGTTCGCTCCTGCGATTACCTGCTTCAAGAAATGAAGCGGGGGAACATTTAACCGGGACATCTCAACTTCCCTGTCATGATTGGGTGCGGTGGTGAGCGGGCCCGCCGCAAAGCACTTGAAGAGCATGGAAAGGGATGACGGCCCATGCAAGTTTTGTCATTCGGTCTGATCGGGTACGGCGCCTGGGGAAAATGCCACGCCGCAGCCATTGGGCGGTCTCCGGGATGTGAATTGCGCGCCGTCTGTGCGCGATACGATGAAGCGCGGGCACAGGCCGCGAACGACACCGGCGCAGCCACCTATGCGGATTACCGGGAACTGATTCAGTTGCCGGACCTGGACATTGTTGATATCGCCGCGCCCAACCACTTGCACGAAGAGATGGCGGTGGCGGCGCTTGAAGCCGGCAAGCACGTCTTATTGGAAAAACCCATGGCCACCACCGTGTCTTCCTGCGATCGCATTCTGGAGGCGGCGCGGCGGTCCGGCCGGCTCCTGCTGGTTGGCCATGAGATGCGGTTCTCACCGATGCATGCCCTGATTCATTCTTTGATTGAGAGTGGCCGCATCGGACAACCTCGATACGTGCTGATTGACCTTTGGCGCCGTCCCTACCGGCCCGGGTCAGAGGGTTGGCGGATGGACCCCAAGCGCGTGGGCAATTGGATTCTTGAAGAGCCTGTGCACTTCTTCGACGCCGCCGGATGGTTCCTCGAAAGCGCGGGACGGCCTTCGCGAATCTACGCGCGAGGAAATCGCGCCGATACCAGCATCCCCTACGACCCGGCGGAGAATGACAACTTCACCGCCATTATCGACTATCCAGGCGGAGCCTACGCATCCATTTCGCAGGCTCTGGACGGTGTAGAACACCACTTGAGCGTCAAGGTGTTTGGATCGAAAGCCATGTTGCGCGCCGAGTGGCACGCGGAAATGGACCGGTCCGAGCGGCCGAGCTACTCACTTGAGGTGTCCGAAGGAAGCTCGCTTCAGAAACTCGAAGTCCCCGGCACGCCCGGTGAGTTCTTTGAACTCCGCGAGGAGATTGCGGCCCTGGCCCACGCCGTGCGCGGCACCGGGCGGCTGCCGATGACGCCCGACGGATTTTCCCCCTCCCTTGACCCTTGGAATCTGAGGTAAGCGATTTATTTTCATGCTGGAAGGTTCAGGTAGGGGCGCTATGTTGTACCCATGTAAGTACTTGACATTGGCCTTTTCATTGT
>Ga0307372_10005901_pt1 | contig 18130 bp, 13 predicted proteins | sample OX1MG_FD_202533 | JGI IMG/M metagenome (GOLD analysis project Ga0307372, IMG submission 202533) | Soil microbial communities from Risofladan, Vaasa, Finland - OX-1 | ecosystem: Environmental > Terrestrial > Soil > Coastal area > Acid sulfate soil | place: Finland: Risofladan, Vaasa | collected...
GGCGGCATGGGCGGAGCATCCGCCTGCCGCCGCGTTGTTCGGCCGATTGGGCGTGCGGATATTCCCGCGGGCCGATGGGCCGCCGGTCCGAGTTGCGGCGCCCGCGGCTGCTCGCCGTAGGCCGGCGGCGGGGCAAACGGTGCCGCGATCAACACCGCGCGCCAGACCAAGCGGCGGAATTCGCGACCAGTCGTCCGTCCTGAGTGTAGGAAACGCTTGGGCATGTCGAAGTTCTCATGACTGAGTGCGGGGGAACGCCGTGTCGGCACTTTCGCGCCACGCGATTACTCGCCTGGCGGCAAAGGCGGCTGCGGCTCGTTGGCCGGTCCGGCGCCCTGCGGCACGGGCGGCAAGCGATTTTCGCCGGCCGGCTGTTGGTTTGCCGGCCGCGCCAAGGCGTTGGCTGGCGGTTGTCCGAGCGCCACGTACAACTCGAACTGCGAAGCGTTGTAATCCGCGATCGAATTCAGGTAGTCATAGCGGGCGCGTCCCAACAGCCGCAGGCTGTCGAGCGTCTCGATCGGATGACCTTCGACGTTGCGGGTGCGAATCAAATCTTCCCGGAACGATTCCATGCCGGTTCGCACGTTCCGTTCGGTGATGCCGATTTGGGCGAAACGCGTTTGGGCCACGACGTAGGCGTTGGCCACCTCCAAGCGCACCGCGTTGAGCACTTCGAGCCGCTCGAAGTCGCTCTGACGCAGGCGGCTGCGGGCGACGTTGACCTGGGCCCGATTGCCCACGCCCAGGTTTTGCGCCGTCCAATAAGCGATGGCGTCGAAATCGCCTCGGCCCAAGAAGTTGCCGAAGCGGACAGGCGTCAAGTTGCTGCCGCCGCCGAACGTACCGGCGCTGAAGCCGAGCATGACCGTGGGCGAGAAGGGCAGAATGCGGGCGCCTCGCAGATTCAGCATGGCGATGGCGATCGCTTCGCGCTGGGCCGCCAGTTCCGGACGCCGCAAGGCCGCCATGGCGATCAACTCTTGCAGCGTAATCGGCTCGGGCACCAACGGCGTTGGCACGACCCAGGCTTCGGCCGGCTGCAAACGCATCATCGGGTCGAGATTCAGCAACTGCGCCAACCGGGCGGAAGCCATCAGCAGTTCGCCTTCGGCGACCAGCAAGTCGGTCTCGCGTTTGCCGAGCTCGGTCGCCGCGCGATCGGCGTCGGACTGGCGTCCCTGGCCGGTGATGGCATAGGCCCGCGTCAAGCGGGCGATTTCTTTCGCGTCGTCGCGGATGCTCACCGCGATCGCCCGGCGCCCGGCCGCCTGCAGCAATTGGACGTAGGCCAAGGCCACTCCCTTCAGCACGTCGTTGCGCACCGCCTGGCTGGTGAACTGCTGCTGACGCACGGTTTGCTGCGCGACCAGATAGGTGAAGATGCCTTGCGAAATATTCTGATTCCACATCACGCCCGGAATGTTCACCGAGCCGGCGGCGATGGCGTTGGCGCCGGCGCCGACGTAGAACGCGCTGCGGTTCACCTTGATCTCCCGGCCAAACGACTGTTGGAGATTGCCGGTGTGGGCGTCGTAGTTCGCGCCCACGTTTAGGTTGGGCAAAATCTGGGCGGCGGCGAATTGGCGGATGGCCGCCGTTTCGGTGACCCGTTCGCGGGCCAGCATGATTTCGGGATTGCGGACCCCGGCCAATTCGAAGGCGCTGGCCAAGTCGATCGTGGTGGGCGCCTGGTTCAAATTCTGGAAGGGCCCCCCGGGCGAAGTCGAACCGCTACGCGCGGCCGGCCGGCCAGGCGGCGCGGGCGGGGCGTCCGCCTGCCGGCGCGTCGATCGGCTGACCGGGCGTGCGGAGACTCGAGGGGGCGGGGTCGCCGGGGGGCCGAACTGCGGCGGCGGCGGGGCGGCAATGCTCAGCGACGCCGCGGCACAAAGGCCCGTCGCGCCGGCCCAGCGGAGCCATCTCCGGGAAGGCTGGAAACCTCGCATATTGCGTCCTCTCGTTGTAACCCTTGCGCAACGCTCGTGCGTTTGAACCCGGCGATTTGGTGAAACCGCGCGAAACTCTACAAAGCTCTTCGGCCGAGCTGTGCGCAGGTAATCACGATTTCCGCGGGTTGTGGAAGCGCCTCGTAGGATGTAGGCAAGTTCTATCGGCCACGGTCGAGAGAATGTGCCGATTAGTCCCGAAAATCTGGCGAGCAGTCCGCTCCGATCAAATCGGTGGTTGCGTTCTTATCGAATTCGCCGGGCTCTTGGGCTGCACCGACAGAGGCGGCTGTTGCGGATCATCCGGCCCGATTCTCGGCCAGATGATCGCCCCTAACAGAAAGTCGCTTTTGCTTTGCTGTGGCCATAAACTGACCTATTAAAGTGCCAGAACTCGAAATCTCTGGCAACTTTCTGGCCACACAAATGACTGTCAAGGTGAGAAGACGCCCAAGTTAAATTACTTTTCGTTCATCTGACTTGATTGCGGAGCCCCCAGGCGCGACAAAGGCACTTGTGATTTTCCCGTTTGGAGGCCGTTAAACTGCTCTGGACTCAAGCCGAGTCGCCTTCCTCACGACTTCCGAACAGGGGGGCGTGGCACGCCCCTTGCTCATATAATGAATTTGCACCAGGATTGTGCCGCGGAGCGGCAGCCCCGCTTGGCCTTCCACACCCCTCGCATGGAGGATAGGCTGGCACTATGAAAGCAGGCGGAGTTCAAGAGCTAAAGTTCCGAAGCGTCTGTTTTCGTAAGTTTGCGTTTCCAGCATCGCAGTTCATTGCTCGGGCTGTTGCGCCAACATGCTTTTCTGGCGTTTAGGCCATCGTTGCTGATTTTTCAAGCCCGAAGGGGAGGGCTAACTTCGCAAAATCGCCCTGGGTCCTTGCGGCCCGGCAATTCAAGAGAACCAAGTAACCGGCCAAGAACGCAAATTGACAAATGGAGAGATTCTGTGTCTAAGCCATGGCTGTTGATAATAGTGGTGGTCGTTTGCGCTGCGATCGGCGGCGCTTACGTCAAGTTGGGCGCCAACGAAGCCGCTGAAGCCGCAAATTCCGAAGAACGCCAAACGCCGCAGCGAAAAGGTTCCGAAGTCGACTGCGAAGCGGTGCATCCGAAGACGGGCGGTCTGCAGCGAACGACGACGCAGCCCGGCTCGATCATTCCCGACAAGTCGGCCGAGCTGTTTGCCAAGGTTTCGGGATACTTGAGTGAGGAAAGCGTCGACATCGGCGATCATGTGAAGGAAGGGCAGGTTCTGGTGGTGATCGACGTGCCGGAACTGCACGAGCAAGTGAAGCGCAGCCTAGCTGCGTTGGATCAAGCCAAAGCGCAGGTCGTGCAGGCCGAAGCGCGGCAGCACGCCGCAGACGCAGACTATAAGGCCGCCCTGGCGATCATCGACGTCTATCGCGCCAGTGTTAAGGACGCAGAGTCGATGCTGTCGTTCCGCACCAAGGTCTACGACCGCCTCAATGAACTGGCGACGGTGCAAAGGGCAGTCGACATGCGGCTGGTGGATGAGAAGGAAGAGCAAAAGCATGCGGCCGAGGCGGCGTTGACTTCGTCCGAGGCCTCGGTGTTGTCGGCGCAAGCCCAAGCCACGGCGGCGCAAGCCAAAATCGATTTGGCCAAGGCCGACGTGGTCGATGCCAAGGCTAAAGTGGAAGTCGCCGCCGCCCAGTGGCAAAAGGACAAGGTGCTCGCCGAATATACCGTCATCAAGTCGCCTTACACGGGAATCATCACGGCGCGGCACTTTTGGCCCGGCGATTTCATTCAAGCACGCGATCAGAACGCGTCCATGCCGCTGCTGACGGTGCAAAAGACGGACGTGATGCGGGTCGTGGTCATGGTGCCCGACGCCGACGTCCCCTATACGGACGCTGGCGATGAAGCGGTGGTCACCATCGACGCTCTGCCGCGCCAAAAATTCAAGGGCAAAGTCTCGCGGACCGCGGGGGCCGAAGATCCTGAATCTCGCACCATGCGGGTGGAAATCGATCTCGACAACAAAGACGGCATTTTGCGCGATGGCATGTACGGCAAAGCCACCATCATGCTGGAAAAATCTTCGAAGGGGCTGGCCATCCCCTCGTCTTGTATCGCCGTCGATTCCGATACCGGCAAGGCCACGGTATTCGTGATTCGCAAGGGCAAAGCCCACAAGATTACGGTGGAGGTGGGCGAGGACAACGGCATCTTCATGGAAGTGCGTTCCGGCCTTCGCGCCGATGATGTCGTGGCACGACCCCTGCGCGGCGATTTGGCCGAAGGCATCGCGGTCAACGTGGTCGAGCCGACGGAAACGACCCACGCCAAGGCCGCCCCCTGATCTACCAGAATCGATGGCTGCTGATCTATACTGGCCTAGCCGGGCTTGCACCGATTTGCACGGGCTTTGACGCCCGCGCGACTGGAGTCATTCAATGAACGGGTTGATTCGCGCCTCTCTCAAGAACCCCTATGCCGTCACGGTGATGGTGTTGACGCTGCTCGTCTTGGGCAGCCTCACGATGACGCAGATCCCGGTCGACATCTTGCCGGTCTTCAAGAGCCCCGCCGTGCAGGTGCTGACCTTCTACAGCGGCATGCCGGCGGCCAGCGTCGAAAAAGACATCACCAATCGCATGGAACGCTGGACCGGGCAGGCGGCCGGCACGGCGCGGCAAGAATCGCGTTCGATCGTCGGCGCCAGCATCATTCGCAACTATTACCGCGAAGACATCGACCCCAACGGCGCCTTGACGCAAGTCGCCTCGCTCGCCACGGCGGCCATTCCCAATTTGCCGCCTGGCACGCTGCCGCCGGTGGTTCTGCCGTTCGACCCGACGAGCACGGTGCCGGCTTGCCTGGTGGCGCTCGACAGCCACGGCAAGCAAACCGAAGCCATCATGTACGACCTGGGCCGTTATGAAGTGCGCAACTTCATCATGGCTTCGCCGGGCGCCGTGGCGCCAGTGGTCTACGGCGGCAAGATTCGCGCGGTGCTGGCCTATCTCGATCGGGATAAATTGCAAGCCCGCAACCTGTCGCCGCTCGACGTGATGAACGCCCTCGACAATTACAACCTGTTCTTGCCGACGGGCGACGCCAAGTTCGGCGACCGCGACGTGGCCATCGACTCGAATTCGATGTACAGCCTGGTCCAGCAGATGGGCGATATTCCGCTGCGCACCGTTCACGGCAACGCGGCGTATTTGCGCGACGTCGCCACGCCCAAGGACACGAGTTTCATTCAAACGAACGTCGTGCGCGTGAATGGCGAGCGGCAGGTGTATATCCCGGTATATCGCCAGCTCGGCTCCAGCACCTTGGCGGTGGTGAACAATCTGAAAGAAGCCGTGCCCACGATGGCGGCCCGCTTGAGCCGGCCCAACATCGACTTGAAGGTCGTCATGGACCAATCGGTCTACGTCAAGCAGTCCATCGAGAGCTTGGCGGAAGAAGGCGTGTTGGGCGCCGTGCTGTGTTCGCTCGTGATTTTGGTGTTCCTGGGCGATTGGCGAATGACGCTGATCGCGGTCATGACGATTCCGATTTCTGTGTTGTCGGCCATCATCTTCTTGTACTACACCGGCAATACGATCAACGTCATGACGCTGGCCGGATTGTCGTTGGCGATCGGCCCCTTGGTCGACAGTGCGATTATTTGCTTGGAAAACACGCACCGCCACCTTTCGTTGGGCGCGTCGCCCTCCGAAGCCGCCTTCTTGGGCGCCAGCGAGGTGGCCATGCCCGAGTTGGTGGCCAGTTGCTGCACGCTGTTGGTGCTGGCGCCGTTGGCGATGATGCCCGGCATGGGCCAGTTCTTGTTCAAGCCGATGGCGATGGCGGTGGCCTTCGCCATGATTTCGGCGTATTTGCTCTCGCGGTCCTTCGTGCCCTCCCGCTGCGCCGGCTGGCTCAAGGGGCACGGCGGCCATTCGGCCGAGCACGCCGATCACGACGCGTTGCAGCCCGCGCTCGAAGCGTCTCACCCGGCGCCTCGCGGCTTGATCGCGCGGGCCTTCGCTCGCTGGGAAACGGTCATTGAGAAGGGAATTCGTTGGTACGTCGTCCGCTTGGAAAGCGTCTTGCGGCATCGGTTGCTCACGGTGGGGATTGCCGCGGCGTTGCTGGTGGCGGTCGTGGTCGGCTTGGGCAGTCAACTGCGGCGCGAGTTCTTCCCGGAAGTCGACGCAGGCGCCTTCGAAATGACCGTGCGCGCCAAATCGGGAACGCGGATTGAAAGGACCGAAGCGCAGATCGCCGAGATCGAGACGGTCGTGCAAAAAACGATCGGCGAAGACTTGCAAATGATCATCAGCGAGTTGGGCGTCACGCCCGACTGGTCGGCCGCCTACACGCCCAACTCGGGGCCGATGGACGCGATCTGCAAGATCCAGCTCGAAGAAGAGCGCCATCACTCGGCGCAAGAGTACGTCCACGAATTGCGCGAGGCCTTCGCCAAGGAGCCGAAGTTTTCGGGCCTGGAGTTCGCGTTCGACGCGGGCGGCATGATTCGCGGCGCCATGAACGAAGGCAAGTCGACGCCGATCAACATCCGCATCGAGGCCAAGAACCTGGAGAAGGCCCGCGCGATCGCCGAGGCGATCGAGCGCGAAGTGGTCGGCGTCGACGGCGTCGTCGACTGCCGCATCATTCAGCGCTTGGACTATCCGCGTTACGTGATCGAAGTCAACCGGGCCAAGGCCGCCGATGCCGGGCTGAATCAAAGCGACGTGATGCGGAACGTCGTTTCCGCGTTCAACTCCAGCATTCAGTTCAACAAGAAGAACTTCTGGATCGACCCGGTCAGCAACAACCAGTATTTCGTCGGCGTGCAATATCCGGAAAAAGATATCAAGTCGATCGAGACGTTGACGAACATTCCGGTCACAGGTCCCTTGCAAACCACGCCGATTCCGCTGGGCAACTTGATTCACCAGCCGATTCGTCAGGACCAGGTGCCCGCCGAAATCACGCACAACAATCTGGCCCCCGCCATCGACCTGGTGATGGGGGTTTATGGGCGCGATCTGGGGCACGTGGCCGACGAGGTTTACGAAATCGTCGCCGAGTTCGGCGTGCCGCGCGAAGGCAAGAAGGCCACCTGGACGCCGTACGATCCCACCGTGTCCGGCGAAAAGCGCCAGATGGAAGGCGCGCGGCTGCTGATCAGCGGCGAGTACTTGCGCATGCAGGATACGTTCCGCAATCTCGGTTACGGCATGATCCTGGCCGTGCTGTTGATCTACTTCTTGATGGTGGCTTTGTTCAAGTCCTATGTCACTCCGATCGTGGTTCTGTCGGCGGTGCCCGTGGGCGTCGTCGGCGTGGTGATCATGCTTTACCTCACCGGGACTCCGATCAACGTGCAGTCATTGTTGGGCGTGATCTTCATGGTGGGCATCGTGGTTTCCAACACGGTGCTGCTGACCGACTTCGCTCAAAACCTGCGAGCGCAGGAGGGCCTGGATCCGACGGAAGCCATCCGGCGTGCAGCCTCGATTCGCGTTCGCCCGGTGGTGATGACGGCCTTCGCCGCCTTTTTCGCCTTGATTCCGATGGCCATGGCCCTGCAGCGAGGCAGCGAAGCCAACGCTCCGCTGGGCCGAGCGGTCATCGGCGGCTTGTTGGCCGGCCTGGTGACGACGTTGTTCGTGGTGCCGGCGATGTATTCGCTGCTCGTCCACGATTCGCCTGACGCGCATCATGACGCCCGCGGAAGCGAACCGCATGCCCATCCGGCGAGCTAAGTCTTGATATTGGGGGGCGCTCGGAATTGCGAACGCCCTGAAATTCGGACAGGGCGTAAGTAGGGGTTCGTGCGGTTGATTCTGTAGGGAACGCCCTCTGCGGCGTTCAGGGAAACGCGAATCGGCGCGATTCCCCAGGTTCACGGCACGCCGCGGAGGGCGTGCCCTACAGGCTTTCGATCGCTCTCTTTGAGTTCGTCGGCGATGCGGTCGGCCTCGCCGAGTTGTTCCTTGGCTTGCTGCAGCGCGTCTTCGTCGCCCGATCGCAAAGCCTCGGCCATGAGCGCCCAAGCGCGTTCGCGCAGCTTCACGTACTGCTTCAGTTCGCGCCATCTCCGCTGATCGGCGGGCGCGACGCGCGGCAACACTTCCAACCGTGCGCGTTCGGCGCGCCAAGGCGGCAGGATCTCATCGTCGATCAAATCGCCGAACTTCGCCGACGACACCTTCTCGTCGGTGCGCCCGGCTTCATAGATTGCCAGCAGCCGCTCTTCGAGATCGACGAGCCGGTCGTGTTCGGCGATTACATCGGAAGCAGGCAGCGCGATGCCGAGCGCGGCCGCGACGACCATCGCCGCCGACAGTGCGGCCGCCACGGCATTGCCGCGCAAGCGGGCGGCGACGCCGGCCGCCGTCAGGGGACGAGCCAGGATCAATCCGCAGGCCAACCCGCTGAAGACGCCGCCCAGATAGTCGGCCGCGTCGACCCGCTTGAGAATCAAACCGTAGCCCACGTTGAAGGCGAGAAAGGCGGGCACGCTCTTACGCAGCCGCGCCGTCACGGCGGCAGGAATGGCTCTCCGATTCCGGATCAACAAACCGGCCAGCGCGCCGAGCAAGCCGAAGATGGCGCCCGTGCTGCCCGCGACCAAACGATCGTGCTGCCAAATCACGTGGGCCAGGTTTCCAGCGAAACCGGAGGCCAGGTAAACCAGGAGAAAGCCCGCGCTGCCTAGCAGACGCTCCATGAGGCGCCCCAGATCGAGGAGCGTCCAGCCGTTGAAAAGCAGTTGCAGCAGCCAAAAATGGACGAAGATGGCGGTCAACAGGCGCCAGCCTTGGCGGTCGGCCGTCAGCACCGGCTGATTGGCTCCCCAAGCCGCCAGCGTTTCGTCGGGCAGAGCTGCGAGCACTCCCCCGCCGGCCGAAATCGCCACGATCGAAAAGACGATGCAAGAGACCCCCAGCACCAGAAACGCCATGGGGGTATGCGGCGTCAACGTTCGCAAAGTGCGATCGAATTCTTCGACCGTAGCGCGCGCCGACTCGGCGCCGGCGTCAGGCGAACGGCTTCTCCTCGATTTCGGCATTACGTTCGCTCGCGGGCGTCGGCGCAAAAATACGACTCAGTGACGACTGATGCTGACTTCGCCGCCATTGGCGCGCAAAATCGCGCTGGCTTCTTCCGCGCGGTCGTCGGTTCGCACGGTGACGAGGGTGCGGCCAGCGTGCACTTCCTGCTCGAGGCGTTTCGCCTCTTCATGGTGCAAGCCCGCCATCAGCAAGGCGCCCATCACGCCGCCCGCGGTGGCGCCCGCCACGGCCCCGGCAAACATGCTAGTGAAAAAGCCTCCGAGCATCAACTCGCCGATCGCCGGCAACAGTTCGATCTCGATGCCGATGGCCCACAATCCTCCCAGGCCGGCGCCGGCCACGATCCCGCCCAGCGCGCCCTCGTTGACTTTCTCCTCGCCTTCGGTCGCTTCGTTGGGCAATTGCACGACCTCCACGCTGTTCGCCATCAGCCCGATGTGCTCTTCCATGAATCCGGCGGCGCGCAATTCCTCGACGGCTTGTTGCGCCATTCGCAAAATATCGAAAATCGCCACCAGATGTGTCTGCGTTTGCAGAGTATTCACGGCAAACCCTCCTGTGGGAGCTAGGGAACTTCTCTTTCCATTTTATTGCTTGGGCAAAGTCGGAGCAGAGAAATTGCAATTCATACGCCACAACTGCTTCAGGCATTAAAATCAGAAGCCCTTACGCCGCTGAAACTTGTGGCGCGGATGCAGCTCTCGGCCAATCTTTCTTTCGGGGGACAACCTCGCGGCCCTTGACCGCTTTTTCGCGACACAAGGCTGCGGTTTCCGCCACCACGCGAAATCTGTCGACGATGCCCCTCGAGCTGCGTTCAGATGTGGTGATCGTTGTAGACCCAAATTTGAAAGCACGGCGAATCGAGCGTTAGCTATTCTTCCCGATGACGCCCGATTGGATCACGCGTCCGCCGAATGAACTCAAATAATCCGCAGCGAGCGGTTCGTGAATAGCCAATAGGCGACCACCGGCAGCACGGTGATCGCCAATTGCAGCACTGCCAAACTGGCAGAGACGTGCGTCGGTCCGAAGTGCAGGAAGGTGAACAGACGCAGGGCAAGCGTGCCGTCGCCCGGCGCGCAGAGCAACTGGCTGATTTCCACTTCGCCCGTGGCCAGCACGAAGGCCAACAAAGCCGCGGCGGCGAAGTGGTCGGCGAACAACGGTCCGACGATCCAACGCCAGCGGGCCAGCCGACCGAGCGGCGCCAGGCTCGCCGCTTCGAGCCATTCGGACGCCGCGCGGCGCCGGCCGGAAACGAGCACCCGGGTCGCAAACGGCCAACTGTGCGCCGCCAGGCCGATCACGACCAGCGCCTTCGTGTCGCCCAGCCGCGCCAAATCGATCGGCCAGTCGCGATTGTAAAACCGCGCATAAGCCAGGCCCAGGATCAACGCCGGAAGGCTCAAGGGAATCATCGCCAACAGCGGCCCGAACGCCCTTTTGCGCTCGGTCAGCCACGCGCTGGTAACGCCCGCAGCCGCTGCGGCCAGGGCGGCCGTCGCCAGGGCGACGCGCAGCGTGTTGTCAGTCTCGGGCGCAGCGTCGCGCAGCGCGGCCATGAAATCGCCGACCGACCGGCATTGCCAGATCATGGCGGCCAGCGGCGCCGCGCAAGAGAGCGTCAGGTAAATCGCCAGCGCCGCGCCGACGAGCCAGGCCTTGCGGCCCAGTTCGATGGGCGGCAGCGCCGGGGCCGTCGTAGCGGACGCATACGCGCGCTTGCGCTCGGCGAGCACGACGAGCGCCGTGGCCAGCAAACACGCGGCCAGCAGCGGCGTCGCAGCCCGAACGGCGCCTGTCCGATCGAGATAATTCGTCAGCCGCAAGTAAATCTCGATCGGGTAGAGCCGGCATTGCAGCACGTTCGGCACGGTGAAGTTGCCCAGCGCAAGGGCAAAGGCCAACAGAAACGACGCGGCCAATTCTTGCCGCACGGCGCCGGCCGTCCACCAAACGAGTTTCGCGGGCGAAAGATAGAGCCGCGCCGACTCGAAGCCGGCTTGCTCGAAGCCCGCCATTCCGCGGCCGATCAAAACCAGGGCCAAGGGGGCGTAGATCTCGCCCAGCACCAAAGCCACGCCGAGATAGCCTCCTTGATCGATCCGCGACCACCAAGGGCGCCACGCGTCGCCCAGAATGCGTTCGATGAGTCCGCCGGCTCCGTAACAATAGCTTTGCCCCAGCGCCCAAACGGTGCTCGGGGCGAGAAAGGGGATCGCGAAGGCGGTCGCCCAGAAGCTGCGTCCGGGCAAATCGGTGAGCGAGAGCACGGCCGCGGCGCTTCCGCCGATGACGACCGCCAACGTCGCGGCGCCGGCCGACACGAGCAAGCTGGCGCAAAGCGTACGCCACGAAACGCCCGCCGGCGCTTGCTCATTTTTCCCCGCGGCGCTCGGCGCTGCGGCGGAGTTCGACTTGGGACTTTGGACTTGGGCCGCCGGACTTCGAAACCCGCGTTCGCTCGGCAGCCAGAGCGCAACGAGCGGCGCCAGAACCACCGCAAAGATCAGCCACGCGGCCGCAGAGCGAAAAGGGGAAGACGGCATGACGGCGGCCGCTAGGGCTGGAAATGCTCTTGGGTCCAAAGGCTGCTCGGTTCGAGTTCGTCGAACCACTTGTCGAGCGGAACTTGCATGCGGCGCGGCGGCAGTTTCAGTTTGGCGGCCACGGCGCCTTCGCGCACTGGCAGATAACCGCTGTTGCCGGCGGTCAACGCGGTTCCGACGTCGCGGCTGGTCAGATAGTCGATCAATTTGCGCGCCGCCTCGGGGTGCGGAGCGCCCCGGACCAGTGCAACCGTGCTCGGCATCAGCAAGGTTCCCAGCTCGTCCTGATCGGGATAAACCATCGCCAGCGGCCTGCCTTCGGCCAAACCCGATTCGACGTCGTCGGTGTCGGTCAAGCCGACGTAGATCGGCGAAGCGCCGGGCGTCGCTTTGCCGACGAGATTTTTGACCATCGCGTTGCCGTCGACGATGCGAATGTCGTTAGCGCGCAAGTCGCTCAGCCATTTTTTCGCCCGTTCCTCGCCCAAGACCGCGAACAGGGCCGCGACATGGGCCCGCGTGGCGCCGAACTGCGGATTCGCGATGGCCGCTTTTCCCCGCCACTCCGGCTTGGTCAAATCGAAGATGCTCTGCGGGGCTTGGTCCGCGGGCACGTGCTCGGCATTGTAAACGATTACGCGTGCGCGCTGCGCCACGGCCGTCCAGCGGCCGTCGGCGGCTTTGAAATCGTCGGGCAAATCGTCGGCCGACGCAGGGCGATAGGCGTCCAGGGCGCCCCGCTGGGCCAGCAGCAGCGTTTGCACCAATTCGTTGTTCCAGAACACGTCGCATCGCGGGTGATCCGACTCTGCCAACAAACGGGTCACCAGCCCCGTGGTCTTGGCCGCTTCGGCGTCGTAAACGGCCCGGACGCGAACGCCCGACTGCTCTTCGAAGCGGCGCAAAATCGGCTCCGCATCGCCGCGATCGACGGCGACGTACACGATCACTTCGTCGCGCGCCGCCGAAGCGTCGCAGCCGGCGATTGCCGGCAAGGCTAGTGCGGCGACGAAGAGGGCCGTGAGCGCTAGTTTCATGCGATTCGCCGCGCAGTGCAAGTGGATGCCAGATTCTCGCCATGGAGGACCGGGCGCCCTCGCCCGGCATGTAGCTCCGGGCGCCCTCGCCCGGCATGTAGCTCCGGGCGCCCTCGCCCGGAGATTCGTCGGCAAACCCAGGCGGGCGAGGGCGCCCGGCCCTCCATGTACGCAGCCGGGCGAGGGCGCCCGGCCCTCCATGAACCCAGCCGGGCGAGGGCGCCCGGCCCTCCATCACTTGACTTCTGACCTTCGATATCGGATATGCAGACGGCCGACCAATGATCGTCTACCGCGCCGCCTTGGCGCGTCGCTTGACTCTTGCGGCGCCGTTCTTTTCGAAGAGCCGCAGCGGCTTCAGTTCCGTCATTTCGGCCAATCCCGCCGAGGCGAATTCCGGCCCCGAGACGTATCGGCCGGGGTGCATCCAGCGTGCGATCTCCGGATGGGGCACGCCGAGCAGGTCGGCCAGTAGGTGATCCATTTCGGTTTCCAAGTGCCCGAAGTGCCGGGCCCACTCGGCGGCCTCGGCCAGTCCGACGTTCTCCTCGCTTTGCCATTTCATCGGATGAAACAACAGCACGCTGTAGGGCGTCACCATGCGGCGCGTGCAGGCGGCCAACGGCCACAAGGCCGCCGACGAACACTCGCCCGTGACGATGCCCGTGGCCTGCAACCCGCGCAACAGAATGACCGACATCAGCGAAGTGCCGGAATAGGGGCTGCCGCCGGGCGAATCGAAATACAACACGCATGGGCCGCCCGCGGGCACGTCGAGCAATTGCCGGGTCAGGTCTCCTTCGCAGTCGGTCAAATCGCCGACGACGGCGATCTCGGGCGTTTCGTCGTGCGCGTTGCGTTCCATCAATCTTCATCCTTCGAGGATGCGGGTTCCGGGCGATCTCGTTTTTCGACCAGCCGCTCGCGAATGCGAATCGGCCCCTGGCAGCACTCGCACTCTTTCAGTTCATACATCGGAATCGAGCAGACGTCGCACCAATAGTCAAGCTCGTATTTGCCGCCGTCGTGCAGCGAATAAACGCGCACCACCTGAATCGCAGGGGCGCCGGGATAGCGGCGCACGAGAAGTTCCAAGTCCATCTCGCGCAGCCGCGGATCGGAGTAAAAGCCGCGGCCGCGAAAATCCTTGACGATCGGCAGCAACTGGCCGCCGTCCGTTTGTAGCGCCACGCTCGCGTGCGCCGCATCGGGATCGGTCTCGACGCCGAAGCGCCGTTTCATCGCCTCGGCCAGCCAGACCACGCGGCCGCGCAGCACCTCGGTGCGGTAGGCCGGCTTGGCCTTGGCGTCCGCATCGCTCGGCGCATCGTCGCCCGAGCAGACGGCCGTAACCCATGCCAGGCAGGCCGCGACGACGAATTGTAGGAATCGGCTCATTTACTCGGCCGCCCGGCCGACGACCACCAATTGAATGGTCAGCCTTCCCGGCTTCTCGCCCGCCACGGTGGGATTGGAAAACCGCACGCTCCACAACTCCCGCGATTCGTCGTGCGTCATTTCCGGCGCTTCGGCCGACTCGCCGGCGGAAGCCAGCAGACAGAGCATCGCCGGATGCGTTCCGCCCGCCGTCTTGGGACTGAGCTTGAACAGTTCGGCCTTGTCCATCGTTTCGGGGCTGGCATCGTCGGCGGCCGGCAACAGCAGCACGAAATCGCGAGTATCGGAGGTGCCAACGTGATTGCCATCTTGCGGCTGCAAGGCGTAACGCAGCGTGTAGACCCCCTTGGGAATCTCCTGTCCGCGAAAATCTCCCCCCTTGCGAGCATAGCGCACGACGCCCAGCAGTTCGCCCATTTCGAGCGGATAGATCACCGTGTTCGACGGCTTGAAATCGGCGGCGGCGGTCCAAGTCTTTGCCGTCCAGATTTCGCACAGCGTGCGCGTGCCCTTCTTCACCACGAACCCAGTCGGCGAAAGTTGTTCGGCCACCGCGGCGTCGAGTTCGCCGGCCGGCGCCGGCTGGGCGAGCGGTGCGACGGAGTAGTCGGCCGCCTTGGCGGGCGCATTCAAGTTGATCAACGCTAATGAGGCCAACAGGCCCCAAAATCCGATCGATCGCATCGGCAGATTTCTCCTCGGAAAACGTTCCCATTCGCGTCAAGCCGCGTCGCGGCCCTGGGGCCGAAACGTCATTATAGTTCGACGCGGCGGCAAAACGCAAAAGGCCTGGCTTGGCCAGGCAAACAGGCTCGATTCAGAGCTGCACCAGTTGCGCCGCGGCGAGCGCTTCGCAATTGAGATGCGGATCGAGTCGAACCGCCAGCGGCAACAGCCGCTTGACCTCGCTGGAATCGTCTGGGTTCAACACCTGGGTGACTTCCACGCCCAATTGCCAGAAGCCACCGCCCAGCGGAACATTTTGCCGCACTTCGCCCGAGACGAACTGCGCCTGCTCGGCGAACCAAAAGCCCACGGCCACTCGCTCGGCGCGAAACGGCTGCGGCAACACCAGCGCCAACCCTCGCACCGACAGGTTCTTCGTCAAGGCGTAGCACGCCTCATCCAGCGAGATCCCGTCTTCGTGCGGCGCCAACAGCACCGGCACGGTGCGGTGGGAACGATAATCGCAACGAGATTCATCGTCGAACTTCGCCAGGTCGGGATTGACGGCGTTGAGAAACCGCTGGATCACCTTGTGGACGGCGGGATTTCGGGGCGTGCGGCGTCGAGCGAATGAAAACATGGTTGGCTCCTGAGGGCCAAGGCGAGGCATTTTTCCAATGTTCCAAACATAGCACTCAATTCCGCCGTGCGGCTCGTGCGCCGGCCGCCGACAGTGGCCGCATTTTCGACGGGGTTCGAAACGCAAAATCGGCTCGAAAAAATACCTTGCGCTTGACAGCGCCGCCAAGCTCCGAGCAGAAAAGCCGCGAATTCAGCAAAACGCGAATCGTCGAAACAACCGGTATTGTCGCAACCTTGACGGAGCAGTCCGTCATTCGCATCGGACAAAACGACCCGCCGAGGCGCTCACTTCGGCTTTCGCTCGCGCACGTAGCGAATGCGGCAGCCGATGGCGACCGTTTCCTTGACCGGCAGTTCGTCGCCGGCCAACGCGGCCTCGATGGCGGGCTCGAGAAATCGCGTCTTCACGTGCGCCGCATTGCTGTTGTCGTCCATGCCGCCCATGTAGAGCACGCGCCGCTCCTTGTCGAGCAGAAAAAACTCGGGCGTGAAGGCGGCGCCGTAGTCTTTGGCGATCTGCTGCGACGCGTCGAACAGGTAAGGAAACGGAAAGCCCTTCTGCTCGGCCCGCTCTTTCATCTTCGGCACACTGTCTTCGGGCACGCGGTTCACGTTGATCGCCGCCAGGGCGAGCTTGCCGTCGGGACCGCCGTATTTCTTGGCCAAGGCGATGATCCGATCTTCGTAATCCGCGGCCACCGGGCAGCTATTGCAGGTGAAGACGACCAGCACCAACTCGGCGTCGAGATCGGCCAGCGAATGCTGCTTTCCGTCGACGCCCGGCAAATTTTTCCAGGCCGGCGCGCGATCGCCAATGCTGAGCTGTTCGTTGTACTCGCCGGCCAAAACACGGCTCGAAACTAGCGCGGCGACAAGCCCGGCCGCGGCGACAATGCGAATCATGCGGTGCTCCTGTCTATCAAGGTGCGATGGCCTTACGGCTCCGTATGGCAAACAAGGTACACGAGCCGACGCGGTTCGTAAAATAGCCGCCGGCTCATCTTAGCCCGCGAATGCGCGGTAGATCAGCCAGCCGCCGGCCGCAACCGCCCCCAGCAGCGAACCGATGGCGATGGCCTGCCAGGGCGATTCCCAGCGGTTGAAGCGCTTGGCGGCCGGCTTGAAACCCGGCCTGTGCAACGTCGGCCCCAAGGCGCCGGGGCCAGGCGCCGGCGACGCCGCGAGATCAACCGGCGGCAAGTCAGCGAGCAAGTCGGGCCAGGGCGAGGTCGTCGTGGAGGTCGCTACGGGCTTCGAAGCGGGGCTCGCCCTCCGGTTGATGGCTGCCCCTGGTTGCGACGCCGCGCCAGCGAGCTTCGTGGCCCCCGCCGCGCGCTTCGTTTCGACGGCCGTATCCGATGCTAACCGGGCTGGGGAGCCTTTCGGCGGCGCGTCCTCCAAAGGCGCCAGGCTCAACGTCTCTTCGCCTTCGACCGCTGCACGCGGCGACGCGCCGCTCGACGCCGCTTTGGCATCGTCCGACAGCCAGGCGCCCAGCGCCGCCGCAACCTCCGCAGCCGATTGATAACGCGCGGAAGGCGACTTGGCCATCATCCGCCGGCAGATGGCGACCAAAGCGGGCGAGATGCCCGGGCGCTTGCTGCTCAGACTTTCGGGCTCCGAGGTCTGGTGCAGCATCACACGCTGCGCCAGCGTTCCTTCGGGAAACGGCGGGTGGCCGGCCAAGGCGAAATATAGCGTGCAGCCCAGACTGTAGATGTCGGCGCGGCCGTCGATCTGGTGACTGTCGAGCGCTTGCTCGGGCGACATGTAATCGACCGTGCCCAGCACCTTCTCGTCGAACTGCTGCGTCAGCGACGCGTCGGCCTCGTCGGCGAAGCGGGCCAGCCCCAGGTCGAGCACTTTCACCACGCCTCGGCCATCGATGAGCAAATTGGCCGGCTTCATGTCGCGGTGAACCAAGCCGGCCTCATGGGCATGCGCCAAGCCTTCGGCCGCCTGGCGGATGTAGTCGGCCGCAGTGCGAAAATCGAGCGGGCCGTGCCGCTCGACCAGCACTCGCAGGTCGGGGCCTTCGACGTATTCCATCACCAGATAGTGGACGTCTCCCTCGTGATCGACGTCGAAGGCGCGGACGATGTTTGGGTGGTCGAGCGCGGCCACGGCCCGGGCTTCGCGATGGAAGCGGGCCAGGTAGGAACTGTCGGCCACGCGGTTGGTCGGTAAGATCTTGATTGCCACGCGGCGCCGCATCACCAGGTGCTCGGCCAGATAGACGCTGCTCATGCCGCCCGTACCGAGGTGATTCAGCAGCTTGTACTTGCCGACGAAGAAGCCGCGGCAACGGCCTTCGAGCAGTTGCTGGCTTTGCCAGCCGGTCAGCAGCCCGACCTGCGTCAGCCGCGACGAGATCGCCAGCGTGTCGCTCAAGCCGGCGGCGCCGGCATCCCGTTCCAGAAGCGAAAGCACTTCGTCGAGGCGGGCTTTTTCAACCAGCCCGCTGCGCTCGACGGCGTCGAGAAACTTAGGGACGGTGATCGGCATAATGAACGCGCAGGTGTGCAGACAGCATGCCAGTTCGTGCGAAATCGTGCGGATTACCTTCTGGCGTGCCAGGCGCCCCCAAGAACGGTGCAAACTGCCAGGGCTTGTGCGCCAAGCGAGGGGCATCCGCCTGGAAAATGAAATCGGCACGAACCGCCTGCAAGCTGAAGCCGGCCAGCAAATGGCCAGCACGTTGGTCGATGCGCCGCCAGGACACGGAGGGCCGGGCGCCCTCGCCCGGAAACGGCTTTCACGGAGGGCCGGGCGCCCTCGCCCGGAAACGCTTTCACGGAGGACCGGGCGCCCTCGCCCGGAAACGCTT
>Ga0307372_10005902_pt1 | contig 18129 bp, 19 predicted proteins | sample OX1MG_FD_202533 | JGI IMG/M metagenome (GOLD analysis project Ga0307372, IMG submission 202533) | Soil microbial communities from Risofladan, Vaasa, Finland - OX-1 | ecosystem: Environmental > Terrestrial > Soil > Coastal area > Acid sulfate soil | place: Finland: Risofladan, Vaasa | collected...
AATCTACGACGCAAATCGCCCGTTCATCGCTTCGATGATTTCTGACCTCGGCGCAGTCCCGGTGGATCTCGGGATTGCGAAAGACAACTTTGGAGTGATAAAGACAAAAATGCTGAAGGGCCTGAGGTACGATGCCCTCATTCTTTCTGCCGGTTCATCTGTTGGTGAGAGAGACTATGTGGCGAGAGCAGCTAACTCGATTCCGGGCGTAAGAATTCTTGTGCATGGAGTCGCGATGAGGCCTTCCAGCCCCACAGGTATCGCCTCGTACAGGGGCAAGCCAATCATCTTGCTACCAGGCTTTCCTACTTCAGCAATCATCAGTTTCTACGTATTTGCAAATCCAGCAATCCTAAGACTATCGGGATGCACGAACCTTGAAAAACCAATTATCAGGGCGAAGCTGGTGGAAGAGTATGATGGAAAGCCAGGACTCACGCATTTTGTTCGTGTGAAGGTCGCAATGAAGAACAACGAATACGAAGCAAACATAGTTAGACCAACCGAGGCCCAATATTCAAGATGGCTTCAGAGCGCCAATGGAATTGCAGTTATCAATGAGAAAGGAGTCGCAGGGCAGAACGAGCTTGTGGATGTTTTTTTGATCGCCGAAGTAAGCTAAATCAAAGCGGCAATTTCGTTAGGCTAATATGCGATAAAAGGTACACGTGAAATGGTGGTTTGACATGTCCGAGTTGCCCATGACAGCTCCAGTGGAGAGAATTATGTCAAAGAGAGTTGTCACCATTGATGTTTCCAGTTCGGTGTTTGATGCCGCTAGGGAAATCATGAGTCGCGACATTGGATGCGTCGTTGTGATGAAAGAGAGGCAGGTCATCGGAGTAGTTACCAAGGGCGACATTTTGAGAGAGTCTGTCATGAAGAGGCTCGATCCTCAACAGTTGAATGTCGAAAGAATAATGTCGCAACCAGTATTAACTGTCGAGCCTACGAAGACACTCGCGGAGGCTTCCAACCTAATGTCGGAGGAAAGCTTGACCAAGCTTCCGGTTGTAGACAAAAAGGGTGAGCTCGTCGGGATAATCACTTCCACAGATATCATGAGACGAAACCAGCCAAGGAAAATCGCAAGAGATTTGATCTAGGGACGATCTCCCTTTTTCATCTTCTCTTTTTCGATCTCAAGTTGGGCGAAAGTCATTCCTTTGTGGAATACATAACCCAGAAAGGGGCCGAAAATTACGCCTATTGCAGTAATTAGAGTACCAATAGATACGAACGCCATGATGGCAACGAAAATCTTCGACCAAAAGTTCGGTGGGGCATTTGGGGGACCTTGAGCGGTCGCTACCATCGACATGAAATAAAACGAATCGATCCACGCCCATCCAGTAAGGAGCTTCGTGCCGATGACACCCACTGTCATCACTACGAGTATGGCTAAGACAGCCACTAGGGTACGTTTGCTTATTGGAGAAAGAGGGTGGTTCAAGATGCTCGCTGTCAAGATAGACACTCATCTTACAAGTTCATTTTGGGGAAATATAAGTATCGATTTTGTTGTATTTAGGGCATGGTTGCATACTTTGATTGCTGCCCAAACCAAACCGGCCTTAATTGAAGCATTTATACAAGAGTCGGACATATTTCTTTCATGGGCAAAACGAGTGAACTTATTGGGGTAGCGACTTTAGGCGGGGGCTGCTTCTGGTGCCTAGAAGCAATATTCTCTGAACTGAAGGGTGTTACAAAGGCTGAATCTGGTTACTCGGGTGGAAGCGTCACAAATCCCTCCTATGAAGATGTGTGCACAGATGAAACTGGGCACGCTGAAGTTGTTCAAATTACTTTTGACCCAAAAATTGTTTCCTACAGAGAAATTCTACAGGTCTTCTTTTCGATTCACGATCCAACAACTTTGAACAGGCAGGGTGCAGATGTTGGAACACAATACCGTTCAGTGATCTTCTATCACGACGACCTGCAGAAGGAAATCGCCGAAGAGGTATTCAATGAAATAACCAAGAGCAAAATCTGGGAAAAACCCATTGTCACGCAACTAGTTCCACTGGAGAAATTTTACAAGGCCGAATCATATCATCAAAGCTATTTCAAGAACAACCCGGGTCAGGGATACTGCCAGATTGTGGTTGCACCAAAAGTCGCGAAATTCCGAAAGCAATATTTTGATCGGCTAAGAAAATAACTTCCCAAGGATGATTTTAGTGAAGAATGCAAAGCTCGCGCAATCCATACTATCGGGTCGACTCTATTTCTTGGCCTTCGCTATCTCCGGTCTTTTCGGTTTTTGTTAGCGGGACCTCGGACAGCAAACCGAGCAGCGATATTTCACTTGCGAGATCCTCGATCATCTTGTTCGGAATCGAGTTCTTGATAGTGCTTTCGAGCTCTATAGCCCGTCTCTCGGCATCGAAGTAGATCTGTTTCGGCACCATATCTGCAATCCGATTCAACAGATCGTCATAGTGTGCCTTTGGAACAGAATTGAGAAGCTCCGCCTTAACACGCTCATATTCGATTTTCGGAACCGAATTGTAGAATTCCGATTGTAGCGCGTCATAATCGGCACGTGGAACCATTTCTGAAATCTTCTGTTCCGTATCCTTATTCCTTCTTTCCAGGGTCGCAATGCGATCTTCAACCTCCTTCGTCATCGCTGAGATCTTGTCACGCAGGATTTTATTCTCTGACAAGACTCTTTGGTAAACGTCTTGTGATATACCATTGTCAACAGGAATGTTTGTGAACATTCTAGGAGGTTGTTCGCTTGGAATCATGGATTGCATCTGTGATCTGTGCTGCTGCGGGAGACCTTTCGGGGCAGCGCCAATGGATTCTTCCTCATTTCTTTGAAACGGTTTCAACATTTTTCTCAAAGGATTTAGCTTGTTTTGTACATTTTCGCTATTCTGAGGGCCATCGAGCGATTCTCGCTGGCTATCAACATTATTTCTTGATCCAGGATCTCGCTGGTCTTTTGGGACCAAAGCTCTTGTCCTGCTTTGGTATGCCTCTGCTTGACGAATGTACTGGAGCCATGTATTGTGATCCTGAGCTTCCGCAGCTAACACCAGGAAAACATCTACGAGCTTCAAGTAGTGTTTTATCGCTTCGTCATGTTTTCCACTTTTTTCCTCTCCTTCTGCTTGCTCAGTGAGAACTACAGCGTATTGCTGAAGCTTCTTGTTCTTCTCTGCGTCCATAGTCGCCACTGGTAATAGTTGAAAAACTAGAACCAAAGGTTAAAGGAAACAGTCAACATAATTCGTTAAGAGAGTTAAAAGGTTCCAACTCCAAATTACACTATCTCAAAGACGTTACAGAATGACATTGAGGATGGAAATGAGACTAGTAGATACTACTTCACAATTATGTACCCGTTCATGTAACCCGCGATTCCCATACCTGGACCGCATGGTGTCAAGCAATTGTACATGTAGACTCCTGGAGTTGAGAAAGTGAGCCCGAAACTCACGATGGTGTCCGGCGGGATTGGAACGTTGACACCCAACTTTGATATCGTGAATGTGTGCCCCATTTGCATCGTTGTCACAGACTGCCCAACTTTGTACTGTGAGGAAATTACGCCACTGGCGGTATCGTTGTACACAGTAAATGGAGTTGCGACGAGGCCGCTGAAGTTTTGGAGCACTGCGGTGTCGATTGATGTCAGAACAAATGTAACTAGCGTGCCAGATGAAACCGTAATGTTGTTGTCATTCGTACCTGGCGCCGTCGTGTTTGAACCAGGAGTAGGAACTGCACCGTTTAAATTCGCCGCAAGTACGAATGCGTCATAACCTGATCCACCATAGTCTGGAACAACGTCCAAATTGACCACATTTGACTGGGTACTAGAAGTCACAGTGGTAGTGGACCCTGGAGTAATTGTTAAACTCTCGACGTAAAATCCGAGTAATCCGCTAACCACGATAGCTGCAGCTACAAGTATTGCGATACCTGCAAATTCTTTATCTCTGGGCAATACCAAATACTATTAGATGGTACCTAGTATATTTGTCGTATAAAGTCTGGGGAAAGCTTATTCCAATACTATTTGTATAAGCTAGTTTAAATATTATAAACGGTCGGAAATTTCGATTTGCTCGAACAAAGACGCTTGCAGAAACTAGGTTACTCAACTTTGATGGTCTCTCTCCCTCGAGATTGGGTTACCCAGATGAATTTGAAGCGAGGCGACACTGTAAACATAACATCAGATGACCAAGGAAGACTTCTCGTTCATCCCTCTCTCAAGATACTCAAGACAAAATCCAGATGCATCATCCATGCGGAGAAAGTTGATGAAAAACTCCTAGGTCGGCTTATCATTGGTGCCTACATCGCAGGACATGAAACGATCGAGATCCGAACGACACGAAGCGAATTCAGCCAAGAACAACCAGAGATTATCAGAAAGACGCTAAACGAATTGATTGGAGTTGGGATAGTTGCCGAGGAAATGAACAAGGTCGTCGTCCAGAGCTTCCTAGACCCATCCAAATTCCCGATAGACGGCTTGATTTCAAGGCTCAATCTTATTGTCGATTCGATGAGAGATCTCGCCGTCAAGGCACTGATAGAAGAAAAAATCGAGTACGCAAAGCAGGTCTTGGAGATGGATGTCGAAGCGGACAAGGTCTACTTCTTGGCGACAAGACAGCTTCTTCAAGCAGTTGAGGACAAGGGGCTCGCTCAGAAGGTCGGACTGGAAGATGCCAGAAACATAATCGGGGACAGGCTAGTAGTCAAGGCACTCGAAGAAGTAGGTGACTATGCTCAGGTGATTGCAAGGAGTGCAATAAAAATTATTGAACTAAGATACTTCAATTCAGAGGTCAATGCAGGAATCTCTGAGATGAATGAGAAAGCCAAGAAGATCGGTGCACTAGCGATACGCGCACTGTTTCGCCATAATGTTGAATCGGCAAACGAAGCTATTATTGAGTACGGGCACCTTGTGGAGCAAGAGGATAATATCGATGCGCAGCTTGACAAGATACCCATACCTGCAATCGCGGTCGCGACACGGATAAAATCGGTGACTCAGAGCATCAAGCAAATAGGTAGATACTACACCATTGCGTCGGAAGCGATGATCAACAGGGCTGTCGAATCTTCTACGGAAATCGCTGAAGTTATCTCGGAAGAATAGAAGGCAAAAGCCTATTATCATATTCATCCTTAGAACGAACCGACCAATCGACAAGTGATACTTTTTGGCGCTTAATCTCTCAAAGATACTGGTCGCGGTTGACGGCTCCGAATATTCTGATTATGCGTTGAATGTCACTGTGAAAATTGCAGAAAAATACTCGTCGGCAATGGATCTTGTATATATAGAAATGCCTCCTTCAGGATCTAGTTCACCTGATTCGATCAACAAAGCAAACAATGTCCTTGAAGAGCGCTTGGGGATCGTGAAAGAAAGGAAACTGAATTGCAATCCGATCAAGATTCAGTCTAGTGACCCTGCCGGTGAGATTCTAAAACTCTCAAACTCTGGAGGTTACGATCTTGTAGTGCTTGGCAACAGAGGTATGGGCGGTTTAAAGAGCCTGCTCATGGGCAGTGTATCGAGCAAGGTTGCCAAGGAATCAAAACGTTCTGTCCTAGTCGTGAAGACTAGAATTCAAGTTGCTCCAAAAATCCTGCTTGGTTACGACGGGTCCGATGAAAGCAACTTTGCTCTCGATTTTGCTTCGGATCTGGGTGCAAAATTCAATGCCCAGGTCGAGGCCATAACCGTTTTCAATATACCTCTCGCGCCGGACACTTACATCGGATCTGAGGTTGACAGATGGAAGAAGGAAATGCAAGATACACTCGATTCTGCCGTCTCAAAACTCAAGGCAAATGGAGTGCATTCTCAAGGAAAGATAGTGGACCACACCAATGTGTCACTGGCGCTAGCAAATGAAGCTGAAAAAGGATCCTATGATTTCATTGTTGTGGGAAGCAAGGGCCAGGGTAGACTAAAATCGCTGTTTTTGGGAAGTGTCGCGAATGGTGTGGCAAATAACTCAAAGACAAATGTCTTGATAGTACGCTAGAGTTCCTTTACATCGTGTGGCATGCTTTCTTTGAGTCCCACTTCAGTGATCCTCACGAATTCTCCGTTTTTTCGTAGTTCCTGCAAATTGCTTGCCCCGCAGTAGCTCAGACCGCTACGCAATCCGCCCACAAGCTGTCTCACCACATTCACTGCGCTCCCTTTATATGGAACTATGGCTTCGACTCCTTCGGGGACATAATCATCGATTTCCTGATTTCCCACATTTATCTTACTGGATCTTGCTAGCTGGTCCTTTCTGGCGGCCATAGAAGCCATGCCTCGTGTTACCTTGTATCGGTAATTGCCACGATAGACAATCTCTCCTGGGCTTTCATCAGTTCCGGCGAGCAAGCTTCCGACCATGACCGTATCTGCGCCTGCGACAAGCGCCTTCGTGATGTCGCCGGAATTTCTTATTCCACCATCCGCGATTAAAGTTACACCATATTCGCTAGTCACCTGAGCACAATCCACCAAAGCTGTCAGCTGTGGGACTCCAGATCCAGTCACAATCCTAGTGATGCATATTGAGCCGCTTCCGACTCCCACTTTGATCGAGTCCGCTCCTGCCTTGATCAGATCGAGAGTGCCTTGTTGAGTTGCGACATTACCTGCAATTAACGGGATGTCCAGATTTTTCTTGATCTTCCGAATCGCTTCAATTGCGTGAAGGCTATGCCCATGCGCAATGTCCAAAACCAAGACATCAACTTCGACCTTCTCCAAGGCTCTTGCTCGCTCAAGAAAGTCACCCTTCACCCCTATAGCGGCGCCAACTCGCAGCCTTCCCTTCGAGTCCTTCGTAGCGTTTGGGTATTGTTTTCTTTTCAAAATGTCCTTTGCGGTGATAAGGCCCGAAAGCCGGTCTTGTCGATCTACGAGTGGTAATTTTTCGATCTTCGTCTTTTCCATGATCTTGAGCGCTTCTTCAATCGTAGTTCTCTTTGGTGCCACGATCAGGTCTTTTCTTTTGGTCATCATTTCCGTAACCTTTGTATCATCGTCGTCTTGGAAGCGCATGTCACGCGTTGTAACGATGCCTCTGAGCTTTCCATCAGTTGAAACAATCAGTATTCCACCTACATTTCTCTCGTCCATCAAGCGATTTACTTCGGAAACTGTAGATGATTCATTCAGAGTGTACGGATTCTCTATGAGTATGCTCTCCGTTCTCTTGACCTTCGAAACTTGAGCAGCTTGCTCCTCCAAACTCATGAATCTTTGAATGATACCGATTCCCCCTTCTCTTGCCATTGCGACTGCCATATCCGATTCGGTAACGGTGTCCATGTTTGCAGAAATTATCGGAATGCTCAGTTCGATGTTCTCGGCAAGACGCGTTGAAGTTACAGTATCTTTTCTGGAATCTACCTTAGAATATTTTGGGACAAGCAAAACATCATCGAAAGTCAAACCCGTTCTCAGATTATTCAAAACGACAGAATTTTTTGTGTTCACTTTTTTCCCGTTCAATTGACCGAAAGAAAGGATGCAACTACCTTCTATTTTGAGCTTGCCATTGGAGGGACTAAGGGATCGAAGGCACACTCAACATCTTAAATACCGAACTCAATAGACAGAAGGCAAACCTTGTCGTCTAAACCAGCTTCCAACAAGCAATTGGAACTAAAATTTGAAATCTTCAAGATCAAAATCGCGGATCTCGTTCCTCACGAGGGAATTCTAGACTGGCACTTGAAGGAGATTTTCGAATGGATGCAGCGAGATGGGTTTCAATTGAGACCCATTGCAGTTTCGAGACTGGATTCACTTGGAGTCAAGTGGAAAGGCAAGTATCTCATCCACGACGGTCATCACAGGACTGCCGCATTGAAGAAACTTAACTGCGCGCAAATAATGGTCTCTGTCTTCGATTATAATAATCCTAGGATCAAGGTGTTTGACTACAACGACATTACGATACCAGTCCCCAAGGAAGAAGTCGTCAGAAGAGCGACTTCAGGGATTGAAGTCACTCCGCGATACGACAAACATTTCATTGACGTTGATGGAAAGCTTGAGCCGTTCCACGACAATGACTTGCTAGAGCCGGAGAAACCCGCTCCACTTTCGCAGTTGAAATAACGATCCTTTGAACGATTATCGGCAACTTGCGCCATCCGTGTATCACGGGTGCCTAAAACGCTCCAAGGATAGCGGATTTTGCACAAGGTTTATATCTTTGGTTGCGCCCTAAGAGTACTTTCCCGCAATAAGAGAGTGAATTTGAATTGAGCATGGAAAGTGGAAAGAAATTGTCATTGTTAAGGCAGCGAAGCGGTCTGACCAGCTGCCCGAGATGCGGCAAGAGTTCGATGGTATTGGACATGTCCACCGGGGAGCAGGTATGCACGAACTGCGGTTTCGTCGTTAAGGAGGGTCTCGAGGAAGTAGGCCCGGAGTGGAGAAACTTTTCCAAGGAGCAAGGCGAGGGCGACAGGAGTAGAGTAGGTTCTCCAACTAGCCTGGCTATGCACGACATGGGTCTTTCAACAGTTATTGGTCTGGAAGGTAGCGACGCCTCCGGTAACGCTCTCCAGTCCTCAGTGAAGCAACAATTCGAGAGGCTTCGGACTTGGGACCGCAGAAGCAAGGTGCACACTTCCGCCGACAGGAATCTAAGGCAAGCATTCGGAGAATTGGGAAGGCTTGCTGAAAAGATCAACGTAGGCGATGCAGTCATCGAGAAGGCCGCGTACATCTATAGGAAGATCTTGGAAAAGAAATTGATCAAAGGCAGGTCTATTACTGCGATGATCACCGCGTCCCTGTATGCGGCATTGCGTGATACAGAGACGCCGAGGACATTAAAGGATCTGGCCACAGTAAGCGGGGTAAAGAAAAATGCCCTTGCTCAGAGCTACAGACTGATTCTAAAAGAGATGGATCTTAGGATGCCCGTCAGGGATCCCGCCAAATACGTCTCGCGGATTGGAAGCAAAGCAGGAACAAGTGAACGAACCCAGCGTAGAGCTCTTGAAATTCTACGAAAAGCTCAGGAGACAGGGGGCTCTGCTGGCAAGGACCCAATGGGTCTCGCCGCTGCTGCGCTTTATGTAGCCAGCGTGATGGAAAATGAAGCAAAGACTCAGAAGGATTATGCGCAGGCTGCGGGTGTGACGGAAGTCACCATAAGAAACCGGTACAAGACCCTCAAAGAATCTCTGCAAATGTAAGTTAGAACTTTCATCGGTAAACACTTGCATTGCAGGCGTTAAGCGAATCAGAGGCAGGTTTCTGTTAACGTTGATAGGGTCATGTAGCAATTGCCGCAACAGATTATGAACTAAATGAAACATCGTAGCTTAACTTGTCATTGAGTGATGAGCTAATTTGAAACCTTGGGCAAGCACCTAACAGTATTTTTGAAACAAAAATTCACGGACCTATTAAGAACGTGAAGATTCAGCGTTCTCCGATCGATCATTTACTTTATCTGGTTTGCTAGGCCTTCTAGCAAACTATGCTGGACCAAAACCCACCTTCGGGCTTTAGATATTTTCTGAAGAAGGTGGATAGAATAGACATTCACTTCTGGGTCTATTTGATAGCTGGTGCTCTCTACCTCTTAGGAGTCTGGGAGCACATTCCATATGGAGGGGGCCACATCTACAGTGATATTATCTCGGTATATCAAAATAGGTTCTGTCCTGACGGAACCTGTACAACTGCCCTACCTTACGCCCATGTCTTTGTTGAGTACCCAGTAATCACCGGGGTATTCATGTACATGATGGGAATGCTGGGCCGTTACATTCCACTTTCAGCATCGCAAGGACTATTGATAAATTACTATTTCTGGAGCGCTTTGTTTCTCCTCATTCCAACCTTTCTTTCAATTGGAGAGCTATTCAAGATTGGAGAAATTCTAGGTGCGATATCTATTCGAAGGAGGATGCTACTCTACTTTGTTGCAACTCCCACTTTTGTCTTCATGGTCCTGACCAACTGGTACGTTATCGGTGTATTCTTTGCGCTCTTCGGACTACGAAAATTCCTCCAAGGGAGCAGATGGATAAGCGGCATCCTCTTTGGAATCTCAGCAGCTACGAATCTTGTAACTGCAATGCCCGCCCTGGGAATGATATTGGCCGTGAAAAATAAACTAGAAACTTTCCAATTCATCGCGGGAGCGCTTATCGCAGTAGGCGTTGTCTATGCTCCCTTTTTTGTCCTGAACCAAGATTTCATTTCGCAATTCCTATCTTATCAAGAAAGTTGGTACGCTGAAGGTACTTGGATGCTAGCTTTCATCAACAGCTATGATCCGATCCGCCATGTCCTCTTTCCTGCGACATTCATTCTTCTTTCAGGCGCCATAATTTTCAAGAGTCTTAAGATGAAAGAGAGCATCAGAAAGGACCCCGCAACCTCTCAGCAAGATTGGGCTAACTTTGTCGTCATCATGGCATCTCTGTTTTCCTTCGCATGGCTCTTTAGCTCGTATATCTCGACGCCGCAGACGAACCTAATGCTTCTTCCTTTTTTTACGCTTCTCCCGATGTGCAAATATTATCCGGAATTTTTTGCTTTCGACACTGTCAATTCGCTAATAGACGTGTGGGGATTTTCCCAACCACTATTGTTTTTGGGGATAACACTTTATCCAGTCATGTTCGGTACTCCGTATCACTCTCCAATCCAAGCCCTCGAAGTAGTCAGGTCGCTGTGGATCGGGAAGTTCGTAATTTATGACGGATTATTATCGTCTAGATTTCCAACGAAGAGATCGGGAGTTAGAATGGAGCCCCAATCAAAATCTCCGACATGATATTTCTGTTCTAGAAAAAGATCGCCATTCTTATTTCATCAGCATATTTCCCTTTGAGTATGTGCTGCCTTTTTATTATTCCCTCAACTATGAACCCGAACTTTTTGTAAAGCCTAATTGCCCTCTTATTTGTCGAAAACACTCCTAACACAACTTTTTCCACATTCTTTTGTCTCTTCGCCCATTTTAGAGCATAATCCATTAAGGCCCCACCGATGCCCATTTCTCGGTAGCCATCGATGATCAACATCCCCAACTCGCGAATATGCCTCATCTTCCTTAGACCAGTTTTCCAAAGCGTCAAACTTCCAACGATCTCACCTTCTACCTCCGCAACGAGCGTGAGTGATTTCCTGTCTTTCAAGTGGTCGAGTTGTACCTTTCTGTGCCTTGGAGTCACCTTTTCGGTTCCAAGATAAATCTGCTCAGCTGCAACTCTTTTAAGATTCGTCAAGATTTTGGAGACGTCCCACTTCGTCCCCTTTCTAACAATGATCAATGACCTACTAATGTCCTTTGAACGGTATTTCTTTGGCCGCAATTTCGTCAGGTATCGGAGTAACCGAAGGTTTTCATCTTTTCCTTTTTTGCGTTCAATTCAGCTAAATCCCGCAGTTGCGAGATTTGGGTTTCAATTTTGAATGGAACCACTGGAAGGCTTTTGGGATAATGCTGATTAGACAAGAGGATACTATACTAACAGTCGTTTCAAAATCGAAGTGCCGAATTTGAATCAAAAACAATTGGGAAATACTGGGGTAAAGATTTCGGAGATCGGCCAAGGTACCTGGGACTATAACGGAGGTGTCGAGCCGTTGCGACTGGGAATATCTCTAGGAGCAACACACATCGACACGGCAGAAATTTATGGAACAGAAGAAGTTGTGGGAAAGGCTATCGAAGGCATCAGGGATGAAGTTTTTCTCGCAACGAAGGTCTGGTCTGATCATTTGCGATATGATGACGTTCTCAGAGCAGCAGAAGGAAGCTTGAAGCGACTGAAGGTCGAGTACGTTGACCTGTACACAATCCACTGGCCGAATTCCGCAATCCCTATACGAGAAACAATGCGCGCAATGGAAAATCTCGTGCAGCGCGGTAAGGTAAAGTTCATTGGCGTGAGTAACTTTTCTGTTGAGCAGTTGAAGGAAGCACAAGCGTCACTTTCATTGCACGACATTGTGTCGAATCAGGTCAAATACAATCTCAAAACAAGACAGATCGAGCAAGATCTCATTCCATATTGCAAATCTCAGAAGATCACCATAGTAGCTTATTCTCCTCTCAAAGTTCAAGCCGTAAGAAAAGCGAATGATTTGTTGGACCAGATTGCTTCGAAGTATGGTATGACCCGAGCGCAGATCGCGCTGAACTTCCTCACTACGGACGAAAATGTTGTCACCATTCCAAAATCGGATAATTTGGAACATGTTAAAGAAAATTGTAGCGCATCAGGGTGGCGTCTTTCGAAGGAAGATGTAAAATGGATAAGTGAGCGATTCAAGTGAAACGGCAAACTCGATCTTTTTTAGATAACTTGAATTAATGGAAGCAGAACGATCTTTCGCCCCGATTCTAATGGAAATATCAATCTCGAAAGACGTTCTTCCGTCCCTTGAAATATATGGATTCACAGAGACGATCCTTGGAGACAGGAAAGGGAGCACAAAGCAGTATCGAAGCTCAAGCGATCTTCATGTTCGAGAGTATCACGACAAGTTTGTAGTACATGAGGATAAAGTCGATCCTCGAATCGATCCAATTGGTCACCTGATGAAAGATTCTCCAGAAACGCTTATCGCCTTTGGAGCGGCGCTTCTTCTTTCACAAAACAAGAGGTGCTTCAGTTCAACTCAAGGCAAGTACAGTTCATTCAATCCTATGGTTTTCGTCTTGTCATTGCTATCCTTGAATAAGCTACTCGGGATACTGAAGAAACTTCTCTGAGATCATCATAAGATGAATTGACATGGCATTGATCAAGCCAGAGACAAAGAGGTTCTTCCAAGTTGTTTGGAAGCTTCTTCCGGTTGCTCTAAACTACCGAAGGGATCGCCGTGAAATAAGAAGAGCAGAAGGAAGACTTGTTCACCCAGAAACATACAAGAAACATGCGACGAAAGCTGTGAATCTGTTCATCAACCTAGGCCCTGCATACATTAAATTAGGGCAACTACTTTCAGTCCGTCCAGATGTTTTGCCACAACCCTACATCGACGAGTTTGCAAAGCTTCAGGACGAAGTTCCACCAGCTCCTTTTGAGGAAGTTGAACCAATAATCAAGCAGGAGCTGGGAAAACCAATCTCCGAAGTCTTCGATTCCTTCGACAAGGACGCTGTCACAGGTGCGAGCCTCGGTCAAGTTTACAGAGCAGTTTACAAAGGTGAGCAGGTTGTAGTCAAGGTGAACAGGCCCGGGATACGGCAAAAAATCGAAATTGATACCAAGGTCCTTCGGCGTCTTGTTCCACTAGTCGGTCGATTCGTCGACAAATCACTTCAGTTAACAGCCCAATCCGTAATCGAACAATTTTCCGATACTATCGAGGAGGAAATGGACTACAGAAAGGAGGCGCAGAGCTTGCTTGCAATAAAGAAAAATTTGAGATCGGAGAAGGACGTCCTTATCCCAGAGGTATATCCCGAGGTCTCATCAGAAAAGCTGTTAGTTCTCGAATACATTGGTGGAATAAAGATCATCGACGTAAAATCCATAGACGAAGCGGGAATCGACCGGAAGAAACTCGCGAGACGCGTAGCAAAGATTTTCTTCATGATGCTCCTAAGCCAAGATCTCTTTCATGCCGATCCACATCCCGGAAACATAGCAGTTAGGCAGGTTGAAGTCTCTGCTGGAAAAAAAGCAACGCAAATAATTCTATATGATTTTGGAATGACAGGGTCTCTCGATCCACCTACTCGCTTGAAGCTTATCAGGTTCTACACCGCCCTTGTTGATTTCAATTCATCGAGAGTCGTTGACATGATGCTTGAACTCGGTTTGCTTCAGCCAGATGCAAATCGCTATGTCATTCGTAGAGGAGTGGAGCTTGCCCTAGCTGACATGCAGGGTCACAAAGTTGAGGAGACCGAAGTGAAAGCTCTGTTGGAGATCGCGAATAGAACTATCTATCAATTTCCATTCAAACTCCCAAAGAACCTCGTCCTTTACATGCGAATGCTTTCAATACTTGAAGGAGTATGCATTGCCCTCGATCCTAAATTCCGATTTGTAAAGATTCTTGGTGGCTTGCTAGAAGATGAAGGGCTAGTCGATGAAGCATATAGGGCGGAGCTCCAAGATGCGATAAAAAAATTCGGTAAAGCTTTCGATGCAGGAATTGAAGTTCTCCCGCTACTCAAGGGTTACCTTGAGCAAAATTATGATCCTACTGGAGTTCGCTACGCTGAACAGAGCCGGAAAAGGTCAAAATTCCTTCCGGGATTAGGAACGGGTCTCGGGGCCGCTGGATTAGTTACGTCCACTATCTACATTGGCAAGTTGGACGCCAAGCTGGGCTTCGTAGTTTCCTTGATATTGCTCGTATATTCGGCTGTGCACAGCAGGTAAGTCATTCAACGGTGACTTTGCCCACGCCTTTCATGGGCAATCTGACGGTCAATACGCCATTATCGTACTTTGCTTTGATTTCTTCGTCTTCTCCGACAGAAACCTTCACAGGAAGTGGAATTTTCTTCCGGATGCTTAGAGGCCTCTGTTCCCAATAAGTCATACCATCTTTTTCGATCTTTTCTCGTTTGGCGCTAACTGTCAAAAAGTTTTCAGAGAGACGCGTCTTGATAGATTCTTTTTCAAAACCCGCCATGTCAAGAATTATAACAAGATCAGATCCGTCTTCGAACATATCGACAGCAGGAAGAATCATTTCGTAAACGTCTTTCGATCTCACGCCAATCTCATGCATAAATTCTTTCGATATGTGTTGCAACAACATACTCATAAGTTTTCGAGAAGCCCGTCGTTTGATAAAAGCATATCTCGAATATTTTGCACTTTTTATCCCGTGACACTCCTTTCCTTAATAACTGTCTGAGTAATGCTGTTATACTTAGTGGCCTAGAGTGTTCTCCGATGTAATATGGTACAAGCTTACTGTGTCAAATGCAAAGCAAAAAGAGACATCAAAGATGCGAAAAAAATCACGATGAAAAATGGCAAACCAGCAACACAAGGTGTTTGCCCAGTCTGTGGAACTAAAGTATTCAGAATCGGTTCTGGATAAATAACATCACTTTTTTCTGTGTCCATCCGAGTTTCCAACCCTCGGATGGCGGTACCAGAACCCGACGAAATGCAATCCTTGATTGTATCGTAATCCGCTATATCCAAGAGGAGAAAATACAGCGGCATATTTTCTGCTAAATGACAAATTCCTTTAGATTTCGGCTGTTCTTGACATAAGAATTGCATATGCAAAACGCGATAGCGCTAGCATTCAATGCGATCGTACTCGTATTGCTCGGCGCTATTGTTTACTACGGAGTATCACTCCTAGAAATGCTTCGAAAGGGCAAGACGGACAAAATGTGGAGCTAAGCATTAATTGGTTCACTAATTCTTGTCGACGGCATTATTACTTTGACTGTCGGAATATTCGAGGGTTCTATTTCCAATGCCTTGGTTCCGTGGCACGAGACATTGGTGCAGTACTGGTATTTTCCGGTTCAATTGTAGGTATGGCTAGCTCAAAAGAAAGATTTGTCAGACCAGCTACCAAAGAACCGTTCCAGCACGATCAGTCTCACGGCATTGAGAATTAGCCATCTTTTTTTTGGAAAACGGCAAGAAAGGCCAAATATTTCCGCTCTAAAGGGAGCATTCAGAGCAGTCTCACCAAGACTCAATTTGCATGACTGCATGGCAGAGTCCGGTGGATCTGTTCTTTCCTTTTTCTTCAATCGATGAATTTTGACTCGTGCATTTGGCGTCTTAGCAAAGATTTCACGGTTTGCATGCTTTCTAGATTCATTGAACAGACTTCGAACCGTTTCACTTCAACTTACTAAAGAGATTGTGAAAACAAGCAGTATTTTCTGGCCGATTCAGCAAGAATTGTTTCCAAAAAGAGTGGAATCACGTTTGGGTCAGATAAAAACATCGAATCATATTTTAAAGAGTTGCAAAATGGGTTTCTACTGATCCGAAGATATGATATATTATTTGACAAAGCACACCGTCTCTGCTGAATCTGATGGGAGGACGGTCCAAATTTACCTCAGCAGGCCTACTGTTCCGGATAAGAGACCCGTAATAATAGTGGTGCATGAATGGTGGGGGTTGAACGATAATATCAGAAGTATAGCAGACCGTTATGCGAGTTTAGGTTACGTCGCATTAGCCCCCGATCTGTTCGGCGGTGTGATTCCAAACGATCGAGTCGAAGCCGCGAAACAAGCTGAAAACGTTTCTCCCGATATCTCTGCGAAGATTCTTAAATCTGTCCTTGACTACGCAACAATGAGAGATTTTACAAACCCATCCAAGATAGGGATGCATGGGTTCTGTTTCGGTGGAACGCATGCTTTCAATTTTATCTGCGGATCAAAAAAGATAGCCGCAGCGACAATTTTCTATGCAAGCGTGCTTCCGAAACCAGAAAAACTGTCAAACATAACTGCGCCGCTTTTGATAGTATATGGGGACAAGGACAATGCCGTAAAGGTTGATCGAGTTCGCGAACTTGAAAACACGCTAAAGAAATTGAAGAAGAACGTACAGTTCGAAATTTATGCTGGTGCTGGACACGCCTTTTGCAATGAATCGAATTCAAATTACAACAAGGAGGCTGCAACAGATGCATGGGAAAAAACGATAAAATTCTTTGGAACCTACATTCCTGTTCCCAAAATCTGAGGAAATACCACCCAGCTAAACGCACGAGCTTTAATGAAGTTTCTTTGAGCGAAATTTGAGTGGAGTTGTTTGGTTGACTGCAACTGAGTGCAATATATTGCATTCATCAGGTTTGGGGGCGAAGCTATGCAGGAGAATACTTTGACAGAACCTATATCAACAGGGTCAAACGTAGTCTAGACAAATGGGCACCGCTTACATTCTCTTAAACGTAGATCCAGGGCACGAAGAAGACGTGATCAAATCTGTCAGATCAACTGGCAAAGTGAGCGAAGCACACAGAATCTATGGAATTTATGACACTATTGTAAAGGTCGTGGGCGACACAGAAGACATCAAGAAAGCGATCATGCACATAAGGGGACTCAAAAACATAAGGTCGACGCTTACTCTTACCGTAATAGAATAGTGTCATCGCTTCAAGCAATTGGGACAAACACAGTCCCACGCCTTACGTTTCAGTTCGGCCCTCTTTTCTTGCATCAGCACTACTTCGGAACACCAGCACCCAAATGATAGCGGACCCTCGCACTCGAACTTAGCCCCACAAATCTCGCAATTGAGAGTACGAGTCATTCGCGATGTCTCTTCGAGTTTGCTCAATTATAGATAACGCAAGTCTTAAAGCAGCTGGCTGGATTAGCCAGGCGGCATGCGCTTCACCAAGAATTTGACAATTGTTGCGCTTTTCACCTCACTGATTATCGCGAGCGACTACGCACTTGCCCCGGTATTCAACGTCAAATTGGTTGATTCGTTGGTCTTCTCGTCGGCTTACTCTTTTGGACTTCGAATCGGTGCATACATAGCGATACTATCAGAACTCGTTTGGGGCGTTTTCAATCCGAATGGATTTGGTGGGCTGATTATTCCATTTCTTGTTGTTGGTGAGATAATCTATGCATTTGCGGGATATTCGGCTTCGAAATTGTGGAAACTGGAGGAAGTCAAAACTTTATCGCCAAGAAACTTATTTTTCGGCGCGACTCTGGCAATATGCGCATTCGTATGGGATCTGGAAACAAATCTAGCCACGGCCTTTTTGGAAGGCGCACATACCCTGATTCAATATCTTACCGTTGTGTTATTCGGTATTATTCCGTTTGCCATTGCTCACGAATTGAGCGATTTCGTGTTTGGAACAGTGCTCGTTCCGATTGTGATTTTGCAATTTAAGCGTCATTCAAACCAATTCAGAAAACACTTGCAACTCGTCGCTACAGGGGTTCCTGGATCGGAGTAAACTGGGTGAATAATTGTTGCCACAACTGAAGACTCTCTATGGCGTGATTGCACTTCTTATCGCGATTGTTATCATTGTCTCTAGCATTGGAGGCCTGTATTTTGTCAAGTACTCCCAAGTCTCTTCTGACAATTCGATTTACCTGAAACAACTGGAACAGTTGAACGTGAAATACGATACTAATGTCGTGATTGACTATGGCA
>Ga0307372_10005903_pt1 | contig 18128 bp, 18 predicted proteins | sample OX1MG_FD_202533 | JGI IMG/M metagenome (GOLD analysis project Ga0307372, IMG submission 202533) | Soil microbial communities from Risofladan, Vaasa, Finland - OX-1 | ecosystem: Environmental > Terrestrial > Soil > Coastal area > Acid sulfate soil | place: Finland: Risofladan, Vaasa | collected...
TCCGGACGGCGTGATCTGCCTGCTGTCGGCGCTGTCGTTCCATGACCTGACCACCCAATCGCCCCCAGTGGTCTGGCTGGCCCTTCCGGAAAAAGCCTGGAAGCCCAAGCTTGAATATCCACCGCTCCGCATCTGCCGGTACTCGCCGGCCACCTTCGCTGCCGGTGTCGAAAAACATCGTATTGAGGGCAGAACGGTCAAGATATACAACGTCGCAAAGACTCTCGCTGATTGCTTCAAATACCGGAACAAGATTGGTATCTCCATAGCGCTGGAAGCACTACAGGATGCCTGGCGCCAAAAGAAAGCCGCCATGAGTGAGATAGAAAAGTACGCGGCCATTTGTCGCGTCAGCCGTGTCATGCATCCCTATCTTGAGGCGCTAGTGGCATGAGCAAAAATGAGGATGGTCTGCCAGCCTCCATCCGGGCAAAGCTTCTTAACCATGCAAAGGGACTGGGCCTGGAGTACAACCGGGTTCTGGATCGGTACGCCCTCGAACGCTACCTCTATAGACTCAGCAAGTCGAAGTATGCGGATAGGTTTGTGCTCAAGGGTGCATTGCTGATGTTGGTCTGGCTGGGCGAGACCATACGACCGACGCGGGATGCCGACCTTTTGGGGTACGGCGACATGGACAAAACCGCCCTGGAGAGGATATTCAAGGAAATCTGCGACATTGTGGTAGAGCCTGATGCTATCGCATTTCAGCCGGACACCGTGAAAGTCGAGGATATTCGCAAGAACGATCCGTATGGTGGCCGGCGGATAATGCTTAGGAGCCAGCTTGGGAATGCACGAATAGATGTCCAAGTGGACGTGGGCATTGGCGACGTTATCGTTCCAGAGCCACTCTGGCTCGATTACCCAAGTCTACTGGGCCTACCTTCAGCTCGGCTCCGCGCCTATCAGCCCGAAACGACGATCGCTGAGAAGCTACATGCCATGGTAGTACTTGGCCTCCCAAACAGCAGGATGAAAGATTTCTTCGACATAGCGGCGCTTGCAGAACGCGAGCACTTCGATGGTAAAAAACTTGGCTCAGCCATTACAGCGACCTTTGCACGCCGGAGCACGGCCCTACCTATCATTCCCGCCGCATTCACACCAGAATTTGCAGCCAATCCAGCGAAGCAACAACAGTGGAATGTTTTTCTCGGTACTAGCGGATTGACAGACAAGGTTACGCTGGACACGCGGGTCACGATTATCCGCGATTTTCTTGGGCCAATCCTGGCAAAGCTAACGCGGGGGCAAATATTTAACGGATCCTGGTCTCCGGGCGGACCCTGGAAATAGTCACACAGCAGGTGACCCGAATACAGGCTTATAGATATGAGAAGTGAAATTTCTAAATTGTTGATTTGATGGTGCCGGCGGAAAGGGTCGAACTTCCGACCCGCGCATTACGAATCGAGCTTGACTGCTTACGCTCTATTAAGTACGGTCATTTACGGCCCTTACCCTGTGCCATAACGCATTTCAATAACCGGTAAACGTATCTCAGTGCATCCTGAACTGGCATAAATTTGGCACACAGGGACACGGACCACCTCCGGTATCTTCATCACATCTTTAAGTCGGTGCCCGTAAAACCGGCAGCAGTCCAACCGGAGATTGCAGGCGTTGCCCCCAACACCGTGTTGGGTTCCCGCAAGAGTAGCCCGAATCGCTAGCTTCGTGATGTAATGGCCGTCATGGTGGTAGGGGAAATGTGCTCCGATACACGGATTTTGCCAACAACCGACAAAAGACCGTCCGCAACGGCACGCGAGGCGCTGCATGCGACCAACAGCCGCGAATCAACAGCAGCAGTCGCAGATGCCGCCAGAGCCTTCGCGATGGCACAGCGATCGTGACCTTCTCGAAAAGAATCGCCGCTTTTACGATTTGCTGTGGTCCGATGCTAGCCTCGTCGAGCCTCAACGGTTCAATACCTGGCCACTCGTACAATCGTTGCTGACCTCGTCCACTCAGCGGCTCGAGGTCGCGCCCGGCCTGAGACCGCGACTGCCTATCCCGGGCACGCAATTCGTGGATATCAGCGCACCAGCGCTCGCTAAACTTCAGGGATTTGGCGCTCAAGTCGTGCTAAGCCAAGTGACTTCCCTGCCCTTCGGCGCTGGTGTATTCGATCTGGTAAGCGCCCTCGATATCATCGAGCACGTTGATGACGATATTACTGCACTGTCGGAGCTATCAAGGGTTATGAAGCCCGGTGGAACTCTCCTGCTGTCGACGCCGCCGCACGCCTCACTTTGGACCTCTTTCGACGACTTCGTGGGCCATAAACGGCGCTACGACCCACAACATCTACTCTCAATACTTATGCAGCACCACTTCCTGGTGGAGCGTAGCGCCGTATTCGGAATGCAGCCGCGTTCGTCGCGCCTCGTTGATATCGGCATGAGGTTGCTATTGCAGCATCATAAACCGGCGATGTGGTGCTACAACCGCGTATTCATGCCGCTAGGATTGCGATTCCAGCACAAGCTGCGAATTACCCCAGGAATGATTGCCACGGACGATGTGGATGAAATACTGCTCGTGTGCCGAAAATCCATGTGACAGCCTTGAATCTGAAGATTATTGCAGTGACTGACGCAACGTGCATGGAACGATGCGACTTTTATGTGTAATTTCCAACACAAATCAACTGGCCGTTGCGCATGTTGACCAAAGCCCCAGAGGCACCGTTATCTGCGCACTTGTCTCCGCCGCCCCCTAGGAAGAAGGCAACTGAATCACCGACTTGCCACGATTTTTTCACTAGACTTATGTCTGTCGGAAATACCGAAAAATGGGTGTCAACGCCTGGCGGGCTAATATTTTGCAAATAGACACGAATTGTATTCCCCCACGAGGGGTCATTATAGGCCTTGATGCTCGCAATCGTTCCATATCCACCAGCGGGTGTGTTGGCACAAACCGATTGATTATTCGATTCGTCAATCAACACATAGTATGAGTTATCGAAAGCTTCATTGCCCGTTGGAGAGTCGCAGCGGTTACGGCCTATGGTGATGCTGTCTCCCTTGGACCATCCTTTCAGCTCCTGATCATCTCCGGGACTTGTCGTGTAGTCCACTGCAACCGTCCAATGACCAACCTTCTTGACCAACGTGACGGCACCCTCGTCGCCTTGAGCTGCCTCACTGTAGTAGCCGTACAACGACCAGCCGGAGGGTTGTTGGGCAAAGCTGACATCCACTCGCATTAACATCAACAAACCCAATGAAAATATCGCGGTTCTTGCCATCTCATTTCTCATATGCAACATCGATTTTGGTACTCGGGCGCGGGAAGCCTAGAACTTTCCCTTACGCACGCGGGTGTTAAGATTTAACATCTATTTGAAGCAACCCGGTTTAACGGAAGCGGCTTAAATCCGGGAAGAGATTATAATAAGTTCTCATAACACACCTCCAGTAGATTCTATATGTCTCAAGGATACTAAATGTAGGGACTAGAGTTATGGTGTTGATTGGCCCGCAATGTCACTCTGCGCTCTACACCCTGTAAGGCTTGGCAGTTTTGAGCTCTGGTGCGATTGTCAGTGTGTTTTCGATATGTTTAAACATACGGCGAACTCGCGTCAGGGGGTGCTCGGGGAAATCGGCATCATATTGCTCATCATCAGATGGTGCGGGCACAAGCGCATGTTTCCTTATGCTGGCACCCAAGCCGATACTGGCATCGGCGGGTGGTACTGATTTGGGCAGCTCAAGTTTTCCCTGCTTATGCAATATCGCTGCTACCATGGCTTCTCGCACACCAGTCATACCTTGCTCCCGGGCCGCCACCCGAATAAAGAAGCATCCTTCGGCCAAGGGAAACACCAGCGCACCGTTGTAGTCCTTACCCAGGTCGTCCGTTGCCGGTGAGCTCCAGAACTTATTCAGTAACCGCACCGCGTCGAGTCCCTGGATGTCCAAAAAGGCACACTGCAGCAGGGCACTTCCCATATCCTTCGCTTTGTCAAGCATGACTTGGCGGAATTTGTCCGGAGCTCGAAGATCATAGGCGTAATCCGTTGGTGTTATTATGGACTGCTCCACCAATATAGGTCCTGAACCTGCCCAAAACCGACGCGCGGGTTCATCCTGTTTAATTTCCAATCCAACGGTATCAAAGTTCATCTGTCTAATATGCAACATATATGATCCTTCCTCACTGTGTCAGATTGAGAAATGGTTGGAACCGGATTCAGATCGGTCTTGAATCTCACAGAACCCCCGGATGAAATAAAATTACGCGTTGGTCTCTCCGTATCTCCATCGCGTAAGCACAATAACGCTAACTGTTGTAATCGCTTATCCTATCTAAGTCGCGTGCCGGGGCAATCTTTCGGCTTCACGCGCTACCCATTCTGGCGTCCCATAAAGAGGTGTGTGCCCGTGTTTATCGACTACTTGAATGTTGGCCCCAGTATTAATCAATAATTTGATAACATTAATGTCCGCATTGAAGGCAGCATTATGCAGCGGCGTGGAAGCGTTCTTATCCGCGATGGTGGGATCTGCGCCATTTTCCAGCAGAGCCTTGACTGTCTTTTCAAAGCCGTTAGCGGCAGCACAATGTAACGGTACCTGGCCCTGCCTGTTACTTAAATTGGAATCCGCGCCTGCAGCCAGGAGCGTGATAACCACCTCCACATGCTCCTCATCAATAATAAGACCACCCGTGTAAATCGGTTCTCCATTGACGATCTCTGGTGGGTTGCCTGCGGCGATCTCGGCTTTCTCGGCCTCAGATGGGCCGCCATGGGCGGCCCAATACAACACCGTTGCCAGCGCACAGTCTCTCAAGTTCGGGTTGGTACCTACGCTAAGTGCCGCTTGGATTGCCTTGGCATCTCCATCCTTTGCGGCTTGCAACAACATTCGCTCATTGTCATTCATGTTGTACCCTCCTGCTGATAGCTGAACCGATGCCTGCTACAGAGTAGGCCATGATTCGCTGATGTAACTCAGACACCTTCGGCGCTCCAGTCGGTGCCGGAAAGCCGGTGTCGTACATATTGTGAGAGGCCAACACTTTTTGAAATATGAGTTGAATGGCTGGGTAATCCTCAGATCAGTCTCTCAATGTTGCTGTAAACAACGCATGCCGCACTGGGGCCATCTAGGCTCCGATACAGCAACCGAGAACAGGACTATGCAGAAGATCCGAACGAGTTTAGCCACGGCATTCATGTTGCTAGATTAGCATACAGCGGTTGCCAATCATTGAGATTTAGACTCGAGGTCTTTTTCAATTCCGTTGTAGACGGCGGAGGGACAACCTCTCACATCCCAAATATCCTCAAAGTCGCTATCATTTTTGTAATAACATTCCCACGCGCCACGGCCGCCATTTGCCGCCGTGTTCCAGATTGACGTCGAACGATCGAGCGGCACCATCTGCGAGCCTGCCTGGTTGCGGCATTCCGCATAGACAGTCGGATCAACACTCGTGGTATTTCCACCCATCGCATCAACAAATGCGTTGACTGCAACTGAGGCCCTAACGCATTTGTCGATTGCTTTCTGGTCATAGATGGGCGCTATCACCGGTACGGGATCGTTAACGATCTGACCGCTTTGTGAATAGTGCTCGTGCATATAGGATAGTGTCGTCTGGGCATTCTCCTCAGTGGCACAGGCCGACAATGCCAGCATGGCCACTATCCCAATGATCAATTTAAAGGTAATACTCATGCGCATCTCCTGTCACTTTGAATGTTAATAACTCTCAGCAAGGTTCTTCTCTAGTCCCTGCAAACGAATTCCTGCATCTTTTCATCCATGCCACCCTTGGGAACTGGCCTCCATGTTGCTGGCGTTTTGTCAACGTAAACAACCTTGTTATCAGCTCCATAATAAGTAACGTCTCCCGATAGCATCATTCCATCCGTGCAATCGCTCGACAGGGTTTCAAAGACCTGCCTATACGATCCATACTGGCTCTTTTGCACGATCGTGTAGACTTCCTTTGACACATACCTGCAGATTCGTTTTGGCGGCCCGGATACCACCAACGATTCATGGCGGCAGTTCACGGGAACCTGAATAAAGATAGTGCTGGTGGCCGTGCCTATTTTGACTTGTCCCATGTCCTTCCACCCGCCAGCCTGTTGCTGTTGACAGGCAGCAAGCACCCCTATAGACACGCTAAACAATATTAATTTATTCATCGCTATTTCCTTAGATACTTATCATAATTTAAACTGATGCCCACCAGTATCAGGTTGCCACGTTAACAATTAACGCCTTGTAAAACATAACCACCACCGCGGCTACATCTCTTCCAATCGCACCGCCTTCTGTCAGTGGGACGCCGATGATATTTGCAAGCTCATAAGAAGCTTGCTGACGGCAACGGTGACCGCATCCGAGTTCTGGGTAACCGCGAAAGGGTTAAGGGTGACAACTACGGCCGTTATATAGACAGTCTGATTAGCAGAATTGTCAGCAAACTCCCAAATATAACCGTTTGAGATGTCCTTGGTGAATTTAATCAACTCTTCGCGCCCATCTACACCATCAAGTGCTCTATCTTTAGATTCCTTGGTAGACACTACAGTTAGATCATGCTCAAGGGTTTCTGCCGTTTTTGTCAAAAGGGCGTCTTCCTGAGCGTGTATTTCGAATTCGGAGTTACTATGGATTTTATGTGTAAAGAACAGGGTAGTGAAATACGGACATTGCTTGCCACTGAACGTGCATATCGTCACAGATGTTCCGTGGTGCGCCGTAACTACACAACTGTTTTCGATGGAAGCATGATGGTCAATACCGTAATAACGGAATTCCTGGCAATATCCTGGCAACGAAACCGCCATGATGCTGGCACAAACGATTCTTAGCATAATGACGAATACAACCCCTGATTTCATTTGGTTTAGCCTTACACTGCGGTATACCACCCCCTGAAAGTTCTTGCCGCGTTTGCTAATGTCGATTACTACAGATTAAGACTGAATATCGGTGCATGATTATCAATTTTATATTTCAAGGAAGCCAACCTACTAACTTATCAGATTCAGACTGCACCGCCATCTCTTCAGGTATACAAGGTACTAGACAATATCCATTTTTGTGGTAGTTGCGCTATGCTCACTGAGAACAAGTACATCTCTGTCTTGTCCCCTGACGCCTTCCGCTAAATTACCTCTGTCTACTACGGCTATGGTTCGATAGTTCAATCAACCGGTCGGAAGCTTGCCCGTATCTCGACATTAACGTCAGTGTTCCCATTGTTTACGAAACATAACCAGAATTGCCCGCTTTGTGGGAGCATTGTAGATTGTGAGGCTACACCGCTTATCATTAGTCTAAGAAGTGGGGCTCCCTGAAACTGTTGTCCTTGGTCCAAGGCCTGCACCTGCTGACTATCTAACACCAGCATTCCTAGTTGGGCATTGGATGGTTCAACAGCAAAATCAATTTCGAGAAGACCACTTTCCTTGGCATAAGCTGCAGAACATTTGGATTGTCCGGCAGAAACCGTAGTGTTCTGCCTAAGTGCGATTTGTGCATTTGGATCTATGGTGATGGAATCCAGTGGATCTGCAAAACATTTCTGCGACGCGAGAATTGAGATGATAATCGGAACGATATAAATCAGTTTACCAAGGCAAAAGACTTTGGATTTAACGAGCATGAAAATCTCCTCGTATTGCCTCTATTTCAATAAGATTTTCAAATGTTAAATGCATTTCTTGCTGGAGCTTCAGATAGCCTTGGAGCACATTTGCATAACAAATAACCCTTCACAATCTGGTTTTCACATACGCTACAGCCGATACATCACCACAGTACGCAGCGCCCCCTGGCTGGGCTGTTTTAACCCGGAGGCCCGCCGGCCGTGGCTGCATTAGCCTGAGAGAATACAGAGATCATCATAATGCCAATGACTATCAGCGCCACTGTAAGAAAGACCTTCTGGCCAGTGGTCATTGGCCCTCCACCTCCACCGCCACTTGATGGCGCGCCCGAATTATCCGGATCGCAGTGTGAATCACATACATTTTCTTTTGCAATAGGGTCCCATTCACATGTCGTATGGCAATCTCCAGCAAGTTGTGCTGACATCCTAGTATGCGACTGGTTCAGAGACAAAAGACTTTCCATTTCCTCTGCTGTCAGAGCTCTGTAATGTGCTGATTGAACTGTCTTTACCGTTGAAGTCGCCGTAGTTTCAGCCGCATACGACTGCGGTGGCTGGAAAACAATAATAAATACTAAAAACAATATCGATAGGTTTTTCATGATTATTTCACCATTTGTAAACGAGTGTCGGTAATAGTTTTGCCTCTATATGGGACGGCTAATAATGTAAATTGATCTACAGTCGACCAACTCTGCACGAAATCCGCAACCGGGGTCGTTAGTAATCCATTGGCTGGATCCATAAATAGGATTAAACGATTGATGCTGTCATAACCAGACACGACAATGTAGTGAGCAACTGTACTCTTTGGATTCCTAATCATGACAATTATCGGTCGACCAGCGTCAATCTGCGTATACAAGCCAGATATCGAATGGTCGAGTAAACCACGATATATCACTGCGAAATAACCCGCATGTTTGAATGCAGTCACAAGCTCATCGCCTGACAACCCATTTTGTACCAAGGTTTTAGCCGTAAGTAATCGAATATCACTTGGTATTAATGCATCTTTGTAGTATGCGGCTACCATTTCGATAGCAGCCAATCCACATAATTCAGGATTGGATTGGTGGATTTCCGGAATTTTGAGTTCCTCTGCGGCATGTGAAAGCGTGTATTTATGCGAATACTGTGGCATGGTCATCGCGCAACCACTGACCAAAGCGCAAATCAATAAACCTAACGCTATCGCACACGGCCACGGACATTGATAGTGGTATGCTTGCACTGATCTGGAATCTACATGTTGCATTTTCTTACACCATCCTCCTGCCACGTAAATCTGTAATTTGGATAGAGTAAGATGAGGTTAGACTTTACATAACAGTAGCAGAGCCGCATATCAGTAAAATTGAGATATTTGCGTATAATTTTGGATTTTTGCGATTATTCACTATTTTCATTCTTGCAGCCATCTGGCAATGCATAAGTAGCATGCGCGGGTCGTTAGTTGCCACGGTATTTCATCAACAAAGGAAACTTGATCCGCCTAAACTAATGGTGCCGATCAATACAGACCTCAGCTCGTCTTGATTCCAATTAATGGGCTAAGATCTTACGCTGGTGTTATCACCATCCGGCTAGACACAATCTGATGGCGACTTTCACAAGCATTCCCTGATGCCTGTCCGTCGCATGTTGGTGCACATCGAAAAGACACTGACAATCGATCCGGAACTCAAAAATGCCCGGCCGTACAGGACATAGATACCAGGTCATACATCCCATGCCGAATATCACTAACAGCCGTCAGCTTCCATGCATGCGGCGATATTCCCTCGGCAGTACCCCGGTCACTTTTCGAAACGCGGCAATAAACTGCGAATAGCTGTCGAACCCGCAGTTGCGTGCAATATAACTCAAAGGCATCGTCCGGTGAAGATTCATCAATCGCATTGCTTCGCGCACACGACACCCCAGTACGAATCGCCATAAACCTTGACCGGTGGTCGCCTTGAATGTCCGGCTCAACTGGCAGGGACTCAGTTGCGCAACGGCGGCGATTTCGTCCAGACTGAGGTCGCCGGTAAGATTGCTTCTGACATATTCTTCCACACGAAGGCGCTTCCAGCTTGCCAACGGTTCGCCCCGTGTTCGCCGCCCAAATTTTCCATAGGTGTGCACCAAGTGCGCCGCAATCGTAACGAGCAGAGATTGCTCAAATAAGACCCCCGCGATACACCCCGCCATCACATAGGATTGCAGTGTCAATGTCAGGTAAGTGAGAATCGGGTCGATGTGCGGCAGCAGATTTGAAATAAAGTCACACGATAAACTACCCAGATCATCTCCGAGAGCGCGCTGCACAACACCGGGATGGATGGCCAGTAGAATGCTCTCCATGGGTACAGTCCAGCTCGTGGACAGACTGTCACCTGCGGCCAGAAACCGGAATCGACCAGGTTCGAATCGCCCATTAACCTGGCGGCCATTGAGTCGGCTGCGGAATAGCACGGCCTCATTGCTCATTGGCAGCAGCAACATGTGGTCCTCAAACACATGTGGCGGCATGTTGCCCGGAGCCACTATATGTCGTTCAAAAACGTAGCTACCACGCGTGCCGCCAGCCAAAACCGGCTTGTCTGGTAGATAGAGCTTGCGACGGTTGCCGAACCGGGTATATATGCGCGGTTGCGCTGAACGCGTATGGTGGGTGACGTCGTCAACGTTTGAAGCCATACGCCTAGCCCCCTATCCCCGAACTACCTCCTTTTTAGCGGGGTGTCATCAAGATAACTTTAAGATTAGCCTCATACTGAGAAAAAACAAGCGCCACGGGCGAGTATCCTTGACCCTACCGCGACTTAACCAGCCCCAAATCGCTAGGGACGGCAGTTCGCCGGCAGAAATCTCGCCGATACCGTGGTGCCATGCCCGACCACATTGCCGGATTGGTCCGTGGTATTACCGCACAGCCATGCAATTCCGTTCTGTATCGCAAACGGGGTGAGTGTAAGTACATCGGTATCCTGGGTCATCCCTGCCCCGACGGTATCCGCATCGTAAGTGATTGTGATCACGCCGGTACCACCCGCCACCGCCACGCTGGAGACATATTGACCGGAGATACTCGAAGCTTCTGGGAGTCCATAACTGGCGTTAGAATCCGCGCCACCCTGTGGAAGTTGCCGATTCGCCTGATAGGTTTGCTCAACGGCGGTTTTCGCCGCTGCCGCCAGACTCAAACCCTCGGCGATCTTGGCACGGGCCACGTAGTCCTGGTATTGAGGGATGGCGATCGCGGCCAAAATACCTACAAAAAATGCGATGGGTATGAGTGCAATATACGTCACAGCTCCGGCGACGACCCACCCCGAATTCGGAGGCGGTGGCGGCCCAAAACGATTGTCGGCCAGCGTGCCGGGAGTAAACATGAGGACCAGCTCGAATATGAAATTGACAAGCGGAAGGATGAGAAGCATCGCCCACCAACCGCTAGCGTTCATGTCATGCAGGCGCCGTATTGAAAACAGGATGGTCATCACAGCAATGAAAAGGTAGCACAGGCCCATGAGACCATAACTGATCGATGTTAATTGTGCGGCGGCGAGCGCGCCTGCAATGGCGAAAGGAATGAACGTAATCAGATAACTACCGATTAGATACGCCAGGAAGCGGAATCGTCAGATTCGAGTATAGACGTTAAAAAACCGGATGTCCTGTGCAGAAGTACCAGGCGGTGAGGCTACTGCAGCAGATTGCATACTCGGATTGGTAGGCGTACTTAAATCCGAGTGACAGTGCTTGCACTTAACAGCGATTGCCAAAATCTGTTCGCCGCAATATGGACAGGCTTTCGTTTCGCAGGTGTCGGACATGGTCATCTCCCCCCATTTGGTCACTTGCACTTTGATCTATTGAATCAACGTCTTGGCCCACGCTTTAACCATCTTAGATACTAAATCCTACACTCTTTGCCGCTGTTTAGCGCACCAAGTCGATGCAACTGTGGATTAGCCTCTCCTAGCCGCTACCTCAGGTTACTGATATCGGCACCCGCATTCAGCGCAATACGAATGACTTCAGCATCACCATTCTTTGCAACTTGCATTAGCAGGCAGTCGTTATTATACATAATCGAATCTCTGCATATATATCAGGCCGCGTGAATTCTGTAATTCAGATATATGAGAAAGGTGGTTACGACCGTAAGTAATATGAAAAGTGCGCATGCAATCAGAAACCATCGCAGCGCGGATTTGCGGAATTCAGGCGCCATGTTGATTCCCAAAGTAATAAATGTAATTTGGAACAAACTACGACTTCTCTAAATTCCATGAAATCACTGGAATCGTTAATGGTGCCGGCGGAGAGAGTCGAACTCCCGACCCACGCATTACGAATTTCCGCAAACTGCGCATCCACGCGCAATTACGCGCATTGGCGCACATCAAATCAAGCACTTGGGTAAAATTGATTGTGCGCGGATGCACGCCAATGCACGTCGTTGTGTCTGCGCACTATGGCGTACCTATGGCAGAAACGTTATTGTGATTCAGTCTGCATAAATTGCCGTTTAATGGCTAGCACTCATGGGTGTTGTTCTCCCTCCGCTTCAAGACGCTGAAGAAGCACAGGATTGAACTGTCTGAGAGTTCGTACCAACTGCTGATAATGGCCCAAGTCCTCATCGGCACCATTCATATCGTTGTGCGGCAAGGTCTTCAATAAGTGCGCAAAAATGTTCGCGCAGCTCATCTCCGCCATTTTCCCAGTATCACCAGAACCAACTGGCACAAAATTTACCCAGTGCATGTCTTCCGGTGCCGCATCTGGATTGGACAAAAAGGCGAGTCCAAAATCCGACGACACCCATAGACCCTCTTTGGTTAAAAGAAAATCATGGAATTGCATTCCGCATGGCCCATTCGGATTGTGGTGAGAATCGGTGCCGGCGGCAAAAGTAACCAGAGATCTTTTCGCCCAGTCATACCTCGCCAGTCCGACGGCGGGATCAAACCCAAGGCAATCGCTGCTCTCAAATGTACCTACCCAGATAAAATTACCGACATCGATTAAGGGAGATACGACAGAGTTTATGAGTGCTTCTGGGTGCCGTATTTCCGCTATACCCGTATTTAGATCATAGCGTCCCACCCCACCTACGCCTTGGCAAGATTCCTCATCGCACGAGTATCCAACACCGAACCATACGACCCCATGGTTTACGGCGCATGAGCTCGGGCTTTGTCCAAATGCCTGCACAGTTGTGCCACTGGTATCGTCTACCGGGTGGTACTTTTTAAATTCCTTGAGTGTGAGAACAGGAAGTTCAATCACTACTGGGCAGGGCTGCTCAATTTTATAGGCATCCTGACAATAGGCGCCATTGCATTGCTCGAGCGTGAGGTTCCAACCCTTCCCTGGCTGTTTAACGGCGACCGGGTTTATATGCGGCCCAGGACCCCTGAGCTTAGTAAAATCAGGTTCCAGCAACGCATGTATCTCGCCATTGACCATGGATAGACGGTACACACCAGGATAAGGACTTGGATCGTAGCAGCCGAACGCCGCATGGGCGGTACCGACGGTACTGATACCTGCCACGCTAAACACAATAATGCTAAGAAGCTTCGGCGAACTTTTCATGATTGCCTCCTAGGGACCGCCTGCGTTCTCAGTAGCGCCATGAACATTGGCATTTTGACACCGATTTTGGTCCGTAAGCCGGTCGACAGTATGTTCAGCGTCAGCACACGCGGTGAGGTAATACGTACCCGCGGGTAAGCTGGAAGGCAGCTGTATTTCCATTTGATGGGTATCGGATTGGCCCGGCATAAGCGGAGGTACAATGCGCTGACCAATCACGCGGGCAGTATTTATATCAATAGGCGATGTATCAGAAATGTAATACCGGGTCACCGAAGACCCTGCTGGGGTGCTACCTGCGTTCTGCGTGACGTCGGTAAGATGGATGTGGTGCACGCCATCCCAAACGATCAACGGTGGAACAAATAGCTTAATGACAAGCTCCGCGGCACGCGTACCTGATGTACTGGACCCGTGCTCGAGAATCCCAATAACTGGATGACCTAACCCTGAACTGGGCGTTGACATGAAGGTCATGGCGTTGCCCCCAGGCTGGAGAACAATCCTCTGTGAAGAGCCACTCATGGGCGGTATTTGAGAGGGTTCCACGCAATAATGGATTTCCGCAAACACCTTCGTGTACACATCTCGCGTCGCGATGAGCTTGCTAACAACCGGTTTGACACGCGGATCGTTGAACCGGCACAAATTCCGCAATGCAATTTGCGTGCGCGGTAATCCTGTGTCCTGTAGTACGTCGCGTTCGATAAATGGCAGCAGCACATTCATCGTTGTTGGGAAATGCGTTTCCGCATAGGATGGTTCTATAAACGAGGCATCATCCATCTGATTACGAACTTCTACCGGTATTTTCATGACTGCAAGATAGAAGTCTTTATAACTGATTACGTTGATTACACTTGCGAGTACTGCGAACGGATTATCGTAAGCCGGCACCCGCGACATGATAATGGTTGGCTGATAAGTCTGCGGCTCAAAGTCAACGTGGAGATACCACGTCTTGATAACATTTAAGTTTGGCGTGAGTTCGGTCATCGCTCTTGGCGTTTCGACCCATACATTTCCTGTATAAGGGTCTCTTCGGATCAGTTCAACGATGTCCTCCGGCAATCCATTACGCGTTGTTATTGTCTGGATGAGTGCACCATCCTTGGCCGATATGACCACAACGCCTTGGCCTGGAGAAGTTGTAATTATGGGACCCTGTTCGACACTGCTCATTCTGAAAATCTGATGTGCAGTCCCCAGGAGCAACGTCTCGCCCACCCGCTCTATCGCGGTTACGCTATTGCAGTCGGTCACATGATCGGTAACAGGTTTTGAAGGATTTATATGGGAAATCGGTGACAATTCCCCGCAATCTGCCTGCGTTGACAGATAGGCCGCGCCATCAGACGTTTCAATGCGTACAACACGCTTGTCCCAGGATTGAGAGACTACCTCAGACGGCAATCGGGATACTGTGACTCCGTGTGGCAGCGCCTCAAGCCGGTGGAAGGAAAGGTTTGCTCGATTAAAAGAGTAATAGATTTCCGCTGTTCCACCCTCGGCTACACGCCCTGGTGTTGCAAACAACGTAGCATCGGGTGTGAACAGTACATTATTGAAACCGGCAACAGTAATGGAAACTTGCCCAAGTCTGTTTCCGAGGTGCATGGTCTGGGGACCAGATGACACTTGATGGGCTAACCTGCCTGTGGCACTTGCAGTTCCAGATGAGCCGGGCGCACTCCCTTCCCCGCAGGCCACCAAAGCGGGCAAGGCGAGAAGGAGACAAACCAAAAATCGTACGCCCATAACCAGCTCCCTGATTCAGTTTACCGCGTACCATCCGCGATTCTGCGGGACAACCCCTAGGCTGATAATCGGATTTTTTGACTTCTTAGACTACCGCATGACTATTCTTCATGCGAGATATCAGGGACAGACCACAGTATTTCCAGAGGCGCATGATCTCTCGGGTGTCGTTATTGGTGCCGGCGGAGGGAATCGAACCCCCGGCCTACGCGTTACGAAATTTCCGCAAACTTTACATCCGCGCGCAATTACGCGCATTGGCGCACATCAAATCAAGCACTTGAGATAAATTGGTTGCGCGTAGATGCGCGCCAATACGCGCCGCTGTTTGTGCGCACTATGGCATAGCTATGGCAGAGCTGCTTCAGACGTGCCAGGAAATTCACGGATTCGTCAGCCACGGGCATTTTCGGTGCTGGTCGCCGGAGCTGGAATCACGGCGGGTTCGTACTTCGCGTATTTTTTCAGCAGTGCCTGAAAGCGCGGATCGTGGCGGATCGGATCCCAGATGGGATCGAGCTTGAGCAGCGGCACAGAAATGAACTCGCCCGCCGGCATTGCCAGCAACCGGTCCAGATCCGTAATCGCCTCGTCAACCTGTCCAATTTGTGCTTGTACTGCTGCCAGATTCACGAGCGCGTAATCTTCTCGTTGCACGCTCTTGGCGGCTTGCCTGTCCTTGAGAAAGAGTTGTGCCTGCGTAAGCGCTTCTTGGGTGCGCCCCAACCGCGCATACACCCAACTGATGTCGCCTCTGGCTCGTTCTGGTGACTGCATGAGCGCGGCTTCCAGCAACATTGCGGCGCGTTGATAGTGGGCTCGCGCCTGCTCATGGTTTCCGGCCGCCCACTCCACGTCGCCGAAGTCCTCTTCGACTTGTCCGCGATCGAGGTCGGTATGTTCCTTGGGTACCGCAGACAGTAATACATGGCGTGCGCCAGTGTAATCACGGCGGTATAGCATCAGCTCCACTTGGCGAAGAGAATACCGGAAATCCACATGGACACTTGCGGGAGCCGCATCCAGTACCGCCTGCGCCCCATCCAGGTCACCGGCGAGGATATGCACATTCGCAAGGTTATTGGTGGCTGTCAAGGAGGCTGGGTCAATCGCCAGCATCTGCTTGATTACCTGCTCCGCTTGCCCATAGCGGCGTTGTTCCTCATAGGTATGAGCGAGCTGACTCAATATGTTGAGGTTGCGTGGATCGAGTACCGCGGCTTTCTGATAGGCCTCGGCGGATGCATCGAACCGGCCTAAATGATAGTAAGTCGTGCCGACACCATACAGCGCTTCCGCATTCTGCGGCTCAAGCTCCACGGCGGCCTGGAACGCAGACAGGGCGCCATCCAGATCAGTCAATACATAAAGACGGTACCAGCCCTGCGCCATTTGCGCCTCGGCGCTTTGAGGCGCTAAGTCTTCGGCGCGTCCCGCGGCCTGTTTGGCTTGCGCGGCCAATTGCTTTCGATTGACATCCAACACTGGGGAGACTGCCCAGGCCATGAGCGACTGCATTTGCGCCAACCGTGACCAGGCAAGCAGGAATTTCGGGTCCTGTTGGGTCGCGGCGCTGTAGTTCCTGACCGCGGCTTCGAAATCCGGTGTCTTGAAATTCGCATACGCCCGGTTCGCGTCGTATTCGGCCCGCAGGAATGAATCATACGCCTGTGAATTCTGGGTAGGTGCAGTGCCCAAACGTGCGGTTTCGGTCTGGCTCAAGCGCGCATTCAACGCGAGTGCCACCTGCTGCGCCACTTCGCCTTCCACGTCGAAGATGTTATGCAGGTTCCGCTGGTAGGCTTCGGCCCAGAGATGGTTATCCGTGTTGGCATCAATCAACTGCACATTGATCAGCACCTGATTACCAGATTTCTGCACACTACCTTCGAGGAGAGTGGCCACGCCCAGTTGTTGCGCAATGATTTTGAGATCATCTGGATGACTGGCGTACTTCGCGGTTGAGGTGCGCGCGATGACTTTGAGGTCGCCGATATCGGCCAGCTTGGTGAGGATCATGTCCTGCATGCCGCTTGCGAAGTAGGCGTTGTTCTTGTCTGATGATAGATTCTCGAACGGCAGCACCGCGATGGACTTGGCCGGGATGGCCGTGGCAGCGACCGGTGGCACGCTGCTGGCCGATGCCGGGACAGCGGTCGGCCTATTTGTGGCGACCGCCGCCAATAATTGCGAATGGCGCTTCGAGAAGCGCCAGGCATAGAAACCCGAGATCACCACCAGAATCACTACGGCAATGGACAGGGCGGCGCCGAGCTTCCAGTGCCGCCGCTGCCAGGAATCCCGCTTGGCGGAATCCGTTGGTTTGATAAGCATCCAGGCAATGACCAGCACTACCGGGAATCCCAGCAGCAGGATGATGATTAGAATGGGAACAGCGCCCGACCATCCGAAATAGGGAAACACGCGGGTGGCCGCCTGCATCACGATCCAAGCGCCCACGGCGTAAGCCGCTACTACCCGGTAAATGTGGTGCTGTTTGAGCCTTACAAAAAAACCCGGCGGATTGTTATCAGTGCTTGCCACGGTGCCCCTCCGACGCGGGATTATGCCCGATTCCGGCATTGGCGGGCAGGTATAGATTCTGGCCGGGATCCGGCGGTAGAGCTGTTATAGTTAGCAAATTTTCTCGAGTGCAAAAGACTCGCTCGCGCGGCTCTTTGAAGACCAGTTCGCTGGTCATGGCGAAGAACTCAACGGGGTTCTTCAGTCCCTACGGATCAAAGGCACCAGGACCACCGCTTCGTTGTCAGACTCAAAACTTTGTGGGTTCAGACATTAATTCTGATCGATGGTTGAATGGCAGGTTTTGGCTGTGCATGGAGCCGCTCGCGCATCCTGAACGTGTATATTGACCAAATTGACCCGGTGACACCAGAGGACTGAGGATAGCCGCTTTGAAGTGGCTCATGCAATGGTAGAACTATGGCGTGAAATCAACATAAGAAATATGCAATGCAGTTAAGTCATTGACTCGTATTGGTGCCGGCGGAGAGAGTCGAACTCCCGACCCACGCATTACGAATATCCCACCCAGTTATGGGTGGTTAATAATTCAGTCACTTACGGCGCTTGTCCCTTTAGATATAACAATTCAGCAGCCAGTA
>Ga0307372_10005904_pt1 | contig 18126 bp, 16 predicted proteins | sample OX1MG_FD_202533 | JGI IMG/M metagenome (GOLD analysis project Ga0307372, IMG submission 202533) | Soil microbial communities from Risofladan, Vaasa, Finland - OX-1 | ecosystem: Environmental > Terrestrial > Soil > Coastal area > Acid sulfate soil | place: Finland: Risofladan, Vaasa | collected...
GCGATGGTCGTTTCTGTCACTGGAGGATGCGCAGCTGTGTCGGCGGACGCTGACGACCCAGGAAGTACAAGCGTGCGCACCCTCGACGGTCGGCTGGCGCTGCTCTTTTAGCCTGCTTACCTCCGGGGCGCGCGCGGACAACGCACGCCCAGCCGCTGACTGCGGGAAGGAGGTGACAAATGGCGGAAGAGCAGGCCGGGCCCCCCAGGGCACCGGTGACTGTCACGCCGGAACGGGTTCGCGCCCCGCCGGTGCTCGACTCGGCGCACATCGGCGACATCAAGGGCGCGCTCGGCACGATCCGCCTCGACGACGTCGGCTCGCGCAGCTCCTGGCGTGTCCGGCTGGTCACGCTGCTCGCGATCATGGGGCCTGGCCTGATCGTGATGGTCGGCGACAACGACGCCGGCGGTGTCTCCACCTACGCCCAGGCCGGCCAGAACTACGGCACGAGCCTCCTGTGGGTGCTGCTGCTGCTGATCCCGGTGTTGATCGTCAACCAGGAGATGGTCGTCCGGCTCGGCGCCGTCACCGGCGTCGGCCACGGCCGCCTGATCCTCGAACGCTTCGGCCGCTTCTGGGGTGCGTTCTCGATCGTCGACCTGTTCATCCTCAACTTCCTCACGATCGTCACCGAGTTCATCGGGATCGATCTCGCCCTCAGCTACCTCGGCGTCGACAGGTACATCTCGGTGCCGATTGCCGGGCTACTGCTCATCGGAATGACGATGACCGGCAGTTTCCGCAAGTGGGAGCGCGCGATGTTCGTCTTTGTCGTCGGCAACCTGCTCGTGATTCCGCTTGCCATCTATGCGCACCCGAACGCCGGCTCGATGGCACACGGCTTCTTCGTGCCCGGCGCCGCCGGCGGCATCAACTCCAGCTCGGTACTGCTGATCATCGCCATGGTCGGCACGACAGTCGCGCCCTGGCAGCTGTTTTTCCAGCAATCGAACATCGTCGACAAGCGGATCACGACGCGCTGGATCAACTACGAACGCGCCGACACCGTGATCGGCTCCGTCGTGGTCATCATCGGCGCCACGCTGATGATCGCCGCGACCGCCTTCCCGTTCGCCCACGGCGCCCTGCACGGCCACTTCAGCAACGCTGAGGGCGTCGCCCGCGGCCTCGAGCACAGCGTCGGGCGCACCGCCGGCGTCCTCTTCGCGCTCGTACTCCTGAACGCCTCGATCATCGGCGCCAGCGCAGTCACCCTCTCCACCTCGTACGCATTCGGCGACGTCTTCGGCATGCACCACTCGCTGCACAGGCCGCCCAAGGAAGCCAAGTTCTTCTACGGCAGCTTCGCGGTGATCGTTGCGCTCGCCTGCGGTGTTGTCCTGATCCCGGGTGCGCCACTCGGCGTCATCACCGTCGCCGTCCAGGCACTCGCCGGCGTCCTCCTCCCCAGCGCGAGTGCCTTCCTCCTCCTGCTCTGCAACGACAAGCAGGTGCTCGGTCCTTGGGTCAACAAACCGTGGCTGAACGTGCTGGCCACCGTCATCCTCGGCGTCCTGCTCATGCTCTCCGGGATCCTGGTCATCACGACGGTCTTCCCCAACGCCAACGGGACGCTCCTGCTCCTCGTGCTCTCAGCCACCCTGGCCGCCGGACTTCTGGCCTTCGCCGTGCCCTACATGCGCGGACGGGCCCGAGCCGAAGCCCCAGCCGACGAACCTCAGGTCAGGCGCGAAACCTGGACGATGCCGCCGCTCGCCCTGCTCGCGGAGCCGGAATGGTCACGCGGCCGCCTCGTCGCGATGTACACGCTGCGTGGCTACCTCGTCATCGCCGTCATCCTGCTGGTCGTCAAAGCCGCCAAGCTCGCAGGCGCCTGAAGCAGAGCTCAGCCGACGCTCTCGATCGCCCGCAGGAGCTGGGCGCGTTCTTCGAACAGGCTGGTGAAGACGCGCGCAAGCCGCCGCTCGCCGGTGGGGGTGAGCTGCACGAAGGAGACTCGTGCGTCGAGCAGCGAGTGCTCGCGCGCAACGAGGCCCGCCTCCACGGCGCGGTCGACGAGCTCGGTGACCGTGCTCTGGGCGAGTTGCATCCGCTCGCACAGGTCGGTCACGGTTGCCCGGTGGCTGTGGTCGGGGGCGCCTTTCACCATCAGGAGCAGCAGGTGCTGGCGCGGCGTGAGCCCGGCCTCGCGCGCCGTCTGCTCGCTCAGGTGGAGGAAGCGCCGCAGCTCGGCGCGGAGCGAGGCGACCTGCACGGCCTCCTCGACGGACACCTCGGGAATCGCGGTCGCGCTCGTGCAAACGTCCATCCAGTCCTCCTCCTCGCAGAACCCTTCGGATCGCACTCCGATCTTTCGCGCAGGATGACGCGCAGGCGGGCAACCGTGCATCCGCGCATTCCACGGATGCGGGAAACTACGGCCCGCGCGGAGCGCTACTGAACGTCGCTCCCCGGCCACGTATCCGAGAGCAGGTAGCCCTCGGGGAACGGGTCGCCGTCGTCGAGATAGAGCTCGGTGGTTCCGGTGATGAAGGCACTGCCCCGGATCGCCGGGACGATCGCCGGACGCCCGCCGACCACCGTCTCCGAGACGATGCGGCCGTCGAACATCGAGCCGATCGCCGAGGCATGCGTCATCGCGTCGCCGACACCCATCAGGCCGCGCGCGTGCAGCACCGCCATGCGCGCCGAGAGCCCCGTGCCGGTGGCCGAGCGGTCGAGCCTGCCGGGCGCGACGACGACCGCGTTGCGGGTGACAGCGCGAAGGCCCTGCCAGGGCTGCGCGATCTGCACGATCGACACGCCGGCGATCTCCGGGTTCTCGGGATGGACGCACCAGAGTTGCTCGCGTGCGGCCGCGCGAATCAGCTCACCGGCGCGCGCGAGCTCGTGCGCCTCGTGCGGCTCGATCGCGAAGCCGAGTGCGGCGGCATCGGCGATCGCGTACCACATGCCGCCGAAGGCGACATCGACGGTGAGCGCACTGAGCCCAGCAATCCCGAGCCCGGCGACCTCGAGCGGCGCGTCGAGGCGTTCCACGAAGCTGGGAACGTTGGTCAGCTCGACGCTCTCGACGCGACCGCCGCGGCACGTCGCCCGCACCTCGACGAGGCCGCCCGGCGCCTCGAGCCGGAGCGTCGTCTCGGGCTCGCGCAAGGCGACGATGCCTGTCTCGAGCAGCACGGTCGCCACGCAGATCGTGTTCGAGCCCGACATCGCCGGGTACTCGGTCGGCTCCATGATGATGAAGCCCGCATCGCAGTCGGGCCGCGTTGCCGGCACGATCAGGTTGGCGTGCGTCGCCACCGACCCGCGCGGCTCGCGCAGCAGGAACCGCCGCAACGAGTCGTCGGCGCGGAGCGCCTGCATCTGCTCGAAGACGGTCGCCCCCGGTGGAGGCTCGACACCCGCGACGACGACGTTGCCCACTTCGCCACCCGCGTGGCAGCCGACGACCGTGATCGAACGCCGCGCCCGCATGCCGGCCGACGATACCGCGCGCCCGCGGCGAGGTTCGCGCTAGCAGCCCGGCGCTGCGCGCCACACCGGGAACGTCACGAACGCGCTCACCACGCGGAAGCCCACCCGCCGGTAGCGCGAGAAGGAGTAGTGGAACACGCCGGACGTGCAGACCGACACCGGCGTCGGCACGCTCGCGCGCAGCTGCACCCGACGCCCGGCGACAGCAAGCGACATCCGCTCGAGGGCCGTGACCGTGAAGGACAGCTGCCCGGGTCGATACACGTGTCCGGATCCCGACGGCGGCAGCCACCCGTCCGCACGACCGTCCAGCTCGGCCGCCAGCTCGGGCGTCGCCGCTTCGAGCCAGGTGCCGTTCCACCGCAGCGGCTCGACGGGGACGAGCGCCGCTCCCGCCTCGTCGAGGACGACGCGGCCGGTCAGCCCGGCAAGGCGCCCCGACTTCGTCACGCCGGTCGTCGTGGCGGCGAACGTGTCGGGCGACGGGACGCCTGGGAGCAGCGCAACGGCGGTCGCGCCCCTGTTCCAGAAGAACTGCTGGAACACGCTCGGGCGCGGCGCCACGCCGACGACGACCGTCGCCGGGCCGGCGATCCAGTCCGCGCCCGCAGGCAGGAAGAGGGACTTCATCAGCTGCGTGTTCCGGCTCTCGAACGAGGTCTCGAGCGCCGAAGCGGTGACGCAGAACACGAGCGCCGCGATCGCAACGACCGCAGTGAGGCGCCGCCACGCGCAGGCGATGGAGGCGAGCGAGAGCCCGCCGGCGACGAGCGCAACCGCGACCCCTGCCGCCCCGGGCGAGCCCGCGGCCTGCTGCAACCGCAGCAGGCCGAGCAGCAGGAGCGAATGCGACGCGCTCCAGCCGGCGAGTGTCACCACCGACGCGATCGCGAACATCGCAGCGGCGAGCGCAGCGTGCGCCCGCAGCCACGGCCACCCGCGCGAGGCGTGCAAGGCGAAGCCGAGGAAGATCAGCGGCAGGACATAGAAGCCGTAGCGCTCATAGACGATCGCACCGTTCCCGTAGAGCGTCGCCTCGAGGAGGACTGCCACGCCGGCCGCGGCCGCGTACGCGCCGAACGCCCGCTCCAGGTCGCTACGCGGCCGGAGCCACGCGCCGGCGATGCCGAGTAGGCCCGCCGGCACCACGATCCAGCCGGCGGCGAGCGCGAGCACCATTGCGTTCCGGCCGAGCCCCGCGGGTGAGAACGAGTGGAAACCGGCTCCCCGGTAGAAACCGAGGAGGGCGACAACGACGCCGGCGAAGGCGACGATCGAGCCCGCGAGGACGACGCGTTGCGAGCGCAGCCGCCCCAGCAGCAGCGCCGCGACGAGGTACGCAGGGACGAGCACGACGAGCTGGAGGCGGGCAAAGGTGGCGAGCAGTGCGACCGACACGAACAGAGCCTGCGAGCGCTGCGTCGGCCGCGCGAGCGCGCAGCTGCCTGTCACGATCGCAGCGACGAAGAGCGGGTAGGCGAATGGCTCCGAGAGCACTGAGCTCGCATAGCCCACGTCGGGCACGGCGACCGCGAGGCCGGCTGCGGCGAGCGCCGTGCCGCGCCCCACCCCGAGCCGGCGGGCTCCCCACCAGACGAGGAGCGCGGTCGTCGAAATCGCGACGCTGCCGATCACCTGCGTCACGCGGTAGCCCGTCTCGAGCGAGCCGAACCACCAGGCGGGCGCCGTCAGGAGCGGCTCGAGCAGAGCCGGGAAGTGCGCGACGTGCCCGCGCACAGCCGGTAGATGCCCCTGGGCGAGCGACCGGGAGAGCGATGCGTAGGTGCTCTCGTCGGGGAAGAAGTCGGGCGTCGCCCGCCTGAAGGCGGCCCAGCTGCGCGCGGTGACGCTCGCGACGAACACCGACCCGAGCGTGAGCCGCCAGGCAAGCGCCCGGTCGAGCGCAAGGAACCGACGGCTCGGATAGGGAAGGCCGGCCTCCACGCGACTGCAATCGGCACGACGAAGCGCGGGCTTGAGAGACTTGGCGCGTGGAGGGAGCCGCTGCACGGATCGACATCAGAACAGGCGCCCGCGCTGTGAGACCGGCCGTCCTGCCCGGGCCGGAGCCCGCCTGGTGGCTGCAAGACGCGGACGACGGCGACCGTTCGCCCGCGCTCGCAGCAGGGCTCGACGTCGACGTGGCGATCATCGGCGGCGGCTTCACCGGTCTGTGGACGGCGCTCGCGTTGCGCGAAGCCGACCCCGCGCTGCACGTCGCCGTGTTCGAGGCGGAGTTCTGCGGCTTCGGACCGAGCGGCCGAAACGGCGGCTTCTGCCACGGCTACTGGTCATACCTGCCGACACTGCGCGACCTCTTCGGCGACACGCGCGCCCTCGAGCTCTGCGTCGCCGGCGACCGCATCGTTCCCGGCATCCGCGCGTTCCTGGCCAGCCGGGGCGAGGATGCATGGCTGCGCGAGGGCGGGATGATCCAGGGCTCGACGACGCCGCGGCAGGACGCGGCGGTCGAGGCGCAACTCGACGCAGCCCGCGCGGTGGGCCACCAAGACGAAGCGGTGCCGCGAGACGCATCGCACATCGTGCCGCGGTTTCGGCGGGCCGTCTTCTTCCGTGACGGGGCGACGTTGCACCCGGTCCGCCTCGTTCGGGCGCTCCGCCGCGCGGTGCTCGCAGACGGCGTCCTGCTGCACGAGCGGACTCGGGTGCGGCTGCGCCGCGACGGCTCGCTCGAGGCGAACGGACACACCGTCCGTGCCCGGCATACCGTGGTTGCGACGAACGTTAGCGCCGCAGCGTGGCGCCCCGTGCGTGGCCGGATGACCGTCTTCGGCAGCTATGCCGTGCTCACCGAACCGGTGCCGGACCTGCTCGCCGAGCTCGGCTGGAGCGGGCACGAGGGGATCGTCGACGCGCGGATGTTCCTGCACTACTTCCGCACCACCGAGGACGGGCGGGTCCTGATGGGCTCCGGCTCGGGCCCGATCGGGTACGGCGCCCGCATCGACGAGCGCTTCACGCACGACGCGGCCACGGCGGCACGCGCCGAGCTCGGCCTGCGGCGCCTCCTCCCCGCTCTCGCCGGAGCCCGCATCGAGGCGAGTTGGGGCGGCCCGATCGACGTCGCCGCCGACCACGTGCCGTTCATCGGCACCGTGCCCGGCACGACCGTGCACTACGCGCTTGGCTACTCGGGCCACGGCGTCGGGCCCTCGTGGCTCGCCGGGCGGGTGCTGGCCTCGCTCGTCCGCGGAGCCGAGAACGAGTGGACGGCCCTGCCGCTCGTCCACCGCCGCGTGGCGACGGTGCCGCCCGAGCCGTTCCGGCGACTCGGCGGCGGTGCGATTCGCGCGGCGATCCTCGCCTGCGAGGAGGCCGAGGAGGCAGGCCGGCGGCCGTCGCTGCCCGCCCGCGCGACCGCCGCCGTGCCGCGGATCATGGGAATGCGGCTCGGACAGCGCTGAGAGCTGCGCATTGCGCACCTGACATCGATGTCGATTGACGAAATGCGCAGCGGTGCTGTAGAAACGACCCCATGGCGGCAACGCACGACGGCCGCGGGCCGGTCAGCCACCCCCGCTCCCTCGACCGCGTCGACCGCGGCATCATCGAGGCGCTGCAGAAGAACGGCCGGGCGTCGTTCCGCGGCGTCGCCTCGCGCATCGGCGTTGCCGAGGCGACCGTCCGTGCACGTTACGCGCGTCTCGTCGACGACGGGATCCTTCAGGTCACCGGCGTGACGAACCCGCTCGGCCTCGGCTTCGACGCGATGGCGATGCTCGGCGTCAACACCGCCGGCGCCCCGGGTCCGGTCGCCGACGAGATCACGAAGTGGGAGGAGGCGAGCTACGTCGTCGTCACGGCCGGCCGCTACGACGTGCTGGTCGAGGCGGTCTGCGTCGACCGCCGCCACCTGCTCGAGTTGACGAGCCGGGTTCGTGAGCTCCCCGGTGTGGTCACGACCGAGACGTTCCTGTACCTCCAGCTCGCAAAGCAGGTGTTTGCCTGGGGCACCCACGATGGAGCGGAGGCGCCGGCATGAGCGCGGACGTCCGGCTCGAGCACGTCACCAAACGCTTCGACGAGGTCGCGGCGGTCGACGACCTGAGCCTGGAAGTCGAGAGCGGGCAGTTCTACGCGCTGCTCGGCCCGTCCGGCTGCGGCAAGACGACGACGCTGCGCATGATCGGCGGCTTCGAGGAGCCGACCGAAGGCGCGATCTATCTCGGCGACAGCTCGGTGACGAGGCTGCCGCCGCACAAGCGCGACGTGAACACCGTGTTCCAGAGCTACGCGCTCTTCCCGCACCTGACGGTCCACGAGAACGTCGCGTTCGGCCTGCGCCGCAAGGGCGTGAGAGGCACGGAGTTGCGCACGCGGGTCGAGGACATGCTCCGCGTCGTCGGCCTCGAGGGGTACGGCGCTCGCAAGCCGCGGCAGCTCTCGGGCGGCCAGCAGCAGCGCGTCGCCCTCGGCCGCGCACTCGTCAACCGGCCGCGCGTCCTGCTGCTCGACGAGCCGCTCGGCGCACTCGACCTGAAGCTCCGCAAGGAGATGCAGCTCGAGCTGAAGCGCATCCAGCACGAGATGAAGATCACCTTCGTTCACGTCACGCACGACCAGGAGGAGGCCATGACGATGGCCGACTTCATCGTCGTCATGAACCGCGGCCGGATCGAACAGCTGGGCGACCCGGCCGAACTGTACGAGCGCCCTGCGACCGAGTTCGTTGCGAACTTCCTCGGTGTCTCCAACCTGCTCCCGGGGACGGTCACCGGGCCCGACACCGTGCAACTCGACGAGGGAACTGTGCTGCACGTCGCCCCCGCAGCGATCGCAGACCGGTCAGGGCCCGTCTCGGTGGGCATCCGGCCCGAGAAGCTGAGAATCGGCGGCGGCGGCGCAAACAAGCTCGCCGGCGAGATCGTCGAGCGCGCCTACGTCGGCGTGTCGACGCAATACATCGTGAGGACCCCGCTGAGCGACGTGACGGTCTACGTCCAGGGGGCAGGTACCCACACGCCGGGCGAGCGGCTCGAGCTCTCGTTCACACCGGAAGAAACATTCGTCGTCTCTCGATCGGAGGAGAATCACTCATGACCCAGTCGTTCACCCGCGACGAGCTGCTCCGGCGAGCGCTCGGAGGCAGCGCGTTGCTGACGGTTCCCGGGCTGCTCGCCGCCTGCGGCGGCTCGAAGAAGGCAGCCACCACAACTGCGGCCGCGGCCGTGCAGCAGCTGCCGAAGACGATCACGTTCTCGAACTGGCCGCTCTACATCGACCTCAACCAGAAGACGAAGACGCATCCGACGCTCGTCGCCTTCGAGAAGCACTACGGCGTCCACGTCAACTACATCGAGGACATCAACGACAACCCCAGCTTCTTCGGGAAGATCGAGGGCCCGCTCTCACAGGGGCAGCCGATCGGCCGCGACCTGATCGTGATGACCGACTCCTCGGGCCTTCCGGGCCGCATGATCGAGCTCGGCTGGCTCGAGAAGCTCGACAAGTCGGCCATCCCGAACATCAAGAACCTGCAGCCGACGCAGCAGCACCCGAGCTGGGACCCGAACCGCGAGTACAGCCTGCCGTGGCAGTCGGGCATGACCGGCATCGGCTACGACCCGAAGCTGGTCAACGGCGATATCCGCTCGCTGAGCGACCTGCTCACCAACCCGAAGCTGAAGGGGAAGGTGACGATGCTCCTCGAGATGTCCGACTCGATCGGCATCACGATGCTCGCGAACGGCGACGATCCGGCGAAGACCACCGACGCCACGTTCACGAAGGCGATCAACACGCTGCAGAAGGCCGTCTCGTCCGGGCAGATCCGGCAGTTCACGGGCAACGACTACGCGCCGCTGCTCGCCAAGGGCGACATCTACGCCTGCCTCGCCTGGTCCGGCGACATGGTGCAACTCCAGGCCGACCATCCGGGCCTCAAGTGGGTGCTCCCGGACACGGGCGGAATGATCTGGACCGACAACATGCTGATCCCGAAGGGGGGCAACGCGTTCGCCGCCTCGACGCTGATGAACTGGTACTACCGTCCGGACATCGCGGCGAAGGTCGAGGACTACGTCAACTACATCTGCCCGGTCGTCGGCGCTGCCGCAGTGCTCGAGAAGACCGACCCGGCAGTCGCGAAGAACCCGCTGATCTTCCCGACCCAGAAGATGCTGGCGAACACGCACTTCATGGACACGAAGGCGCTGCTGAACCCGAAGTACCAGAAGCAGTTCCAGAAGCTGACCGGCGGGTGAGCTGACAGGATGCTGCACCGCCGCAAGTGGGCAATCCCATACCTGCTGCTCGCGCCCGGGATGGCTTGGCTCGTCGTCTTCTTCGTGGTGCCCATGTGGTACCTCGCGAAGATGTCCCTGTCGCAGGGGCTGTTCCCGTTCTACGGCTTCGGCTGGGCGTGGCACAACTTCAACGACGCGGTCTCGGGCTACCAGGTGCAGTTCATCCGGTCGGGAGAGTACGCGGCCGTCGCGACGGCGATCGCGCTCGTCGTCAGCTATCCGCTTGCGTACTGGATCGCGTTTCGCGGCGGCCGCTGGAAGAACCTCTTCCTGCTGCTCGTGATCGCGCCGTTCTTCGTCACCTACCTCATCCGCACGCTGGCGTGGGAGACGATCCTGTCCGACAACGGGCTCGTCGTCCGGCTCCTCCAGGACGTCGGGATCCTCGGGTCGAACGGACGTCTCCTCGCCACGTCGGCGGCGGTGATCGCCGGCATCACCTACAACTTCCTGCCGTTCATGGTCCTGCCGTTGTACGTCAGCCTCGAGCAGATCGACGGGCGCCTGATCGAAGCGGCTGAGGATCTCTACGCGTCACGCGCGCGTGCGTTCGCACGGGTGACGCTGCCGCTGTCGCTGCCGGGCGTTTTTGCAGGCGTCCTGCTGACCTTCATCCCGGCGGCGGGCGACTTCATCAACGCACAGCTCCTGGGTACGCCGCGCCAGTACATGATCGGCAACGTCATCCAGTCGGAGTTCCTGTCGGTGCGCGACTACCCGACCGCGGCGTCCCTGTCGTTCGTCCTGATGGCGGCGATCCTCATCCTGGTGTTGACCTTCGCACGCATCCTCGGCACTGACCGGCTGACGGTGGGCGCGTGAGGTTCGTCAGGCGCCACCTGCTGTCCGCGTACGCGGTCCTCGCGCTCGTCTACCTCTTCCTGCCGATCTCCGTCGTCGTCGCGTTCTCCTTCAACAACCCGAAGGGTCGCTTCAACTACACCTGGCAGGGCTTCACGTTCAAGAACTGGACGAACCCGTTCGGCTACCCGGGCCTGAGCGACGCCCTCAAGGTCTCGATCGAGATCGCACTGCTTTCGAGCCTGCTCGCCACGATGCTCGGAACGCTGATCGCGCTTGCGCTCGTGCGGTATCGCTTCCGCGGCAGCGCGACGACCAACCTCCTGATCTTCATCCCGATGACCACGCCTGAAGTCGTGATGGGCGCGTCACTCCTGACCCTGTTCGTCAACTGGAGGGTGCCGCAGGGGTTCGGGACGATCCTGATCGCGCACATCCTCTTCAACATCAGCTACGTCGTCGTGACGGTGCGGGCGCGTCTCGTCGGCTTCGACCGCCATCTCGAAGAGGCGGCGATGGACCTCGGAGCGAACGAGTGGATGACATTCATCAAGGTGACGCTGCCTCTGATCATGCCCGGCATCCTCGCGGCCGGACTGCTCGCGTTCGCGCTTTCGATCGACGACTTCGTGATCACGTACTTCAACGCGGGCGCGACGGTCACGTTCCCGCTCTTCGTCTGGGGTGCGGCGCGCGTCGCGACGCCGCCGCAGATCAACGTGATCGGCACGGCGATTTTCCTGATCGCGATCAGCGGGATGCTGGCCAACATCCTCTTCCAGAACGTCCGCTCTCGGAAAGGAGCCGTCGCCGCATGAGCCGTAGGCTTGACGGAGGCTCACAGGTAGGGGAGACGCCGGCTTCGCCGGCGCCGGAGCGGAGAATCATAGGGCAGCCGAAGGTTGCCCTATGAGCCTCGACCTACAGCAAGCCGCCCGAAACCACCTGTGGCTCCACTTCACCCGCATGGGCGCGTACGGGAAGGGCGAGGTGCCGATCATCGTGCGCGGCGACGGCTGCTACCTCGAGGACTCGAACGGCAAGCGCTACCTCGACGCGCTGGCGGGGCTGTTCGCGGTGCAGATCGGCTACTCGCACGGCGAAGAGGTCGGGCAGGCCGCGCTCGCGCAGATGAAAGAGTTGCCCTTCTACACGAACTGGTCGTATGCGCATCCGCGGGCGATCGAGCTCGCGCACGAGGTGGCGCAACTCGCGCCCGGCGATCTGAACCGCGTCTTCTTCGTCTCGGGCGGCTCGGAGGCGGTCGAGTCGGCGTGGAAGCTCGCGCGCTCCTACCACGCCGCCCGTGGCGAGCGGCGCTGGAAGGCGATCGCGCGCCGCACCGCCTACCACGGCACGACGATGGGCGCGCTGTCGATCAACGGGATCGCCGCGCTGAAGAACGAGTACGAGCCGCTCGTCCCCGACACGCTGCACGTGCGCTCGACGAACCGCTACCACCGCCCCCCGGACGAGACGGAGGCCGAGTTCACGGCCTTCCTGCTCGACGATCTCGATCAGACGATTCAGGCGACGGGGCCCGAGACGGTGGCGATGGTGATCATGGAGCCCGTCCAGAACTCGGGAGGCGCGTACACCCCGCCCGCCGGCTACTTCAAGGGCGTGCGCGAGATCTGCGACACCTACGGCATCCTGCTCTGCGCCGACGAGGTGATCACCGCTTTCGGCCGCGTCGGTGCATGGTTCGCCTCGGAGCTCTACGACATCAAGCCGGATCTCGTCACCTCGGCAAAGGGGCTGTCGTCCGCGTACGCGTCGATCGGCGCCGTGATCGCCACCGACCGCGTCTTCGAGCCGTTCAGCACCGCGTCGGCGATGTACTCGCACGGCATCACCTTCGGCGGACATCCGGTGCAGTGCGCGATCGCGCTGAAGAACATCGAGATCATGAAGCGGGAGCGTGTGATCGAGAACGTGCGCGAGCACGAATCGCAGTTCCGTGCGGCGCTCGCCCAGCTGCTCGAGCTCGACATCGTCGGCGACCTGCGCGGAACGGGCTACTTCTACGCGCTCGAGCTGGTGAAGGACAAGGAAACACGCGGCGGGTTCACGCACGAGGAGTGCGAGACGCTGCTGCGCGGATTCCTGTCGCCGCGCCTGCAGGAGCGGGGGCTGATCTGCCGCGCCGACGACCGCGGCGACCCGGTGATCCAGATCTCGCCGCCGCTCGTCGCGGGGCCGGCGGAGATCGACGAGATCGCGGGGATCCTCGGCGACGTGCTCGCCGAGGCGCAGGACCGCCTGCACGTCGGCGCATGAACGTCCTCGTCGTCGGCACGGGCGGCGTCGGGTCGGCGGTCGCGCCGATCGCGGCGCGCCGCGACTTCTTCGAGCGCATGGTCTTCGCCGACCTCGACCCGGCACGCCCACAGGCGCTCGTCGAGCGGCTCGGCGACGACCGCTTCGGCGCGGCGCAGGTCGACGCGTCGGATGCGGGGGCAATCGCCGCGATCGCTCGGTCGGAAGGCTGCGACACGATCCTCAACGCGACCGATCCGCGCTTCAACCCGCCGATCTTCGAGGCCGCGTTCGAGGCGGGCTGCACGTACCTCGACCTGGCGATGACGCTGTCGAAGCCGGGCGGCGAGAAGCTCGGTGACGCGCAATTCGCCGAGGACAAGCGGTGGAGGGAACGCGGACTGCTCGCGCTCGTCGGCATCGGCGTCGAGCCCGGCCTCTCCGACGTCTTCGCGCGCTACGCGGCCGACCATCTCTTCTCGGAGATCGACGAGGTCGGCGTCCGCGACGGCGCCGACCTGGTCGTCGAGGGCTACGACTTCGCGCCGACGTTCTCGATCTGGACGACGATCGAGGAGTGCCTCAACCCGCCGGTGATCTGGGAGCGCGAGCGCGGCTGGTACACGACGGAGCCGTTCTCCGAGCCCGAGGTGTTCGAGTTTCCGGAGGGAATCGGCCCCATCGAGTGCGTGAACGTCGAGCACGAAGAGGTGCTGCTCGTGCCGCGCTGGATCGACTGCAATCGCGTCACCTTCAAGTACGGGCTCGGCGACGAGTTCATCGAGATCCTGAAGACGCTGCACAAGCTGAAGCTCGACTCGACCGAGCCGGTGTCGGTGCGCGGCCTGCAGGTCGCACCACGCGACGTGCTCGCGGCGGCGCTGCCCGATCCCGCCACGCTGGGCGACAAGATGCGCGGCCGAACCTGCGCGGGCACCTACGTGACGGGCACCGGCAAGAACGGCGAGCCGCGCGCGACCTACCTCTACCACGTCGTCGACAACGAGGAGTCGATGCGCCGCGACGGTTCCCAGGCGGTCGTCTGGCAGACGGCGCTCAACCCGGTGGTCGCGCTCGAGCTGCTGGCCGGGGGCGTGTGGCGGGGCGAGGGCGTGCTCGGCCCGGAGGCGTTCGACGCGGTGCCGTTCCTCGACCTCCTGGCCGAGCACGGCTCGCCGCACGGGGTTGTCGAACACGCGGTCGTCGAGCAGGCGCGGTGATCGGGCGCGCGCAGGCGCTGCTCGAGCGCGAGCTCGAACGGTTCGAGCGCGAGCACCCGCGCTCGCGCGCCCTCGCCGAGCGTGCGCATGGGTCACTCCTGGCCGGCGTGCCGATGCACTGGATGGTGCGCTGGGCCGGCGGCTTCCCGGTGTTTGCCGCCGAGGCCTCCGGCGCCCATTTCACAGACGTCGACGGGATCGAGTACGTCGACCTGTGCCTGGGCGACACGGGTGCGATGACCGGCCATTCGCCTGAGCAGGTCGTCCGCGCGGTCGCCGAGCAGGCGGCACACGGCATCACGCTGATGCTGCCGAGCGAGGACGCGCTCTGGGTCGGCGAGGAGCTGACGCGGCGCTTCGGCCCTTCGCGCTGGCAGTTTGCTCTGACGGCGACTGATGCCAACCGCTTCGCGATCCGGCTCGCGCGACTCGTCACGGGTCGCCCGAAGGTGCTCGTGTTCAACTGGTGCTACCACGGCACCGTCGACGAGACGTTTGCGACGCTGCGCGACGGAGCGGTCGTCGAGCGTGAGGGCAACCTGGGCAGGCCGGTCGCGCTCACCGAGACGACGCGCGTCGTCGAGTGGAACGACGTCGACGCTCTGGAACGCGAGCTCGCGCACGGCGACGTCGCCTGTGTGCTGGCCGAGCCGGCGTTGACGAACATCGGCATCGTGCTGCCCGAGTCCGGCTTCCACGACGCGCTGCGCCGGGCGACGCGACGTACCGGGACGCTGCTCGTGCTCGACGAGACGCACACGCTCTGCGCCGGCCCCGGTGGCTACACCGCCGTGCACGGCCTCGAGCCAGACGTGCTCACGGTCGGCAAGGCGATCGGCAGCGGCATTCCTGCGGCGGCGTACGGCTTCACCGAGGAACTGGCCCGCCGCGTCGACGCGGCGATCGGCCGCGACGACTCCGACGTGGGCGGCGTCGGCGGAACGCTTGCCGCCAACGTCCTCTCGCTGGCCGCCATGCGCGCCACGCTGACGCATGTGCTCACCGGCGAATCGTTCGCGCGGATGATCGAGCTCGGCGAGCGGTTCGAGCGCGGCGTCGCGGAGACGATCGAGCGCGAAGGGCTGCCGTGGCACGTCACCCGCCTCGGCTGCCGCGTCGAGTACCTCTTCCGCCCCGACCGGCCCCGCACCGGCAGCGAGGCGGCGGCCGGCACCGACCAGCTCCTCGACCGGCTGATCCACCTGTACGCGCTGAACCGCGGCATCCTGCTGACGCCGTTCCACAACATGGCGCTGATGTCGCCCGCGACGACCGGCGCCGACGTCGACCGCCACACCCAGGTGTTCGCCGAAGCGGCAGCCGAGCTGACCTCGGGCTGATCTTCCCTGCGCAACACCTACAAGGCTGCGCGGGGTGCGCGAAGATCGTTCTGTGATCGAGGAGCTGGACGAGCGCGAGATCGACGCCTTCCTGCGCCGGCAACGCGTCGGCCGGGTCGGCTGTCACGCAGGCGGCCGCACCTACGTCGTGCCTGTCGTCTACGTCTGGGTCGACGAGTGTGTCTACGTCCAGTCGATCGAGGGCCGCAAGATCGAGATGATGCGTGCCAATCCCGGCGTCTGCTTCGAGGTCGACCAGCACGAACCGGACGGGAGCTGGCGCAGTGTGATCCTCGAGGGCACCTACGAGGAGCTCGAGGGCGGCCGGGCGGAGGCTGCGCTCGCCCTCCTCGTGCGGCGTTTGAACGGGCGCCGCCGCGCACGAGCCGGCGCGCCGGCCGGTCGCGCAGCGGTGGCGTTTCGGATCCGCTGCACGAGCGCCACCGGCCGCCGGGTCTCGCAAGGAGCGACGGCCAGGACGTTGACGCGGTTCGGTGTCGCCGTCAGCCGGTACCGAGCAGGGCGACTTGCCCGGATGGAACGCCAGCCTCCAGCCGACCGGCCGGCATGACGTCCGCACCGCCGCGCCCGAGCCGTCTCTACCGGATCGTCGCCTCGGTGTCCCGCCCGGTCGTGGAACGCCTGTACCGGCTGCACGTACAGGGCCGCGAGAACGTTCCGGCACAGGGTGGCTTCGTCGTCGCCGCAAACCACACGTCGAACCTCGATCCCTGGCCGCTCGCCATCGCTCTCCGGCCGCGCCCGCTTCACTTCATGGCCAAGCACGAGGCGTGGCGGCCGCCGCTCAGCTGGGTGATCGCTGCGGCCGGGTCGTTTTCGGTGCGGCGCGGCGAAGGCGACGCCGAGGCGCTCAGCACGGCGATGCGTCTGTGCCGGGACGGGCGCGTGATGGCGATGTTCCCGGAAGGCACCCGACGCTCGAAAGGGCTGCGCAAGAAGCACCAGCCGAGACCGCACAGCGGTGCAGCCCGGATCGCGCTCGGCGCAGAGGTGCCGCTGATCCCCGCCGCGCTGCGCGGGATGGACCGGCTCAGCCGTCTCGGGCCGCTCGAGCTCTGCTTCGGCGAAGCCATCCCGCTCGACGACCTGCAAGACCTCGACTCGCACGCCGCCGCCGGCGAGGCGACGCGGCGTTTGTGGGAGGCGATCGAGCGGCTCGAAGCCGAGCTGGCGGCCGAGACGCCGAACTGGAAACGGGCAAGATGAACACCGTGCCCAGATCGAGACCTGGAGAAGCAGACGTGTTCGTCAGCTTCGGGATCACGGGCGACCTCGCCAAGGAGATGACGTTCCGCTCGCTCTACCGGCTCGAGCGCCGAGGGCTGCTGCACGGCCGGATCGTCGGTGTGGCCGTCGACGACTGGACGATCGAGCAGCTTCGCCGGCATCTGCGCGACTCGATCAAGGCTGCCGGCGAGCAGTTCGAGCGGAAGGTGTTCGATCGTCTCGCGGCGCGCCTCTCCTACGTGCAGGGCGACTTCGCCGACGCCGCCACCTATGAACGGCTCGCCTCGGCGATCAAGGGAACGCACTCTCCGCTCTTCTACCTCGAGACCCCGCCGTCACTCTTCGCGACGGTGGTCAAGGGTCTTGCCGGCGCCGGGCTGACGAAGAATGCGCGCGTCGTGATCGAGAAGCCGTTCGGGCACGACCTCGCCTCGGCAAAGACCCTCGCCGCCGAACTGCATCGCTCGATCAGCGAGGAGCAGATCTTTCGCGTCGACCACTTCCTCGGCAAGCTCGGCCTCGAGGAGCTCCTCTACCTCCGGTACGCGAACACGATCCTCGGACCGGTCTGGAACCGGGAGCATGTCTCCAGCATTCAGCTGACGCTCGCCGAAGCCTTCGGCGTCGAGGACCGCGGACACTTCTACGACGCCGTCGGCGCGCTGCGCGACGTCGTCGTCAACCATCTCCTGCAGCTCCTCGCTGCGGCGGCGATGGAAGCCCCGCTCGCAGGCGAGAGCCTCGACAGCGCGCGTCACCGGCTGCTGCAGTCGGTCGCAGACGCCGATCCGGCGCGGTACGTCCGGGGCCAGTACGCCGGCTACCGCGCGACACCCGGCGTCAAGTCGCGCTCGACGACCGAGACGTACGCGGCGCTCGAGCTGCAGATCGCGAACGACCGCTGGCGCGGCGTGCCGGTCTACATCCGCACCGGCAAGCACCTTGCGATCACGCGCACCGAGGTTCGCCTGGTCTTCCGCGACGCCTCTCCCCTCAGGTTCCTCTCGCGTCAGACGCAACCGCAGGCCAACGAGCTCGTCCTTCGGGTCGACCCCGCGACGGGCATCCGCCTGATCCTCGAAGCCCACCGCGCAGACGCCGCCGGCCCGGAGCCGATCACCCTCGACATGGAGTTCGCCGAGCAGGGCGGCGAGGGCCCCACCCCGTACGAGCTGATCTTCGAGGCGGCGCTCGGCGGCGACCGCTCGCTCTTCATCCGCCAGGAGACGGTCGAGGAGGCCTGGCGGATCGTGCAGCCGCTCCTCGACTCCAACCGCAGGGCCCACCCCTACCGCAAGGGAACGTGGGGCCCGGCCGCGGCGAACGGGCTGCTCGAAGGCGGCGCAAGCTGGAGCCGTCCCACGCGGTAACCTGTCCCGGCTGCCCTCTTAGCTCAGTTGGTAGAGCACCTCCATGGTAAGGAGGGGGTCGACGGTTCGAGTCCGTCAGAGGGCTCTGCAAAAGCCCAGCACGTCGGGGCTTTTGCGTTCAGGTCGACTTGCTTGTCGTTGATCGTGCAGTGGGTATGGAGCCGGTTATGGAGCTTTC
>Ga0307372_10005905_pt1 | contig 18126 bp, 12 predicted proteins | sample OX1MG_FD_202533 | JGI IMG/M metagenome (GOLD analysis project Ga0307372, IMG submission 202533) | Soil microbial communities from Risofladan, Vaasa, Finland - OX-1 | ecosystem: Environmental > Terrestrial > Soil > Coastal area > Acid sulfate soil | place: Finland: Risofladan, Vaasa | collected...
CGACGTCTTCGCCGTCGACGGGGCAGTAGTCGGCGCGCTCGCCATGAACATCCGCACCGGCGAGCTCTATGCGATCCGGGCGAAGTCGTGCGTGCTCGCGACCGGCGACGTCAACCGGATCTCGCGCAACGTGTCGGACATGCCCTTCGCGACGTGGCACTGCCCATATAACACGGGAGATGCGCAGGCGATGGCGCTCTCGCTCGGCGGCGTGCTCGCGAACATGGAGTTCATCGAGGCGACGCTCGGACCGACGGGCTTCTCCTCCCAGGGCACCAACGCCTTGACTGGCCTAGGTGCGCACTATCTGAACCGTCGAGGCGATCGCTTCATGTTCAAGTACGACCCGCTCGGCGAGCGGGCTCGGCGATCCGTCCTCGTCGACGCGGTGATCACCGAGACCCTCGAGGGAAATGGGCCGATCTACCTCGACGTGCGGCACCTCCCCGCCCACGAGCTCGCGAACATCGAGCGGACTCTCGAGGTCGATCGCCACACGGTGCCGGGCTTTCTCCGTCAGAAGGGCGTCGTGCTGGCAGAGGAGCCGATCGAGATCTCGATCTCGGAGTTCTCCATCCGCCGCAGCGGCGTGTACTTCCGGGGAAGCGGGATCGTGATCGACGAGTCCGGTCAGATCGGGATCGACGGGGTGTACGCGGCGGGCGACTGCTGCACGGTGAGCGCCGGCATCGCCGGGGCGTCCTCGCTTGGCTGGATCGCGGGTGCGAGTGCGGCGTCCTTCGCGAGAGCTCGGCCGTCGATGCCCGAGATCCCCGAGGAGCGGGTCGCCGACGGCCGCGAAGCGATCGGGCACCTTTTCGACGAGGATCGGGCGACGTCGTACTGGGAGTTCGAGGACGCGATACGGGAGACCGTCACTCGCGACGTCGGGTTCCGCCGCTCCGAGGACGGGCTCGCGCGAGCGCGCGAGCGCATCGCTGGGCTCGAGTCGATGGAGCGCGAGCTGCGCGCGCACGATTCGCACGAGGCGAGCCGCATCGCCGAGGCCGTGAACATCCGCGTGATGGCGGGAGCGATGGCTCTCGCCGCGCAGACTCGCCGCGAGAGCCGCGGATCCTCGCATTTCCGAGTCGACCATCCGGGCATCGACGAGCAGTGGAACCGCGTTCTCGGGCTTCGGCGCGGCGCAGGCGGCCTCGAACGGGTCACCGGACCCGCGGAGGGCCCGTGGAAGGAGCTCTGGCGCTCGCCAGACGTCCTAGCGGACGACCCGGTCGGGAGCGCTCGATGACCGCTCTGAGCGATCGGGGTCACAACCCGATCATCATCGACGACGAGCTGTGCATCCGTTGCCCGCTCTGCGACATCGTGTGCCCGGGTGACATCATCATCCGGGGAGAGCGGACCAAGGTCGACCCCCCCGTCGTCGCCTACCCCGCGGAGTGCTGGTACTGCGGCCTGTGCGAGCAGTCGTGCCCGACGAGTGCGATCACGATCGTCTTCCCCGATCGGATGATCGACCCTCCCCTCACGTTCGCCGATCTCGTCGACGGGCGGTGAGCGATCCCGTCTCGCCCGTGCGGTGGGTCAAGGTCCTCGACCAGACACGCTGCATCGGGTGCCACGCGTGCACGACGGCCTGCAAGAGCGAGAACGAGGTGCCCGTCGGCGTCACTCGCACCTACGTGAAGTCGGTCGACGTCGGCACCTTCCCCAGTGTGCGTCGCGCCTTCCAGGTCACGCGGTGCAACCAGTGCGCCGACGCGCCGTGCGTACGCGCGTGCCCGACCGGCGCGATGTACCGGCGTCCCGACGGAATCGTCGACTTCGACAAGTCCTCGTGCATCGGCTGCAAGGCGTGCATGGCGGCGTGTCCATATGATGCGATCTTCATCAATCCCGAGGACCACGCTGCGGAGAAGTGCAACTTCTGCGCGCACCGCATCGACGTCGGGCTCGAGCCGGCGTGCGTCACCGTCTGCCCGACCGAGGCGATTATTGTCGGCGACCTCAACGACCCGTCGTCCAAGGTGTCCCAGACAATCCAGCGCCAGAGCGTCGCAGTTCGCCGCCCGGAGAAGGAGACGCGACCGGGCGTGTACTACAAGGGTGCGCATCAGGCGACCCTCGATCCGCTGGCCGCGCGCCGCCCGACGGGGGGACTGTTCGCGTGGGCGACACAGGGCCCTCCCGGGCCTCAGACCGTGACCTCCGGGCACCCGGGACGACACAACTCGAGCGCCGCTGCGCTGCTCTCCTACGACATCCCGCACGTCGCGCCGTGGGGGTGGCGAGTGAGCCTGTACACGTTCACCAAGGGCCTCGCTGCGGGAGGATTCCTCGTGCCGCTCCTGCTCGTGCTCGCCGGCAGGATCACCTGGACCGGTCCCGTCATGGCGCTCGCGGCGCCACTGGTCGCGCTCGCCGCGCTCGGTGCGACGGGCGTGCTGCTCGTGTGGGACCTCAAGCAGCCGAGGCGCTTCACCATGATCTTCACACGCCCGCAGTGGGGTAGCTGGATCGTGCGCGGAGCGTTCATCGTCTCGGCATACGGAGCGGCGCTCGTCGCGGCTCTCGTCTGCGGGGTGGTCGGTTCGGCCGCGGCCGAGCAGGTGGTCGCCGCGTTCGCGGCGCCGCTCGCGGTGGCGACGGCGTGCTACACCGCGTACTTGTTCGCCCAGGCGAAGGCGCGCGACCTGTGGCAGAGCCCCGTGCTCGCACCTCACCTCCTCGCCCAGGCGTGCGTCGCCGGCGCCGCGGCGACCGTGGCGCTCACCGATGCTTTCTCGGGTGCGCGAGCCGCGCACGCGGCCGCAGTCGTGCTCGCGATCGCTGCTGCGACACATCTGGCGTTCGTCGCGGCCGAGGCGACGACCGGGCACGGGACCGCACACGCGCACCTCGCGATGACCGAGATCCTCCGCGGCCGTTACGCGCGGTGGTTCTGGCCCGCAACGCTCGCGGCCGCGGTCGCGGTTGCCGCGCCGGTGATCGGAGTCGTCGCGACTCCCTTCGCGCTGCTCGGCCTGCTCGCGTACGAGCACGCCTACGTCCAGGGCGCGCAGTGCGTCCCCCTCGCGTGAGGAGCGCGCGATGACGCGCTCGCGCCGCAGTAGCGACCTCGACGCGCTCGGCGCGCGGGTGTCCGCCGCGCGTGCGGAGGTCGAGGCACGTGGGGAGACCTTCTACCCTGGCGCGAGCGGAGTCCATCTCGCGGCGTTCCCGCCGAAAGAGCGTTGGGGCGACTGGACCGAGCTCGATTCGCGTTCGTGGCCGGAGCGCGTCGAGCGTCGGTACATGCTCGTCCCGACGACCTGCTTCAACTGCGAGTCCGCGTGTGGCCTGCTCGCGTACGTCGACCGGGACAGCCTCCAGGTGCGCAAGTTCGAGGGGAACCCCGAGCACCCGGGGTCCCGGGGCCGGAATTGCGCGAAGGGGCCCGCCACGCTCAACCAGGTCACCGATCCCGACCGGATCCTCTACCCGTTGAAGCGGGTGGGCCGGCGAGGAGAAGGGCGCTGGGCGCGCATCTCATGGGAGGAAGCGCTCGACGCACTGGCCGCGAGGATCCGGGCCGCGATCGTCGAGGAGCGCCAGAACGAGGTGATGGTCCATATCGGGCGCCCGGGCGAGGACGGGTTCACGGAGCGTGTGCTCGCGAGTTGGGGTGTCGACGGCCACAACTCCCACACCAATGTGTGCTCTAGTGGCGGGCGCACCGGATATCAGTTCTGGATGGGAATAGACCGGCCGAGCCCTGATCACGCGAACGCGAAGGTGATCTATCTGATCAGCTCGCATCTCGAGGCGGGCCACTACTTCAACCCGCACGCGCAACGCATCACGGAGGCGCGCGCCAATGGAGCAAAGCTCGTCGTGCTCGACACACGCCTGTCGAACACGGCCTCACACGCCGACTACTGGATTTCGCCGCAGCCCGGGAGCGAGGCGGCGATCAACCTGTCGATCGCTCGGCACCTCATCCAGTCCGGGTCGTACGACCGCGAGTTCGTCCGCCGGTGGTGGAACTGGGCCGAGTACATGGCGCAGTGCCGGCCGGAGCTGCCCGTGGAGTTCGAAGCGTTCGAGCGCGTCCTCGTCGGCATGTACGACGAGTTCACCTTCGAGTTCGCAGCGTCTGAGTCGGGCGTCGACGCCGCCGTCATCGCGGAGGTTGCGGCGCTCGTCGCGTCGGCAGGCAGCCGGTTCTCCGCGCACACGTGGCGAAGCGCCTGCGCGGGGAATCTTGGCGGCTGGCAGGTGTCGCGCACGCTCTTCCTCCTCTCCGCCCTGCTCGGCGCCGTCGCGACCGAAGGCGGGGTGTTCCCGAACGCGTGGAACAAGTTCGTCCCGAGACCGATCCACACGCCGCCGCACCCGGGCGTGTGGCAGGAGCTCACCTGGCCGCTCGAATACCCGCTCGCCCAGAACGAGCTCTCCTTCCTGCTCCCGCACTTCTTGAAAGACGGACGCGGGCGCCTCGACACGTACTTCGCCCGCGTTTACAACCCCGTCTGGACCAATCCCGACGGCCTCAGCTGGATGGAGGTCCTCACCGACGAGGAGAAGGTCGGCTGCTTCGTCGCGCTGACCCCGACGTGGAACGAGTCGGCGTACTTCGCCGACTACGTGCTGCCGATGGGCCATGGCTCGGAGCGTCACGACACGCACTCCTACGAGCAGTACGACGGGCAGTGGATCGGCTTCCGACAGCCTGTCCTCCGGGCCGTTCGCGAACGGCTCGGCGGCGTGGTCACCGACACGCGCGAGGTGAACCCCGGCGAGGTCTGGGAGGAGAACGAGTTCTGGATCGAGCTCTCCTGGCGTATCGATCCCGACGGGGCCCTCGGCATCCGCCAGCACCATGAGTCGCGTGAGCGTCCTGGGGAGAAGCTCTCCGTCGACGAGTACTACCGGCACATCTTCGAGAAGTCGGTTCCGGGACTTCCCGAGCGAGCAGCGTCCGAGGGGCTCGAGCCTCTCGAGTGGATGCGCCGCTACGGCGCGTTCGAGGTCGCGTCGAAGACGGGCGCAGTCCATGAGCAGGAAGTGCCCGCACAGGAGCTCGTCGATGTCCGCGTGGACGCAACGGGCCACGCGTACAGCGCGAGCGCGCCGCCTCCAAGCCCGAACATCGTGCCGAAAGGCGCGCCCGAGCCCGACGCAGATGGTCGGCGCGCCGTCGGGGTCCTCGTCGACGGCGTCGTGCGCCGTGGCTTCCCGACACCGTCGGGGCGCCTCGAGTTCTGGTCGTCGACGCTCGCGTCGTGGGGCTGGCCGGAGCACGCGCTCCCGGGGTACATTCGCAGCCACGTCCACCCAGACGAGCTCGCGCCAGGCGAAGTCGTCCTGCTGTCGACCTTCCGCCTTCCGACGCAGATCCATACTCGCTCTGCGAACTCGAAATGGCTCGACGAGATCGCCCACACCAATCCCGTGTGGATCCACCCGGACGACGCGGCACCGCTCGTCGTCGGGACGGGGGACCTCGTGCGAGTAGAGACCGCCATCGGCTACTTCGTCGCGAAAGCGTGGGTCACCGAGGGGATCCGCCCGGGCGTGGTCGCGTGCAGCCACCACATGGGCCGCTGGCGTCTCTCCGGGGAACCCGGCGGTGTCGGCGGGATGATGGCGACCGTCGACCTCGAGCTCTCCGACGACGGCTGGCGCATGAGGCGACGCGCGTCCGTCGCCCCCTACCCGTCGGCGGACCCCGACACGACGCGGATCTGGTGGAGTGACACCGGGGTGCACCAGAACCTCACCTTTCCCGTCCATCCCGACCCGATCTCCGGCATGCACTGCTGGCACCAGGCGGTCCGGGTCCGCCCTGCGCAACCGGGAGACCGCCACGGCGACATCGCCGTCGACACGGCGAAGTCGCGTGCTGTCTACGCCGAATGGCTCGCGAAGACGCGCCCGGCCGGGGAGGTGAGCCCCGACGGGCTCCGGCGGCCGACGTGGCTCATGCGCCCCCTCAAGCCGGCGCCCCCCCTGTTCGTGCTCCCGGACCATGCGCGCACGCGATGAGCGTGCCATGACGGCGGCGGCGATGTGAGCACCGGGCGTGGGTGACCCGCGTGCCGTGCCCCCCGGCGGTGCCCTCTCGGCCACGGCGGGTCGCGCAGAGCTGATCCGCGCTCTCGGAGCGGTCACGGTGCTGTCCGGCGGCTCACGACGCAGGGTGGAAGACGCGCTCGGTTTGGAGCCGATCTCCGACGAGGAGCACACCGAGGTGTTCGTCCTCGAGTGCCCCCCGTACGTGTCGATTCATCTCGGTCCCGAGGGCAAGCTCGGCGGCGACGCGGCCGACCGAGTCGCGGGCTACTTTCGAGCGCTCGGTCTCCCGCCGCCGCGCGAGCCCGATCATCTCGCGACCGTGCTCGACCTCTACGCGTCGCTCGGCGAGGTCGAGGCGCCGGGACGTGCCCGTGAGGCTCTCTTGTTCGAGCACGTCTGGAGCTGGGTCCCCGTCTATCTCCAGGCGGTCACCGAGCTCGGGAGCGCGCGCGCCCGCTCGTGGGCCGAGCTGCTGCGGCGCTGTCTCGAGGACGAAGTCGCCTCTGCGGCCGCGCCAGGGCGCCTCCCGGTCGCGCTCCGACTCGCTCCGAGCGCCGACGACCTCTCGATGGGGCGCGACGACGTGCTCGCCACGGCGACGGTCCCCGTGCGCAGCGGCATCGTCCTCACGAGGGCGAGGCTCCGGGCCGCGGCGACAGCGCTCGGAGCAGGTCTGCGGATGGGAGAGCGAAGGTACGCGCTCGCGGCGCTCATCGACCAGGAGCCGGAGGGGACGCTCGCGTGGCTCACGGACGAGGCGGAGCGGTGGGCCGAGGCACACGGCCGCCGGGCGCTGCTTCCCGACGGGCCCGATCCCGCGAGGTGGTGGGGGCGGCGCGCGGCGGCCACCGCGTCGAGGCTCGGCGCGCTCTCGTCCTGCGTGTGACCGAGCCAGCCGGCGCGTGACGGAGCGAGCCGCGAAGGCATTCGCCCGGTGGTCGCACGTCGCCGGGTGCGCCGATAGGGTCGAGCGAAGCCGGGCCCGCGCCGGGCCGTGACCACACGAGCACGAGCGGGCACGAGCTGTCCGTGGCCCTGTCCCCGCGGATGGGGTGAATGCTCGAGGAGACGCGAATCGATGGCGACGCATTGTACGGGGTCGAGTGACCGATGAGCACCACAGCTGACTGGCTCGCGGCCGTGCGCGGTTCGCACGACCGGCTCGCCGGGATCGTCGCTGCGCTCGACGCCGGCGAGCTCGAGCGCCCCTCCGCGTGCGCACAGTGGACGGTCGCCCAGGTGCTCTCGCATCTCGGCAGCCAGGCGGAGATCTTCTCCCTTTTCGTCGACGCGGGTGCCGCAGGAGTCGACGCGCCGCCGCGCGATGCGTTCGGCCCGATCTGGGACGCCTGGAACGCGCGCTCACCGCAGGACCAGGCGACCGACAGCATCTCGGCGAACGAGGTGCTCGTCTCCCGCCTCGAGATGCTCGACGACGTCTCGCTCCGGGGGTTCCGCCTCGAGCTGTTCGGCCGCACGCTCGACGCCGACGGCCTGTTGCGTATGCGCCTCTCGGAGCACTCCGTGCACACCTGGGACGTGGAGGTCGCTTTCGACGCGACGGCCGTGGTCGCCGGCGACGCCGTCGATCTGCTCATCGACGGGCTCGGCGAGACGGCGAGCCGTTCGGGACGGGCTCCCGCGGAGCCGCTCCGGGCGAGTGTGTCGACGAGCTCGCCCGCACGCCGGTTCACCCTTGTCACGGCTGACGACGTACGTCTCGAGCCCGCTGGCGCGACCGACGAGGAGCGGTCGATCGCGCTGCCGGCGGAGGTGCTCCTCCGTCTCGTCTACGGGCGCCTTGGCGATGACCAGCCCGCACGCGGCCCCGTGACGTCGAGCGGCGTCGAGCTCGCCGATCTTCGGCAGATCTTCGAGGGGTACTGAGCCGTGCCGGTGCCACGCGATCTCGCACTCCTCGCCGGCCGGTCGGTTCTCGGGGGCTATCTCGCCGCACACGGCGCGCAGAAGCTTTTCGGGTCGTTCGGCGGCCACGGCATCGACGCCACTGCCACCGGGTTCGGCCGGATCGGGCTGCGTCCGGCCGCGCTCATGGCCCGGGTCGCCGCGCTGTGCGAGCTCGGCGGGGGCACGCTGACCGCCGCAGGCGCGGCATATCCGCTCGGTCCGGTCACGATCGCCGGCACGATGGCGGTCGCCGCCTCGACCCACCTTGGGAACGGGCCGTTCGCTTCGAACCGCGGGTACGAGCTCCCCTTGACGAACCTTGCGGCGGCGCTAGCGCTCGGCGTCGCGGGCCCAGGCGGGATCTCCGTCGACGGTGCGACCGGTGTTCACCTCCCGAGGTCACTCGTGCGCGCGGCCGTCGCCGGTGCCGTCGTCGCGGGCGCCGCGACCGTCGCGATGGTCCTGCGAGCGCGGCCGCCCGCCCTCTCGCCGAGCGAGCCGAGCCCCGCGCCGCACGAGGGCCCGCAGCGCGACGACGAGCCTGCGCGGTGACGTGCGCACCGCATCTCGTCGCGCGCCGGTGGCGCACCCTCCCCGTCGGTTGCATCATTTAGCTTTCCAGTTGACGTAGTAGGGTGGAGTTGACGAGGTTCTCGGTTCGGAGCGGTGCGTGGTCGCGGCCGAGCGGTGGGTGGTCGAGCGGAGGGGAGGCACCGTGATGGCGGTGCTGTCGAGGTCGGTCCTGCACGGGCGGACCGAGCAGCCTGTCGACGGGGAGACCGCGAGGACCGACCTCGACTGCCACATGTCGGTAGCACTACCTCTCGCCCGACCTTTCCTCGACCAGGTGGCCCGATGCGCAGGCGGCGCCCGTCAGTGTCGGACGCGACCGCGAGTCCGGGACGTCACGACCGGCGAGAGCACCCGGGCGCCGCGCCCAGCGAAGATCTCCTCGAGCACGCGGTCGAGCTCGTCGCCGCGGGGATCGCCCCGGGGGCGCAACACCGTCGAGAGCCCCGCCGCAGCGAAGACGACCGCGTAGGCGATGACGGTGACGACACTCGCGGCGACGACCCCGCCGAGCACGATCTCAAGTCCGTGGGCCACGGTCCCATCGTGCGCCGCGACGAGAGTGGGAGGAAGCGGGGAACCTCGCGCTTGTGCCCCCGAGGGATCGCGCGGCTCGGCGCGAGGGCTACGGGGCGTGGTCCTACGCGGCCGCCGCCGGACCTGTGGCCCGGCCCGTCCGCGCGTGGGGGGATGCCGCGGCGCACGGCCACCGCGCCGCACGAAAGCTGGAGGGGTGACGTGACGGAGGGTCCCGCTCCCGGGAGCACGGGCGCCGCCGCCGCGATCGGGACGCGTCCCGATCCTCGGTCCGTGCCGGGCGCGCCGACGCGTGTCGTGATCGTGGACGACCACGCGCTCGTCCGGGAGGGCACCGTCGAGCTGCTTGCCCGCGAGCCCGGCATCGCCGTCGTTGGTCAGGCGGGATCGGGCGAGGAGGGGCTCGAGCTCATCGAGGCCCTCCGCCCAGACGTCGCCCTCGTCGACGTGAGCCTCCCCGGTATGAACGGTCTCGAGCTCGCGCGCGAGATCAAGGCGCGCGAGCTCGGCGTGCACGTCCTCGTCGTGAGCGCGTACGACGACTACGCCTATGTCGCCGGGGCGATGGAGGTCGGCGTACGCGGTTACCTGCTGAAGACTGCTACGGGAAGGGAGCTCGTCGACGCCGTGCGGGCGGTCGCGGACGGCATATTCGTGCTCGACCACGCGGTCTCGCTCCGCCTTGCTCGGCGCTGGCGTGACGCGCCCCGGAGCCGCTCGGGCGCGGGGGTGCTCACGCCGCGCGAGTCCGACGTCCTCGCCCTTCTCGCCCGCGGCCGGTCGAACAAGCAGATCGCCATGGAACTCGCGCTCGGCCTCCGCACGGTCGAGGGGCATGTGTCAGGCGTGCTCGCGAAGCTCGGAGCCGCGTCGCGCACAGAGGCGGTCGCGTACGCCCTCCGGGACCGACTAGTGACCCCCGACGACCGTGGCAGGCCGGCCGACGCGCCCTGAGCTCGCTGGCGCGATCCGCCGGCTCGCCCGACCCCCGGTGCGCGAGCGACGCTTCTGGGTGATCCAGGCGATGGTGCTCGTGATCGCGGGATTCCATCTGCTCGTCGACCTGAAAGTGTCGAGCGAGATCGGAGCCTTCCCCGCCGGCATCCCCGTCGCGCTCCTGATCGTTCCCGTCGGGTACGCGGCGCTCCGCTACGGGCTCGCCGGCTCGGCTGCGACCGCGCTCTGGGCGACGCTGCTCTGGCTCCCCGACCTTCTCTTGCCGCATGACCACGGTCACGTCGGTGGCGACCTCGTCGATCTCGTGCTGATCGACGTCGTCGCGTTCGCATTCGGCCGGGGTATCGAGATGGAGCGCGCGGCCCTGGCCGGCGTCGAGCACGCGACGGCGGAGCGGCTGAGCATCGAGGCCGGATACCGCCAGCTTTTCGAGGCCAACGCGGCACCGATCCTGGTCCTCGACGCGACCGGGACGATCCGGGACGCGAACCCTGCGGCAACCGCACTGCTCGGGCGAGACGTCGTAGGGAGCGACGCCGCAGGGTTCCTCGGCTCGCACGGTGACGTCGCCTCGGCTGCCGGCCGCGTCCTCTGCCTGGCGGACGGCCGCGACTACCGTGTCGGCATCGCCCCGCTCTCGTCCGGGCTCGCGAGCGCGTCGAGCCAAGTCGTCCTCGAGGACGTGACCGAGGAGCGCAGCGAGCGGGACCGAGCGACCCGCTACGCCGCGCTCGTCGTCGAAGCCGAGGAGGAGCAGCGGCGCCGCCTCGCGCGAGAGCTGCACGACGAGCCCCTTCAGCTGTTCTTGCACCTCGCGCGGGGCCTCGACGGTCTCGCAGGGGTCACGGGTGTGCCGCCCGCGGTGTCGCGGGGCCTCGTCGCCGCCCGCCAGCAAGCACTCGACGCGGCCGCGCGGCTCCGCACCCTCGCACGCGACCTCCGCCCGCCCGCGCTCGACCAGCTCGGGCTCGTTCCCGCGCTGTCGAGTCTCCTCTCCGATCTCGAGGCCGAGGCGGGTCTCGTCACCGAGCTCGAGGTGGCGGGCGACGCGTCCCGCCTCTCGGGCGAGGTCGAGCTCGGCGCGTTCCGGATCGCACAGGAGGCGGCCCGCAACACCGTCCGCCACGCCGGTGCGATCCGCTTCGTGGTGCAGGTCGAGTTCGGATCCGTCGAGCTCGCGCTCACGGCTGCGGACGACGGGCGCGGCTTCGCGCCGGAGGCCGTGGACGGGATCGGCACGGGCCACCTAGGACTGCTGGGCATGGCCGAGCGCGCGAGCCTGCTCGGCGGCCACCTGGATGTGCGCTCGACCCCGGGCTCCGGGACGACCGTCCGGGCGACGATCCCTCTCGGCGGCCGTCGTGGCGCTCCGCCTCCGACGACCTGACAACCGGCGCCCGGCCGCGTCCCGAGCTCGTGGCGCTGTGCTCGACACGCGCCTGCGCCGTGCCGGCGCGCGCATCCGGGGCCCGCGGGCCACCCCGACGGTGTCAGCGAGCGACGGCGCGCACGCGTCCCGCGCCTGGGCTGGCTGTGACGGGCCAGAGGAGATTGCGCACGTCCTCGGCGAATGCCTCCGCCCGGGCGCCGAGGCCCCGCGGCCCGAACGCCGCATCGGCGACGACCCGGGCGCCCCTGAGGCCGAGCTCGCGCCGCATGATCGCGATCGTGCCCTTCGGCGCCACGCCGTAGGTGCAAAACGTGACGGCGCGCACCCCGTCGAGCGGGGGCAACGCCGCGATCCACCGGCGGATCGCACGTGACGGCCCGACGTTCGCGACGACCAGCCCCTCGGTCCACGTCCCGACGACGAGGAGGTCCGCGTCGACGATGACGGCGGGAGCCGCGTCCTGCACGCGGTACACGCTCACCGCCGCCCCCGCGTCAGCGAACGCACCCCCGAGGGCCTCGGCGACCGATCGCGTTCGCCCGCCGGGGCTGTCCACGACGACCACGACCCGGCGCGGCGGAGCGAGGAGGGACGGGGCAGTGCCCGGGCGGTGGGGCCGACGGCGAAGGATCGCCCGCGCCGCGCTCGCTCCCTGTGCCATCGCCTCGACGACCGTCGACGGGCCGACGAGGGCGTCGCCGGCGACCCAGACGCGTCCCGCACGCGCGAACCCCGCAGAGACCCGGGCGGACTCTCGCGCGAGGGCGAGACGCCCGACGGGCTGGCGGCGGGCGAAAGCCGGAGCCGGGCTCGACAAGATGCCGCTGCCGAGCCAGCGCCGGTCGGGGTACTCCTCCACGACCTTTTTGAACGGCACGCTCTCGGCGCTCGCTGTCATCGCCCGGTCCATCCGATAGCCCATCGCGAGCACGACCCGGTCGACCTCGAGGCAGACCACTTCGCCCTTCAGCACCTCCGGCCTCCGCCCGGCGCGCTCCTGACGGGTCGTCGCGAGGCGCGCGGACCTGACCCGACCGTCGACTCCATCGAGGCCGACGACCGTCGAGTTGAACCTCACCTCGACACCCTCGGCCCGTGCTTCGTCGAGCTCGTCCGGGCGGACCGGAGCGAAGCGCGGGTCCATCCAGTCGACGCACACGGCTCGCGCGCCGAGTCGGCGAGCGCTTCGCGCGACGTCCATCGCCGTGTTGCCCGCCCCGAGCACGAGCACCACCGCACCGCCACCGCCCGTGCTGGACCGCCCCGCGGCATCGAGGTCGGCGAGGCGCTCGCCGGACGTGAGCGCGCGGTGCGCGCGCTCGAGGAAGGTGCTCGCGTCCTCCACGCCGTCGAGCTCGACCCCCGGCACGGGCGGTGTCATCGGAACGCCGGCACCGTGCGCGAGCACGATCGCGTCGTGGCGGTCGGCGAGCCGATCGACCTCCTCGGGCGAGATCGGCGAATCGCAGCGGAGCACCACCCCGGCGGCCAGCAGCTGCTCCCACGGCCGGTCGGCGATAGCGCTCGGCAGCGTGAAGTCGGGTATCCCCCACCCGAGCAACCCGCCGGGCACGGAGGCCTTCTCGTAGACGGTCACCCGGGCCCCGGCTTCAACGAGTCCCCACGCGGCCGCGATCCCGGCCGGCCCCGAGCCGACGATCCCGACGTCTAGCCCGTACCCGGACCCGTCGGACTGCTCGAGCGGCGGCACGGACATGTGGTCGGTGACGAAGCGCTCGAGCGCCCCGATCGCGACGGGGCGCCCGCCCGCGAGCGACCACGTGCACGCCCCCTCGCACTGCAGAGCCTGGTCGCAGACGCGGGAGCAGACGTCGGGCAGCACGGTCGTCCGGCGTAGCACCTGGTGGGCTTCGCCGAGGTCGTGGTCCGCGATGGCCCGTACGAAGCGGGGGACGTCGTTGTGGGTCGGGCATCCACGCACGCAGGTCGGATCGGGGCAGTCGAGACAGCGCGCCGCCTCGGCGAGCGCCTCGTCCCACGAGGCGAAACCCTGACGCGTCTCGCCGATGTCGCCCTCGAGGTTCACTGGCGGGACCATGCGCGCCCCGCGGCGTTCGCTCACGACGAGCGGGCCGTGCACGACGATCGCGGAGAACGGGCAGGTGCGCTCGCACTGGCGGCAGCCGACGCACGACGAGCCGTCGGCGACGGCGACCCAGCGGGTGACGTCCATCGTGAGCGCCTCGGTCGGGCAGCGCACGACGCACTCCTGGCAGCCCGCGCACCGGTCCACGAGAACGGTGACAGCGGGTATCCCGGGGGAGGACGGGGCGATGGCGCGGGGTGGGGCAAGGGTCATGGCGTCGCTCCTAGGGGGCAGCGTGCATGAGCACGTAGAGGATTCCGGCCGCCAACCCGCACGCGAGCGCGAGGCTCACGGCGACGAGCCTGACGGCGAGGGGTCGGCTGCTGATGCCAGCGAGGTCGCGGCCGGCGATCCGCCAGCTCGTCCACATCGCGCCGAGAGTCCCGAGAGCGATGACGGCGACCTGGACGAGCACGATCCGCGGGTCCGCGAGCAGCCGGTAGTCGTAGAGGGGCGAGCGAGTCGAGCCGGCGCCGAACCATGCACCGACTGCCGGCACGAGGCGGGGCACGTGCTGGAAGAACTTCGGCAGCTGCCGGGCGAAGTAGTCGGCGCCGACAACGGGGATCAGGCCGTACATGAGCGGGACGAAGAAGGAGCGGAACGTGCTCGCACGCTCGAGGTAGTTGCCACCTCCCGCAGGAAATGCGATGTCGCGCCGGGCGAGACTCCGTTGCACGGCCCAGGCGATGCCGCCCATGGCGAGCGCGACGAGCGCGATGATCCCGACATAGTCGACCGGGTCGGGGTAGCGGAGGTGGAGTGCGGAATTCAGCCTGCTGTCGAGCGAGGTGTAGAGCGCCATGGCGTTCAGCTGCTGGAAGACGACCAGGCCCCAGAGGACTGCGACCGCCCACGCGACGTCGAACCGGCGCCGGCTCGGCGCGACGACCGAGGTCATCGGCTTCTGGAGGAACAGCCCGATGTTGTCGGACGGGCAGGACTTGTAGCACTCGGCGCACAGCCCGCAGGCGAGGTTCGAGTCGGCTGATCCCGGCCAGGTGTACCAGGGGCAGCCGTAGCCCGAGCTGCTACCGCGCATGCACTCCTTGGTCTCACAGGAGAGGCAGACGTCGCGGTCACGGGTGCGAAATCCGGCGACCGATCCCATCGCGCCGACAGTGCCGATAAGGGCCGAGAGAGGGCAGACGTACCGGCAGAACGTACGGCGCTCGAACGCCAGGAAGAAGACGAGAGCGGATGCGACGATGCCGACGACCATCCACGACGTCGCGTGGGGAGCGCCGGGGCCCGCGATGTTGAAGGTCTCCTCGATCCACGTGAGGACGAGGAACGTGCCGACCGACATCAGGAAGCCGTACTGAGCGATCGGCTCTGGGAGCTTGCGGCCGAGCCCGAGCACCTTCTGCGTGCGCCGCCACAGCGCGCGCCGCTGGACCCACTCCCCGAAGCCGCCGAACGGGCACATCGCGCACCACGCCCGGCCGACGACCACCATCATCACGAACACGAGGCAGAACCACAGGTACCAGGTGATCGCCGTGCCGAAGTTGAGACCGGGAACGACGGTCCCGAGCAGCCCGAGGAGGATCACGGCCCAGAAGACGATCTGGTTCGGGAGGATCAGCATGAACTGGAAGCGGCGGCTCCGGAGAAGGCGCGCGACCCGCGGATGGCGCGCCACGTCCCAGGTCCTCGGCGGGTCCGTCGGGGCGAAGCGCTGCGCCATCCCCTCACGGTGCGTCGGGCGAAGGTGGACGGCCGTGGCGACCGGCCCGCGGCCCGCTCCCGTGGGCGGCACGTCTCGTGCCGGCGCCTCGGGCGTTGGTCCTGCCTCGGCGAGGCTCGTCATCTGTCCTCCAACCATCACACGACCATACGTTGAGTGCGTTACTCAATGTAGTACTTCTACGCGATGACCGTGGTACCCGTCAAGTCATCCACGAGGTTTCTCGGGGAGCGAATGCACTACGTCAAGCACGTGGATACACTTTGACCGTGAACATGACGCTTTCCAGGCGCGGGGACTACGTCGTGCGCTCCGCGCTCTGCCTCGCGCGTGCGTACGCCGGCGGGCGGCCCCGAAAGCTCCGCGAGGTCGTCGCGGAGATGGGCGTCCCGCAGACCTTCGCATCCCAGATCCTCGCGGACCTCGTGCGGGCCGGGATCGCGGACTCACGCGCCGGGCGCGACGGCGGATACCGCCTCGTCCGGTCACCCGAGTCGATCAGCCTCGTCGAGGTCGTCGAAGCCGGCGAGGGGCCGCTGCGCGCCGAGCGGTGCGCGCTGGGCGACGGTCCCTGCCGCTGGGAAGCGGTCTGCCCTCTCCACGACACGTGGCGGTCCGCCACCGGCGCGCTGCGCGAGGTGCTCGCGTCGACGACACTCGCGTCGCTCGCCGACACGGACAGCGCGATCGAGTCCGGTCAGGCGCCGGTGCCAGAGGACTCGCACCGGCGCTCACGCTCGAGCGTGGCAGTCACCGACTCGATCCAGGTCGAGCACGGTCTTGTGACCGTCGTGGAGCACCTGACACGGCGCTCGTGGGTGACATCGCGCGCATCCGACGCCTACGCCGAGGCCGAAGCCGTGCGGCGCGCGGCGGACAGCGGCGGGCTCGCGTGGATGGCGAAGAGCCGTCCGGCGGTACGCAGCGAGCGGGCCGCGTCGAGCGGGGCGGGCGAGGCGCGCGTCGAGCTCGAATGGGAGCTCGGCCTCCCCGGTGGCGCGGATTCGCGCCTCGATGCGACCGTCGAGCTACGAGAGCTCGATCCCGAGCGCACCGAGCTTCGGCTCACGGGTCGATTCCGCCCGCCCTCCTCACCGAGCGCGCCGGCGGTGCCGTCGGCGCTCGCGACCCGGCTCGCTCGGGTGACGATCCGCGCCTTCATGCGAAATGTCGCCGCGTCGATCGAGACCGGCAGGTCGCCGACGCGAGGGGTGCGGCCCGAGGCGCCGGCGCGGATCGCACGTAGCGGCTCACCGCCGGCGCCGCGCTCTCGCCGCGCCGGCGCGCGCCGCCCAGTCTGACCGACGGGACCAGATGGTGCTTGCTCGCGAGGGTGCGACGACGGCACTGCGCGGTCGCAGGCGCGCGCTCCAGCAGCTCGTGGTCGCTGCGGTCTTCGTCGTCGCGCTCGTGGGGCTCGCGGTGCGCGCGCCGCGTCTCGACGCGCGCCCGCATCCCGCACGCGCCTCGTCCGCGCCCGCTCGCGATGTTCGCCAGCGGTCGATCTCGGGGGCGGCCGCCATCTCTCTCCCGTTCGCGACACATGCCGGCCGCTCGGAGCTTCCCGGCCCGTATCTCGCGCCCGGATCCGACCCACGCGTGCTCCCGGGAGACGTGCTCGTCGCAGACGAGGGGAACGACCGGCTCGTCGTCGTCGATCCCGAGGGGAACGTCGTGTGGCGGTTCCCGCGCCGCGGGGACCTGCCGTCCGGCACCACCTTCCTCTCGCCGGACGATGCCTTCTTCTCGCCGGGAGGGAGCGAGATCATCGCGACGGAGGAGAGCGACCAGGTCGTCTCGCTCGTCTCGGTGAGCCGCGCGCGACTGCTCTGGCGCTTCGGTCAGCCCGGTGTGCCGGGATCGGGACCGGACCAGTTGTCCAACCCCGACGACGCGATGCTCCTGCCGAACGGTGACGTGGTCATCGCCGACATCAAGAACTGCAGCATCCTCGTCACCCGCGTCGGCATGCACGCTCCTCTCGAACGCCTCGGCGCGCAGGACACGGCGTGCTACCACGCACCCCCTCAGCGCTTCGGCAGCCCGAACGGAGCCTTCCCGCTCCCTGACGGCAACTACCTCGTGACCGAGATCAACGGCGACTGGGTCGACGAGATGTCGTTGTCGGGAAAGATCTTGTGGTCCACGCACCCACCGGGTGTCGCGTACCCGTCGGACACCAACGAGATCTCGCCCGGGGTGTTCCTCACCGTCGACTACTCGACGCCCGGCCAGATCGTCGAGTTCGACCGGCACGGGCGGCTGCTGTGGCGCTACGGGCCGACGAGTGGTCCGGGCATGCTGCGGACGCCTTCGCTCTGCGAGCCGGTCCCCACGAACGGCGACATATTGTGCAACGACGACGGCAACGACCGTGTCGTCGTCATCGACCCACGCACCGATCGCATCGTCTGGCAGTACGGGCACGACGGCGTTCCTGGGAGCGCTCCTGGCTACTTGTCCGGCCCGGACGGCGTCGACCTCGCGCCGCCGTACTCCATGCTCGCGCGGCACTCGGCCACAATTGGTCTGCCGAGCCTCGTGTGCGCGACGGGGCTCCCCCCCGGGGCGTGCACCGTGTTCGCGCATCGCTGACCGGAGCAGCGTCGCCGGCAGACTGCGTCCCCCGCGACCGCTCGTCGCCCGTCAGGGCCGCTGAGACGCGCCGCGTTGCTTAGGCGACGGCCGCCATCGCGGCAAGGCCGTGGATCGCTCCAGCGCACGTCCGGTCGAGCACCGCGTCGCCCATCTCACGCGTGACGCCGACCGCGTGATGGACGACGCGGGCGAAGCTCGAGATCGAGATCGCCGCGGCGTTCCCGTCGCGTGGCTCGGCGATGACGCGCTCGCCGGCGATCGCGCCGTGGACGATGTCGCGCACGCCCCGGACGAGCGTGCGCTCCGCGGGCTCGTCGTTCGGCGCCGGGGAACCGAGGCACGTGACGA